>Ga0164241_10005124_pt1 | contig 12396 bp, 28 predicted proteins | sample OricomyardsoilBY_FD_108780 | JGI IMG/M metagenome (GOLD analysis project Ga0164241, IMG submission 108780) | Backyard soil microbial communities from Emeryville, California, USA - Original compost - Back yard soil (BY) | ecosystem: Environmental > Terrestrial > Soil > Unclassified | place: USA...
AGTCGTTGGGCGGCATGCCAATCGCCGCGCTAATGCATCAGATTCTGCAATTCGTCCGCAGCTTTGAATGCCAGGAACGGAAATGCCGATCATCAACCTCATTGTCTACTACATTCTCGTCACTGTTTTCGCCCGAAGCGCGGCTTCCGCGTCTCGTTGGAAAATACTTGTCATAGGTCTATTAACGGTTCTCTTAATGGTTGGAATTGCGCGCGGGTTCCCGACGTGGACAGGCTTCGCTGTTGGTGTCGTTGTAGGTGCTGCCGTTTCGGTGCTAGGTCTCATAGCTTGGCTTCGGCTGGCACGTCGGCAAGCCCTACTCGTCACGGTCTCATTTGTCGCCTTCCAAGTAACCATGTCCGCTGTAATCTACTTCGCATTCGGAAACGCAAATTAGAAAGGCCGGTGCTAGCTCACGCAAATGCAGAAAGCAGTCACGCCACTATTGCAAATCATGCCGCCCAACAAATCGCTGCTGCGCGCGGGCGGCCGGTGGTCCTTGGTATGCACACCGCTGGCCGTCATAGATAAAGTGCCCGTGATCAGCCTCGGCGAGCCGCCCGGCGCAGAGCTCAGTCGTTGGGCGGCACTTCATGTTGGGTGCTAGAAGCAAGCTAGTGATCTTCGATTGTGACGGTGTGCTCGTGGACTCCGAACGTCTCGCCGTAAGCGTAGACGCCAAGGTCTTAGCGGAGCTGGGATGGGCACTTACGGAAGAAGAAATCATTGAACGCTTCGTGGGCGTCTCTGACCATGACTTCAAGGCTGCGATCGAATCGCATCTGGGTCACTCTCTTCCTGCAAATTGGGAAGAACCATTTGAACCGCTCTACCGCGCAGCATTTGCCCGCGAATTGACCCCTGTCGACGGAATAGTGGAGGCACTGGATCAAATTGAGGTGTCTAACTGTGTCGCCTCAAGTGGGACGCACGAAAAGATGCAATTCACGCTCGGCATCTGTGGGCTCTACGAAAGATTCAAGGAGCGCATTTTCTCGGCCACCGAAGTTGCCCTTGGAAAGCCGGCTCCAGATCTGTTCCTATACGCAGCCTCCCAAATGGGTGCAGATCCCGCGCACTGTGTTGTAGTGGAAGACAGCGCCAATGGGGTGGCCGCAGCCCGAGCAGCGGGTATGAAAGTTCTTGCCTACGCGGGTGGCGTTACGCCGGCGTCCAAGCTACAAGGGGCTTGTACACGAATCTTCACGGACATGCGTGATTTGCCTAGGCTTCTCCAATCATGAATGAGCGCCAGTGCAATGTGCCGCCCAACCAATCGCTGCTGCGCTCGGGCGGCCGGTGGTACTTGGTGTGCGAGTCGCTGGCCGGCATTGATAAAGTGCCCATGATCAGCCTCGGCGAGCCGCCCGGCGCAGAGCTCAGTCGTTGGGCGACTGATCGTATTGGGCTCATCTAACTCAGATCAAGACAATGCACATCGTCCGCGGCGCCCACACCAAGTTGCCGGCCGTTCCGTCGGCAGCCTCGTGCCGCCCAACGGTCAGCGGCTTGCAAACCTTTCCGGCGCGCGGCGCCGCGATCCTCTGTCGAAAACGGGCATCCATCAATTGGTTGGCGTCCCAGGTCCGCGGTCTCTCGGTTCAGTCCCCAAATGTCGGCGTGGCGCCTCTTGGTCACCTACCTCCCAGTTGGAACCGCTGTGCCGCCCAAAGCTCACCAGTGCATTGCGCCGCTGCAACTGTGCCCGCATCATCTCGCCATTGCTGTGCTCGGTTGAGTCCCACGTCGTGCTCCAAGAATTCCGACCTGGTGCTTGTCTGGGCCCTTCGTTCGGGCGAGAGGTTGTGTCGCGCTAAGTCACAGGGAGCGAGTGTTGTGCAGAATTCAATGGTGCCCGTCGGTAGAACCGGTGGCAGTCGCCCAACAAATCGCTGCTGCGCTCGGGCGGCCTGTGGTACTTGGTATGCACGTCGCTGGCCGTCATCGATAAAGTGCCCGTGATTAGCCTCAGCGAGCCGCCCGGCGCAGAGCTCAGTCGTTAGATGGCACAGGACACGTCACCTCAAGTTCAGAAGCTCAAGTTTGGGCTTCACGTGCACGTCTACGTAACGCTGTCGTTCATTACGCTATTCATTGCCGTGTTTGTACTGGCCGGTGTCATGACGCACCGTGGCGGCAGCACGGCCACAATCCTGATTGGTGCATGCTCTGGTGTCACAGTCTTTGGCGCTTTGCTTTGGCTGACTGCGCGCTACTGCAGCAGTGAGGTCATTTCCTACTTCAATGGCCTGCGGCTCATCTCGGCGTACGTCTCGTACAACATTGGTGCCATTTCACTGTTTCTCTCGCTCGTTTCAATCGCCGCGACCATTGTTATCACGTCCATCATGACGTTGCTCTGCCTCGCCACGGGCAACAGGCGCTATGCTCAGCACATATTTGTCCGCATTCTGCAGTTCTTCTCAGATCACCGGATGTACCAATAGGAGCGTTGCCGTGTGCCATCTAACAAATCGCTGCTGCGCGCGGGTGGCCAGTCGTACTTGGTATGCAAGTCGCTGGCCGGCCTCGATAAAGTGCCCATGATCAGCCGCAGCGAGCCACCCGGCGCAGAGCTCAGTCGTTGGGCGACACTGCCATGGTGCACAACGGACACGCAAGAAGGGGCGACAAGGGTTTTGCCATCGTCGGCACTCTCTAACGTAGAACACCCATGAGCATCAAGTCACAGGTAGGCATCTCCATTGCAGTAGTAAGCATTGTCTTCTCTTCGCTCTGCTTCGCCCTCTACTTCGCGTTCACGCCAATAGTCCTGGCGTCAGCCCTTGTCGGCACAATCGGTGCTGGGTTTGCTTTCGCCGCCAAGGCACGCCGCACCGCTATGATTGCACTGGTATTTGGGCTCGTCCCATTCGCACAGCTTCTCGTTGAGCAATTCTTTGATACCGAATACTTCATCTTCATCCCAGCCGTCTTGGCAATTTGCATTGCGGCTTTGGCCATCATCAACCACTCGTTCGAAAGGCGAGCGCAATTGCGACTGACACCATGAGCAGTCCTACCTACGTGTCGCCCAACAAATCGCTGCAGCGGTCGGGTGGCCAGTGGTACTTGGTATGCACATCGCTGGCCGGCATCGATAAAGTGCCCATGATCAGGCTCGGCGAGCCACCCGCCGCAGAGCTCAGTCGTTGGGCGACACGAGGCGCTTTGCTAACAGCTTGAGAACGGCGTGGAGAGGCATTGCATGGCCGAGATTACGAATCAATTCGTCAACACCGGAGATTCTGGTAGGTCTCGGGGCTACCACATGGAGACCGTTCGACTAAGTTTCCTCCCAGAGCTTGGACTCAACAGAGAGTCCTCACCGTCGTCATTCCGAATCTTCGCCTATCACGACAAGCACCCTCGAGGTGGAAAGTTGAAGGGATGGCCACCGCATCAGGTGCTCACCTTATCCCAGAAGGAGATAACGGAATTGGTGTCTTACGTAGCAAGCTCTGTAAGCCCAAGTGCTCGTGTTGCACTGGCATCCACGCTTCTGCAAGAAATGTCAGATGCTGAACTTGGCCGCGCCCTGCGTCGTAGCATCAAGACACGAGAAGAGAAGGCATAGCGTCAGTGTCGCCCAACAAATCGCTGCAGCGGGCGGGGACCCATAAAGTGCTGGCGCGCGGACGCGCACCATCACTTTCTGGGCGGGCGCTGTGCGCCCGCGCGCTCCTACGGCGTCGGCGTGCCGCCGCTGAGCTCAGTCGTTGGGCGACATCTAGGGGTATCGCATGAGACGCTACATAGCAATCGCTCTGCTGTTCGTTTGCGGTCTGGCTCTGGCCGCGGAGGCACGAAAAGCCATACCAAAGGAATTCTTGGGCTACTGGGGCAACAATTCAATGTCTTGTCAGGATCTTCGTGTAGATCTCCGGGCCATCAGAATCGAGCCGCAACGTATAAACAGATTTGTGAACTCAAGCGAAGATGAGATCTCAGGCAAAGTTCTCGCTGTAGCAACAAGCGGAAAGCTTGAACTGGCTGTGATCCTGGAGTTCCGAGGTGGGGGAGAGACGTGGATAGAAGCCCGTCAGTTCCTGCTCTCCGCGGACATGAACACAATGACAGACATCACTGGGCGCCAAGATGGGATGGTGTTCAAGCGTTGCAACAAGACCAGTCAGAAATAGCTCATCTAAGTGAAGATGTCGCCCAACAAATCGCTGCAGCGGGCCGGGACACATAAAGTGCTCGGCCGCGGGCGCGGACGCGTCCAGCTCACCTCATCGTTTCCGCGCCCGCGTGCTGACAAGTCAGCGCGCGGCCGATGAGTTCAGTCGTTAGGCGTCACGTGACAGATTATCGCTGGAATCTACAGAAGACCCGCGCCGTGCTCACAACATGGCCATTTGTTGCTTGCCTATTAGCATTGATCGTCAATGACGGATGGCTGAAGGCGGCCTATCCAGGACTGCTGACAGGAAAGCTGTCCGACTTTTCTGGCGTCGGAGTTGTGAGTCTCTTGATTCTTTCGATCCAGCCTTGTCGCAGGCCTTTTGCGTACGGATTGATAATTACGACGTTTTCTTGGTGGAAGAGTCCTTTTTCACAGCCCGCAATAGACGCGGTGAATGCCCACCTCTCGGTCACAATTGGACGAGTAGTTGACTACTCGGATCTGGCGGCGCTGCTGGCGATCCCAGCCTGTACGGTAGTGATCTCACGATTGCCGCTTTTTACGATACCCTGGCTCGAACTCAGGAGAGCCCTTCAGATTCCCATTGTTGCGCTAGTTGCCATTGGACTGATGGCAACTACTATCATTCGAGTGCGCCAGGACTACGACGTTCGCCAGCCTGTCGGAGCTGCGAAGCTCGATCAAGCCAAGATTGCAGAAATCTTTGCGGACGTAGCTAAGGAATTCCGCTTGAAATGCAAGGACTGCACGAGCTCGACATCAGAGAGACATTACGTGGGAAGGGCCATCTGGCTTACTTACGCATTTAGTGAAGACTCCACCTTGTCGTTTCAGGTGGAAGCGGAGCCAATGGGATGGGTGAACGTCCAAACCGCAGATGAGAGGGCGGAAGCATTACGCGACAAGATAAAGTTGCGCCTGGAGTCGGAGTACAAAGGCCTCGACTATGTCGAAAAACGCAATACAAGACCGGAACCGGTGCAGTGACGCCCAACAAATCGCTGCTGCGCTCGGTTGGCCGTTGGTACTTGGTATGCACTTCGCTGGCCGTCATAGATAAACTGCCCGTGCTCAGCCTCGGAGAACCACCCGCCGCAGAGCTCAGTCGTCAGGCGGCGACCAAACGTCAAATTTGTCCTCCAAGATAGAAGTGCGCGAATACTGTGGTGCATTCATGAGCTTCCTGATCAAGCATCGCGTCGTACTCGCATTCCTACTGACTCCCACTATCGGCGGCGGTGCAGTAGGGATAGTGTCCATGTCTGATGGCACCGGCGATTACGTTGGAGACGCAATAATTACCTTTGTAGTACTTTTGCTTGTCACCAGTGTCTTCGGGCTGCCACTGTTCATAATGCTGCGGTACATAGACTGGCTGCGTTGGTTTCACGCAGTTGCGGCCGGCGCATTTTGCGGAGCTTTCTCCTGCCTGGTGATCGGAATTGAGCTGATGGGGGTAGGTGTTTTCGCTGCCATCGGCAGTGCTATGGGCCTCTTGTTCTGGCTTCTAGCCCTCTATCGCAATCCGCGCTACGCGCACAAGCATCATGAGCCCACATGATCCAGACTCTCGCACTGCCGCCTAACAAGTCGCTGGCCGTCGTCGATAGAGTGCGCTTGATCAGCCTTGGCACGCCACCCGGTGCAAAGCTCAGTCGTTAGGCGACTCTATGGCGTCTGCTTTGACACCTCCATTTTCCGATTGGCCACGTATCCCCTACGTGGGCGTCGGCTGCATCGTTGAATGCGGCGGCAAGCTTCTTCTTGTTCGTGATCGTCGCGGTCTTTGGTCAACGCCTGGCGGTCACTTGGACTTCGGCGAATCTCCAGCCGATTGCGCCGTTAGAGAGACGAGGGAGGAAACCGGTGTCGTTGTTACTAGTGTCGATTTCGTAGCCATGACGAACGATCTTCTTGATGACGTTGGAAAACACTACGTCACGATCTGGATGCGCGGAGACGCTGCGCGACCCGAAACTCACATCGATGACATTTCAGAGATTGAAGAGGTTGGTTGGTTCTCTGCGAGCGATATGCCGGGCAGCTTGCATAAATTCTTTCTGAATTTGATCAATGGTAATTGCTTTCCAGGAAACCCGTCTAACCTCCCGGAAATCGTGAAGCTGATTCGAGTTGCTCTACAAGGCACTTAACAAATCATTGCCAGCAAGCATGACCAAGAGAAGCGCCGCGCATCCGTCGCCTGACAATTCGCAGCTGCGCTCGGGCGGTCGGTGGTCCTTGGTATGCAAGTCGCTGGCTGTCATCGATAAGGTGCCCATGATCAGCCTCGGCGAGCGACCCGTCGCAGAGCTCAGTCGTTAGGCGCCTCGAATCGCCCCGCTTGAATTCCCAAAGACTGGAGCGCTTGCCATGCCAACTCTTCATATGTAGAGTTACGACATGGAACGAATCAGATCAGCCTCGCCCCAGACAAAAAAGGTCTTGGCTCTGCTTCTATCCCAGCGAACCCAGTGGCTTCACGGCTACGAACTGTCCGACCAGACGGGACTCAAGTCCGGAACTCTGTATCCGATCCTGATGCGTCTTGCCGACAGGGGCATGTTGGAATCCAAGTGGGAGCCTTCTCCGCACCAAGGCCGTCCTCCCCGTAAGCTATACAGGCTCACCGCCCTTGGTGCTTCATCAGCCGTCGAACATTCGAGGCGGAAAACTTCGACACGGTATCTCCTCTCTCCGAGGCCCGCGCGATGAGCTCCGAATCAGGCGCAGCGAAGAGTTCAACTGCGGCACTTCGAATCGCAGTCCGGCTACTTCCTCCGCATAGAAAGGAATGGGGCGAAGCGATGCTCAACGAACTCGCCTACATCAAATCAAGGAAAGCCGCGGCCTTGTGGCTTTTCGGATGCTTTGTGGCGGCTTTGAGGGAGAGAGCAATCTTTGAATTGAGGAGAACGTTCATGACTCGAAGAATCGTCAAAGTGGCAGCGGCTCTGCTCGCGGTTTTGGTATTCGGGGCCATCGGTACGTACATGAATTCCAAACCCTATCAACGCGAACGCATCTGGATAACGGTGCACGACTTCATTCACCCTGGTGGTGCCAAGAAGCCTGTTCAAGACTAGAATCGCGTCGTGCCAGAGGCGCATAACAGATCGCTGCTGCGCTCGGGCGGCCGGTGGCACTTGGTATGCACCTCACTGGCCGTCATCGATAAACTGCCCATGATCAGCCGCGGCGAGCCGCCCGGCGAAAAACCCAGTCGTTAGGCGACACTTGTACACAAAGCGCAGCACATCAAGAGTCTCTGGCGTCAAGGATGCCGCTGGACTGAAGCTGTATTCGATTTCCGCTTCAGGGGCTCCCGTCGATGCCACGGTCTTCAACTCGCATTTGCAGAAGATGATGAAAGCGGCCCAAGTCGATTGGTCAAGGACTGCTGGCTTCGCGATCTTTCATCAGGCGGCGAATTTTCCGTACCTTGTATTGTGCTGGTGGGGAAACGACAACGAGCTTTTTGTTCGAGTCGCGGTCCTTGAAAATGGCACATGGGTCACGGATACGGACCGGTTTTCATTCTGCCTTTGGGACATGGAGATCATGTGGCTTGAACGCCGAAGCTACATCGAGCGGATGTACAGTGGCCAGCAGGATCTTGATGCATACAGGTCTGATCTCGTGGTTCCGGAGTCTGAGTGACCAGCCTCGTGTCGCCTGAGAAATCGCGGCTGCGCTCAGTCGTCAGGCGCCACAGCCACCGTTGCGTTGCATCTAGGTTCGACTGATGGACACGCCCCCATCAACCAACATCGCCGTGCCGGTTGTAAAGGATGACGCGTCGGATGCGAGAAACAATGCTGCGCGCGCGATCTCTTCCGGCCTTGCTATACGCTTCAATGCATGCAGGCCGGCGACTTTGGCCAATGCTTCTGGCGTGCCATTCATTTCTCGCCCCATGGCCGTATCAGTTCCACCCGGAAGAAGGGCGTTAACTCTTACGGACTGAGGACCATACTCGGCAGCGAGCGCCTGCGTAAGGCCGATCAGACCGGCCTTGCTCGCTGCGTATGCGGCGACGCCGGGGAATCCAACTGTATGGCCGACAAAAGTGGAAGTAGAAATAATGGACCCGGATCCGCGCTTGAGCATGGCTGGTACCTGATTTCGTGCACTCAAGAAGGCACTTGTCAGATTGGTTTCGATGGTATCCCGCCATCCGGATGCTGATACCTCTGTACTGGGGCCCATCTCACCAAGTGTGCCGGCATTGTTGAAGGCGATATCCAGGCCGCCAAAGTGATCCAGCGCCAACTCCACAGCCCGCCGCGCAGTTTCTTCCTCTCGTACGTCACCTGCCATGACCACCGCCTTCCCTCCGGCGCGCGCAATGTCGTCAGTGAGTTTTGCCAACTCGACTTCCCGTCGCGCAACGACAATCACGCTTGCACCTTCTCCAGCAAAGAGCGACGCTGTTGCTCTTCCGATTCCGGAACTGGCACCTGTAACAATGGCAACCTTGTCTTTCAGCAGACCCACTTCCATCCCCTCCGTGATTTGGCCGAAAGGCAACTTATCGCTGGCACTCATGGAATACATCCCACTTCTTGCGATTCCGCATCTCGCGTCAGTGCCGCCTGACAAATCGCCGCTGCGCACAGTCGTTAGGCGACACGGACGCATCCCGCTGATGCACGTGGGATTCCAGTTCACGGACAGTGCCAGGTGCCATGATGAATACGTGCCGTTCGTATGCATTTGTGCTCTGAAGCGTCGCGTTGCTGAGGCCTGCCGTGCGTATCCTTGTGCAAATCACGCTCTCCATCGCGCAAGCTGATGAGTGCAAGCAAGTCTCGGCTCTCGATCAAGGTTGTTCCTGGGTCTTCGCGCAGTGGCATTGCTGGCTGGCTTGGGGATACTTTGAAGGTGCGCATTACCGCACCAGCGGAGCGTGGCAAGGCCAATGTTGCGGTGGAGTCTCTCTTGAGTACGGCGCTTGGTTTGTCCGGTGGAAGTGTTCGAATCGTTTCCGGCAGCTCGTCACCCCGCAAGATCGTGGAGATCGCAGGACTATCGGAGTCGGAAGTACGTCGGAGGCTCTCAGATGGTGTCGCCTGACAAATCGCTGCTGCGCTCGGGCGGCCGGTGCTCCCTGGTATGCAGGAAGGTAGCCGTCATGGATGAACTGCCAACGATCAGCCTCGGCGAACCACCCGGCGCAGAGCTCGGTCGTGATACGCCACCATGTCTCTGACGTCCGTGAGATCAGCCATTGCCTCGGAACGTGAGGCCCTTGAGGCCCTTCAGTGGCGCGCGTCTTTGCAGAATCCAATGGACCGAGAGGCCTTGCTCGCAAATCCAGATGCGATCTCGCTGCCACTCCAGCAGATCATTGACGGGCGAGTCTTCGTGGCTGAGCGAGAAGGAAGGATCAAAGGCTTCTCCTCCATTCTTCCACGCGACGACGGAAACTTCGACCTGGACGCGCTGTTCGTCGAGCCGGCCTGTTGGCGCCAGGGCATCGGTCGCGCACTCATGGACCAATGCGTGGCATCAGCAAGGAACATTGGAGCGAGATATCTTCACGTTGTGGGAAATCCACATGCCGAGCACTTCTATACGGCATGTGCCTTCGAGGTTCTTGGGAGCGAGCCAACGCGATTCGGTGTCGGTTTGCTGATGAGAAAGGCGCTGTATTGATGCTCCCATGCTCAGCCGCTGTGAAGCATGGCAAATGCACTGACCTGACTTTTGGCGCCACCTTCGCAATCCTTGATGGTCCCGATATCGTTGGGTTCGGAGAAGTGATCAACGATGACAACGCAGCGGTCATCCAGGAAATCGTTGCAGCTTGCGGGTAGCCGCTGAACTCGAGCGTCCGGCGTGACCAATTGAATCTGTGTAAGGAGTACGCACATGACCTCAACGATTGAGATCTTCTTCTCCAACCTCATTGGGGGTTTGCCTCAAATCGCAGTTGCAGCGGTGGGGTTGATACTCATCCAGACCAGACTCAAGCGGGTGCACCCCCGGGCCTACAGATATGGAAGCATCGGCTTCGTGTTGCTGCTCGCGAGTGCCATATGGGGCGTGTTCGGTCGCACCTACTTTCTGGCAGCCAGCGCTGCAGAACCCCTCAACCGGGTTGCCCTGGCCAATAGCATCACAATGGTCGGTCTGGTTGGGTCCATAGGGCTGATTGCAGCCCTCATTTTCATTCTGGTTGCGGTCCTCGCAGACCGGGACGCGGCCAGCAGCTCAGGTGTCGCCGCCGAACCAGGCCGGTAGTCGGCAACGATGGTCATGCGCAAGGTCTTTGCGACCCTCGTCGTTCTCGGGCTCGGCTATTTCGCCTATGACAGGTTCGGCCACACCAACCACGCTGGTCCGCACGCCGCCGCTGCCGACGCGGCCATCGCCGAGGCCTTTGAGAACCGGCGAAGTGATGTGCTGGTCGAGGGGAGCGGCGAAGTGATCCGCATCCTCGCTGACGACACGGAGGGCGACAGACATCAGCGATTCATCCTGCGCCTGCACACCGGCCAGACGCTTCTGGTGGCACACAACATTGATCTGGCGCCCCGCGTCTTGCAGTTGAAGGTCGGAGACAGCGTTGAATTCTCCGGCGAATATGAGTGGAACGAACAGGGCGGCATGATCCACTGGACGCACAATGACCCTCGCGGGCAGCACCGGGCCGGTTGGCTCAGGTTCCATGGCGAGACGTACCAGTAGTGCATTCCAGCCGATGGGCGACACCGTGCCGAAGCCTCTTCAATTGCAGGACCAGCAGGACTTCCTGACGCTCATTCGCCGCAACCCCATCAATTCACTCATCATCGAGCGGCTTCCGGAACTGGGCACACCCGATACCCAGCTCGTGGCCGGCAGCCTCGTCCAGACTGTGTGGAACTGTCTTTCTGGCAAACGCCCCGAGGAAGACATCCTCGACTACGACGTCTTCTACTACGACCCGTCTGATCTGGGCTGGGACGCCGAGGACGCAGCGATACGTCGCGCCAGAGCCGCCTTTGCTGATCTCGGCATTGAAGTTCAGGTGCGCAATCAGGCGCGGGTCCACCTGTGGTACCAGCAGAAGTTCGGCATCCAGTGCCCACCTCTCGAGGGCGTGCACGACGGCATCGATCACTTCCTGAATCAATCCTCGTGTTTCGGCGTAAGCCAGCACAATGGAGAGACGAAGGTGTATGCGCCATTCGGGTTTGCAGACCTGTTCTCCATGACGGTGCGGCCCAACTGCCGGCGGAACCTTCCGGAGATCTACTACCGCAAGGCACAGCGTTGGCGTGAGGCCTGGCCCAGGCTGCGGGTGATGGAGTGGCCAGACCGATGACCCATCGCACAATGCTCTACGACACGATCGGCAAAGGCTACGCAAGGCAGCGGATACCCGATCCGCGCATTGCAATGCGTATTCATCACGCTCTTGGGCGCGCCGACTCGGTGGTGAATGTCGGCGCGGGAACCGGATCGTACGAACCCGTCGACAGGCCGGTCATCGCCATTGAACCTTCCATGACCATGATCCGGCAACGCGCTGTCGGCGCAGCTCCGGCCATCCAGGCTGTGGCAGAGTCTCTTCCACTTCGGGACCGCTGCACTTCGGCGGCCACAGCCATCTTGACGATTCATCACTGGTCGGATGTTGATCGAGGGCTCCAGGAGCTGGGTCGCGTTGCACGCGACAGCGTGGTGATCCTGACCTGGGACCCTGCCGGCCCGGAGTTCTGGCTGACCGATGAGTACTTTCCGGGCATCGCCGAGCGGGACCGCCAGATCTTTCCGGGAATCGCCGACATTTCGCGCGTGCTGGGGCCTGTATCAACATATGCCGTGCCTGTTCCCCACGACTGTGTGGATGGTTTTCTGGGCGCGCACTGGCGCAGGCCCGAGGCTTATCTCGACCCCGCGATACGATCTGGCTCGTCAGGGTTCAGCAACTTGCCGGGTCTTGACCAGGGGTTGGCACGGCTGCGTAGCGACCTGGCATCGGGCGAGTGGAATCGACGCTTTGGTCATCTACGGGGCAAAGACTCCCTGGATCTCGGGTACAGACTGGTAGTCGCAGGGGTGCGATGACTTCACTGCCAGGCAGCACCGCGGTCGACCACAGCAGGTCGTTACAGAGGCTTGGTAGCCACTCGCAGCGCATCGCCGCTTCAGCGCTGCGCTTCGCCAAGATTGCTCCAGCTCACACGGCGGGTCAGCACCATCACCATCGCCAGCAACCCGAACACCAGCAGCGAGCCCATCAGGAGCGCGTAGTC
>Ga0164241_10005125_pt1 | contig 12396 bp, 8 predicted proteins | sample OricomyardsoilBY_FD_108780 | JGI IMG/M metagenome (GOLD analysis project Ga0164241, IMG submission 108780) | Backyard soil microbial communities from Emeryville, California, USA - Original compost - Back yard soil (BY) | ecosystem: Environmental > Terrestrial > Soil > Unclassified | place: USA...
CTTGCCGGCCTCGACGGTACCGCGATCCGGCAAGGTGCCCAGCCATTCCGCGGCACGGCGCGTGGTGCTCTCCAGGATTTGCGCATTGCTCATGCCGCATCTCGACAGTGCCTCGAACTCATCGTGGAGCGCAAAGCCCGGCGCCACGCCGGGCACGGGCGCGTCGGTACCCGTGAGCACCGGAACACCAGCCGCGGTGAATGCCCTCACCAGCGGGCAATTGAAGTCCACGATGGCCTGTACGTACTTGATGCGCCCTTCGCTGCGATCCTTGGTGTACGGATTGCCATTGATCACCATGTCGTAGGCGCGCGGGTGCATGTAGCGCAGCTCGTCGCGACGCTGCAAGGACTCCGGGGCGCGGATCTCCTCGACGATGCGCTCGTCCAGCGACAGCGTGGCGACCAGCCAGGTGCCGTTACGCTTCGCCATCTCGACGTAGCGCGGAATGGCCGCAAGGTCGGGCGGGTCGGTGTGCTGGGCGAATTCTTCGGCGTGCGCCACCAGGTCGAAGCCGGGAATGAAGAATTTTTCGGTGATGCCCTTGCCGCGTTGCGGGATGTGCCCAACCACACGCATTTTCTGCTGGCGAGCCTCCTCGACGATGGCGGTGAAGGTCTCGAGCGTGAGCTTGCTGTAGACCTTGATGAAGTCATAACCCTCGGCCTTGGCGTCGCGCACCGCCTGGCGGCCATCTTCCGGGGTCGCCGCGACGCGCGTCATGCCCAGCGGCCACATGGGCGGCGAGCCGTCGATCATGGCCGCGGTGGCGATGTGCGGTCCCAGCACACGGCCACTCTCCACCTCGACGCGTTGGCCGATGGTCTCGGACATCGACGAGAGATTGAAGATCTGCAGCACGCCGTTGGCGAGATACGGCGTCAGCGCGTCCTCGAGCTCGAACGTGCCATCGGGCAACGTCGGATCGCCGACGTGCAGCCGGCCCATGCGATCGTTCTCGAGATGCATGTGCATGTCGGTGAAACCGGGCATGAGCCACTTGCCGCGCCCGTCTATGCGGCGCGCGCCGCGCGGTAGTTTGGCGTGTGAAGCCGGTGTGATCGCCTCGATGCGTCCGTGAGCGAGCTTCACCGTGACGTGGGTGAGCGGCACCGCGTCCGGCGTCATCGACAACACGGTGACGTCCGTGATCACGATCGGCGCGGGAGGTACGGGCGGGCTGGCCACGCAGACGGAACTACCGACGACCAACGACAGTGCAAACAGCATGCGCGACATGAATCCACCTCCTGGGAGACCGGGTTGATACACGCGGCGGGGCCAACGGGTTGCGTCATCAAGACGAAATACGAAACGCTTCTACTGCGCGGCGAGATACAACACACGGGGATTCCATCGATGTCGCGTCATTCCAGCCGTTTACTGACGGCGGCCGTGTCGGCCGCGCTCGCAATCTGTACCGCCCAGGCCGCCATGGCCCATGGCCCTTCGCACGGCGGTCGGGGCTGGCACTGGCGCCACGTCCACCAGCAGCGCGCGCCGCTGGAACTCGTGCCGGTGGGCACCTACTCGACCGGGCTGGGTTCGACCTCGGCGGAAATCGTCGCCTTCGATCCGGCCAGCGACCGGCTGTTCGTGAGCAATGCGGTCAGCTCGAGCATCGACATCGTCAGCGCGCGCAATCCCGCGCAGCTCACCAGGCTCAAGAGCATCGACGTGTCGAAGTTCGGCATCCCGAACAGCGTGACGGTGAAGGACGGCCTGGTGGCCGTGGCGATCGAAGCGGTACCCAAGACCGACGCGGGCCACGTGGCCTTCTACAACGCCAATGGTGACTTCATCCACGCGGTGACGGTGGGCGCGCAGCCCGACATGCTGACCTTCACGCCCGACGGCGACTACCTGCTCACCGCCAACGAGGGCGAGCCCAGCGGCTACGGCGCCGGCCAGGTCGATCCGCAAGGATCGATCAGCATCATTCCGATCAAGCCGGGCCCGGGCAACATCAAGAAATTGCGCGACAGCGACGTGCGCACGGCCTCCTTCGGCAAGTTCATCGGCAAGGAAGCCGAGCTGCGCGCGCAAGGCGTGCGCATCTACGGTCCCGGCGCAAACGCCGCGCAGGATTTCGAGCCCGAGTACATCGCGGTGGCGCCGGATTCGCGCAAGGCCTACGTGACGCTGCAGGAGAACAATGCGATCGCCGAGATCGACATCCGGCAGGCGCGCGTGAACGCGGTGCGCGCGCTGGGCTTCAAGGATTACAGCCAGGGCCCGTACACCACCTCTACTTATGAATGGTCCGCGTCGCAGCTGCCGGCCGCGGGCTACACGGCCGCCGGCCAGCGCATCGCGCTCGGCGGCTTCTCGGGCCTGCAGTTCGAAGGCACGACGCGCGACGGCAAGTACAAGTTCGTCGCGCACACCGATCGCGGCCCGAATGCCGAACCCACGGGCATCGTGCGTCCCTTCCTGCTGCCGAACTTCACGCCGCAGGTGGTGCGCTTCACGCTGGATCCGGCCAACGGCGAGTTCGAGCTCAAGCAGCGCATCTTCCTGCGCCGGCCCGACGGCAGCCTGCTGACGGGCCTGCCCAACACCGCGCTGTCCGGCAATGCCAGCCAGCCCTACAACGACGAAGTGCCGGTGGACCTGAAGGGCAACGTGTTGCCGCTGGACCCGCTGGGCGCGGACCTCGAAGGCATCGCCATCGACGACGACGGCTCGATGTGGATGGTGGACGAGTACCGCCCGTCTATCTACCACTTCAACGCGGCTGGCCGCCTGTTGCAGCGCTACGTGCCGATCGGCACGCACGCCGCGGCCGGTGAGCCCGTGCCCGCGCCGGGCGCGGCCGGCAAGTACGGCATCGAGGCGCTGCCCGGCGTCATTGCACAACGCCGGCAGAACCGCGGCATGGAAGCGGTGAGCCTGCAGAACGACAAGGTGTATGCCTTCGTGCAGAGCCCGATCCGCAACCCGGCGACGCTGGCCAATGGCGCGCTGAACAGCATGCGCAACGTGCGCCTGGTCGAGTTCGATCCCGCGACGCTGGCGACGCGCCAGTTCCTCTATCAACTCGACAACCCGGCGGTGGGCACAGCCGATACACCGGCCGACAAGATCGGCGACATGGTGGCGACGCCGGATGGCGGCTTCCTGGCCGTGGAGCGCGACGACGACGCGGTGCCGGTCTCGCCGCCCGAGGTCATCACCAAGCGCATCTACGCATTCAGGCTGGGCAGCGCCACCGACGTGACGGGCCTGGATGGCACGTACGCGGTGCTGCGCAGTGGCGCCACGGTGAACGTGTCCATTGACCAGATGACGGCCGAGGAGCTCGCGGCCATCGGCGTGTCGCCGATTGCCAAGTCGCTGCACGTCGACCTGGTCAAGGCCGGTTATGCCGGCGTGCAGAAGATCGAAGGCCTGGCGTTGCTCGACACCGGCCGCCTGGCGGTGGTCAACGACAACGACTTCGGGGTCACGCAGATCGCCATCGACGCGGCCACCGGCAAGTTCACGTTGCTGCCCGGCTATACCCCGGAGCCGGTGACGCTGGGCCTGATCTCGGTGACGGGCCTCGACGCCTCGGATCGCGACGGTGGCATCAACATCCGCAACTGGCCGGTGTTCGGCATGTACGAGCCGGATTCGATCGCCGCCTTCAACGTGCGCGGCCGCACCTACCTGGTCACGGCCAACGAAGGTGATGCGCGCGAATGGCCGGGCCTGGTCGAGGAAGCGCGCGTGAGCTCGCTGACGCTGGACCCGGTCGCGTTCCCGGACGCGGCCGCGCTGCGTAACAACGCCGCCATCGGCCGCCTGAACGTGACCAACACGCTCGGCGACGCCAACGGCGACGGTCAGTACGAGGCGCTGTATACGCTGGGTGGCCGCTCCTTCTCCATCTGGAGTGGCGACGGCGCGCAGGTATTCGACAGCGACGCCGACTTCGAGCGCATCACCGCGGCCGCGTACCCGGTCAACTTCAACGCGGGTCACGAGAACAACACGCTCGACGATCGCTCCGACAACAAGGGCCCGGAGCCCGAGGGCGTCGCGGTGGGCGAGATCGGCGGGCGCACCTACGCGTTCATCGCGCCGGAGCGCATCGGCGGCATCATGATGTACGACGTCACCACGCCGGCTTCACCGCTGTTCGTGGACTACACCAACAACCGCGACTTCGACGTGGCGCCGCCGGCCGCGGGCGCCGGTGATCTCGGCCCCGAGGGTCTGAAATTCATCCCGGCGCACGAGAGCCCGACGCGCCGGCCGATGCTGGCCGTGGCGCACGAGATCAGCGGCACGGTGACGCTGTTCGAGGTGCGCGAAAAGCAGTAATCCCTGAGTTACGAGTTCGAGTGCGCCGCCTCAGGGATGAGGCGGTACGCCTTCAGGCGAAGTCGAACAGCGGCGGGAACACGCTGACCACCAGCGCGGCCCACGCCGAGTAGATGGGCAGGAAGGCAATCTGCCAGCGCTCCAGCGCCGCGAACGGCGCGCGCTGACGCAGGAATGATCCGTACCACCACGCGGTTCCCGCGAGGTTGACCAGCAGGATGAAGTTCTCGCCAAGCGCCGCCACGCGGTTCGGGGTGAAGCCGAATTCGGAGATGCGCGACACGATTGCCGCCAGCGCCAGCAGGTCCACCAGCAGCGCGCTCACCACCAGGATGAACTGCAGCGCATCGAAGATGCCGGGCGGCGCGTGCGCATCGCGCGCCGACGCGGAGTACAGCACCAGCCCCACGACCAGCGCGAGCAGCAGGTCGAAGCCGATCAGTACATTGCGTTGCACGTCGATGGCGTGACCGGTGAACAGCATGGTGGCGAGGAACGCCAGCAGCACCAACGTGAACAAGGGCGTGAACAGGCGCGTCAGCACCGGTGCCATGTTCTCGATGACGGACTGCTTGGCCTCGACCAGCCAGGAGCCGACGATCACCGCGGCCATCGCGCCGCAGGGCACCAGCCAGTTGCCCACGAACCAGCCGGCGCTCACGTGGATGGCCTCGAACATCATCACCGTGAAGCCGGTGAGCACGCCGCCGCCGAGCGCGATCAACACGTAGTAGATGAACAGCTCACCGGTGAAACGCACGAAGTTCATGCGTCCGTGGCTCGCGAACCAGTTGCCGCCGACGTAGGCGACGCCGACCAGCAGCCAGCACGCGATCGGCAGGTGCAGCGCGGCCAGCACTTCGGTATCGCCATTGCGCGCGAAGGGATAGAGATTGGCGAACAGGCCCGCGGCGATGAAGCCCAGTGCCAGCCAGCCGCCGGTGACCACGCCCAGCCTGCGCTTCCAGGCGAAGTAGACCGTGAGCACCGGCAAGATGAAGAACCCGAGGTTGCGCGCGTAGAAGCCGGAATCATGATCGATCTCGAATCCGAACAGCGGCGGCGTCTTGATGGCCACCGCGGCGAGCAGCGCGAGCATCACCACGACGAACAACTCGGTGACATTGGCGCTGGACTGCTCCGCAGCGGCGGGCATCACCAGCTGCTTCCACAGCCGGTCCGAATGTTCGCGCGCGAATTCCAGCGACAACGAGTCGAGGCTGCCAATGCGCTTGACTGCGATCAGGAAGGCCTCGTCGGCCGCGAGTCCCGCACCGGTGAGCTCGCCCACCTGGTCGCGCAGGTGATCCTCGAGCTCGGCCACGTCGCGCGAGCCGATGGCCCGGTGCCGGCGCAGGTATTCGCGCCAATCCGAGATCTGATCTTCGAGCGTATTCATGCCTTGACCGCCTTCATCCAGATCCGGTGCAGCGTTTCATCGACCACACGCCACTGCTGCCGCTGCGCCGCGAGCTGCTGCCGGCCTGCCCGGGTGATGCGGTAGTACTTGCGTTTGCGACCGCTCTCGGAGGTTTCCCACTTGGTCGACACCAGCTCCTGGCGTTCGAGCCGGTGCAGCACGGGATAAAGCATGCCGTCGGTCCATTTCAGGTGGCCGCCGGACAGCTCGGCCACGCGCTTGATGATGGCGTAACCGTAGCTGTCGCCTTCCGCGAGGATCGCGAGCACCAGGGGTGTCGCCGAGGCGGCGACCAGGTCTTTGCCGAGTTCCATACGTAGCGACCTTATACATTGGGCTTCTAGGTATGAACAGTGATGAATTGTGGCAAAGCCGCATTGGAGAATCCTGCGGTCACGACGGGCGGCGCAGTTCTATCTTCCGGGCGCCTGCACTACGCTGTGCTTCATGCCAATACTGCAACCCGGAAGCGCGGCCCCCGCCTTCAGCCTGCACGATGGCGCCGGCCACCCGGTGTCGCTCGCGGATTTCAGCGGCCGCCCGGTGGTGCTGGTGTTCTATCCCTTTGACTGGAGCCCGGTGTGTGGCGACCAGCTCGCGCTGTACAACGAACTGCTGGACGAGTTCGACGCGCAGAAAGCGCAGCTGCTGGCGCTGTCGGTCGACAGCACGTATTGCCACGCCGCGTTCGCGCGGGATCGCAAGTATCGTTTTCCCCTGCTCGCGGACTTCGAACCCAAGGGACAGGTGGCGCGCGCCTACGGCGCCTACGAACCGCACGAAGGCTGCGCCGAGCGCGCGCTGTTCGTCATCGAGGCCTCGGGCGTGATCCGCTGGAGCTATCTGTCGCCCATGGACGTGAATCCGGGCGCGGATGGCATCCTGAAGGCACTGGAATCGCTGTCATGACGCAGCTCACCATTGCCGTCGGTGCGGATGACCACGCCGAAGGTGACGCATCGGCCGCGGTCACGCTGGTCGAGTACGGTGACTACCAGTGTCCGTACTGCGGCGCCGCCTATCCACTCGTCAAGCAGCTGCAAAAGCAGTTCGGGGACGACCTGCGCTTCGTGTTCCGCAACTTTCCACTGACCCAGGCGCATCCGCTGGCGCAGATGGCGGCGGAGCTCGCCGAGGCCGCCGCGGCGCAGGAAAAGTTCTGGCCCATGCACGACTGGATCTACGAGAACCAGGAACAATGGTCCGGCGGTGACGGCGAGGAGTTGTTAGGTGGGATCGCCGCCGTCGGGCTCGACGCCGTCAAGCTCGAGCACGCCCTGAAGCAGCCTCAGGTTGCCAGGCGCATCAAGGCCGACTTCAACGGCGGCGTCCGCAGCGGCGTGAACGGCACGCCGGGCTTCTTCGTCAATGGCAGGTTGCACCAGGGGTCGCCGCAGGCGCTGGCGCAGGTCATCTCGAGACTGATCGACCGCTGAGCGTCAACACGACCCATGGGGCGCTGAGGAGTGTCACCCGGCTGACTCCGCCGACGTGCATTCGGACAATGGCCAAGGCCAGGACAATCATTGACGCAATTAATACCTAGCCAATTTGCTTTCGTCGTGTGATTCAATCCGCGACCGCCGTCAACAGATCATCCATGTTCAGGGGGAACGTCATGAGATCACGGAATGTTTCGGCTGCGCGCCTGCGCCAGCTGTGCTGGATCCTGTTACTACCGCTATTGCTCGCCGCGCGCGGCACGGCTTTCGCCGCCACCGACCGCGTCATCTACGACGACGCGCTGGCCGCGGGCTGGCAGAACTGGAGCTGGGCCACGGTCGACATGGCCAGTCCCGCGAATGCGCACAGCGGCGCGGTCTCGATCGCGGTGACGCCGGCCGCCTGGTCGGCGCTCTATCTACGCTCCGCCGATGCGCCCGTCGATACCAACGGTTACCTCAACTTCACGTTCTGGGTACACGGCGGCACCACCGGCGGACAGACCATCCAGGTGGTCGCGGTGATCAACGACGCGCCGCAGCCCGGCGTACAAGTGACCACGCCGGCCGCGGGATCCTGGCAGAAGATCACGGTGCCGCTGGCCTCGCTCGGCGCGGACAACCGCACCGACGTGAACGGCTTCTGGGTGCAGCAGGGTTCCGGCGTCGACGACCCGACGTTCTACGTCGACGACGTGGTGCTGGAGTCCGGTGTACCGCCTACCCCGCCGCCGCCGGTCAACGGCATGGCTATCTACCAGGACGCGCTGTCCAACGGCTGGAACAACTGGAGCTGGGCCAGCGTCAATACCGGCAGCGCGACCGCGGTACACACCGGCTCGAGCGCCATCGCCGTCACGGCCGACGCCTTCGAGGCGCTGTACCTGCAGCACGCCGCCGTGCCCACCAGCGCCTACGAGAGCCTGAAGTTCTGGATCAACGGCGGCGCCGGCGGACAAACGCTGAACGTCGTCGCGCTGCGCGCCGGCACCGGGCAACCCGCGGTGACCATCGGTCCGCTGGCGCCCAACGAATGGCAGGAGTTCGTGATCCCGCTGGCGCAGCTCGGCATCGCCAATGTCACCGACCTCGATGGCCTGTGGCTGCAGGAAAACGGCGGGATTACCCAACCCACCTTCTACGTCGACGACATCAACCTGGAATTCGCGCCGCCGCCGAGCGTGGTGAATGCCGCCGTGAATCCGAAGGATCGCATCCGCAAGGTCGACCGGCGCATGTTCGGCCTGAACGCGGCGGTCTGGGACGGCGCCTATCCGTCGCCCAACACGCAGGCACTGCTGACCGAGCTCGACAACCAGGCGCTGCGTTTCCCCGGCGGCTCGCTCTCGGACGTCTACCACTGGCAGACCAACATGAGCGAAGGCGAGACCTTCGAGTGGGCCAACAGCTTCGATGATTTCATCCAGATCGCGGGCAAGACCCACGCCGCAACCTACATCACCGTCAACTATGGCACCGGCACGCCGGAAGAAGCCGCTGCCTGGGTGAAGTACGCCAACAAGACCCTGCGCAGCAACGTGCGCTACTGGGAAGTCGGCAACGAGAACTACGGCAGTTGGGAGGCGGACAACAACACCCGGCCGCATGACCCGATCACCTACGCCACGCGCTTCAAGGAGTACTGGCGGCGCATGAAGGCCGTCGATCCCTCGATCAAGATCGGCGCCGTGGTGATCAACGGCGAGGACGCCTACTCGAACTACCCCGAGCAGCAGGTTACAAATCCGCGCACGGGCGCGACCCACAAGGGCTGGACGCCCATCCTGCTGGACACGCTGCGGCAGCTCGGCGTCACGCCCGACTTCGTGGTGTATCACCGCTACGAACAGGGACCCGGTGGCGAGAGCGACCTGTTCCTGCTCGATTCCGCGGCGAGCTGGGGCAACGACGCCGCCCAGCTACGCCAGATGCTCGACGATTACCTCGGCAGGAAGTCGAAGCAGGTCGAGCTCGCGGTCACCGAGCACAACTCGGTGTTCGGCAGTCCCGGCAAGCAGACCACCAGCCTGGTCAACGGATTGTTCTATGCCGACGCCATGGGCAACCTGCTGAAGACCGAGTTCAACGCGCTGTTGTGGTGGGACCTGCGCAACGGCCAGGAAGGCGGCAACAACAACAGCTCAACGTTGTACGGCTGGCGCCGTTACGGTGACTACGGCATCGTCAATGCCACGGACCCGGCGGGACCCGCCGATCGCTATCCCACGTTCTACGTGAACAAACTACTCAAGCACTTCGCGCGCGGCGGAGAGAAGGTGATCCAGGCCAGCAGCGACTACAGCAAGCTCGGCATCTACGCCGTGCGCGGCGCGGATCGCTCGCTGCGCATCCTGGTCATCAACAAGCACCCCTCGGAGACCTTGAACGCGACCATTTCGCTGCCCGCGCTCAAACGTGGCGAAAAGGCCCGGGTGTACAGCTACGGCATTGCCCAGGACGAGGCCGCGCGCACCGGCGACGGTTCGGCGGACGTGCAGACCTCGACGCTGACACTCAATGGCGGCTCGACCCTGACGTTCGCGCCCGGGCCCTACTCCGCGCACGTGATCACGTTCAACCCGCGCGATCGGAAGAAGGGTGACCGGTCGGATCCGTGGTGCGACGACGACGAGGATTGAGACACGCGCCAGACAGGGGGCGGGCCCGGCGGCCCGCCCCCTTTTTTTTGCCGCGGAACATCGTTATCGATTCCGTAGCTCTTCCGGAGGTCTTGGTGAGGACGGCGGGGCTTGGTTCCCGGTGTTGTAGTGGCAGTCGACAACACGGAGAACGAGGTCATGAACTTCAAAGGCTTGGGCGTTTGCCTGTCACTATCCACTTTGTTTGTCGTCGCCGCGGCCGCCCCGCGCCCGGCATTCGGCGACCACCAGGATCATTCGCAGGCCGCCGGCCTGAAGCCGCACTCCGGCGAACTGGTACGCATCGTGCGGGACTCCACGCGGCGCTTTCTCGATGTCAGCCGGGCCGAGGCCGAGGGGTACGGCCTGCTGTTCGGCTGCGTGAGCGGGCCGGACGATGGGGCGATGGGGCTGCACTACGTCAACATGGCGCTGGTCGCCGATCCGACGCTCGACCCGCGCCGCCCCGAAATCGTCATCTACGAACCACTGCCGAACGGCGGCCGCCGCCTGGTCGGCGCGGACTTCCTGGTGTTCTCCGCGGACTGGCATGCCAGCAACACGGGCACGCCGCAGGTCATGGGCCAGCTCATGCATCTCATCGAGGCTCCGAACCGCTACGGTCTGCCGGCGTTCTACACGCTGCACGTCTGGGCGTGGAAGCCGAGCCCGACGGGCGCGTTCGTGAATTGGCACGCCGATGTATCCTGCGAAAACTTCAAGTCGGAGTGAGGCCATGTCCGTCGTCTACCGCACCGCGGTGTTCATGATCAGCGTGGTCTGTTACGGCGTGTTCCTGCTGGTGTTCCTGTACCTGCTGGCGTTCCTCGGCAATCTGCCGGTGCCGAGATCCGTCGACCTGGGACGCGACATGGGGTCGCCCGCGCTCGCGGTGCTGGTGGACGTCGGACTGATACTGCTCTTCGGGCTACAGCACTCGGTGATGGCGCGGCCCGGGTTCAAGCGCGCCTGGACGCGGGTCGTGCCGCGGGAGCTCGAACGCAGCGCCTACGTGCTGCTGTCGAACGTGGTGTTGATCGTGCTCATGTGGCAGTGGCGTCCGATTCCCGCGCCGGTGCTGTGGCACGCCGACGCCACCTGGAGCGTGGCCCTGGGATGGAGCGTCATGGGCCTGGGCGTACTGGTACTGCTGTGGGCGACTTTCCTGATCGACCATTTCGAACTATTCGGATTGCGGCAGGGCTGGGAGACCTTGCGGACGCGCGAGCTGCGCGGGCCCACGTTCGTCACGCCCTGGCTCTACAAGATCGTGCGCCACCCGCTGTACCTGGGATGGCTGCTGATTTTCTGGGGCGCCCCGACGATGACCGCGGGCCACCTGCTGTTCTCGGCAGGCATGAGCGTCTACATCCTCATCGCCCTGCGCTACGAGGAGCGCGACCTGGTGCAACACATCGGCGAGCCGTACCAGCGCTACCGGCAACAGGTGCCCGCGCTCGTTCCCCGGCCAGGCAGGCGCTTCAGTGGTTAGACGCCTCGCGGTCGACGGCGTCGACCATGCGGCTGAAGCGCTCGTGACAGGTCCTGGCCTTGCCGCGGATCCGCTGGAATTCGGGATCGTCGCGCAGCCGCGTCCAGATCGGATCGAGGTCGAGCGCGGGGTACGAACAGAAGGTCATGTCCACGGCGCGCTCCACGAAACGCAGCGCCTCGCGCGGGCGACCGCAGTAGACCAGCATGGGCGCGACCGCGTACGGAGTCTCGGGATCGCCGGCGTCCTGCCAGTGATCGACGAACTCGCGCACCGCGCCATCGAGCGCGGCGGCGCCCGCGCCCTCGAGGCATGACTCCATGAGCCGGCGAGTCTCGTCGTCCGCGGCCTGGCGGGCCGCGCGCAGCGCGGCGCCGCGATCGTTGGTGCGCAGGTTGTAAAGCACCGTGCCCCAGTTGACGAAGTAGGAACCCTCGTCGAGCTTCAGGAAGTCCATGACCTGCGCGAGCTTGCCCGCATATAGATAGGAGTACGCACAGGAGCGCAGGCGCGGATTCTGCGGATCGCGGGCGCGTGCCAGCTCGCAATGACGTTGCGCGTCGTCGAACCGGCCACCGTAGCGATAGACATACGAGAGCGCGAAGTGCGTGTCGGCGCCGGGGCCGAAGGTCGCCAGGAGTTTGCGCGCTTCGCGGTATGCGCCCTCGAGATCCGCGGTTTCGGTGCGGCGGGTCACCACATTGCGCGCCGCGGAGATCAGTGCCGGGTCGAGTTCCAGCGCGCGGCGATGCGCGGCCACCGACTGTTGTCGTGCCGGCTCCGCACCACCCCACCACGTGCCGTAGTCGTAGTACCAGACGCCCAGCGCGTCCCATGCCGGCGCGAAAGTCGGCTCCAGCATCACGGCGCGCTCCAGCATTTCGATGGCCCGCGCGCGCTGATGCGGCTGGTGCGGGATGGCGAGGCTGCGCAGGTACAGTTGATAGGCCTCGCCGTCCTTGGGGATCGAACCCGAGGTCGACGCCGCACGCGCACCCAGCGCGGGCAACAGTCCTTCGCGCACGCCCTCGGACATGCGTCCGCGCATCACCAGCAGGTCGCCGACCGGCACCGAGATGCGCGTGCGCCAGATCA
>Ga0164241_10005126_pt1 | contig 12394 bp, 12 predicted proteins | sample OricomyardsoilBY_FD_108780 | JGI IMG/M metagenome (GOLD analysis project Ga0164241, IMG submission 108780) | Backyard soil microbial communities from Emeryville, California, USA - Original compost - Back yard soil (BY) | ecosystem: Environmental > Terrestrial > Soil > Unclassified | place: USA...
GAAGCGGGCGATATCGTGACGATTGCCGGGATGTCGAAAGCGACGGTTGCGGACACGCTCTGTGCGCTGGAGCTGGAAACCGCCCTGCCCGCGCAGCCAATTGATCCGCCGACCATCTCAGTGACCTTTGGCATTAACGACTCGCCGCTTGCCGGTCGCGATGGCAGCAAAGTCCAATCGCGGGTCATCCGCGAACGGCTGATGCGCGAGGCGGAGTTGAACGTCGCCATCAAAGTCGAAGACACCCCCGGCGGCGACGCCTTTGTCGTCTCAGGACGCGGCGAGTTGCAGATGGGCGTGTTGATCGAGAACATGCGGCGCGAAGGCTTTGAACTGTCGATCTCGCGCCCGCGCGTGATCCTGCGCGAAGAAAACGGTGAAAAGCTTGAACCAATGGAAGAGGTCATCATCGATGTGGATGACGAGTTTTCAGGCGCCGTCATCGACAAGATCACCGGGACCCGAAAGGGCGATCTGGTGGAAATGCGCCCTGCCGGGGCCGGCAAGACACGCATTATCGCCCATGTGCCGTCACGCGGCCTGATTGGCTATCAGGGCGAATTCATGACCGACACGCGCGGGACCGGCGTTCTGAACCGGATTTTCCACGGCTGGACGCCGTGGCGCGGCGCAATCCAGGGTCGCCGCGAAGGCGTGCTGATCTCGATGGAGAACGGCGTATCTGTCGCTTATGCGCTGTGGAACCTCGAGGAACGCGGCAAGCTGTTCATCGGCGCGCAAGAGCAGATCTACGAAGGCATGATCATTGGTGAACACAGCCGTGATAATGATCTCGACGTGAACCCGCTGAAGGGCAAAAAACTGACGAACGTCCGCGCATCAGGGACCGACGAAGCGGTCCGCTTGACGACACCGGTTCGGATGACGCTTGAACAATCGATCGCGTATATCGCGGACGATGAGTTGGTTGAAGTGACGCCGAAATCGATCCGGTTGCGCAAGCGCTACCTCGACCCGCATGAGCGCAAGCGTCAGTCCCGCAGCGAAGGCTAACAGCGACCCCAGACATTCCCGCGTCGGGAATGTCTTTCACGTTGCCCGGCGAAGTCCTTCGATCAATCGGACAACGTCGACCTGACGTCGGACGGCGAGTTTCGTCATAGCGGCCTTCAGTTGATTTCGAACTGTGTGAATGCTCGATTGCCGCGCTTCCGCAATCGCGCGGGTATTTTCTCCGCTGTTCAGCCGCAGAACAATATCCGCTTCAGCGGGGGTCAGACCGAAAGCATCGACGAGAGCCCCGGATAGATCAACACCAATACTCATTCCAAAACCGCCTCTATCCATCCGGCACCGTTTCTCCCTAGCCCGCCACGAAATAACTCACGAAACCAGCAGTCTAGGGTATTCGATACTTCCCCAATCTATCCATAAAGTCCTACTTATGGATGAACGCGTGCACATGACCCAAATGGACTATACACATGTTGAAAATGGAATAAATTCAACAAGCCGTGCGCGTCGATGCAAAACGATTTGGATTGAGGTTAGACCACAAAAAGTCCGTCACCGAGGGCAACGCTGCCCGCTTCGATAATTTCGGCGCACCAACCGCCATGTCCCCGCATGGCGTTGTAACCGCCGTGGCCCAGAGCTCGCTCCATGCGCGAACACGGCGCGCATATCACGCTGAGCTGGATGACCGCAGAGCCAAGCTGCAGGTTGCGGCCCTTCAAGGCAGACAGGTTTATTCCGGATACAACTATGTTGCGGCGCAGCGTTGCGGGCGCGATAGCGTTATGCCCACTGAGCGATGCAATAACCGGCAAATGTTCGGCCTGAATCAGCGTCAAAGCCCGCGGTCCTTTGCGCGCCCGATCTCCGACCAGGCCCGACGGCGTGACGTCAACCGCCGCGACTGCAATCATGGGCTCGGTTCGCGCTGGCCGCAGGCCAATCCATTCGACACGACCAGCGTCATGATGTCGGGACATCAATTCGGCAAGCGTCAACGGCCTTTGTGCCTCGGCTTGATGCTCTGGCCCCATGCCGATCAAGCCAATCCGTGCAGCACAGTCCCGAGCTTGCCAATCAACTCGTCAATCTGCTCTTTGCTGATAATTAACGGCGGGCTCATCGCAATAATATCGCCCGTGGTGCGGATCAAGATGCCAGCTTCGTAGGCCGCAAGAAATGCCGAGAACGCCCGTTTTGTCGGTTCACCTGCAATCGGCGCAAGTTCGACCGCCCCGATCATGCCAAGGTTCCGAATATCAATGACATGCGGATGATCCTTCAGCGAGTGCAGCGCCTGCTCCCAGTAGGGTTCAAGTTCTTTCGCGCGCTCGAACAAGCCTTCCTCGCGATAGGTCTCAAGTGTCGCCAGACCTGCCGCTGATGCAATCGGATTGCCCGAATAGGTATAGCCGTGGAACAGTTCGATCACATGCTCCGGCCCGTTCATGAATGCGTCGTGGATCGCGCCACTGGTCAGAACCGCACCCATCGGAATGACGCCGTTCGTCAGCCCTTTAGCGCAGGTAATCATGTCTGGAGTCACGCCGAAACGTTGCGCGGCAAATGGCGCGGAGACACGGCCAAATCCGGTAATCACCTCGTCGAAGATCAGAAGAATGCCATGCTTGCGCGTGATCTCGCGCAGTTTTTCAAGATAACCCTTCGGCGGCATGATGACACCTGTCGAGCCTGCAACCGGTTCGACAATGACGGCGGCTATGGTTTCAGCGCCGTGCAACGCCACCAGACGTTCCAACTCGTCAGCCAAGCTGGCACCATGCTCGGGTTGCCCCTTCGCCCATTGGTTGGCGGGCAAATGCGTATGGGCCAAGTGGTCGACGCCGTTCAGCGCCGTCCCGAAGAAGCGGCGATTGTTGACGATGCCGCCGACCGAAATCCCACCAAAGCCAACACCGTGATAACCGCGTTCGCGGCCAATCAGGCGCACCCGTGATGCCTCGCCCCGTGCCCGATGATAGGCCAACGCAATTTTCAGCGCAGTATCGACGGATTCTGAACCGGAATTGGTGAAGAACACATGATCCATCCCGGCAGGAGCAAGATCGCGAACCCGTGCCGCCAGTTCGAACGCTGCGGGATGGCCCATCTGGAAGGCGGGCGCATAATCCAGTTCGGCGGCCTGCTTCGCGATGGCCTCGACAATCTTCGGCCGACCGTGACCCGCGTTACAGCACCATAGACCCGCCGTCCCATCGAGGACCTGGCGACCGTCAGCAGTGGTGTAGTGCATATCCTTTGCCGCGACGAACATCCGCGGCGCCTTCTTGAACTGGCGGTTCGATGTGAACGGCATCCAGAAGGCGGATAGGTCGTTGGGAACTTTCGGGCGATCAAGGGCCATGACATTTCGCTTTCAGGTGCGTGCTTTTGATTTGACCATTTGGTCAATCTGACGCTACCACGCGCAGTGGGGCAGTCAAGCAAAGGCCAAAGATGGGCGAACTGAAGAAGCGGACCCGGATCCAGGAAAAGAACCGCGCCGCGATCCTCGATGCTGCCCTCGACATGTTCTCGAGGCATGGCTTCAAAGGCGCAACGCTTGATCAAATCGCCGATGCGGCGGGCCTGTCCAAGCCAAACCTTCTGTACTACTTTGCCTCGAAAGAAGCGATCTACCACGACCTTCTTGCCGAAATGCTCGACACGTGGCTTGAGCCAATGCGTGAGGTTAATCCTGACGGCGCGCCTGTGGCCGAAATTCTCGGCTATGTCCGCGCGAAATTGGCCCTCTCGCGGCAATTTCCACGTGAAAGTCGCTTGTTTGCGTCTGATATCATTCACGGCGCTGAGACGATGAAAGAAGACATCGGTGCTCCTTTGCGCGCGCTGGTGGACCGGTTTGCGCTGATCCTGCGTCGCTGGATGGACGCCGGACAATTGCACTTCGTTGATCCCTATCATCTGATCTTTTCGATCTGGGCGACGACACAACACTATGCCGACTTCGACGTGCAGGTCAGAGCGGTTCTGCAAGTCGATGGCACGGCCCATTTCGATCAGGCCGAAGCCTTTCTGACCGATTTTTATGCCCGCGCCTTAAGTCCATCATCGTGACCGCCGATCTGGCATCGCTGTTTCTGCTTGATCCCGATGTCACCTTCCTGAACCACGGTTCATACGGCGCCTGCCCCGTCCCGGTGTTTGCCGCCTATCAGGCGTGGCAACGCGAACTGGAACGCCAGCCCGTTGCCTTTCTTAATCGCGCCGGAGCGCTAGGGACACGCCTTCGGGTCGTGCGAACCGCACTCGCGACCGAGGTCGGAACCCATCCTGATAATCTTGCATTGTTCAGTAATGCGACCTCAGCGCTGAATGTCGTGCTGCAGTCACTCGATCTGAAACCCGGCGACGAAATCGTCACGACAGATCATGAATACGCGGCGATGGACAAGACCTTGGCGCATGTTTGCGCGCAAAGCGAAGCTGTCGTCGTCCGTGCCGAACTGCCACTTCCCCACTCCGACGAAAATGCCTTCGCCGAGGCTGTTTTGGCGAAGTTGTCGTCAAGATCGCGCGTGCTCTTTCTTAGTCACATCACCTCTGCAACGGCCCTAGTGTTTCCACTTGCGCGTATTGTGGCCGAGGCGCGGCGGCGTGGGATCACGACAATCATTGATGGCGCTCATGTGCCGGGACAAATCCCGTTGAACCTTGATCGACTGGGGGCCGACTTCTACGCCGGAAATTGCCATAAATGGATGATGGCACCGAAGGGATCAGCGTTCCTGTATGCGCGGCCCGCGATGCAGCATGTGTTGCAGCCAGCTATCATCAGCCATGGTTGGACAGCCGCACGGCACGAACAAGGACCGTTCGGAAACGCCGGGTTTATTGATGCGCTGGAAATGCAGGGGACGCGCGACCCGTCTGCGTGGCTGGCAATCCCGGATGCGCTGGACTTTGCCAAGACACATCACTGGTCCGTGGTGCGCAAAAGCTGCCGTGATTTGGCGCAGGCAACCGCTGCCGAGATCAATAATTTAAGTGGTTACCCAGCACTTGGATCTGCTGAATTTTGCGCGCCGCAAATGGTGGCCGTGCGCGTCCCACACTGCGATCCAGCCGTTCTGCACGCGCGATTGCTGGAGAGTTACCAGATCGAATTGCCGTGCCATAACTGGAAGGAGATGACGCTCGTCCGGTTTTCCGTTCAGGGATATACAACGAAAGCCGATACACAGGCTTTGGTTCGCGCGCTTTGTCAGGTATTTGCGTGGGGATGAGACGCCCGCACGGTTCGTTCGCATCGCTCGGCAAGTGCTTTTCTTCCGTCCACTGAATCGACCGCAATCGGGTCATGGAAGATCATCTGAACTGTACCTTGACGCGAGGCCGCAAGCACCTTCAGCAGGTGCGGCGCGAAGTCCATATCACCCCACCAGCCGTAAAAGCGCGGATCCGCGCCCGGCGGGGGCTGGTAGATAAGCGTCACAGGCTGGATCATTAGCGGTTCTGTTTTGCCAGCCGTCAAAAACGGCTCAAATAAGGACGATTTGAACGGGAGGACCCGTTTTCCGTCCGTTGATGTGCCTTCCGGAAAGAATAACAGTCGTTGTCCCAAAGCAAGTCGATCATTGAAAATGACCTGCTGACGGCGGGTATCCTTGCGGTCGCGCTGGATAAATACCGTGCCCGTTGCGCGGGCAAGCCAGCCGATCAAGGGCCACGACGCTACTTCGGACTTTGACACAAAAAAGAAGCGATCCGCCGCAGACAGCACAAAAATGTCAAGCCAACTGGAATGGTTAGCGACCAGTCCTCCCAGCCCCTGCATCGGCTTGCCTGTGACTGTCAGGCGCAGGCCGATCAACCAAAGCGCTACGCGACTGACAAGCTGCGGGAGATGCGACGTCCACGGTCGCCTGACGCCGTAAGTCAGGCGCTCCGGGATCCGCAGCACGAGCAAAATAAACAGACCAGCAAAGACGACCACCGCCAGGCAACTGCCCTTGACTGCCACACGCAGCCAGCCGGTGATCGATACCTGAAGCGGCGGGACGTCGATGTCTTCGGAGGACCAGGTCATCCGCGCGCCTCTGGGTCGGGCGGCCAGATTGCAGAAGCCGTCTCCAGAACGATGCAGACATCGGTCAGGTTCAACGCGCGATCAACGTAAGCACCCTGCCCGATGCGACCGCCTGCCCGCAGATAACTTTTGATCAAAGGCGGCACCATCGACATCGCCTTGGCGGGATCATCTGGAACTGTCGCGGCGCTGGTATCCATGGCTCCACTAAGATTGACTCGCGGAGCAATCGCAGCCGGTGCCCCGAACCGTTCTTCCAGCAAGCGGATCAGCGGTGCAAGGACTGCTGCATCAGTACCAGCGAAACTGCCCGAGCCAAAGACCCAGTCCACTTTCCGGCGGCGCACTTCGGCAACCAGTCCGGCCCAAAGATAAAGCATCGCGGCGCCGCCTCTGTGGTTAGGGTCAAGGCAGGTTCGCCCCACTTCCAACAGGCTTTGTCCTGACGCTTTTAACCCGGTCAGATCAAATTCCCCTTCGGTATAAAAGCGTCCCGTCGTCTTGGCTGCGGCCTGATCAATCAGGCGATAGGTGCCGATTACCGCGCCCGAGTCGGTTTCGGTCAGTAACAAGTGGTCGGCGACTGGGTCAAATTCGTCGCTTTCGCGCAAGGTCACCTGATCGACCGACGCGCCCTGCCCGCCCAATTCAGAACCAAATACGCGGTAGCGCAGTGAAAATGCGGCATCGACATCATTGTGTGTTTGCGCAAGTCGGGTCGTGTAAGGCGGCACTTTCGCAATCATCCGTCTGAACCCGATGTCAAAAGCCTAAGCCGACTGCTTCGCTGAAACACCAAAGTCGCGTCATAGTTGCTTCACACATTAGCCTTCAACTCTTGGTTAACCAATTGATGCTAGCCGGGACAAGCCCGACAGCTTCACCACGGAAGACGATCTTTCCAGCATGTTCAAATACCACGGTCACACGATCTCCGATTACCGACTGGACCTGCCCAAGACCCCAATCGGGATTGTTCGTTTCTTCGACAATCAAGCCGGGCTCGAGCCAAGATGCAGGCTCGCTCATCGACACTTATTCAAATGAAAGCGGACGGCAGAATGACAAAGCACTTTGACCTCGCGGGGCTGATCGGCTCACGGATTTGCCACGACATCATTTCACCGCTCGGCGCGGTCGGCAATGGTGTTGAACTTATGGTGCTCGCCGGACAAGCACGCGGGCCGGAATTCGACTTGGTGCGCGAAAGCATTGAAAGCGCCAATGACCGGATCAAATTCTTTCGTGTCGCATTCGGTTTAGCCGCCGCAGGGCAGATGGTATCAGCAAATGAACTTGCGGCCCTGATCCGGGCGATTGCTTCGGTCGGGCGGCTTGTCGTTGACTGGCCAGTCTCGGGCGGGTTGCAGCGGCTTGAAGTGAAGCGCGTCCTGCTTGGCCTTCTCTGTGTCGAACAGTTGCTGCCTGCCGGTGGCACCGTATCGATCATGCCGGCAGAGCCCGGCAGTTGGATGATTTATGGCGCGGGTCCGCGGATCAAGGATGCACCCCATCTGTCGTTGGCGCTAGAAAGCGCCGCTCTTGATGACCAACTGGCCGCATCTGAAGTGCAATTCGTCTTGCTGCGTATGGAATGCGAGGCGCAGGAGCGTCCCGTCAAGATCGAGATCGGAACGGGATCGGTATCGCTGACTGCTTGAGGGCTTGCACACCGTCCGCAACGACGGCACACCACTCACATGAACACAACACTGCGCGCCGCGCTCTGGATGATCGGGTCAATTGTCTCGTTCTCGGTTCTCGCGGTCGCAGGCCGCGAGTTGAAGGGGCATCTCGATACGTTCGAGATCATGCTCTACCGCTCGCTGATCGGCATCGTGCTGACCGGCGGCATGGCGCTGGCGTTGCGGCGCGTGCCGGAATTACGCCCAACGATGATGCCCCTGCAATTCACGCGAAATGCGGTGCATTATGCCGGGCAAAACCTGTGGTTCTATGCTGTGGGCGTTGCGCCGCTGGCGCAGGTCTTTGCGCTGGAATTTACGATGCCGATCTGGGCGCTGTTGCTGGCCGTGCCGATTTTGGGCGAACGGCTCACGCGCATCCGAGTGTTAGTCGCACTTGCAGGTTTTGTCGGCATTCTGATTGTCACCCAGCCTTGGCGCCTTGAGATCGGCGAGGGGATTGTGCAGGCATCTCTCTCGGCGATTGGCTTCGCTGGATCGGCGGTTCTGACGCGCAGGCTGACGCGTCACTTGAGTATTCTGACCATCCTGTTCTGGCTCTCGGTGATGCAGGGTGCGTTCTCGATCATCATTGCCGGCTATGATGGCGTAATCGCGCTGCCACACGGCATTCCGGCGCTGTGGGTCCTGGCGATCGGCATTGGCGGCATGGTCGCGCATCTGTGCCTGACGACGGCGCTATCGCTTGCGCCTGCGTCGGTTGTCGTCCCGATTGACTTTGCACGCTTGCCGCTGATCGCGCTTGTCGCCGCTCTCGCATACGGCGAGTCGTTGAACATCTGGGTGTTTATCGGTGCATTCGTCATTTTCGCTGCGAACTACCTGAATCTTCTGACCGAAACCCGGCGGAAATGACGCTAGGTTTCGTTTGCTTGCCATATTGAAGCGGCTAGTCTCGACTCAGAACCGCGTGTCAGACGGTCAGCAGGGATAAACAGATGAAGACTATATACGCGACCGCTGCAGCGGTCATGGTTGCAACCACTGCTCATGGCGGAGGGATTGACCGGTCGGGCCAAGGCATCAGCACGCTGTTTGAGCCGGGAGAACTTGTCGAGTTCACATTTGGTTATGTCTCGCCGGATGTGACCGGGACTGTTGGCGGCGGTGCAGTCAGTTCTGGCGATGTCGCATCGTCATACGGGCTGTTCAGCTTTGGCTACAAGCGGGCCCTGAACGAAAAGCTCGATCTGGCGGTGATCCTTGACCAACCGTTCGGTGCAAATATTGATTACTCGGATGCTGACGCGCCGTACCCGTTCATAAATTCGACTGCGACACTGAAGTCGGAAGCGATTTCGGCCTATGCCCGTTATCATTTCAGTGATCGGTTCAGCGTCCACGGTGGCATCCGGCTACAGCACATGAGCGGAACAGTCTCAGTTCCAGTTTTCGGAAATTATACGCTGGATGCCGACTCGGACCTTGGCATTGGCTATTCCCTCGGCGTCGCCTACGAGATTCCGGATATCGCGCTCCGTGCGGCCCTCACTTACAACTCCGAGATCGCCCACGACGTCGATGCGACCGAGTTCGGGGCAATTTCAAGTTCATTCGAGCTGACAACGCCTGAATCGGTCAACCTCGACTTCCAGACTGGCATCGCCAAAGACACGTTGTTGATGGCGTCAGTCCGTTGGGTCGCCTGGGATGGTTTTGCGATTGATCCGCCGAACTTCCCGCTGCGCCCGCTGGTGTCTTACTCCGATGACCGTTTCTCGTACACGCTCGGCGTCGGACGTCGTTTCAACGAGCATTGGTCAGGATCGGTGACACTCGGCTACGAACCGATGGTTGGCGGCATTTCGTCAAACCTGTCCCCAACCGACGGATACAAGAGCATTGCTGTTGGGGCAGCTTACACACAAGGCAACATGAAGATTTCGGGCGGACTTCGCTATATCGAGATCGGCGATGCAACCACCTCGACAATCGGGGCCGACTTTTCGGACAACAGCGGCTGGGCGGCAGGCCTCAAGGTCTCGTACACCTTCTGATCTCTGATCCTCGCCATCACAAAATCTGATGCCCCGGTTCGTGTCGGGGCATTTTCTTTTCCGCAAGGATCGGATTGGGTATCACCCAGACAGCCTTAAAGAGTAGCCCATGCAACAGACACGGATGACCGGACTGACCTGGGCGACGATGGGTGTGCTTGCGGTGATCTGGGGCGGATCGTTCCTGTCAATCCACAAGGCGCTCGAAGGTATGGGCCCGCTGACGGTTGTGGCCTTTCGCCTTAGCGGGGCCGCAGTGACGTTATGGGGCCTTGCCCTGCTGCGCGGCTGGCCAATTCCGCGCGGCGTCGCGCCGTGGTTTGCGTTTGCCGTCATGGGACTTTTGAACAACGCTCTGCCGTTTTCGCTGATCTCTTGGGGACAGCAAACCGTGCCTTCGGGACTGGCTTCGATCCTCAACGCCGCTACCGCGATCTTTGGCGTGCTGATTGCCGCGATTTTCTTGCCTGACGAAAAGCTGACGCCGAACCGGGCCGCCGGCGTCGTGATCGGCTTTGCCGGCGTGGCGACCGCTATCGGACTGTCCAACTTTGCCGAACTGGATCTGAAGGCGATCTCGCAACTCGCCATCATCGCAGCGGCGTTCTGCTACGGGCTTTCTGGCCCGTGGAGCCGAACCATGCTGAAAGGGGTACCGCCGCGGATCGCTGCCCTTGGCATGGTGAGTTGCTCAACGCTGATGATGTGGCCGGTTGCCTTGATCCAGGAAGGCGCGCCAAGCTTTTCCTACAGCGGCGGGGTCTGGGTCAGTCTGGCCTATCTTTCGGTCGTTGCGACGGCGGTCGCCTATTTGTTGCTCTACTGGCTGTTGCCGCGTGCCGGGGCGGGCAACACCTCGCTTGTGACCTTGCTTGTTGCGCCGATTGCGATTGTGCTTGGGGCGGTTGTCCTGAACGAGGCCCTGCCCGTCCATGCCTATGGCGGCTTTGCGCTGATTGCGGTGGGGCTGATTGTTCTCGACGGGCGCATTTTCACATTGGCGCGGGCGAAGGCTCTGCGCTAAACGCGCAGACATGATCTATGAAACTGCAAATGACTGGCTGAATGCCCCCAAAAAGCGCGTGCTGCTGTTTGGCATGTCCGGCCTTGGCAAGACCTGGGTGTCGAACCTTTTGCGCGCTGAAGGGTCGTGGTTTCACTACTCGGTCGATTACCGCATCGGCACCCGCTACATGGGCGAGCACATCGCCGACAACTTCAAGCGCGAGGCGATGAAGAACCCGTTCCTGCGCGAGCTGATGCTGTCGGACTCGGTCTACATCGCGTCCAACATCAGTTTTGACAACCTTGCGCCGGTATCGACCTACTTGGGCAAGCCCGGCGATCCCGCCAAGGGCGGCCTTCCGATCGACGAATACCGCCACCGGCAAGCGCAGTTTCGTGCGGCCGAAATCGCCGCCTTGCAGGATACCGCGCCCTTCATCGCGCGCGCTGAAAGCTTGTACCACTATCCGAATTTCATCTGCGACACCGGCGGGTCGATCTGCGAATGGGTCAACCCGGATGATCCGACAGACCCGCTTCTGACAGCACTTTCGGCCAATTGCCTGATGGTCTGGATCAAGGGCAGCGACGCCCATCGCGCCGAATTGATCCGCCGTTTTGATCGTGCGCCAAAGCCGATGGCCTATCAGCCCGAGTTCCTGAACGAGATGTGGGATGCCTATCTGGCCGCGAAGAAATGTGACGCTAACAAGGTCGATCCCGATGATTTCATCCGCTGGACCTATGCGCGCGCTCTCGACCACCGCCAGCCGCTTTATGCCAGCATGGCCGAAAACTGGGGCATCACGGTGACGGCCGAAGAGGTTGGCGCGCTGAAAACGGCTACCGACTTCAGCGACCTGATTGCGCGTCGCCTCGGCTCAGGCTAAAAGCAGCGTCCCATGCCGATCACCTTGCCAGAAACCCTGCCCGCTTATGAGGTCCTGACCCGCGAAGGCGTCATGGTGATGTCGCCCGACCGCGCCGCGCATCAGGACATAAGGCCCTTGAAGATCGGGCTTTTGAACCTGATGCCAAAGAAAATCGCGACGGAAAACCAGTTCGCGCGGCTGATTGGCGCCGGCCCCCTGCAGATCGATTTCCGGCTGATCCGGATGACTGAGCACCGGGCAAAAACGACTGCTTCAGAACATATGGCGGCGTTCTACAAACCCTTCCAGAAGGTCAAACATGAGAAGTTTGACGGGTTGATCATCACCGGCGCGCCAATCGAACATCTCGATTTCGAGGACGTCACTTATTGGGACGAGATGAAGGAAGTCATGGACTGGACTCAGACCAACGTCCATTCGACTTTTGGTGTGTGCTGGGGTGGGATGGCGATGCTGTGGTACTTCCACCGCGTGCCAAAACTTGCGCTGTCCGCCAAAGCCTTTGGCTGCTTCCCGCAGCATAACATGGCCCCCGCTTCGCCGTACCTGCGTGGATTTTCCGACGAATTTGTCATTCCGGTCAGCCGTTGGACCGAGAACAGCCAAGCCGACATTCAACGCGCGGGCCTTCGCACCCTGCTCGGCTCGGATGTGACCGGGCCCTGTCTCATCGAGGACGAGAAGCATCGCGCGCTCTACATTTTCAACCACTTCGAATACGACAGCGGAACCCTGAAAGAAGAATACGACCGCGACGTCGCGAAGGGC
>Ga0164241_10005127_pt1 | contig 12393 bp, 7 predicted proteins | sample OricomyardsoilBY_FD_108780 | JGI IMG/M metagenome (GOLD analysis project Ga0164241, IMG submission 108780) | Backyard soil microbial communities from Emeryville, California, USA - Original compost - Back yard soil (BY) | ecosystem: Environmental > Terrestrial > Soil > Unclassified | place: USA...
CGAGCCGAGGGCGCGCGGGATACGCCGAGAGGCGTGGTCGCACGTGATGACGTAGCGGGAGCCGGCGGTCGCCTCGACGACCTCGAACGGCGCCGGATCGTCCGGAGCTAGCAGCACGGCTCGGACGATACCAAGACCCTCACGACTTGTGCTTGGTGGCCGTTAAGCTCCCACCCAAGCTTCGTTGGGTGATGGAACAAGAGAACGCCAGGTAGAAGGATCTGGGCATCCGTGAGTGAATTTTTCGGGCCTCGAGCGAAGCGGGCCCGAAGAATTCACGACGACCAGAACGGTCTCCGGTGTAGGGTCCGGCCGTGCAAGACGACCAGGCCCCGGGCGACCGCGACGAAAACGAAGCAGACACGGACGGCGCCACGGACGCGGCGGCGGAGCGCGAAGCCGCGCCGAAGGAGCGCGAAGCTGCGCCGAAACAGGGCGGCAAGAAGCGCAGCGGCAAGCGACGCGCCGAGGAGACGGCCCGGACGCAGGCGAGCTCGAGCGGATTCGCCACGGCGCTCGTCGTCGGCGCGCTGGCGCTCGCGGTCGGCGGCGCGGGCGGCTGGTTCGGGCACGACGCGCAGGCGAAGGCGAAGCTCCGATCCGATTCAGCGGCTCCGGCCGGCAGCGGCGCCGCGAGCGGTCCGTGCGGCGCGTGGGAGAAGAAGATTTGCGACGGCACCGGCGCGACGTCGGCGTCTTGCGCCGAGGCCAAGGCGGCGCTCGATCTCTTGACGCCGTCGACCTGTGAGGTCGCGCTCGCGGGGGTGCCGGCGACGCTCGCCAAGGTGAAGGCGTCGCGCGCCTCGTGCGAGAAGCTCGTGACCAAGCTGTGCCAGGATCTCCCGGCGGGCTCCTCCACGTGCGCCATGGTGAAGGAGCGCACGCCGAGCTTCCCCGCGACACGCTGCGAGGAAATGCTCGGCCAGTACGACGCCGTGATCGGTGAGCTCAAGCAGATGGACGCGCAGGGGGGCCCGGGGATGCAAATGGCTCCGCCCGGCGCGGCTCCGCCCGGCGCGGCTCCCGGCGAGCCGGCTTCGAGCCCGCCGCATCCCTGACGTGCCTCAGTGGGGCTCGTTGCTGCAAACGAGCTTCGGGCCCTCGACGACGTTGTTCGCGTCGTTGCACTCCGGGATCCGATCCTGGGGGTCGGCGACCGCCCAGACCGTGAAGTCGCGGCTCTGTCCGCCGATGTCGACGGTGAGCATCGCGCTTTCGCCGGCCGGCAAATCCGGCAGCGTGGTTTCGCCGAGGGCCACGCCGCCGGCGCTCGGATCGCCCGCGTAGACGCGCACGACGACGTCGTGCGCCGCGCTCGCCCCGTTGTTCGTCACGGTCAGGTTCACCTTGCCGCTGCAGTTCGCCGCGTCGACGACGAGTGACAGATCGGCGAGGGCCTCACCGGGGTCGACGGGCTGGACGAGCTCGTTGTTGTCCTCGCGGCATTCGCGCTCCTTGCCGTCGGCGGCGCCGTTGCCGCCGTCGACGGTGACGCGCACGCTGTCGGGCAGCGCCGTGTCGTTCGGGGCTGCGTTGTCGCCGACCGTGTAGGTGACGCTCACGAGCGTCGAGCCGCCGGGCTCGAGGCTCTTGTCGAGCGTGACGACGACGGGAGTGCCGCCCGCGGCGAGCGGCGCCTCGGCGCCGCCCCAGATGCCGTAAAACGCCACGTCGACGCCAGGTCCGACCCGGGAATCCCCGCTGTTCTTGATGATGACGGTGATTTGAATTTTCTCGGACAGCTCGCCGCATTTCGCGTCCGGCGAGGAGATTTGAATGGCGACGACCTCGAGATCGGGTGCGACGCCGTACATGCGCGGCTGCGAGCGGTACGTGTTGTAGATGCGGCCGTTCAACGGCTTGAAGCTCTCGGGCTCGTGCAGCGGGATCGCGCCGCTCTCGAGCACGTTGGTCACGTGGTAGCTGTGCTGGTACCAGATCCGGAGCGCCGAGACCCAGGTGTCGGTCGGGTCGCCGAGCACGGTCAGGCCCGTGGGGAGTGAATCCTTCGCGACGGTGCCGGTGGGCCACTGCGAGAGCGTCGCGTCGTGCCAGTCACCCATCGCGGTGTCGCCTTCGTCGCACTGCTCGAAGGAGTTATTTTGCACGAACACGATCTCCGCGTTGCCGTCGTTGTCGACGTCGGCCACGACCGGGTTTTCCAGCACGGTGCGGCTCACCGAAGGCAGCGCGAGGTACACGGCGCCCGTCGAGCCGTCGTAGACGCGGAAGTAGCATTCGTCGCCGTAGGCGACCTCGGCCGCCCCGTCGCCGTTGAAGTCGAACACGCTCGAGGAGGTGACGCGGCTCGAGTCGTCCTCCGTCGTGCGTTTCCAGCCGTTGTGGAGGCACACGCATTTCCCGCTCACTTCGTTGCAGGTCGTGCCGGGCAAGCTGCAGTCGGCGTCGGTCTTGCACGCGCCGCCGGGGTTGCGCGCGGTGTTCGTGCCGGGTGGCGTCGCCGTTTCCGCGAGCGCCGTGTCCCACGCAGGGCAGTTCGTGGCGTCGGGCGCTTGCAGGTCCACCACCTGGTAGAAGGTGGAGAGCGCCGTCGCGATTTCGGGGAACCCGTCGCCGTCGAAGTCGTCGACGTTGGGCGCGCCGCCCGAGTCCGTGCCGAGCTGCTCGTCGCGGAGCACGGTGCCGGTCGCGCCGTCGAGGATGACGAGGTGCGCGTTGGCGATCAGCACGACCTCCGGCTTGCCGTCGAGCGGGTTCGCCGGGCCCGGTGGCTTCGCCGCGCAATCGGACGCGGACGTGCACGGCCCGAGCACGTCCGCGATCGCGCATAGGCCGTCGCGTTGGGCAGAGGCGAGCTTCGAGCTCGCGTCCCACACGACCTCGAGCGGGCAGGGCATCTCCGGCGTGCCGCAGCCGTTCGGCGGCGATGCGGGCAGGTGGTACACGGTGGGGCCCGCGGCGATCTCGAGGCCCGGCGCGCTCGTGAGGTCGGCGACGCAGACGCTTGGCCCGTAAAACATGGTGCCGAAGCTCGACTGGCGCTGGGCGCCGACCGCGTCGGCAGTGGCGACGTAAAGCTTGTCGATGGCGAAACCCGCGCCGTCCTTTTTCAGCACGATCACGCGATTGCCGACGACGATCTCGGGCATGCCCGTGAAGTCGAGGTTCACGAGCGCCGGGGCCGGCGCGACGTACTCCGTCATCTCCGGCTCGAGAATGTCGGGCGGGCTCGTGTACAGCACCTCGCCGCGGTTGCTCAAGATTTGCAACGCTTTGGTTTCGAGGGCGACCACGATTTCAGGGAAGCCGTCGCCGTCGAGATCCCCCGCGGCGGGCGTGGAGGAGGGGCGCGCCAGGCCGGAGGTGATGTCGCCTGCCTTGCCGCAGTCGTCGGTGAGCGGTTGGCCTTCGCTCCAATACGCGCCCGCGGCGTCGGCGTACGCGGCTGTGGGCATGCCGGGCTTGGCCGGATTGCCGCAAAGCGCGAAGAAGTCTTGCCCCTTCTTGGGGCCGCCGCCGTGCACGGCGCGGATCACGCCGTCCGTGTCGCGGTTGTCGGTATCGTGGGTGAGGAAGATGATCTCCGGGAAGTCCCGCTCGTCGGCTTTCCCGTCGCCGTTGTCGTCGTCCAGGTTGATGACGAGCGGCGGCGAAACGACCTGGGACGACCACTTGAACGCCTTGCCGACGGCGTCGTCGTTGGCGTCGTCGGCCATGTCCGGGCCGTACTGGTGCTTGGTGCCTTCACCCCAACGGAACTCCACCTGCGGGAGCACGTCGGTGAAGGCCGCCGCGGGCAGCGTGCAGGTGGGCGCGACGCCGGTGCCGGTGCAGACGCCCGAGTCGCACGTCATGTACGGCGGGCAATCCCAGTCGTCTTCGCACGTGCACGCGCCGGAGCCGGCGGCATCGGCCGTGCACTGGCTGTCGAAGTAGCCTGCGCTGCTGCACGCGATGGCGTCGCCCGGCGCGCCGTTGGAGCCGCAGACGCGTACGGTGTCGTCGGCGCCACACAGGCGTGTGTCGGGCACGCAGTCATCGGGAACGCACTCGCCGCTCGCGAGGTCGCAGTGCAGGGCTTCTTCGCAGGCGGCGTCGGAGGTGCATTTGTCGATGCACACGTGGCCGCCGCCTTCGGCCGACTGGCAGAGCTCCGTCGCGCTGCACGCGAGCTCTTCGCACGTGCGGCCGACGCAGGTCGCCGCGCCCGCCTGATTTTCGCAGCGTTGTCCCGCGGGGCAATCCTTGCTCGCGCACGGATCGGTCATGCCGCTGCCGGCGTTCCCGCCGTCCATGCCCGTGCTCCCACCGGGCACGATCAGCGAGCCGCCCGTGCCGAGGCGACCACCCGTGCCGGCGTCGCCGCCCGTGAGGCCAGCACCTGCACTGCCTCCCGCGCTCGGCGGCGGAGGCAACCCACCGGGCTCGTTCGGCGAACCGTTTTCGGAGCTGCACGCCGCGAGCGCGAGCACTCCGAGGGTCACCCAACGACCCCGACTCCACGTGATCATGCGAAAGTGTACCTCCGGAGCGGTGAGCGGAAACCTCTCATGAGTGGCGCGAGCCGGCGCGATCGGCTCTTTCCGTAGGCGTTGGTTTTTTCCGTGCGAGGCGCACGCGGCAAGTCGAAGCTCAGCGCGTGCGCGCGCCGCCTTCTTGGAACGTCACCTCGAGCTCGACGCGCTTGCCGTCCCGAATGACGACGACCTTCGTCGTCTCACCCGGCTTCGACGCGTTGAGCACGTACATGAAGTCCTCGATGCCGTTGATGTCGTGCGCGCCGAGGCGAATCATCAGGTCGCCGCGGCGCATGCCTGCCTTCTCCGCGGCGCCGCCCGGACGCACGCCGCCGAGCAGCACGCCGCTCTTGCCGGGGCCGGGGCCCGCGTAATCGGGGATCGTGCCGAGCGAAGCGTTGAAACTGCGCAAATCGCCGCGCGGCGCCGGGCTTTTCGCGCCCGGATTGAAGTGGAGGGCCTGCTCGCGCGCGGCGAGCGCTTTGGCGATTTCGGCGACCGTCAGGGCGATCTGCCCGGCGCCGGCGGCGTTGACCTTGTCCGCCGTGTCCGTGGGCTTGTGGTAGTCGGCGTGCGCGCCCGTGAAGAAGTGCAAAACGGGGATGCCGCTCACGAAGAACGACATCTGGTCGCTCGGGCCGTAGCCGCCGTCGGGCGTGAGAGTGCACTCGAGGCGCGCCGCCGCGCACGCGGCCGGCAGCAGCTCGGCCCACTCAGCGGCGGTTTCTCCGCCGAGAACGGTGACGCGGTTATCGCGGAGGCGCCCGACCATGTCGAGGTTCAACATGGCGAAGCCGCCTTTCTTCGGCAGTGCGGGATTTTTTCCAGCGTCGCTCGTCCGCACGAAATGCGAAGAGCCGAGCAGTCCCGACTCCTCCCCGGAGAAGGCGACCACGAGCACGTCGCGGCGGAGCTTCGCGCGATCGGCCGAGAGAAGCTTGGCGATCTCGAGGATGCCGGCGACCCCCGAGGCGTTGTCGTCGGCGCCGAGGTGCGGCTCGGTGCTCTCGGGTGCCAGCGAATGACGTCCGCCGCGGCCGAGGTGGTCGTAGTGGGCGCCGATCACGAGCGTGCCCTTCAAGCGCTCTTTCGGGGGCACGCCCGCTGGAATCCTTCCGACGACATTGAACGCGTCGGTCGAAATCGGCTGGAGCGCGAGCTCGACCTGGGCAGACACGCGCTCCTTCTTGGCGAGTCGTTCGATGAGGCCGCGCCCCACGGCGCGCTTGACCATCAGCACCGCGATGCCCGAATCGCCGTAGCCTTCCGGCTGCAGGCCCGGCAGCGCGGCTTCGTCCGGCGCTTTCCAGTCGGCGGGTGCGTTCGCGGGCAGCGCCGGCTCGTCGACGACGACGAGCGCCTTCGCGCCCCGCTCCTTCGCGACCCAGGCTTTGTAATGGAGGTCGCCGAGGCGGCGCTTGTCTTCCGTTTTCGAAAAACTCGGCTCCTCCGGCACGAAACGCCGCACGAGCACGACTTTGCCCTTCACGTCGCGGCCCGCGTAGTCGTCGCGCTGCTTCTCCTTGTCGACGATGCCGTAGCCCGCGAACACGAGCTCTCCCGCGGCGTGCGCCGAGAGCGGTGAAAATCCAAGCGGCGCGAAGTCCTTCGCGTCGAGCGGCTTGCCGTCGAACGCGACGGTCGTTCCTTCCCCGCGCTCGAGCGCCGTCGGCACGACGAACGCTTGCCGGAAGCTGCCCTTGTCGCCGGCCGGCTCGAGGCCGAGCGCCTTCAAGCGCTGCTCGATGAACTCCCCGGAGGCGACGAGCCCCGGCAGGCCGAGGCCACGGCCTTCACGCGCCGGATCGGCCAGGTAACGCACGTCGGCGAGCACGCGATCGGCGGCCGTCTCGAGCGTGGTCACGACCTTTCCCTCGTTCCAGCGCGCGAGGAACACATGGGTGTCGTGGGAGCCGGCGGCGCTGTTGCGGTTCGACGAAAATGCGAGCAACGAGCCGTCGGGCGAGAACATCGGGAAGCCGTCGAAGCCCGGCGCGTGGGTGATGCGCTCGAGGCGAGCCCCCGTGTCGTCGACGGCCCAGATGTCGAACTCGCGCCCTTGCGGATCCCCGTAGTTGCTCGCGAACAGGACGCGCTTGCTCGACGGGTGGAAGAAGGGAGCGAAGGAGGCGGCGTTCAGGTACGTGAGCTGCGTCGCGTCCGAGCCGTCGGCGTTCGCGACGTAGATCTCGAGCTTGGTGGGACGCACGAGGTGCTGCGCGAGGAGCTTCTTGTAGTCGTCGAGCTCGGGGCCGTGCTTGGGGCGGGCGGCGCGCCAGACGATGCGCGTGCAATCGTGGTTGAAGAAGCCGCCGCCGTCGTAGCCGGGCGAGTTCGTGAGACGGCGTACGTTCTTGCCGTCGGAGTCCATGCGGTAAAGCTCGAGATCCCCGTCGCGCACGGAGGTAAACAGGATCGACCCGTCTTTCGAGCACACGGTGCCTTCGGCGTCGTAGCCTCGTGTCTCGGTCAGGCGGGTGAGGGGGCCGCCGGCGACGTTCGTCTTGAAGATGTCGTAATCGTCGTAGAGCGGCCACACGTAGCCTTGGCTGTGGTCGGGCTTCGGAGGACAAGCCGCGCCGCCAAGGTGCGTCGAGGCGTAGATCAGCTGTTGATCGCCGGGCAGGAAATACGAGCAAGTGGTGGCGCCCGCGCCACTCGAGACAGGCACGCGCGTATTCGAGCCGTCGCGGGCGTTGATGCGGTAGATGCGGTCGCAGCCCATGCCGGGAAGGCGCGACTGGAGCGTGAGTTGCGTGCCGTCGAATGACCAGTACGCCTCGGCGTTTTCGCCCTCGAACGTGAGCTGGCGCAGACCGGAGAAGTGCGGCTCCTCGGGGAGGGCGGGGCCGTAGACGGGCGGGGGGCCCTGCGGCGCCGCGCTCGTGGCTGGTGCCGTCGCGCGCACCGCCGGGGGCGCGGGGGCCGCGCAGGCGACGGCGACGAGAGCGAACAGGGCCGTGGCGTTCAGCGATGTTTTCATGGAGCGACGGTCGTTTGGATGCCGAGCGTGACTTTGCCGGGGGTCGTGGGCGACGCGCCTTCGAACGCGCGAGCGACGACGAGAAAGCGGGTTTGTCCGTCGGCTCCCACGACGAGGAACGCCGTCGAGGGCACGGGGACGGGCGGCGTCGCCTCGACATCGGCCCATTTGCCGGTGAACGCGGAGGTGACGAAGTCGCCACGGTACGTGAGGTCGGCGGCCGTGAGCGTGGCTGCGTCCGCGGCCTCGAACGCGGGCAGCGTGCCGCTCGCCGTGCGTTGCTTCACGAGGGCGAGCGGCTCGTCGTCCGTGTCGCGTGCTTGGAGATCGACGCCCGCTACGTCGCCCGGGCCGCCGAGCTCGCCGTTCACGCTGATGCCCTCACGGCGAAAGCAAAGGTCCCACGTCGCGGAATCGGCCGCTTCGCTCGGCGTGAGCCGCTGCGTCTCCCCCGTGGCGAGGACGAGGCAGCCGCTCGCGAGGTTCGAGTCCGAGGGATCGCCGTCGAGCGTGCCGTCCAGATCGTGGACTTCCCGGGTCTCACCGCTGCCGTCGGCCGTCACCTCGGCATAGCGAAGCTGGTAGAGGGCGCTCACGGGGGCGCCCTGAACTTCACCGTAGTAACCGAGAATTTGAAGCTTGTAGAGCTTTTCGCCCGTGCGAATTCCGTACAGGTGGTAGCGGCTGTAGAGGGTGTGGTTCGAGCCGTCGTACGCGTACCAGCGCAGAAAGACGCCGCCGCCGGCATCGGCGATCAAAAACGGAACGTCGACCGGCTCGTCGGGAAAGGCGAAGTAGGACACGTCCAGGGGGCCGAATGCCTTGCCGCCGCCGGGCCCGGAGATACCGCCGTTCGTGAGCACGTCGTAGCCGACGAACGCAAGGTCCCAATCCGTCGAGTGCTTCGCGTCGCTCACCGCCACGACGCTGCCCGAGGAGAGGTTCACGTACGTGGGCCGCGTCGCGGAGACGTCGATCGTGAGATCCGCGGAGGCGGGCGGGGGTGGCTGGTTCGCGCTGCCCGGTTGCTCGCGGACCGGGTCGCTCCCGCACGCGGCGAGCATCACCCCGAGCGCGGTCAGCGCGATGAACGGAGGAACGGCGCGAGTCATCGGCGCGAACCTTAGCAGTGCACGCGCTCGCGGAAAGGGTAGGCGCCGCACCGTAGAGCGCGGGCGCAAGCGAGGAAACGTGGCCTACCAGGCGGGAACGGGCGGCTTCGCGTGGGGATGCAAGTTCCCGAGCGATTGCCCGCGGGCGAGCGTGCGCGATCCGCTCGGAACCCGTTCGACCTTCAGGCTCAGGGGTTCGCCGGACCAGCCAGGCACCGAGAAGCCCACCGCGCCTTCCTCGTCCGTCGTCGCCGCGGCGACGCGCTCGTTCTCGCGGTAGAGCGCCAAGCCGAGCCCGGCGACTGCCCCGTCGCCGCACGCGACGCCGTCTTCCAGGATGCGCGGAGGGAGCGCAGGCCCTCGCGTCACATCGATCGAAGTGGTCGTCGGCTTCGAGGCGAGCGTCACGATGCTGGCCGTCGCGAGCGCGATGCCCGTGCCCACGAGTGCCAAGCCGCCCGCTGTCGCGTCTTCGCGTGGGCTCGAGCAGGTTTCGTTGCCTTCGCAATCCACGTCGCACGTCTGCTTCGCGGAGAACTCGTCGCGGTGTGCGAGCAACAGCGTTCCGGCGGTCCCCGCGCCGACGCCGGCCATGCCGGCCGCGAACGCCCCCGGTCCGTTCGGCACCGAGCGCGTCCGCGTCTCCGACCGTGGATACGCGACGAGCGCCCGCCGGCACGTCGCGGCCCAGGTGACGTGACCACCGATGAAGTCTCCTTCGCGTTCGAAACGCAAGCGCAGCGCGCTGCCTCCGCCCGGCGCGGGCGGTAAGAGCACTGTTTCTTGACTCGGCGGCAAGGAGCGCGTTTCCGCGATGGTCTGCATGCAGCCGAAGCTCGCGGCGCACGCCAAGCACACGACGACGTTGTCTACCCACATGCCCTGCGCGCGTTTGCAAACGCTGCGCCAGAGCTTCCGCGCTTACCCGGCGCGAGAACCCCGCACCGCAATCGAAGGTGTGGCGTGAGACCGTGGAGAGGCGAGCACACTGTGCCTGCCGAGCACGCTCCGTTCACTCCTCGAGCGGACCCTCGAGCCCCCACATCGTCGCGAGCCGTTCGAGGAGCTGCGCTTCGCCCTCCGAAATGGTGTCGGGAATCGCCATCCCGAGGAGCGTGCCGTAGATGAGCTGGGTCGCCTCCGAGCGGGTGACGTTCCCGGCGGCCTGCAAGATGGCGTCGGGGCCGTCCAGGGCCGAGGCCGTGTCGCGCACGCGGTCGAAGCGCGCGGGATCGATCGCTTCGCGCAGCGCGTCGAGCGTGCTCATTTCCGCCTCCGACACTTGGCCGTCGGCGCGTGCCAATAGGCCCACGAGCGAGAGCAGCACCACCTGTTCGGACTCCGAGAGTTCACCGACGCCCATGCGCCGGCTCTTAGCACGCGAGCTGCGCCCAATCTATTGCTGTTTTGGCGGATCCTCGCGCTGCCCGTGGAGCTCGACGGGTCGCCGGCGCTTGCGCAAGCGCATGTTCAAGAGCTCGACCGCCAACGAGAACGTCATCGCAAAGTAGATGTAACCCTTACCGACGTGCTGTCCCATGCCCTCCGCCACGAGCATGACGCCGATGAGCAGCAAGAACGCGAGCGCGAGGATCTTCATGCTCGGATGGCGGTTCACGAAATCGCCAATCGCGCCCGCGAAGACGAGCATCAGCCCGACCGCGACGACCATCGCTATCACCATGACGAGCAGATGTTGCGCCATGCCGACGGCCGTGATCACCGAGTCGAGCGAGAACACGACGTCTAGCGCGAGGATCTGCAGGAGGATCCAGCCGAACGCGTTCTTGCCGCCGCCCGCCGCGTGCGGCTCTTCCGCAGCTTCGAGCTTCATGTAAATTTCCTGCGTCGACTTGCCGAGCAAGAACAGGCCGCCCAGGAGCAAAATGAGATCGCGCCCCGACACGTCGCGTCCGACGACGGAGAAGAGCGGCGCCGTGAGGCCCATCACCCAGGAGAGCGCGAAGAGCAGGCCGAGCCGGAAGACGAGCGCGAGCGACAAGCCGAGTCGGCGCGCCTTTGGCTGCTGGGCCGGGGGCAGCTTGCCCGTGAGTATGGAGATGAAGACGATGTTGTCGATGCCGAGCACGACCTCCATCGCCGTGAGCGTGAGAAGGCTCACGTACGTGTCGGGATCGTTGAAAAGCTCCAGATTCAAGGGTGCAAGCTCGCGGGCTCGGGATCGAACCCCGCTCTACTACGGATTGTTCCGCGCGGGGCGCGCCGGGACGGAAACGCGTAAGGCCGGGGCCTCGCCGGTGGAGCAACAACGTACTATCTCGAAGGGACGGCCGGACCCATAACCGGGATGAACGCGAGTTCGCCCCATGTCAGAGCCCAAGCCGTTCGGTCCAGAGGAGCGCCCCGCGCGCACCCCAGAGCCCGCTCCCTGCGTCGCCGAGCTCGAGCGCTTGCTCCGCGGAGACTTGCCACTCACGGCGACGCGCGAGATTGGGCGGTTGCTCGAGCACGAGCTGTTCGAGCGCGAGGCAGGCCTCACCGACGCGGAAATCGCCGCGCATAGCTACCGCCGCGCGCATTTTCTCGCGACGGCGCTCGGCATTCGGGCACTCGAGCTCGCCGAGGATCCACGCCGCCTGTTCGCGCTGCACGAGTCGGTTTCGTTGATCGACGGCATCGCTTGCACGGTGCTCTCGATTCACTACTGCCTGTGCCCCGGCTCGATCTCGATCCACGGCGAAGAGCTACCCGCGCTCCGGCCGTTCGTCGCGGAGCTCGAGCGCACGGAGTCGGCGGGCGTATTTCTCGCGACCGGGCTCGGTCACGGCAACGCCATCGGAGGTCTCGAAACGCGCGCCGTCTACGATCCCGGACAGCGCGAGTTCGTGCTGAGCTCGCCGAGCGCCGAGCCGAACAAGTTCATGCCGAAAACGGGCCACCCCGTGCCGAAGCTCGCGGTCGTGTTGGCCCGGCTCATCGTCGGCGATAGCGACCACGGCGTGTTTCCGTTCGTCGTGCGTTTGAGGGGGCACGACGGAGCCGCGTGCCGGGGCGTCAGTATCGTGCGCCTCGGCGAGAAACCGGGCTACGCCCTCGACAACGCCGTCACGCGTTTCGAGGGCGTGCGCGTCCCGAAAGATCACCTGCTCACGGGTCACGACAGCGTTCTCCACGCCGACGGCCGCTTCGAAAGCCGCGTCCCGCGCCACCGGCAGGGCGTTTTCGTTGCGATGGACCGGGTGCAGACCGGGGACGTGTGTTTCACGAGCGCCGCGGCGGCGTGCCTGCGCGCCGCCGCCTGGACGGCCGTGCGCTACGCGGGTCAACGCAGCGCGCCGGCGCCCGGCAGGCCGCGCACTCCGAGCTTGCGTTTTCGCGACGTGCAGCGGGACGTTTTCGGAGCGCTGGCGACGGCGTACGCGCTGTCGTTCGCCGTCCGCTACCTCCAGAAGCGCTTTCGGCAGCGCACGCGCGAGACCGAGCACGAGATTTTCAGGCTCACGGCGAGCCTCAAGGCCGTGGTCACGGCGGAGGCCCGCGACGCGTTGCCGGCGCTGCGCGAGCACTGCGGAGCCGCCGGCATGCTCGCGTCCAATCACCTCCTCGAGTCTTGGATGCAGTTGCAGGACGTGATCACGGCCGAGGGTGACGACCAGCTCATGCTGCTCGAGGCGGGCCGGCAACTCCTCGAGCATCCCACGCTGCTCGGCGCCGAAGCTCCGCCTCCGAGCGCCGGATCACTCACGCCGGAGGTCGCCGTCGCGCTGCTCAGGTTCCGTGAAGCGCGCCTACGGGACGAGCTCGAGGGAGGGGCGGCCGCTGCCCGGCGCCGCTCTCGCGAGCCGCGCGCGATTTGGAA
>Ga0164241_10005128_pt1 | contig 12392 bp, 8 predicted proteins | sample OricomyardsoilBY_FD_108780 | JGI IMG/M metagenome (GOLD analysis project Ga0164241, IMG submission 108780) | Backyard soil microbial communities from Emeryville, California, USA - Original compost - Back yard soil (BY) | ecosystem: Environmental > Terrestrial > Soil > Unclassified | place: USA...
CTAGAACTTGAACAGGTCGTCGAACGCTTTCCTGGCGTTCGATGAGCTGGAGGTTGCCGGTGCGGATCCGGTTTCGCGCTCGACGGTCAGGCGCGATGCGTACAGGGCACACGCGTTTCGCGCGTCCTTTGGCGTGACCCGGGCCGGAATGGTCTGCCGGCATTCGAAGGGCGCGCCCGAGTCGAACGACGCGCAGTGAATGCACGCGTGCAGGGGCACGCCGCATCCAGCGCAGGCGCTGTCTGCGGTGATCGCAGCAGCTTCCAGGTGTCCACAGCGCGCGCACCGGAAGATTTCCCTGAATCCCGGCATGTTAGGCACGCGGGGGTCGCGCGGGATTCTCGGGTCGTACGGGTCCGGCGCTTTCTTCGGCGAAGGCGTGCGGGACGGTTTGCCCTCGTCCTGATATCCGTGCTGTCGATACTTCCGATCAGACATCGCCCGCGCTCCCCATCCGGGCCGGTCCCGGATTGCGACGAGCACCTTCGTCGACGCGCGTGACATCGCCTGACATCAGGCTGGCTCCTTCGGAACGGCGTAGAGCATGCGCTGGCAGCTGTCGCACTGCACGATGCCGTCGTTGCGTCTCACCTGCAGGGCCACCGCCGGCCGCAGCCGCACGTGGCAGGCCGTGCACAGCTCGCCTTCGATGGGGACGACGGCGAGCATCTTGCGCTGCTTCAGCAGTTGGTCGTACTTGACGAGAACCGGCGCTGGAATGCTGGCCGATTCCCGCGCGCGATCGGCCATCAGGCCTTCGATTTCCGTCTTCAGCGTGCCATGCTCCGCCTCGATCGCCGTACGGGCAGCCCTGCCGTCCTGCTGCGCCTGGGCCAGCGCCGCTTCCGCGGCCTTCAGCTCGGCGGTGATGGCATCGGCAGACTCGAGGAGCACCAGGATTTGTTCTTCGACGACGTCCTTCTCCGACTTGGCGCCGGCGATTTCGTGAAGAAGCGCGGTGTATTCCTGGTTCGTCTTGACGGCGGCCTTGTGATCGTCGAACCGCGCGAGCCTGGTGTCCGTCTGGGCGACCTGTTTTTCAAGCTCCCGTCTCGCCTGCGTGTTCGCGTTCAGCCGGTCTTTGACGGCCTCCACGATGCCGGCCGCCGACTTGAGCCTCGCGTCTATGTCGCGTTCGGCGGCGGGCAGTTCCGCCATCCGCCGGCGTCGAGCCTCGGCCGCCGAATCGAGCGTCTGTACTGCGATCAGGGATTGAAGTAGCGGAATCAAGATCCTAGACGTTATGGGCAAGCGCCGTGGCGATGCAAGTGCGACGGGGCCCCAAGGCCCCTGCAGCGACCGCGAAACCCGGCACACACGGCACGGCCGGCCGCTCGTTCGCGACCGTCGGCAGGCTGGTGGGCCCCCCAGGATTCGAACCTGGGACCAACCGGTTATGAGCCGGCAGCTCTAACCGCTGAGCTAGGGGCCCCATGGAGAAACGTAGACAAGTACGAAGTACGAAGTCGGAAGTACGAAGTACCGAACTACGAAGTACGGAAGTACGAAGTACGGAGCGACGAAGTACCGAACGACGAAGTCCGGAACGACGAACTACGGAATGACTGAGCCTCGAACCCGGGTCTCCGGCCATCGTCGCGACTACTTCGTACCTCGTAATCGTACTTCGTACTTCGTACCTCGTACTTCCTTCGACGTCCGTCAGCGGCCTTCGAGAAACGGCTTCAATCTGCGGCTGCGGGACGGATGGCGCAGCTTGCGAAGAGCCTTCGCTTCGATCTGCCGAATCCGTTCCCTGGTTACCGCGAAGCTCTGGCCGACCTCTTCGAGCGTGTGCTCGGAGCCCTCGCCCACGCCGAAGCGCATCTTGATCACCCGCTCCTCCCGCGGAGTCAGCGTCTTGAGCACGTTGTCGGTCTGTTCCTTCAGGTTGAGGTTGATGACCGCCTCGGAAGGGGAGACAACGTTCGTGTCGGGAATGAAGTCCCCAAGGTGCGAGTCTTCCTCCTCGCCGATGGGGGTTTCCAGCGAGATCGGCTCCTGCGCGATCTTGAGCACCTTCCGGACCTTGGACACCGGGATGTCCATCCGCTGGGCGATTTCCTCGGAGGTGGGCTCGCGGCCCAGCTCCTGGACGAGGGCCCGGGACGTGCGGATCAGCTTGTTGATGGTTTCGATCATGTGGACCGGGATGCGGATCGTGCGCGCCTGGTCGGCAATCGCGCGCGTGATCGCCTGCCGGATCCACCAGGTGGCATAGGTCGAGAACTTGTAGCCGCGGCGGTACTCGAACTTGTCGACCGCCTTCATGAGGCCGATGTTGCCCTCCTGGATCAGGTCCAGGAACTGCAGGCCGCGGTTGGTGTACTTCTTCGCAATGGAGACCACGAGCCGGAGGTTGGCTTCCACCAGCTCCTTCTTGGCCTGCTCGGCCTGCGCTTCACCTTCGAGAATCGTCCGCAGCTGCGTGGTGAGCACCTCGACGGGCTGCTCGAGCCTGGACGCCATCGCGCGGATTTCCTTGCGGACCTCGTCCTTATGCTTCAGGAGGATCTTCTTTTCCTCCTCGCGCAGCTTCTTCTTGCCCTTCGGCTCCAGCTTCTGATCGATGATCCGGATGTCGCGCTGCTTGGCCTGGATGTCTTCGACGGCGTTCTTGAGGCCGTCGATCAGGCGGCGCTTGACCATCTCGGTGAACTCGATGCGGCGGATCGCCTGCGACAGGTCCACCTGCGCGCGAAGGATCTTCCACCGCGCCTTGCGGTACTTGCGCTTCTCGGCCTTGGGGACGTCGCCGTACTTGGCCTCGAGCTTCTTCACGTTCTCGAGCGCCAGCTTCACCTTGTCGATGAGCTTGAGGAACTCGCGCTGCTTGGCGGCGATCTTCTCGTCGGTGATTTCTTCTTCGTTGAAGATGACCAGCTCGCGTACGGTGCGCTCGCCGCGCCGGAGCTGCTCGCCCATGTCGATGACTTCCTGCGTGATCTTCGGCGTGCGGGAGATCGACTTGATGACGGCCAGCTTGCCCTGTTCGATTCGCTTCGCGATGGCGACTTCACCCTCGCGCGTGAGCAGCGGCACCGTGCCCATCTCGCGCAGGTACATGCGGACGGGGTCGTTCGTTTTGTCCAGGACGCCTGGCGTGAGGTCGAGATCGCCTTCTTCGCCGCCTTCGCCCTGCAGCTTGGCGTCGTCGCGGTACGCCTTCTCGGAATCCACGACCTCGACGCCGGCACTGCCGAGCGTGGTGAACAGGTCATCCAGCTCGTCCGAGGACGTGATGTCGGCGGGCAGCAGCTCGTTCACTTCGTCGTAGGAGAGGTAGCCCTTCTCCTTGCCGATGACGATCAGCTGCCGAATCTCGTCGTACTTTTCTTCAATGGACAAGGTCGGGGTCTCCTTCAATCAATCAAGCACTCAACGCCTCGAGCTGGCGCGTCAGCTCGAGCTTGCGCATCTGCAGCGCGGAAAACGCAGGACTCTCGCTCTGCCCGCGGTCCTGAAGCTGGTCGAGCTCCGCCTGGGCGTCGGCCAGCTGGCGTTCGATTCGCAATCTCCGGAAGGTCGTCACGCAGTCGGCGGCGGCCGCCGCCGGCGCCTCGGACGCGGCGGCCCGCTCCAGCAGCGCGCGCTCTCCTTCTGTTAGACGCTCGCGGATGAGCTCTGGCAACACTTCCGGCGGAAACGTCACCGCCAGTCTGAATATCGGGGCGGCGAGCAGACCCTCCAGATCCTCCGCTTCGAGCTGCGCGAGGGCGGCGGCTCCTTCCACCGGCCGATGCACGAGCGTCCAGAGCAACCCTTGTTCGGCCGGCAGCACGCTGACCGACGTGGCGACCGCGAGCGCTGGCGCTACGGTCTTCTTCTTCGCCGCCGCCTCCCGAATCAAATCGCGGACCACGGACTCCTTGATCCGGGCCTTGTGGGACAACCGATCCGCGAACTGATCCCGCAGGGCGGGATCAGGAATTGTAGCGGCTACAGCCAGCATTGCGTCGAGAAATGACTTCCGGACGTCCGGCCGGGTCAGATCCTGGCCCGCCGCCGCTCGATCCAGCAAGAAATCAAGATACGGCTGCGACCCCTTGAGCCGTTCCATGTATGCCCTGGCGCCCCGCTTCCGGATGAACACGTCCGGATCTTCGCCGGTGTTGAGCACGGCCACGTTGACCTGAAACCCTTCAGCTACAAGGAGTTCCGAGGATCGTGCGGCGGCGGCGCGTCCGGCGGCATCCGGATCGAAGCTCAACACGACCTTCGAGGTCGAGCGCTTCAGGGCCCTGGCCTGGGCGGCCGTCAAGGCCGTCCCGCACGGCGCCGCCACGTTCTGAACCCCCGCCTGCCAGACCTGGGCGAGGTCGAAGTAACCCTCCACGAGCACGCAATAGTTCTGCGTCCGGATCGCCGCCCGCGTCGCGTCCAGCCCGTAGAGGGTCCGGCTCTTCGTGTAAATGGGCGTTTCCGGCGAGTTCAGATACTTGGGAACCTGGCCGTCCTCCAGCGCGCGCCCGCCGAACGCGATGACGCCTCCGGTTTCCCGGGCAATCGGCACCATCAGGCGGGTCCTGAAGTAGTCGACGACCCGCCCATCGTCATAACGGCGAAGGAGGCCGCTCCTGAGCTGAAGCTCGGTGCTGATCCCTTTGGACTCGAACCGCGCCCGCAGCGTGTCGCGTCCACCGGCCGGAGCGTAGCCGTACCGAAACGCGTCGATCGTGGCCTGATTCAGGCCTCTCGATTCGAGCTCCCGCCGGGCGCGCGCGCCGGCCGGCGATTGGAGTTGCTCTCGAAAGAATGTCAGCGCCTCTTCGTGCAGCACCAGGAGGGCTTCGCGCTCGCGCGACAGGGCGCGCTCGTCAGCCCCGCTCTCCACTTCGGGTACAGCCATGCTCGCGCGCTGCGCCAGATAGCGGACGGCTTCGGGAAACGACAGTTTCTGGTGGAGTTCGACGAACTTGACCACGTCGCCGCCGGCGCCGCATCCAAAGCACTTGAAAAAGCCTTTGTCGGCATTGACGTTGAATGAGGGCGTCTTCTCCTGATGAAACGGACAGAGGCCTTTCCAGGTCGCGCCCGCCTTCTTCAACGGCGTCGCCTCCCCGATGATCGAGACGATATTCGTCTGCGCTTTCACGTCCTCGACGAAGGATTGCGGAAACAGAGACATACCAGGCTCAGCGAACGTGGGCGCGGCGCATCAATCCTTCAGCTCGACAATCGTCGCGCCCGCGCCGCCTTCATTGTCGGCAGCGGGCGACACGGAGGCGACGAGCGGATGCTCGCGGAAGAATCTGGTCAGCGCCTCGCGCAGTCGTCCCGTGCCCATGCCATGCACGACGCGAAGCCTTCGCTCGTCGGCCAGCAGCGCGTCGTCCAGAAACTTCTCGGCCTTGTCGATCGCCTGAGCGACCGTCGATCCGATGACCATCAGTTCCCGGGTGACGGATGCCAGCCGTTCAGGTGCCGCGGCGGGCCCCGGCGCTCCGCGGGGCGTGCGTACCGTCTTGTCACGAACGTCCCGGCCTTGAGGCGCACGGCAAAGGTCTTTGAGGCTCACCCGCATGCGTTTGCCCCGCACGTCGACCTCAACATTCCTGCCTGACACGGATCGGACGATGCCTTCAGCGCTGAACGTGCGTACGAAGACCGCCTGGCCGACTTCCGGTGGGACGTCCAGGGCCTCGCTGGCGGGATGCCCTGGCACCCCGGCGTCCGCGGCGCTGCCGACGGCTTCGAGCGCGGCCCGGGCATCGGATCGAAGCTTCCCGACGTCGCCGGTCGACAAGGCCGCGCCCTGCCGAGCGCGGTGATCAGCCTGCTCGGCCAGGACCTGGGCCCGTTGCTTGAGGCTGCCGACAATGCGATCGACCTCGGTGCGCGCTTCGCGAAGCTTTTCGTTGAGCCGGTCGTCCATCCGGCGCTTCAGCACGGCTTCACGCTCAGTGAGACGCGCCTCCCGTTCGAGGACCTGGCGCCGCTCCGTTTCGAGGCTTGTACGGAGGGCGGCTTGCGCCTGCCGCTCCCGGTCGATCGCCGCCATCTCGTCGTCGATGCGGGCCAGATGCGCGGCCAGCTGTGCCTCGCGCGTCGAACGACGTGCCCGCGCGTCGGTGACGAGCGAGGAGGGCATGCCCAGGCGCTCCGCAATCTCGAACGCCAGGCTGCGTCCCGGCGCGCCATACATCAGGCGATAGGTCGGCGCGTACGTATCAGGGTTGAAGCCGAAGCCGGCCGTGATGACACCTTCCGTCGTGGCCGCGTAGCTCTTGAGCGCTTCGTCATGCGTGGTGGCGACCACCATCGCGCCTCGGCGTTTGAAGTGCTCGATGACAGCCGCACCCAGCGCGCCCCCCTCGGCTGGATCCGTGCCGCTGCCGACTTCGTCCAGCAGGACCAGCGCCGGCAGCGTCAACTGTCGTTCCATCGAGACGATGTTCGCGATGTGCGCGGAAAACGTGCTGAGACTCGCGGCGATCGACTGCTCATCGCCGATGTCCGCGAAGATCGTGGCGAACGGGGTGAAGCGGCTGCCTGGCTCGACCGGGATCAGCAGGCCGGCCTGCGCCATCATCGCCAGCAGCCCGAACGCCTTGAGCGCGACGGTCTTTCCTCCCGTGTTCGGACCCGAAATCACAAGCGCGCGCGCCGGCGGCACGATGACGAGGTCCGAGGAAACCACCACGCCGTGCGGCTCCGAGTGTCCCTCGGTCAGCTCACGCATCGCGGGGACGAGCAGCGGATGCCGGGCCCCCTTGAACTCGAGCCGTCCGTCCGAGGTGAGGTCAGGCGCGATGCCGTCCACCCGCCTCGCAAGCTCGGTCTTCGCGTAGAGCTCATCGATCCGCGCGGCGGCATCGAATGTCGAGACGAGATCGTCGCGACGGCTGCGGAACCCGTTCGTCAGCGCGGTGAGGATCCGGACAATTTCCGCCCGCTCGCGCTCGGAGAGCGTCACGATCTCGTTGTTGAGCGCGACACTCGCGAGCGGCTCCAGGTACACGCTTGCGCCGCTGGCTGAACTGCCATGGACAATGCCGGGGATGGCATCCTGGTGCTCGGCGCGCACGACGACGACGTACCGGCCGTTCCTGTCGGTGATGATCTGGTCCTGGAGGTACTTGCTGTGATCGCGCGACCGCGTCAGCGCGTCGAGCGTCGAGCGCAGCCGTGCGCGCTGGCGGCGGAGCGATTCGCGGATGTCGCGCAGCGCCGCGCTCGCCCGGTCGCTCACTTCGCCCGACGGTTCAATGGCCTGGCGCACGGCGTCGATCGCCGGCTCGAAATCGGCGACCGCGGACGCGATGGTCAGCAGCCCGGCGCTCTGGCTGCCGGTGCCCGGCGCCGTCATGCGGCGCCGCAGAGCGGATGCGACGGTGGAGACCGATCCGAGCAGGCGCGTAAGGCCGAGAAGTTGCGGCGGGTCCAGCGGGCGGTCCTCGACATCGAGCACGGCGAAGATGCCGTCAAGATCCTCAGGTGCGGAAATCGCCAGCGATCCACCCTGGCGCACGAATGCCATCCCCGCCGTCGTCAGTTCGAGCTGAACGCGGACCGCTTCGAGTTCCCTGGCTGGCTCCAGCGTCAACGCCCGTGCCCGTCCGAGTGATGTCAGCGCGACATCGCCCAGCGCCTCGCGAACGCGGTCGAACTCGAGAGCTCGGAAGACGTCGGACTTCATGGGGAAGATGCCCCTGGAGAGGGCAGCCACAAATTATGACACTTGCAACTCGGAACTTAGAACTTAGAACTCAGAACGCAGGCGCGCTCTATTCGAGATGGTTAATGGCGCTCGCCATGGCGGCGGCGCCGAAGCCATTGTCGATGTTCACCGTGGCAATCCCCGAGGCGCACGAGTTGAGCATCGCCAGCAGCGCCGCGATGCCGCCGAAGCTCGCGCCGTAGCCGATGCTCGTCGGCACGGCGATGACGGGGGCGCTGACAAGGCCGCCCACCACGCTGGCCAGCGCGCCCTCCATGCCCGCCACGACGATGATCACCCGTGCGGCGGTCAGCCGGTGCCGCTCGGCGAGCAGCCGGTGAAGACCCGCGACACCGACGTCGTACAGGCGGTCGACGTCGTTGCCCATGACCTCGGCCGAGACGGCCGCTTCTTCGGCAATCGGGATGTCAGAAGTTCCCGCGGCGGCCACAAGGAGGGAACCTTTGCCGCGCGGTGCCGTGGTTCGCCGCTCGACGATCCCCGCTCGCTCGTGAAACGTGGCATCCGGCACGAGTTTGGCTACCTCGTCGAAAGCGCCCCGGTTGGTTCTTGTCACAAGCAGGCTGTGTCCGCGGTCGACAATCGCCCGCGCGATGCGGGCAATGTCGTACGGGGTCTTTCCCTGGCCGAAGATGACCTCGGGGAATCCCTGCCTCGCCGCGCGTGCGTGATCGACCCGGGCGAAGCCCAGGTCTTCGATGGAGTGTCCGACGATGTCCGTGACTGCGCGCCGCTCGGCTTCGGCCGGGGTCAACGCCCCGGTGCTGACCGCATCGAAGAGGGCGCGAAGCCGGCTGGTATCGGTCGATTGTTCGTGTTCGTCCATAAAGGCCGCGGCAGGAACCGGCGTGTGCGTGAGCCAGGCCGCAGATCCGCTAGAATTGTCCGCGCCCCCGTGCGCGAGCGCCTCATTCTATGACCACCCCTGAAACCCTGACGCTGGTCGCCTACTTCTTCGTTCTGAGTATTCTGGGCATTTACGGGTGGCACCGCTACTTCATCGTCTACCAGTACATGAAGCACCGGGACCAGGTGCCGCGGCTGCCGCCGGCGCCGCTGGAATGGCCCCGCGTCACGATTCAGCTTCCCATTTTCAACGAAATGTACGTCGTCGATCGCCTGGTCGACTCGGTCTGCGCCATTGACTATCCGGCGGACCGGCTGGAGATCCAGGTCCTTGACGACTCGACCGATGAGACGCGCGACATCGCCGAACTCGTGGTGCGGCGTCACGCGCAGCGCGGCATCGACATCAAGTATCTGCACCGCACCAACCGCGTGGGCTTCAAGGCGGGGGCGCTGGAAGAGGGGCTGCACAAGGCGAGCGGTGAGTTCATCGCCATCTTCGACGCGGACTTCATCCCCCCGGCAGACTTCCTCCAGAAGACCATTCCCCATTTCCGTGACGAACGGACTGCGGTCGTGCAGGCGCGCTGGGGGCATCTCAATCAGCCGTATTCGCTGCTGACCAAGGTGCAGGCTGTGATGCTCGACGGGCATTTCGTGCTCGAGCACGGCGGCCGCAACCGCTCGGGCTGCTTCTTCAATTTCAACGGTACGGCCGGTGTCTGGCGCCGGGAGGCCATCGTCGATGCCGGCGGGTGGCAGCACGACACGCTGACCGAGGATCTGGACCTGAGCTACCGCGCGCAACTTCGCGGCTGGACGTTCAAGTTCCTGCCCGACATCGTGACGCCGGCGGAAGTCCCGGTGGAGATGAACGCGTTCAAGTCCCAGCAGCACCGGTGGGCGAAGGGCTCGATCCAGACGTGCCGCAAGCTGCTGCCGTACATCCTGCTTGCCGACCTGCCGCTGAAGGTCAAGGTCGAAGCGTTCTTCCACCTGACGGCGAACTTCAACTACCTGCTGATGATCGCGCTCTCGGCGCTGATGTTTCCCGCCATGGTGGTGCGTTACGAGATGGGCTGGAGCGAGATGCTCCTGATCGACATTCCCCTGTTCGCCGCGGCGACCCTGTCGGTGTTCAATTTCTATCTCATCAGCCAGCGTGAGGCGTACCCGGACTGGAAAGCGCGCGTGAAATACCTGCCCGTCGTGATGGCCATCGGCATCGGCCTCTCGGTGAACAACGCCAAGGCCGTCCTCGAAGCCCTCTTCGGTCAGACGGGTGAGTTTGCACGCACGCCCAAGTACGGCATCGAACGCCGCCAGGACGAGTGGGCCCTCAAGAAGTACCGCCAGTCCATGCCGATTCAACCGTTTGTCGAGCTGGGGCTCGGCGTGTACTTTTCCGCGACGGTGTTGTACGCCCTTGCCAACGGCATTTACGGCACGCTGCCGTTCCTCATGCTGTTCCAGTTCGGCTACCTCTACATGGGCGGCACATCGATCCTGCAGCAGCTCCGCGCGGACGACGTGCTGGTCAAGACACCCGAGATCGTGAAATAACGCACGCGTGACCACGACCGACACCAAATCCAAGGCCGGGCTCGAAGACGTCGTCGCCGGCGAGTCGGCGATCTGCTACCTGGATGGGGACCGCGGCGTCCTCGCGTATCAGGGCTACGACATTCACGATCTCGCGGACGCCGAGCGAGGCGTCTCGTTCGAGGAGTGCTGCTACCTGCTCTGGCACGGGCGTCTGCCGACGCGTGCCGAGCTGGGCGATCTGCAGACGCAGCTCGCGGCCGCCCGTGTGCTGCCCGAGCATCTCCTGCGCGCGATGCGTTCGCTGCCGAAGATCGACGCCATGGACGCGCTGCGCACGCTCACGTCGATGCTCGGGCACTTCGATCGCGACGCGAACGAGTCCTCGGCCCAGGCCAATTATCGCAAGGCCGTCCGGCTCACCGGACAGATCGGTTCGGTCGTGGCGACGTGGGGCCGGATGGCGGCCGGCGGCGGCCACATCGATCCTGATCCCGCGCTCGGCCACGCCGCGAACTTTCTCTACATGCTGACCGGACGCCGGCCGTCCGCCACCGCGACCCGGGCGTTCGACGTGTCCCTGGTCCTGCACGCGGATCACGAACTGAACGCCTCGACTTTTGCCGGGCGCGTAGCAGCCGCGACGCTCACCGACATCCATTCCGCAATCGTCGCCGCGATTTGCGCGCTCAAGGGCCCGCTGCACGGCGGGGCGAACGCGGAGGTCATGAAGATGCTGCTCGACATCGGTCAGGACGCCGGACCGGATCGGGCCGAGGCCGTCGTGCGTGCGAAGCTCGCGCGCAAGGAGAAGATTGCCGGGTTCGGGCACCGCGTCTACCGCACCGAGGACCCGCGCGCCACGCACCTGCGCCGCTTCTCCAGGACCATCGGCGAGCAAACCGGACAACCCGAGTGGTTCGAGATGTCCCAGCGCATCGAGGCCGTGGTGAAAGCGGAGAAGAAGTTGAATCCGAACGTCGACTTCTACTCGGCCTCGATGTTCTATTCGATGGGAATTCCCGTCGATCTCTACACGCCAATCTTCGCGGTCAGCCGCATCTCCGGCTGGACTGCGCACGTGCTGGAGCAGTACGCCAACAACCGGCTCATCCGTCCGCGGACGGATTACGTCGGCCCGCCGTACCCGCAACAGGTGCTGCCGGTCGAGCAGCGATAGCCTCCCGTAACTCGAGACCGGGACGCACGAGCAGGCGCGTGCCTTCCCGGTCGATTTCGGCCGGCGTCAGGCGCGTCCCGGTGCCGTCTCTTCCATCGCCGGCGCGGCGACCGCGGCCAGGACGTAGCACGCGCAGCCGACGAACATCGCGGCCTGGAAACCCGACGCGAGCGCGACGAACACCGTCGCGATCGACCCGATCACGGACATTGTCCCGTTCAACCCCCAGTAGAACGGCGAGGCAGGCAGCGAGCCGCGTCCGGCCTTCTGCAGTCCGCGGGGAAATGGCATCCCCATTGCGAGGCCGAGCGGCGCGATGAGGGCCACGGCAATCACCACGCGCGCGCCAAGGCCGAGCGGCAGCAGCATCGGCACGAGGCGCGGCAGGGCGACCGCGTCCACCGCGCCCAGCACCGCGACGATCAGACAGGCCGCGGGGATCGGGATGCGCCGGCTGATGGCGCTGCCGATCCCGCCCGAGGCCAGGAGCGTGAACAGGAGCACCGACAGCGTGAAGATCGGATGGCCCAGCAGCAACGTCAGGTTCTGCAGCAGCGCGAGTTCCACCGCAATGAAGCCGAAGCCGAGCGCACAGAAGTACGCAATCGACGCGGCGTACGGACGCACCGGCGCGCCGCGCGGCTTGCCGAACAGGATGAAGAGGACGAGGAGCGCCGCGACCGGATACACCAGCACGCGCAGCAGCAGGTGCGCGATGCGCGTGGCCATCCCGTAGGGACGTTCGATCGCGAAGTAGAACGGGCTGTCGTCGAACACGGCCGCGACGCGTGTCGGTGATGCCGCGTCCCATTCGGTAAGTGTCTGCTGTCCGCTGAGCAGCCGGTCGTACGGACTCTCCGTGTGCCGGCCGGGGACGATGACGGGCCGCGCCAGCGTCCATTGCGTCATGATCTCGTCCGTTTCGGCTGCGGTGAAGGGCCGTTTCCGCAGCATGAACAGCATCTGCGTCTGGTTGTCGCCTTGGCCCTCGCGCCGTTCGAGGAGCGAGACCACGCGCGTCGAGGCCTCTTCCGCGCCGAGCAGCGCGACCGAGTTGGCCACCAGTCGCGGCACGTCGGAAATCCATCGGATGACCACGAGCATCCCGTCGTCCGAGAGGTGGTCGTAGTACGCCTTGAATGC
>Ga0164241_10005129_pt1 | contig 12388 bp, 9 predicted proteins | sample OricomyardsoilBY_FD_108780 | JGI IMG/M metagenome (GOLD analysis project Ga0164241, IMG submission 108780) | Backyard soil microbial communities from Emeryville, California, USA - Original compost - Back yard soil (BY) | ecosystem: Environmental > Terrestrial > Soil > Unclassified | place: USA...
CCCCGACATTCTGTCCGCCCGTGCGTGCGGCCCGCGTCCCCCGCTGCCCGGACGTGGCCGTCCCCCTCGCGAGGGACCCGGCGCGGCGAAGACGGTTCCGCGGCGGGACGACGCGAACGGCGCGGGTTCGTAGCGTTCTGCGCCATGGAGGCAACCATCGAGGTGCGCGAGCTGCACAAGCGCTACGGGCCGACCGTCGCGGTCGACGGGCTCTCGTTCACCGTCCACCCGGGACAGGTCACCGGGTTCGTGGGCCCCAACGGCGCGGGCAAGTCCACGACGCTGCGGGTGATCCTGGGGCTGGACCGGCCCGACGCCGGCACCGCGCTGGTCGGCGGGCAGCCCTACCGGCGGCTGGCCGACCCGCTGCGCGCGGTCGGCGCGATGCTCGACGCGTCCGCGATCCACCCGGCCCGCGGCGCGCGCAACCACCTGCTGTGGCTGGCGCACGCGGGCGGGCTGCCGGTGCGGCGGGTCGACGAGGTGCTCGAGCAGGTGGGCCTCGCGGGGGCGGCGCGGCGCCCGGCCGGCGGGTTCTCCCTGGGCATGCGCCAGCGGCTGGGCATCGCGGCCGCGCTGCTCGGCGACCCGCGGGTCCTGTTGTTCGACGAGCCGGTCAACGGACTCGACCCGGAGGGCGTGCGGTGGATCCGCGGGCTGCTGCGCACGCTGGCCGGGGAGGGCCGGGCGGTGCTGGTGTCCAGCCACCTGATGAGCGAGCTGGAGGGCAGCGCCGACCACCTCGTGGTGATCGGGCGGGGCAGGCTCGTCGCCGACCGAGCGGTGGCCGACCTGCTCGCGGCCGCGGCCGGGGACCGGGTCGAGCTGCGCACCGCGCGGCGGCTGGACGCGATGACGCTGCTGGCCAACGCGGGCGCGACGGTCGCGGCGACCGGCGAGGACACGGTGACCGTGTCCGGCATGGCGGCCGAGCGGATCATCGAGCTGCTCACCGCAGCTGGGGTGGCGTTCTCCGGGATCGGCGAGCACCGCGCCTCGCTCGAGGAGGCGTACATGGAGCTGACCCGCGACGCGATCCAGTTCGGCGCCCAGCCGGACCCGGCCGCCGGGGAGGCCCGATGAGCAGGCTGTTGCTGGCGGAGTGGACGAAGCTGCGCACGGTCCCCCGCTGGATGCTCACGCTCGCCGCGGCCGGGTTGCTGACCGTGCTGGTGACAGTGCTCAACACCACCGGCATCAGCACGTCGGGGGGCGGCGAGGACGCGGCCCCGCCGCCGGCCACCACCGACGCCGGCTCGTTCCGCTACCAGGACCTGCCCGGCGACGGGAGCATCGTGGCGCACGTGGTGACGCAGGCGGACAGCCACGAGTGGGCCAAGGCCGGGTTGCTGCTGCGCACGGGTGAGCGACAGGGCGGGCCGTACGCCGCGCTCGTGGTCACCCCGGACCACGGCGTGCACCTGCAGAGCGGGTTCGGCGAGACGGACGTCGCTGGCAGCTCCGCCCGCGCCCCCCGCTGGCTGCGGCTGGACCGCAAGGGCACGTCGGTCACCGGCTATGAGTCGGCCGACGGCACGGACTGGCAACGGATCGGCTCGGTCGAGGTGACCGGGCTGACCGGTGCCGCCCGGCTCGGCCTGCTGGTCGCCTCCCCCGACGACATCCGCGTCGAGCGCAGGTACGGCGGCGAGAGCATGACCGGGAACTCGACCCAGGGGTCGGCCACGTTCGCCGGGGTGCGCGCCGACCCGCGGGCGCCGTGGCACGAGGACGCCCGCATGCCCATGCCCGAGCCGGCATCGGTCACCGGCGCCGACGGCTCGGTGACGATCACGGGCAGCGGCGACATCGGCCCGGACCGCTTCGCCGAGGACCGCCCCGCGATTCTGCTCAACGGGATCCTGCTCGGGCTGGTGGCGATCGTGGCGCTCGGGGTCCTGTTCGTCACCGCCGAGTACCGGCGCGGCACGATCCTCGCGACCTTCGCGGCGAGCCCGCGGCGCGGCCGGGTGCTGGCCGCGAAGGCGCTGGTGCTGGGCGCGGCCGCGTTCGCCGCCGGGCTGGTCGCGGCGTTCGTGTCGTTCTTCGCGGGATCGGCGATCGCGGACGGCAAGGGGCTCACGATGCCCGCGCTCACCGACCCCGGCGTGCTGCGCGCGGTGCTCGGCACGGCGGCGCTGCTCGCGGTCGTCGCGGTGTTCGCCCTGGGCGTGGCCATGATCGTGCGCCGCAGCACGCCCGCGATCACCATCGTGCTGCTGCTGGTGCTCGTGCCGCGGATCGTGGCGACCGGGCTGCCGCTGGAGGTGGCCGCGTGGGTGCAGCGGCTCACCCCCTCCGCCGGGTTCGCGATCCAGGACACCGTGCAGCGGTACGACACGGCGATCGAGCCGTTGGCCGGGTTCGGCGTGCTCTGTGCCTACGCCCTGGCGGCGCTGGCGGTCGCGGCGTGGCGGCTCGAGCGGCGGGACGCGTGATGCGCGCGCTGCACGCCGAGTGGACCAAGCTGCGCACGCTGCCGGCCAACGCCTGGCTGGCCGCGGCCACGGCGGTGCTCACCGTCGCGGCCGGGGCGGCTGCCACCGCGACCGTGGACACCGCGAACTGCCCGTCGCCCGCGGCGTGCTTCGAGGACACCACCAAGCTCAGCCTGACCGGCGTGTGGCTCGGCCAGGTGATCGTCGCCGTGCTGGCCGTCGGCATGGTGGGTGGCGAGTACGGCACCGGGCTCATCCGGGCGACGTTCGCGGCCACCCCGCGCCGGCAGGTGGTGCTGGCGACGAAGGCGGCGGTGCTGTGCGCGACGGTCGCTGTGGCCGGCACGCTCGGTGTGCTCGGCTCGCTGCTCGCCGGTCGGTTCCTGTTGCCCGGCAACGGGTTCAGCGCGGCCAACGGCTACCCGCCGCTGTCGCTGGCCGACCCGGCGACGCTGCGCGCGGCCGCGGGCACGGTGCTGTACCTGATGCTGGTCGGGCTGCTCGCGCTCGGCGTGACGACCGTGGTCCGCGGCAGCGCGGGCGCGCTCACGACGGTGCTGTCGCTGCTGTTCCTCGCGCCCGCGCTCGCGCAGATGGTGACCGACCCGGTGTGGCACGACCGCGTGGTGCGGCTCGCCCCGACGACGGCGGGACTCGCGATCCAGGCCACCCGCGACCTCGGCAGGCTGCCGATCGCACCGTGGGCCGGGCTCGGGGTGCTGGCCGCGTGGGCCGCGGCCGCGCTGCTCGCCGCCGGGGTGCTGCTGGCCGCGCGCGACCAGTAGTCAGCCCGCGGGCTTGGCGGAACTCGCCGGTGGCGGTGGCGGGCCGTGGATGTCGCCCTTCTCGATCTTGCCGCCGAACATGTCCTGCAGCGGCGAGATCTCCGCCAGGGAGTTCCCGGTCACCAGCCAGCGCGCGCCGACGAGGTAGTAGCCGCCGTAGGGCTTGGACTCGTGCAGGAACACGTCCTGGCCCTCGGCGGTGTCGAAGTCGGTGAGCACCAGCTTCTTGCCCTTGTACTCGCACGAGGCCAGCCGGTAGTCGGCGAACTTGCCGCCGAGCTGGGGGGTGCAGCCCAGGCCCTTGGCCAGCTGCTGGACGGACATCGGCTTCGAGGGCTTGCTCGGCAGGACGGACACCGGAACCTCTTCATGACCGGTGCCACCGTGCCCGCCGCCCGCGTCGTCGCCGGACGAGCCGGGGCCGCAGCCCGCCGTCACCGCGGCGAGCGCCGCGGCGAGCACCAGCATCGGCACTGCCCGCCGGCGCCGCCTGCCGTCACTCGGGCATGCGCTAGCTGCGTGGGTCACGAACTCAGATACGGCCACGCGCTACCTTTCGTTCAACGCGGGGGCCCGCGACACGAGCACCACGCCCGCCAGGACCATGCCCGCGACCAGCAGCATCAGCCAGCCTCCCACCAGTCCGGCCGGCACGCACAACAGCGCGGCGGCCGCCGCGGCCAGCCTGGTCCACTCCCAGACCGGGGCGAGCGCGCGGTGGAACGCGGCCAGCCCGGCCAGGTACAGCGCCAGGCCCAGCGGCAGCAGCCACAGCTCGAAGTCGTGCAGCGGGGTGGTGAAGTACGTGACGGCCTTCTTCATGCCGACCGCCGCCATGGTCACGCCGACGATCAAGGCGAGGTAGGCGTAGCCGAACGACAGCAGCGCGGCTCGCCCGCGCCGCTGCGGCGGCATCGCGTCCAGCAACCGTTCGCTGTCGCGCTCCTCTCGTTCGAAGTACACCCACCACATGCCCGCGCTGACCACCAGCGCCATCACCGACCCGACCACCACCCGCAGCACGTCACCGCGCTCGGACGCGACGGTGCCGACCGCGATGATCGACTCGCCGAGCAGGATGATCAGCGCGAGCCCGTGCCGCTCGACGAAGTGCCCGGCGCCGATCGCGAACCCGCCGATCCCGGCGACCACCGGGGAGAGCACCTCGAGCAGGATCGCGCCGAGCAGCACCCAGGTCCGCGCCTGCGGCGGCACGAGCCCGGCCACCACCACGATCAGCGCGCTGGCGATGTTGAGCGGCCCGAGCCGGGAGATCCCCCGGTGCCCGGACGTGCCGATGAACCCGGCCGTGTGCACGCACACCACGACCAGGTAGGCCAGGCCGAGGATCAGCCCGAACGGCCCCTCCTCGAAGAACCGCGGCACCGCCAGCGACATCACGAAGAAGGCCGCCATGCCGGTGAGCAGCAGCAGCCGAGGCCCGGCGCGGCCGAGGTCCAGCGCGTTGGTCAGCCACGCGTAGCCGCCGTACATCCACCAGATGATCGCCAGCAGCGCGACCGTTCGGCCGAGGCCGTCGACGGTCGGCGCGGTCGTGAGCACGCCGGCGACCTGGGTGATCGTGAAGACGAACACCAGGTCGAAGAACAGCTCGAGGGGGCGAACCCGCTCTGCCGGGGCAGTGGTCGTCGGGGTGGTCATCGGGGTGATCGTAAACGGGCCCGCGAGCGAATAAGGTCGTGACGTGGCACGTTACGGAGCTCAGTACGGTCCGGACATCACGTTCCTCGGGGTGCCCCGCTGCGACTGGGCGGACGCCGCGACCTATGCGGACGCGGACGTGGTGATCCTCGGCGCGCCGTTCGACGGCGGCACCTCGCACCGGCCGGGCACCCGGTTCGGCCCGCAGTACATCCGCCAGTCCTGCTACCTGCCCCACGACGGCTCGCGCCCGTCGCTGGCGCTGCGGGTGGACGCGCTGCGCGACCTCGCGGTGTTCGACGCGGGCGACGTGGAGCTGTACTCCGGGGACGCGGAGCGGTCCGTGCGGGACCTGCAGCACGCGGTGCACACGGTGACGGCGAACGGCGCGATCCCGCTGGTGCTGGGCGGCGACCACACGATCGCCTGGCCGGACGCGGCGGGTGTGGCACAGCACGTCGGCCACGGCCGGGTGTCGATGATCCACTTCGACGCGCACGCGGACACGGGGAACATCACGTTCGGCTCGCTCGTCGGACACGGCCAGCCGATGCGGCGGCTCATCGAGTCGGGCGCGGTGCGCGGCGACCGGTTCCTGCAGATCGGGCTGCGCGGTTACTGGCCTGAGCCGGAGACGCTGGACTGGATGGCCGAGCAGCGGATGCGGTCCTACGAGATGACCGAGATCGTCGCGCGCGGCCTGACGGAGTGCCTGACCGAGGCGTTCGACATCGCCACCGACGAGTGCGACGGCGTGTTCCTGTCCGTCGACATCGACGTGTGCGACCCCGGCCACGCGCCCGGCACCGGCACGCCCGAGCCCGGCGGGCTGACCGCGCGCCAGCTGCTGGACGCGGTGCGGCGCATCGCCTACGAGCTGCCGGTGGTCGGCGTCGACCTGGTCGAGGTGTCCCCGCCGTACGACCACGCGGAGCTGACGTCGTTCCTCGCGAACCGGGTGGTGCTCGAGGTGCTGTCCGGCATGGCCCGCCGCCGCCGCGACGCCGCCGACGGCACGACCTGGGATCCGGCGCAGCCGCTGCTGGCCGACCGCCCGGACCGCCGTGGCTGACGACCTCGAGGTCGAGCCCGAGGTCCTCGGCCGGCTGCGGGCGATCTGCCGCGGGCTGCCGGAGTGCTACGAGGAGCAGGCGTGGGTCGGCACCCGCTGGCGGATCCGGAAGAAGACGTTCGCGCACGTGCTGCGGGTCGCGCCGGGCCGGCCGCCGGTGCACGCGAAGGAGGCGTCGGTGGACGGCCCGAACACGGTGCTGATCTTCCGTTCGCACGGCGAGGAGCTGGGCGTGCTGACCGACACCGGCTGGCCGTTCTACCGGCCGGATTGGGGCCGCGACGTGGTGGGCATGATCCTGCACTCCGATGTGGACTGGACGGAGGTGGCGGAGCTCGTGACCGAGAGCTATTGCGTGCAGGCGCCGCAGAAGCTGGTCAACCAGGTCCGCCGGCCCGGCTGAGGCCCTGCGCGAAGTCGAACACGCCGTCCGGGTCGTAGCGGCGCTTCACCTCGAGCAGCCCGGACAGGTTGTCGCCGTGGTAGGCCGTCGCCCAGCCGTCCAATGTGGAGTCCGGGTAGTTCGGATAAGTGCGGCCGCTGCCCTCTTGGTGGGTCAGCTGCCACGAGTGGTCCACCCAGTTCTGCGCCGCGTCGCGGAGGGTGTCGCTCGCGCGGCAGCCGGTCTGGACGGAGTGCTTCACCAGGAACCGGGCGTCCCGGTGCGCGAACGCGCCGCCCGAGGGTGCGGACAGGACGCCGCCCCACGGGATCAGCTCCAGGTCCCGGTAGACGCCGTAGTCCCGGTCGCGGGCCAGGTGGGCGGTCAGCTCCTCGACGAGCGTGCGGGGCAATGGCTCGGTGAAGAACTCCGAGCGGGCGAGCCGGAGCGCGGGCCGTGCCTCGCCCGCGGGCAGCCGCGGCAGGACGTGCTCGGCGGTGTCGCCCGGGTAGTCGCAGTGCCGCGCGGCCTCGCGCGGGGTCAGCGGCGTGCGGGAGATCGTCTCCGGGGTGGGATACCTGTCGAGCGCCGGCTCCCCGACCACGACGCCGAACAGCGCGATGCCGGGTGGCTCGTCGGGGAAGTCGCTCGCGTACAGCGACAGCTCCAGGTTCTCCGCCAGCGGTGCGTCCGGCGCGTGGTGCTGCCAGGCGTCGACGACCGCCGCGGCTCGCTCGTAGGGCCAGCGGCACGTCACGGCCACGACCGGCACCGCGGTCCGGGTGCGCAGCGAGACCGACAGCACCACGCCGAAGTTGCCGCCGCCCGCGCCGCGCAGCGCCCAGAACAGGTCAGGGTGCGCCGCGTCGGACGCGGTGACGACCCGCCCGCCGGCCAGCAGCACGCGCGCCGAGAGCAGGTGGTCGGCGCCGAGGCCGTAGTAGCGGCCGAGCACCCCGTACCCGCCGCCGAGCACCGCGCCGACCACGCCGACCGAGCGGCACCAGCCGACCGGCACGACGAGGTCCCGCTCGGCCAGCACGTCGGTGAGCGCGCCGACCCGCACCCCGGCGCCGACCGTCACGCACCCGTCCCCCACCGAGATCGCGGAGAGCCCGGCCAGGTCCAGCACCAGACCGTCCGATGTGGAGTGTTCGGCGAAGCTGTGGCCGCCGCCGCGGACCGCGAACGGCAGGCCCTCGGCGCGGGCGTACGCGAGCGCCGCGGCCACGTCCGCCTCGTCCGCGCACTCCGCCACCGCGGCCGGCAGCGTCTCGTGGCGGCGGCCGATGAACAGCTTGCGGGCGCGCTGGTAGCCCTCGTCGCCGGGCCGGTGCAGCGCGCCGGTCAGCCGGGGACCGGCGCGCACTCGGCGTCCCCGGGCCGCTCGGCGTACATCTGCGCCTGCAGCCGGTACATCTCCGCGTACCGCCCGCCGAGCGCGAGCAGCGACGCGTGGTCGCCCTCCTCGGCGATCCGGCCCTCGTGCAGCAGGTAGATCCGGTCGGCGTTGCGCACGCTGCCGAGCCGGTGGGTGATCAGCACGACCGTACGGCCGAGCGCGAGCCGCCGCAGCGACTCGTACACCGCGTACTCGGCCTTCGCGTCCAGCGGCGCCGTCGGCTCGTCCAGCACCAGCAGCGGAGCGTCGCGGAACAACCCGCGCGCGACCGCGAACCGCTGCCACTGCCCGCCGGAGAGCTCCGTGCCGCCGCGGAAGTACTTGGACAGCAACGACTTCCAGCCCGCCGGCAGCGTGCCGACGACCTCGTCCGCGCCCGACCAGTTGGCCGCGGCCCGCAGTGCCTCGTCGTCGGGGTCGGTGCGGTCGTGGCGGCCGAGCCGGACGTTCGTGCGCGCGTCGTGCGGCCAGCGCAGCGGGTTCTGCTGCACCATGCCCACCCGGTCGGCGACGCTGCGCGGGTCGAGGTCGGCGAGGTCCAGCCCGTCCCAGGTGATGCCGCCCTCGGTCGGCCGGTACAGCCCGGTGATCAGCTTCGCGAGCGTGGTCTTGCCGGACCCGTTCTCCCCGACCAGCGCGACCACTTGTCCACTGTGGATGATCAGGTCGATGCCGGTGAGCGCGTCGGTCTCGCTGCCCCGGTAGCGGAACCCGACGCCGGACAGCTCGATGCGCCCCGGCGCGGGCGGCGCGGGCGGGCCTGCCGCGGGCCGCGACCGGGCGGCCGCGTCGGCGAGGAAGCCCTGGTAGTCGGTGACGTAGAGACCCTGCTCGAACACCATGTTCGCGGCGAGCACGAGCCGGCCGAGTGCGGCGGACGCGGACCGGATGGCGATCAGCGCGGTGCCGGCCACGGCCAGCGGCAGCCAGCCCGCCGCGAGCAGCACGCCGAGCAGCGCGATCGTCGCGCCGATGGCGAGCCCGGCGAACGCGCGGCCGACCGCCCTGACCCTGGCCTGCCCCAGCCCGACCCGGACCTCCTGGTCCTGCAGCAGGTCGGCGACCGTGCGGTACTCGGCACGGAGGTACGGCTCGGCCTGGCAGGCCCGCAGCTCGGCGGCGGGCTCGCGCTGCGTGGCGAGGTCGGACAGCATCCATGCGCGCCGGTTCAGCGTGACCGTACGGGTCATCGTGGCGTAGCCCAGCCGCGCCGAGCGCACCACGGCCCAGCCGTCGGGCAGCACCGCGAGCGCGAGCACCGGCAGCAGCACGGGATGCAGCACGGCGAGGCTGCCGGCCGCCGCGGCGACCGCGAACAGCGAGCCCAGCAGCTCCACCAGGTTGTCCGCCGCGCGCTCCAGGTGGTACACGCCGCGGTCGCGGGCGCGGTGCATGCGGTCGTAGAACTCCGGGTCGTCGAACGCGTCCAGCTCGACCCGCAGCCCGGCGTGCACCAGCCGCTCCTCGGCGACCCGGCGCACGGCGGGCACGATCCGCGCGTGCGCCAGCGAGACGCCGGTGTCCAGCGCACCGCGCAGCGCGAACGCGCCGACGACGAACAGCAGCGACGGCAGCGCGGCGAGCACCCGGTCTGCGGTCGGGCCCGCCGCGAACAGCTGCTCGAGCACGCCGGTCGTGGCCAGCAGCCCGAACGCGAACGCGAGGCCGGAGGCGACCTGCAGCACGACGATCACCAGCGACGCGCGCGGCGCCGCCTCACGCAGGACCGACACCACGGGCCGCAGGCTCGCCGGCAGCCTGCGCACGAGCTGGCGCACGTTGAGCGCCCCGGCGCCCTCGTCGAGTCGCCAGTAGGGGCTGTCCATCTCCAGCTCGGGCTCTGGAGTCGGCGCCGCCGTCATCTCTTCTTCGCCGGTCCCGGGTCGGGCAGCAGCACCGAGGGCAGCGTGGCATCGGGGTGCATGCGCAGCAGCTGGTAGCCGACCCCGCCCGCCCCGGGCAGCAGGCCGGGCACGAACGCCTCCCGCGCCATGCCGGTGACCACGCCGAACTCCTCGACGGCGGCGACCATGTGCGCGTCGAGCTCACGCCGTCCGATTCCCGACGGCCCGAGGTCGTGGGCCACCGCGCTGGTGACGACCTCCCACACGCCGAGATCGCCGTGGCAGAGCGTGTGGTTCCAGCCGGTGCCCCGGTTCCACGACGACCACGCGGCCACCCGCACGGTGTCGCGCCAGTCGTCGGCGTACGGCCCGCCGCGGCGCAACAGGTCGACCGCGGCCATGCCGATGCCCGCGCCGCCGTGGCACCACGCCGCGCCGATGTGGTCGTCCTCGCGCAGGTCCCGCCAGCCGCCCTGGTCCGCGTCGTAGAGCGTGCCCTCGTAGGCGAACGCGGCGGCCGCGGTGTCGGCGTGCGCGGGATCGTGGGTGACCTCGGCGAGCCGGGCGAGCGCCCAGCCGATGCCGGTGGCACCGTGCGCGAAGCCGCCGATGCCCTCGGGGAACTGGTCGTTCGGCCAGCACGCGGTGTCCGCCCCGGCGTCGGTCTCACCCGGTTTCGCCTCGGCCACCAGCTGGTCGCCGAGGTAGGCGGCGAACTCGACGTAGCGCCCGCTGCCCGTGTGTTCGGCGAGGCGCAGCAGCGGCACGATCGCGCCCGCCCGGCCGACGAGCAGGTCGTAGGCCGGGTCGTCCACGACCGACCGCGGGAGCTGCTCGGCGAGCGCGGCGGCCCACTCGATCGCCTCGTCGCCGACCGCGCCGAGCCTGCGCAGCAGCAGCCAGCCGCTGATGCGCGAGCCGAGCCCGACGTACCCGCCGGGCGGCTCGGGCCGCAGCGGCACGCCGGCCGCGGTGTCGGCCGCCCAGCGGCGCTCGGCGAGCCGCATCGTGTGCATCGCGGCCTTGAGCGTGCGCTCGATGCCGGGCACCTCGTCGGCGCGGCCCGCGGACTGCTCGCGCAGGTAGCCGGCGAGCAGCACGGCCACGCCCGCGGTGCCGCTGTAGAGGTCGTTCGACAGGGCCTGCACAGACCAGCCGGTGGGGTTGAGCACCGGCGCGACCCAGCTCACCGTGCCGTCCGGCCCGGTGATCGCGGTGTCCACGACCTGTCCCGCGATGGTCGCGGCCAGCGTGCGGCGCCTGCGGTCCAGCATGTTCAAGTCCACAGTGGACGGGATGCGGCGGACGGCGTCCGGCAGCCAGCCCTCGTTGAGGTACGCGCTGACCAGCGCGGCCTGGATGACCCGGCGGTCCAGGCCGGGGTCGGTGGCGCGCCAGCGCTCGAGCGCGTCGGCGACCAGGTCGCGGCGGGTGCCGCAGGTGGTGCCGCGCGGGCCGCGCAGCAGGCCCACCGCGGGGGTGGTGGCGAAGAACGGGATGTCGCCGTCGAGCAGCTCGGCGACCTCGGCGGCGATGACGTACGGGTCGGCGGGCGCGTCGGGGGCGTTGGCGGCGTGCCGGGCGAGCAGGTCGATCGCCTTGGCCACCGCGGGCTCGGGGTCGTGCAGCGACGCGGGGTGCCAGAGCATGCGGGACAGCTCGGCGTAGGTCTCGGTGCTGCGCACCACGGCACGGACGGCGGTGTGCGTGAACGGCGCCAGCCAGCCTGCGAGCTCGCCGGCCCGGTCGTGCTCGCGCAGCCGCGTGGTCAGCTCGGTGAACGCGGTGACCACCTGGTCCCAGTACCGGCCGAGGACCGGTTCGGGGCTCGGGTGGTTCGCGGCGGGCTGCCGGGGCGCCTTGGCCATGCCGATGCGTGCCTCGTCGGTGCCCGCGCCGAGCATCACCGGCACATCGGGGGTGGGCTGCTGACCGGGCAGCGACCCGATGGCGGAGGTGTCGATGCCGCGCCAGCCGAGGACCAGCCCGCGCCCGGGCAGCAGGCCGGTACCGAGCACCGAGCCGTTGACCAGGTCGTGTGCCCGGTCGACGGCCGTGCCGTAGCCGGAGGGCGGGGCGGGCTCGTGCGGGGTGAACAGGGTCTCGCAGTCGACGACGACGGGCACCGGGCCCGCCGCGATCAGGTTCTCCTGGTGCAGGTCGGTGCCGCCGACGAGGCGCGAGACGGCGAGCCAGCGGCCGAGGTTGCGGTAGAACCGGCGCAGCTCTTCCTCGTCCGCGCAGAAGCGGTGCTCGATGTGCTCGGCCCATCCGTAGCTGTCGCGTACGAGCACCCTGGGCACGCGGATCGGGTCGGGCTCGTCCGGCAGAACCCTGGCGAGCAGCCCGGCGAGCGCGTGGTCGACGTCGACCGGCCGCGGCTTGTAGACCAGCCTGGTGTGTGCGCAGCGCACAAGCATCACGGTCTGCCCGCCGCGGTGGCTGTCGCCCGCGCCGAAGGCCACCTCGAGCAGCTCGCCGGGATCCTCACCGTCCAGTTCGGACAGCCGGCCGCGGTCGGCGGCGAACCGCTCGGCGAACGCGATGGCGGCCGACACCCGGTTGTCCACAGTGGTCTCGAGGCGCCGGGCGAGCGCCGGGTAGTGCGCGGCGATGGTCTCCCAGTAGCCCGGCTCGCAGGTGCGGGCGAGGAACTCCGCCCACCGCGCGGCGCTGTCGTCCGCGGTGAGCGTGCCGGTGATGCGGGCGGCGTTGAGCTCCAGCACGAGCACGCGGCTCACCTTGCGCAGCACGGTCTCGTGCAGCGCGACGCCCGCGCCGCGCAGGATCACGGCCCGCTCCC
>Ga0164241_10005130_pt1 | contig 12383 bp, 10 predicted proteins | sample OricomyardsoilBY_FD_108780 | JGI IMG/M metagenome (GOLD analysis project Ga0164241, IMG submission 108780) | Backyard soil microbial communities from Emeryville, California, USA - Original compost - Back yard soil (BY) | ecosystem: Environmental > Terrestrial > Soil > Unclassified | place: USA...
CCGGAGTCTCCGGCGAAACGGACCACCACAGCCTCAGGTGCGGGGTTGGCCGAAGCCTCTTCGGGCGTCAGCTGATGCACGGCACTCGCCATTTTAGGATGTTCCTGCTGTCTTGGGTCGTTGTCTTGTCGTTATGCGGCCCCTCTACGCCCCCCTTGGCGCAACCCCAAAGTAGAAAAAACCACCGCGGTTGCAACGGCTGCTTTGTGCGCGGCGCGTCTTGGCGGGACGGTTGGCGGGTCCTAGGGGTGAGTGAAACCGCTGGGAGACCCTTGTGAACGTGTTTGTCCGCCCGGATGTCCGCGCCTTTCTCGATATGGCCAACGCAATGCCAGGCCCAAAGATGCACGAGCTGGAACCCACCGCCGCGCGCCAGGTGACCGCGGCATCGCGCGAACTGGTCGACCTGCCGGTGGGCGAACTGGCCACGATCACCGACGCCGTCACGCCGGGCGGAGTCGCGGTGCGGCTGTTCGACGCGCGGGAGAAGCGCGAGCCCGGCCCCGTGGTGGCGTTCTTCCATGGCGGCGGCTTCGTGATCGGCGATATCTCCACCCACGCCAGCTTCTGCGCGGAAATGGCGCGCGTGCTCGATCTGCCGGTGGTGTCGGTCGATTACGGCCTCGCCCCCGAAAACCCCTGGCCCGCCGCGCCGGACGATTGCGAAGCTGCGGCGCGCTGGATCGCGACCAGCCCGGCCGAACTGGGCCGCGCGGTCACCAGCCTGGTCGTCGCCGGCGACAGCGCCGGGGGCAAGCTGGCGATCACCACCGCGATGGCGCTGCGCGACTCGCCGGCGCAAGTGCCCGTGATCGCGCAATTCCCGATCTATCCCTGCGCCAATCTGGGGACGCATTATCCGTCGAATGACCTGTTCTCCGACGGCTTCATCCTGACCAAGGCCGGGATGGACTATTTCGAAGCACATTACGGCGCCGACCTCAGCGACGTCCGCGCCGTACCGATGCTGGGCGACCTTACCGGCATGCCGCCCGCGCTGATCCTGAACGCGGGACTCGATCCGATCCGCGATCAGGGCCGTGCCTATGCCGCCGCGCTGGCCGAAGCGGGCGTTCCCGTCATCTTTCGTGAGGCGGCCGGCATTCCGCATGGCTTCATTACCCTGCGCAAGGTCATGCCTTCGGGCGTGGGCGATGTCGCGGGCGCGCTGGCGGCGCTGAAGCCGATGATCGCCGAAGCCGAAGCGACTCGCGTGATGGCGCAGGCGGCGGGAGCATGAGCGGCTCGGCCAGCCTCCCCTATCGCCCCTGCGCCGGCGTGATGCTGATCAACCGCGAGGGCCAGGTGTTCGTCGGCCAGCGGCTCGATTCGACGCTCGAGGCCTGGCAGATGCCGCAGGGCGGGATCGACAAGGGGGAGAAACCCCATGACGCCGCGGTCCGCGAACTGTGGGAAGAAACCGGCGTGCGCGCCGATCTGGTCGAACTGATCGCGGAAGCGCCCGAAGAGCTGTTCTACGACTTGCCCGAGGAACTGATCGGCAAGCTGTGGAAGGGCAAATGGCGCGGGCAGCGGCAGCGCTGGTTCCTGTTCCGCTTCCTGGGCGAGGACAGCGACGTCAACATCGCCACCGCCGAACCCGAATTTCGCGCGTGGCGCTGGGCCGATCCCGCGACGCTCGTCGATCTTATCGTTCCGTTCAAACGCCGGCTGTACGGCGATGTATTGGCCGCATTTGCGAACCATATCGCCTCAGAAACGAATTGACCGGACTTTTCGTGGCCCGCTGATACCGCTAACAGGTTGAACATGCGCGCGTTGCTTCTCGCTTTACCCCTGTTGCTCGCCAATGCGCCGAGCGATCCGGACACGATCCCGCCGCCGATCAGGGCGATGCTGGATGCCGCGATGGCATCGGGCAATGATGGCGATGTCGCGACGATCGTCAAATATGCCAGGGCCGCCGCACCCGAATCCGCCGATCAGGTGTCGAAGCTCGCTTCGGACTGGCGCACCGAGCGCCGCCGCAAGAACGAACAGCGTATCCGCGACGCCGGCGTCTTCGATCTGATCAAGGGCCGCGCCGAGCTGGGCGCCTATGTCACCCAGGGCAACAGCAACAATATCGGCTTGAGCGCCGTGGTCGAACTGCGGCGAGAGGCGCTGCAATGGCGGCACAAGCTGCGCTTCCAGGGCGATTATCAGGAGAGCCTGGGCGTCGTTACGCGCGAGCGCTATGTCGCCTCGTACGAGCCCAACTGGAAGTTCGACGAGCGCGCCTATCTGTATGGCGCGGCGCAGTTCGAAAGCGACCGGATCCTCGGCTATCGCGACCGCGTCTCCTTCTCCACCGGCATCGGCTACAGCGCGTTCAAGCGCCGGGATCTGCGCCTCGACCTGGAGCTTGGCCCCGCCTATCGCCACACCAGCTTCACCGACGGGCGCCAGGAGAGCAAGCCCGCGGTCCGCGGATCGGTGGATTTCGAGTGGAAGCCAGTGACCGGGATCACACTCCGCCAGAACGCCTCGGCCTATGTGCAGCAGGACGCCAACAGCACGGTCACCTCCAAATCGGCCTTGCTCTCGCGCCTGATCGGGCCGCTTTCAGCGCAGCTCTCCTACACGCTGCAATATGAGAGCATGCCGTCCGTGGGGCGCACGACCACCGACACGGTGAGCCGCGCCGCGCTGGTGGTGGATTTCTGACATCCAGTGCCCCGGCGAAGGCCGGGGTCCAGACTCGGCGCATCGCACCGGCATGCACGCTGTCGCGCGCGAATTCATTTGAACTGGGCCCCCGCCTTCGCGGGGGAACAAGGATTGAGCGAAATCGTAACCGCCGTTACGACCCGCCAATGACTTCGCTTTCAACGATCGAAGCCGATGCGGTCGCCCGCATCGCCACCGCACCCATCCTCGCGCGAACCGAGGCATGGGTCGCGGTGAACAGCGGCACGCGCAATCTGGCCGGTTTGGCGACGATGGCGGAGATGCTCGCGGACAGTTTCTCGGTGCTGCCGGGCCATCTCGCGCTGATCGATCCATCGCCGGTCGAGAATGTGACCAGCGAGGGCCAGGTGCTGGCGATCGACCATGGCAAGCATGTCCATCTCGCGGTGCGCCCCGATGCGCCGGTCCAGATCCTGCTGACCGGGCATATGGACACCGTCTATCCGGTGGATCACCCGTTCCAGAACGGCGTGTGGCTGGAGGACGGGACCTACAACGCGCCGGGTGCCGCCGACATGAAGGGCGGCCTGTCGCTGATGCTCGCGGCGCTGGAGGCCGTGGAAGCCAGCCCGCTCGCCGCGCGGATCGGCTATGAAGTCCTGATCAATTCGGACGAGGAAACCGGCAGCTTCTCCTCCGCCGCGCTGATCGCGGGCGCGGCGCAGGGCAAGGCGGCGGCGCTGACCTATGAGCCTGCCTTGCCCGACGGCACGCTCGCCGGGGCACGCGGCGGCACCGGCAATTTCTCGATCGTCGTCCATGGCAAGAGCGCCCATGCCGGCCGCAACCCGGAGGAAGGGCGCAACGCGATCGTCGCGGCGGCGGACCTCGCGCTGCGGCTGGCCGAGGCGCGCGCGCCCGGGCTGGCGGTCAATCCGGCGCGGATCGAGGGTGGCGGGCCGAACAATGTGGTCCCCGATCTCGCCATCCTGCGCGTCAATTTCCGGCCTCGCGACGCCGCCGCCATCACCAGGGCACAGATCGCGATCGATCAGGCGATCGCGGTGGTCAGCGTGAAGCACGATGTCCGCATCCACCTCCACGGCAGCTTCAATCGGCCGCCCAAGCCGCTCGATCCCGGCGCGGAGAGACTGTTCAACCTCGTCAAGCAGGCCGGCGCCGATCTCGGCCTCGCCATCGCCTGGAAAGCGACCGGCGGGGTGTGCGACGGCAACAACATCGCCGCGTGCGGGGTGCCGGTGGTCGATACGATGGGGGCGCGGGGCGGCGCGATCCATTCGCCCGACGAGTTCATGATCGCCGAAAGCCTGCCCGAGCGCGCCGCCCTGTCGGCCTTGACCATCCTCCGCATCGCCGAAAAGGGTGGGCTATGAGCTTCCGCATCCGCGCCGCGCGCGACACCGATCTCCAGCACCTCTATGAAATGGCGAAGCTGACCGGGGGGGGGTTCACCAATCTCCAGCCCGAGAAGAAAGTGCTGCGCGCCAAGCTCGAACGCAGCCGCACCGCATTCGCCCGCGAGGAGGACACGCAGACCGAAGAGCTGTTCGTCCTGATGCTCGAAAATGCCGAGACCGGCGAAGTACGCGGCACTTGCCAGATCTTCACTTCGGTCGGCGAGCGCGTGCCCTTCTACAGCTATGCGCGCAGCACCGAGACGACGCGAAGCGAAATGCTCGATCGCACTTTCCACCTCGAAACGCTGACGATGGTCAGCGATTTGAAGGGCAGCAGCGAAGTCGGCGGGCTGTTTCTCCACCCGGGCGAGCGCGCCGGTGGCCTGGGCATGCTGCTCGCCCGCAGCCGCTATCTGTTCATTGCCCAGCACCGCGCCCGCTTCGCCGACCGCATCCTCGCCGAACTGCGCGGAGTGATCGACGAGGCCGGGGGATCGCCCTTTTGGGACGGGATCGCGGGGCGCTTCTTCGGGATGAACTTCCAGGAAGCCGATGCCTTCAATGCCGCCAATGGCTATCAGTTCATCGCCGATCTGATGCCGCGCCACCCGGTCTATGTCGCGATGCTGCCCGAGGCGGCCCGCGCGGTGATCGGCCTGCCCCACCCCAGCGGCCGCGCGGCGATGCGGATGCTGGAGAATGAGGGGTTCGCGTTCGAGGACTATATCGATATTTTCGACGGCGGCCCGACCATGACCGCGCGCACCGACCAGGTGAAGGCGATCCGCGAGGCCAGGCGAGCGACGGTGACCGCGATCGCGGACGGCGGCGAAGCGGCGCTGGTTTCCACGGGCCGGCTGGCCGACTTCCGCTGCGCCTTTGGCCGAGTAACGGTGAGTGGCGAAGGCGTGGCGATCGATGCCGGCTGCGCGAAGACCCTGGGCATCGGCGTGGGCGACGAGGTGATGCATGTCGCGCGCTAGTAAATTCCTCCCCGTGCCGGGGAGGAACTGATGCTTCGTGAAATCAACTTCGACGGCATTATCGGCCCGAGCCACAATTATGCCGGCCTGAGCCCCGGCAACCTCGCCGCCACCCGAAACCGCGGCGCGGTCGCCTATCCGAGAGCCGCCGCGCTTCAGGGCATCGCCAAGATGCGCGCCAATATTGCGCTCGGGCTGACCCAAGGCATCCTGTTGCCGCACGCCCGGCCCGACCGGAACTGGCTGGCGGCGCTGGGTGTCAAATTTTCCGACGCCCAGCCGCATCTTCAGGCGCAGGCGCTGAGCGCGTCGGCGATGTGGGCCGCGAATGCCGCCACGGTGTCGCCCGCGCCCGACACCGGCGACGGCATCTGCCACCTGACCCCCGCCAATCTCGTCACCATGCCGCATCGCAGCCATGAATGGCCCGAGACGCTTGCGCAGCTGCGCATCGCCTTCGCCAATCCGGCCTTCGCGGTCCATCCGCCCGTCCCCGCCCCGTTTGGCGACGAGGGCGCGGCCAATCACATGCGGCTTTGCGCCTCGCACGGTGAAGCCGGAGTCGAAGTCTTCGTCTACGGCGTCTCGGGCGGCCCATTCCCCGCGCGCCAGCACCGCGAGGCAAGCGCATCGGTCGCGCGGCGCCACGGGTTGAATCCCGCAAGAACGCTCTTCGTCCAGCAATCCGAAGCCGCCATCGCCGCCGGCGCTTTTCATAACGACGTGGTCGCGGTGGCCAATGAGCGCGTGCTGTTCGCGCACGAATTGGCCTTTGCCGACAAGGACCGCTTCTACGCCGATCTCCGCCGAGCCTTTCCGGAGGTCGAGATCGTCGAGGTTCCCGACGCGGAAGTGCCGCTGGCGGATGCCATCACGTCCTATCTGTTCAACGCCCAGCTGGTGACGCTCTCCGGCGGTGAAATGGCGCTGGTGATGCCCGAGGAGGCGCGCGAGACCCCCAGCGTATGGCGCTGGCTCAACGCCCATGTCGCGGGCAATGGACCGATCCGCCGCCTCGAGGTGGTCGATGTCCGCCAGTCGATGGCCAATGGCGGCGGCCCCGCCTGCCTGCGCCTGCGCGTCGTCGCCGATCCCGCGACGATTGACCGCCGCTTCCTGGTCGAGAGCGGCGAGCTCGACCGCATCGCCGCGGTGATCGAGGCGCACTGGCCCGAAAGCATCGGCCAGGACGAGATCGCCGACCCGACGCTGATCGCCCGGATCGAGGCCGCCCGCCGCGCGCTGCTCGAAGCGCTGGAGATTGTCGAATTAATTGACAGGTAACCAAGTTCGTTAAAGCGGGAATGGCGGATTTCCGCGCTTGGCACGGCGCTTGCGATATTTCCATTCATGATCGCCAAGCTCTCCCGCCTGTTCGTCATCAAGTCCAAGTTCGAGGCTTTCCTCGTCATCTACGGGCTCGGTACCGGCGCAGTGGAGCGCGGCATGCACTATCTGGATCGCTTCCCCGGGGTCGGCGGCTGGATGATGTTCCTGGTCTGCCCGGTGGCGGTGTTCATGGCGGGGGCCAAGATACTGGATAGTTTCGATGTCGCGGGCTAACCGACAAGCGGCAATGCCTTTGGGCGGAGGAGTTTAGGTGCGGCTTTTCCCTGGAATGTTCCTACCCCTCGCCGCTCAGGCGCTGCTTGCCGCGGTCGTTCCGGGCGGGTTGCTCGTGTGGAACATGCATATGGGCCAGCAGATCCAGCACGCCCAGCGGGACCAGGAGCGGCTTGAATCCTTCGCCAACGCCGCATCGGCCGAGGCGACCGCGGGCAAGCCGCTCGACCGGCTCGTGCCCGAACTCGATTTGCGCGATCCGCAGCGGCTGGGGGGCCGCGTCCAGCTCGTCCGGCCCGATGGCACGCCGGTCTCCGGCCCGACCAGCACCGAACCGCCGCGCGCCGAACGCCCGGTCAAGGTGGGCGGCCAGACCGTCGCGCTCGCCCGTATCGTCCGCGAGCCAAACCTGACCGACGAAGACCGGGCTTACCTCGCCGCGCAATATATCGGCATCGGCGCGATCGTGATCGGGCTGTTCGTGTTCCTGCTGGTCGCGGCGTATGAGTTCGCGCGGCGCTGGTCGAAGCCGCAACTCGAGCTCTACCGGCTCAGCCGCGAAGTCGTCCATGGCGACCATAATATCGATTTCGACGAGCGCGGCCCCAGCGAGACCGTATCCACGATGCGCAATTTGCGCCGCATCGCCAGCCAGTTCAGCCGCCTGGAAACCGCGCGCCGCACCTGGCTGGTCTCGATCGCCGATGACCTCAAGCGCCCGACCGAAAGCCTCGCCACGCATCTCGACACGCTGGCCGAGGCGCAGATTCCGATCAGCGCCGACCTTGCCGCGGGGCTCGAAGAGGATCAGCGCCGCCTGAGCCAGATGGCCGAGGATCTGAGCGCGGTGGCCCTTGCCGATCTTGGCCGCCTGCCGGTCAATTTCAGCCAGGTCGATCCGCGTGCGCTGATCCACAACGCGATCCACGATCACGCCAAGCGCGCCCAGGCGAGCGGAATCCGGCTCGATACCAGCACGCTGCCGCAATATACGATCCTGGTGAAATGGGACGGCGCGCGGATCGAACAGCTGTTCGGCGCGCTGATCGAAAACAGCCTGCGTTACACGCCCAAGGGCGGCCAGATCGTGCTCGGCCTCGAAAGCTCGCGCGACGCATGGCGGCTAATCATCGACGACAGCGCGCCGGGGATCGACGTGATGCTCGCCCAGCGGCTGTTCGAGCCCTTTTACCGCAGCTCCGACCGGCCCGAGGATACGGCGGCGGCATCGGGCCTGGGCCTCGCCACCGCCCGCGCGATCGTCGAGGCGCATCATGGCCGGATCGAAGCGAGCCGCTCGCCGATCGGCGGGCTGCGCGTCACCGTGATCCTGCCCGCCGATCCGCCGCGCGCCTGAATTCTTTGCGCCCACAGGCGCTTGCCGCCGCCGCCGCATCGGATAAAGAGGCGCATCGGAGGCGCGGACACATGGGTACTTTGGCGGATTTCGGCGCGGACAAGGGCATCTGGATCGCGCTGATCCTGGGCATTGCGGTGCTGGTCGGGGCGCTCTTCTCCGGCGGGCGGCCTGCTGAGAGGGTCTAGGCTCAATGGCAGCGCTGGGTCGTCGGCGGTCTGGTGATGATCGGGCTGCTGTTCTTCCTGTCGCGCTCGATTTCGGACCTGAGCTACTCGAAATGCACCGGCAGCAGCTACCAGCGCTGCTGACCGGAAACACAATTCTGCTACCGGTGTCATCAACCTTTTGCTAAGCCCGCGCGCAACACGGCGTGGAGAGGGTAGCGGGCATGCGTCTATCGGCGAGCGGAGCATATCGCGGGGTTTACGCCGCGCTGTTGGCAGTGGCGCTGGTGGCGCCGGCCCAAGTCTCCAACGCCAGGACGGCACACGCCCCCGTCCCCAGCCGCGCCAAGATGCTCGAAACGATGAAGCGCGCGACGCGGTTCATGGTCGAGACGGTCGCGGTCAATGGCGGTTATGTCTGGTCCTACCTCCCCGATATGTCGCGGCGCTGGGGCGAGATGGAGGCTTACCCGACGATGGTGTGGGTCCAGCCCCCGGGTACGCCGACCATGGGACATTTGTTCCTCGACGCCTATCACGCCACCGGCGACTCCTATTATTACGCCGCCGCCGAAGCGGCCGCCTCCGCGCTGGTCGCCGGGCAGATGGAGAGTGGCGGCTGGAACTATTTCATCGATTTCGGCGGCGAGGCGTCGAAGAAGCAATGGTACGCCACGATCGGCAGGAATGCCTGGCGGCTGGAGGAATTCCAGCACGACTGGGGCAACGCCACCTTCGACGATGCCGGCACCTCCGAAGCCATGCAGTTCCTCCTGCGCCTCTATGTCGAGAAGCATGACCCCAAATATCTGCCTCCGCTGAGGAAGGCGCTCCAGTTTGTCCTCGACAGCCAATATCCGATCGGCGGCTGGCCGCAGCGTTACCCGATCCGCCACGAGTTCGAAGGCGATTACACCAGCTACATCACCTTCAACGACGATGTCGCGGGCGAGAACATCAAGTTCCTGATCTACGTCTATCAGGCGCTCGGCGGCGACGCGAAGGTCTATGACGCGATCATCCGCGCGATGAACGTCTACCTGGTGACTCAGCAGGGCCAGCCCCAGCCGGGCTGGGCGCTGCAATATACGCTCGACCTGAAGCCCGCCGCCGCCCGGCATTACGAGCCGCTGGGGCTGGCGACGCACACCACCGCGTCGAACATCCGCCAGCTGATGTGGTTCTACCGCCTGACCGGCGACACCAAGTTCCTGGCGCGGATTCCCGAGGCGCTCGACTGGCTGGAAAGCGTCAGGTTGCCTGACAGCCTGATCGCCTCAGGCCGCGCCTATCCGACCTTTGTCGAACTAGGCACCGGCAAGCCGCTCTGGCTGCACCGGCGCGGATCGAACGTGTTCAACGGCGAATATTATGCCGATTACGAGCCGGGCAATCTGATCGGCCATTACAGCTCGACCCGGGACATCGACGTCCCCGCGCTGCGCAAGGAATATCTGGCGCTCAAGGCGAGCGATCCGGCGGAGATCGCCAAAGATTCGCCACTGCGAAAGGCCGGTACGCTACCGCGCTATTTCCTGATCGACGAGCCTTCGACCTCCGACCTCAACACCGCCGAGGGCAAGCGCAATCCGGATACGCTGGTGCGTACGCTCAATGCCCAAGGCTGGTGGCCGACCGAGCTGCGCGCGACCAGCAATCCCTATACCGGCGACGGGCCGCGCACGCCGGTGCCGGGCAATTTCGCCGGCACCCGCGTCGGCGATCCCAGCGATACCTCGCCCTATATCACCGACAAGCCGGTGATCGGGATTTCGACGGGAACCTATATCGACAATATGAAGGTGTTCGTGGCGCTGGTGGCGCCGCGCTGACTTCGCACAAAAGAAACAACGTCACCCCGGCCTTGAGCCGGGGTCCAGCTTCTTTCCACCACTTCGTGTCCCGGCCTTTGTGTGAGTCATTTTTCTCACACGAAGCCACGAAGGCACAAAGCAGCGGCAGCGGGATCCCGGCTCAAGGCCGGGATGACGGTCGGGGATGCTTGACCTGAACCCATCCGCCCCGCATCGCTTGCCCGATGGGGAGCTGGCATTTCTGGGTCGATCGCGGCGGCACCTTCACCGATGTGGTCGCGCGGACGCCCGATGGCGATATGGTGACGGCAAAGCTGCTGTCCGAAGACCCCGAACGCTATGACGACGCCGCGGTCGCCGCGATCCGGATGCTGACCGATTGCCCCAGCGGCCCCCTGCCCCCCGCCGAGATCCGCATCGGCACCACCATCGCGACCAACGCGCTGCTCGAGCGCAAGGGCGAGCCGGTGCTGCTGGCGATCACGCGCGGCTTTGGCGACGCGCTGGTGATCGGGACGCAGGATCGGCCGGATATCTTCGCGCGGCATATCGTCCGCCCGCCGCCGCTACATTCGGAAGTCGTCGAGATCGACGAGCGCGTGAGCCATGAGGGCGAAATCCTGCACCCGCTCGATCTGGATGCGGCGCGCGCCGCCTTCGCCGACGCTTATGCCCGGGGCCTGCGCGCCATCGCGATCGTGCTGATGCACGGCTACCGCCACACCGCGCACGAGGCGGCGCTGGCGCGGCTCGCACGCGAGATCGGCTTTACCCAGGTCTCGGTGAGCCACGAAGTCGGCGCGCTGATCAAGCTGGTCGGGCGCGGCGATACCAGCGTGGTCGATGCCTATCTCTCTCCCGTGCTGCGCCGCTATGTCGAGGGGCTGGAGGCAGCGCTGGGCGAAGCGCCGCTGTTCATGCAGAGCAATGGCGGCCTCGCTCCGGGCCGGGGCTTTCGCGGCAAGGACGCCATTCTCTCCGGCCCGGCGGGCGGGATTGTCGGCATGGCCGAGACCGCCCGGCGCGCCGGGTTCGACCGAGTGATCGGCTTCGACATGGGCGGCACCTCGACCGACGTGTCGCTCTATGCCGGTCATTACGAGCGCGACAACGAGACCATCGTCGCCGGCGCGCGCATCCGGGCGCCGATGCTGCGGATTCATACCGTCGCGGCGGGGGGCGGATCGGTGTGCCGTTTCGATGGCGGGCGGCTGCTGGTCGGGCCGGTCTCGGCGGGGGCGATGCCCGGCCCGGCGGCATACCGGCGCGGCGGGCCGCTGACCGTCACCGATTGCAATGTCGCGCTGGGCAAGGTGCAGCCCGAATTCTTCCCGAGCGTGTTCGGTGCGAATGGCGATCAGCCGCTCGACCGCGATGCGGCGCTGGCCCGGCTGGGCGAAGTCGCGGCACTGGCGGGGCTCTCTCCCGAAGCGACCGCCGAAGGATTGGTCGCTATCGCCGTCGCCAACATGGCCAACGCGATCAAGTCGGTTTCGATCGCGCGCGGGCATGACGTCACGCGCTTCACGCTTGCCAGCTTCGGCGGCGCGGGCGGCCAGCATGCGTGCCTGGTCGCCGATGCGCTGGGGATCGAGACGGTGATGATCCATCCGCTCGCCGGCGTGCTCTCCGCCTATGGGATCGGCATCGCGGCACGGCGCGAAGTGCGCGAGCGGACGGTGGAACTGCCGCTCGACGATCCCGCCCTCGGCCATGTCGCCGACGGCCTGGGGCTGGCGGCGCTTGATGCGCTGGGCGAGAATGCCCGGCTGGAAATGACCGCGCATCTGCGGACGCAGGGCAGCGATTCGACCATCGAAGTGAAGCTCGGCGATCCGGCGGAAATGCGCGCAGCCTTCGCCGCCGCCTATCGCCAGCGTTTCGGCTATTCCGCGAACAGCGCATTGGTCGTCGATATGCTGCGCGCCGAAGCGATTGCCGATGGCGGCGCGGGGGTGGCGATGCCCTCCCCGCCCGACCAGAGCGCGCCGGAGATCGCGACGGTGGAGGCTTTCATGGCCGGGCAACGCCATGCCACGCCGGTCTATGACCGGGCGGAACTGGCCGAGGGTGCGGATATCGCTGGCCCGGCGCTGATCATCGATCCGGTTGCGACGACTGTGGTCGAGCCGGGCTGGCAGGCGACCGTCGATGGCGAAGGCTGCCTGATCCTTACCAGGACCACCCCCCGCCCCGTTCGTGCTGAGCTTGTCGAAGCACAGCCCTCCTCCTCGCACGGCGAGCGAGAGGAGAACCGCCCTTCGACAAGCTCAGGGCGAACGGGGGTGGGATTGGATCCCATCCGCCTCGAAATCTTTTCCGGCCTGTTCATGGCCATCGCCGAGGAAATGGGCGCGGCGCTTCGCCACAGCGCCTCTTCGGTCAATATCCGCGAGCGGCTCGATTTCTCCTGCGCGGTGTTCGACGCCGCCGGAAACCTGATCGCCAAC
>Ga0164241_10005131_pt1 | contig 12382 bp, 8 predicted proteins | sample OricomyardsoilBY_FD_108780 | JGI IMG/M metagenome (GOLD analysis project Ga0164241, IMG submission 108780) | Backyard soil microbial communities from Emeryville, California, USA - Original compost - Back yard soil (BY) | ecosystem: Environmental > Terrestrial > Soil > Unclassified | place: USA...
CATAATTATGAGTTATTGGTAACAGTAAAAGGAAAGCCTAATCCCGATACAGGTTTTGTTTGCGATGTAAAATACCTGAGCAATATCATTAAGCAACAGGTAACAGAAAAGCTGGACCATCGCAACCTGAATATGGACGTGGAGATGATGAAAGGTAAAATGTGCAGTACCGAAAACCTGGCAATGGCTATCTGGAATGAATTGTTGCCGCATATACCTGCCGGTGTTCAATTACATTGTATTAAATTGTATGAGACACCGAGGATCTATGTTGAATATTTCGGAGACTAAAACTTCGAAAGGTTTAACAGGTTTCAGAAGTTCAAGAAGTTCCACTGGAACCTCTTAAACCTTTTGAACTTTTTAAACTTCTTAAACGTTTACAATCGTAATGAACAACAAAGTAGCTGTATACCGTAAAGAGCATTTTAATGCAGCACACAGGCTGTTCAATCCCGAATGGAATGATGTGAAGAATGAAGAGGTATTTGGTAAATGTGCGTTGCCGCATTATCACGGGCATAATTACGAGATGGAAGTAAAAGTGGTAGGAGTGCCTGATAAAAAAACAGGCTATGTAATCGACCTGAAATTTTTATCAGATATTATCCGCAGGGAAATTCATACGCGCTTCGATCATAAAAACCTGAACCTGGATACAGAAGAATTTAAAAATCTGAATCCGACAGCTGAGAATATTGTAGTAGTAATTTATAATTTATTGCGCCCGCATATTGATTCATCGCTTGCTATGCAGGTGCGTTTATACGAAACACCACGCAACTTTGTAGAATACCCGGTAAGTTAAAGTTAACTCCACAGCTATGGCATACAACAAAACAGAACATTACGACAAGGATACAACTGACAGCCTGATTAAAAATTATAAAGAGGTATTGGGCCATATTGGTGAAGACCCTAACCGCGAAGGTTTGGAAAAGACGCCTGAACGCCTTGCAAAGGCGATGCAATACCTGACGCAGGGCTATCAACTGGATGCCCATGATATATTAAACTCTGCCAAATTTCATGAGCCGGTAAGCGAAATGATTGTGGTAAAAGATATTGAACTCTATAGCATGTGCGAGCATCATATGTTGCCATTTTTTGGCAAAGCCCATATTGCCTATATCCCCAATGGCTGGATTACCGGGTTGAGCAAAATTGCCCGTGTGGTCGATGTGTATTCCCGCCGCCTGCAAGTGCAGGAGCGCCTGACGGTACAAATAATGAACGCTATAAAAGAAACGCTGAACCCCGTAGGAGTTGCCGTAGTAATTGAGGCACAGCACCTTTGTATGATGATGAGGGGCGTACAAAAGCAAAACTCTGAGACAACTACTTCCGCATTTGACGGCGAGTTTCAAAAAAACTCAACCCGCAGCGAATTTTTGAAATTAATCTCTTCTGATCTTAGCCGCAGGTAACGATTTTTACCGAGATAAATATTTTTTTTTCTTAAATGAATTGTGGCATTTTTGCCGACTTAACTAATACATTCTCATGAAGCATGCCTATATATTTCCCGGGCAGGGGTCTCAGTTTCCGGGTATGGGTAAAGATCATTACGAAAACAGCGCATTTGCGAAGAAGTTGTTTGAGCAGGCAAATGAATTGCTGGGTTTCCGCATTTCTGATATAATGTTTGAAGGCACGGAAGCAGACCTGAAACAAACCAATGTAACACAGCCTGCTGTTTTTTTACATTCTGTTATTGCATTCCGCACTATAGATACCACAAAGCCGGATATGGTAGCCGGGCATTCACTGGGAGAGTTTTCTGCATTGGTAGCCAATGGAACATTGAGTTTTGAAAGTGCATTGCAACTAGTAGCTGTGCGTGCCAGTGCTATGCAAAAAGCTTGTGAGGTTAACCCTTCTACGATGGCGGCAGTATTAGGCCTTGACGATGAAAAAGTAGAAGCGATTTGTAAAGAAATTCAAACAGAAACAGGTGAGATAGTAGTACCTGCAAACTATAACTGTCCCGGCCAGCTGGTTGTAAGCGGCACACTGAAGGGAATAGAAATCGCTATTGAAAAATTAAAAGCGGCTGGAGCGAAAAGAGCATTGACACTTCCGGTAGGTGGCGCTTTTCATTCTCCATTGATGGAGCCTGCAAAAGAAGAATTAAGAGCTGCTATTGAAAAAACAACATTCCATCAGCCTACGGCGCATATATATCAGAATGTAGTGGCGAAAGCGGTGCATGATAAAGAAGAAATCAAACAAAACCTTATTGATCAGTTAACTGGTTCTGTACGCTGGACACAAAGTGTACAATCGATGATAAAAGATGGTGCCAGCAAGTTTACAGAAATCGGGCCTGGTAAAGTATTGCAAGGGTTGGTATTAAAGATTGATAAGACAATGCAGGTAGAAGGGATTAGTTGAGTGGATATCTGCCTTGATATTTCTTAAAATAGTAGTTTTAAGATGAAACAATAATACAGTTGTTGTTTTGTCTTAAAACTTTTTCGTTTTAGTTTATTAATAAAGATAAAGAAGTGGGGGCATCGTCTGCTTTAGCTTACAATAATAAATTTGAGTTTCACATTCATTGAAACGAGAAAACTCTTGAGGAAATGAGCTTATATTGGAACAGCAATATCTGTAGATAAAATCTAAGCTAAATGAGTAATAACGAAAAACTAGACGTCGATTTTAAGAAATACAAATATGTATGGGTCGCAATTTTTATACTTATTACGAGTGTAGTGGTTTATGGAATTGTGACTAGGTTTCAAGTAATGGAAAGAGGAATGTATACTGTCGGAAAGATTACTGATATCCATTCAAGTAGAAGTGGTGTCATTGTATATATAACCTATTCTGTCAATGGAAAAGAATACAGTCAATTTTTCAATCCAGGCAGTGATTTCGAAATGCGGAGGGGGAGGAATATTTATATTAAGTTTTTACCTGATCAACCCGAAAGATGTGAATATCTAAATATCACAGTACCCGAATGTGCATTAAAAGGACAAGCAACGCCTGTGTGGAAGAAGATACCCGATTGTGAATAATATAGTAAAACGCATTATGGTTTATAAAATACTTTTCTTCTTCGCCGAATGTCCTCTATGTTTCGCATAAACTACTTCGCAAATGCTGAATAGAATTACCGAACGATGAAGTGAGTGACACAACAAAAGCTCATAGTAGCAATGCAGATGATAAAATAAAAAACAATTGCTAACTAAGATCAACTGATATCAATACTACAATTCACCCATTCTGCATCGAAGCTTGCATTATACTTTTTGTAAAAATGAATAGCGGGTTCGTTCCAATCTAATACCTGCCATGTGATGCGTTTGAACCCTTTTTGTTTTGCTTCAATGATTAATTGATCCACCAACATTTTGCCAATGCCCTTGCCCCGCATTTCTTGTGTTACTAAAAGATCTTCGAGATAAATGGTTTGCCCTTTCCATGTAGAATAGCGGATGTAGTACAATGCAAAGCCAACAATAATACCATTGTCTTCTGCTACCAGCGCCCACCATACAGGATTTTTTTCAAAGCCACTTTCTTCAAAATGGGAAAGAGTAACAGTAACTTCTTGTGGCGCTTTTTCATAGTCAGCCAGTTCCTGTACTAATTGTAATAAGCGGGGACAATCTTCTTTAACAGCAGCTCGGATAATCATAATGCTGGCAAAGCTAAGCAATGCGTATAGGAATTTTTTATGCTGTTGTTGTTTATTAATGATCAAGCACGGAGCCATCAAATGGATCCCACATTTCAGGGAATTCCCATTCGGGTACACCGCGTTCGTTTTCGATGAGGTTCTCATCCAACTCCAATCCTAATCCGGGGCCATCTATATTTCCTTTGATAATGATATTTCCTTCTGTCATTACCAATGGTTTTTTGATATAGCTTTTGCCGAGATAACTTCTTTGCACTTTATTGCCGGGCGGTGCTGCCTGCAGGCTTGGTATTTCATGCGCAACAAAATTGGGAATAGATGCCATGACATGCATAGAAGCGACCGCGCCTACAATACCTTCTTTGGCATGTGGTAACATACCTGCATAAAATGATTCGGCCAATGTAGCGATAGCTTTCATTTCTGTAATACCTCCACAGTGTGTGACATCGGGTTGCAGAAACTGAGCAGCTCCTGCCATCAATAGATCTTTAAACTGCCATTTGGTAACCAATCGTTCTCCTGTAGCAAAAGGTATATATGTCTTTTTTGCCATTTCAGCCATCAGTGGCAGGTTCTGGTGTTGTATTGGCTCTTCATAAAACCATGGTTGAAATTGTTCCAATGCTTTTATAATGAGCATAGCATTTGGTGGTTGATGGTCTGCATGAAGTTCAATACCCATATCTACTTTTGGACCGATTACTTCACGTATCGCTTTTACATTTTCAACAATACCTTGTATGAAATCAGGGTTCTCCGCATATCGCGCTAATCGTCCGCGGCTGGATGTTACACCTACTTTCATTGATTGATAACCTTCGGCAATTACTTGTTTGGCTGCTTCCGGTGTTTGTGCTTGTCCGTATAAGCGGATACGGTCGCGTGTAGGGCCACCCAATAATTCATACACAGGTACACCCAATGCTTTTCCTTTTATATCCCACATGGCGATATCTACTGCGGATAAAGCGCTGGTTAATATGATGCCGCCCCTGTAAAATGCATGGCGGTACATGGCTTGCCAATGGTGTGCAGGGCGGCGTGGGTCTTTTCCTATAAGATAAGGTTCCAGCTCTTTAATAGCCGCCATTGTTGTTGTGATCCTTCCTTCAACTGTGCCTTCACCTATACCAATGATACCGGCATCGGTATGCATCTTTACAAAAATGGTACGCAAAGAGTTGACAGGAATAATTTCAAGCTTGGTAATTTTTATTTCATCTTTTGGATTAATCAATGCAAGGGAATTATTAAATGCATTGGTAGATTGAATGTTCTGTGTTTTACCAAAACTATTTTCAGCAATAACAAGTCCGGCTACGCTGGCAGAAATTTTTTTTATCCAGTTTCTCCGGGAAGCAGTGTTTCCCATGGGTTGATAATTTGTGGGGATGAGGAAGAATCGTTAGCAGTGACAAGTTACAATGAAATCGCATGAGAACTCGAATAAAGTGTATTATAAAAGATAGAAGCAATGATCATTTGACCATTGCTTCTATCTTAATATTATTATTTATTCTTTCAGGGATTATACGCCCATTTTATCAATGTGGCACCCCAGGTAAACCCACCACCAAATGCAGCAAGTACGAGCAGGTCGTCTTTCTTTAATTGCTTTTCCCAGTCCCATAAACAAAGTGGAATGGTTGCAGCAGTGGTATTGCCATACCGGTTGATATTCACCATTACTTTTTCTTTGGGCATACCCACCCTGTTAGCTGTAGCATCTATGATGCGCATATTGGCCTGGTGAGGAACCAGCCATGCTATATCATCACCTGTTAAATGATTTCTTTCCAATAATTCAGCACTTACATCTGCCATTCCTTTTACAGCAAACTTGAAAACAGTCTGGCCTTCCTGGTAAATGAAATGCTCTTTGTTCGCAACAGTTTCTGCAGAAGCAGGGCGTAACGATCCACCGGCTTTCATATGTAAAAAAGGCCTTCCGCTACCATCGCTTTTTAAAATACTATCTAACACACCATAGCCTTCTTCATCCGGTTCTAATAAAACAGCACCGGCGCCATCACCAAAAATGATGCAGGTAGAGCGGTCTGTATAATCAACGATGGCACTCATTTTATCAGCGCCACACACTACTACTTTTTTATAACGGCCACTTTCTATGAGTGATGCACCTAATGTAAGCGGGTATAAGAAGCCACAGCAGGCGGCGCTTATATCAAAGCCAAATGCATTTTTAGCTCCTAATTTATCAGCGGCAATATTTGCGGTAGCGGGGAATATCATATCCGGAGTAACTGTACCTACAATTATGCAATCTATTTCCGAAGGGTCAATTCCTCTTTTCTCGCATAAATTTTTTATAGCAGGCACTACCAGGTCTGAAGTCGCTTTTCCTTCTCCTTTTAATATTCGCCTCTCTTCTACACCTGTGCGGGTACGAATCCATTCATCATTGGTATCTACCATTTTTTCAAGGTCGAAATTAGTAAGCTTGTCTTCGGGTACAAATCCGCCTACGGCTGTAATAGCTGCAGTTATTTTTTTACTCATCTGTTATGATTAGTTAAGAAGGCAGACAAAGGTAAGAGAATGAATGTGTAAAAGTAAAAATGTGAAAATGTGTAAATGTGCGGATGTGAAAATGGGCTCCTTAATTTACACATTTACACATTTTCATATTCTCTCATTAATCTCACTATTTTCGCTGCATGATAGCTTATCTCAAAGGAGATTTTGTAAAAAAGACACCATCGCTGGTGCATATTGATGTAAACGGTGTTGGGTACGAAGTGCAGGTTTCTTTAAATACGTATTCACGCCTGCAAAACCTCGATAAAGGGATATTGCATACTATTCTCATCGTTCGTGAAGATGCTCATATTCTGTATGGTTTTTTTGAACCGGCAGAAAAAGAAATGTTTTTGCAGCTAACCAGTGTATCTGGAGTAGGTGCATCGACTGCACGTATAATGCTTTCTTACATGAAACCTGAAGAACTGAGCAGGGCTATTATTAATGCCGATGCCGTAACCCTGGAGCGGATAAAAGGGATCGGTAAAAAAACTGCAGAAAGAATTGTAGTGGAGCTTAAGGATAAACTCGCAAAAGCTTCATTAGATTTAAATATTTCCCCACTGACTAACAATACTTTGCATCAGGATGCGTTAATTGCTTTGACAACGCTTGGCATAAGCCGGGTAGCTGCCGAACAAGCTCTTAAAAAAGTATCAGCTGCTGAACAGGATTTACCTGTTGAGGAACTGATCAAAAGAACGTTACGTATCCTCTGAAATCCCATTATTTACTGGAACTAATTGATGCTGAGACTACATTGAAGCTTCGGACCACGCATATACTTCGTACGGTGATGGCTATAGCCGTGCTGTTTTCCTTTGTAAAGGAGGGTTACTCCCGTTTTTACGAAGGGGATTTTTATTTTCAGGATACTACACGCAGGGGCGATACACTTCGCTTTCCCATTCAAGACCGGTACGGCGACCCTTATACAAATCCCAACCGCAATACATTTGACCTGAAAGACACTGCTTTCGTAAAGCGAAATGTGCAGTATGATCCTGTTACGGGAGAATATTACGTCACCGAAAAAATCGGCGATAAATATTATCGTTCACCCGTTTCATTTAACCGCAATGAATTTCTCCGCCTGCAAGGGCAAAAAGATGAGCAGGATTATTTTAAAAGACGGGCAAATATGCTTTCGGATATGAACAGGCGTTTGTTTAAGCCGCAGTTTCAAACTTCAAAAAGCTGGTTCAACAGGATAGTAGGAGTAGGAAAAGTAGACATTAAGCCATCAGGTAATGTAAGTATACTGGCAGGTTACCAGGGGCAGACTATTAAAAACCCAACACTACCGGAAAGAGCAAGAAACAATGGCGGCCTTGATTTTAATATGAATGCGCAGTTCCAGGTAGATGCCAGCATTGGTGACAAACTGAAATTGCCGATTAATTATAATACACTTGCCAATTTTGATTTTGAAAACCAATTAAACCTGAACTACCAGGGTAAGGGGGATGAAATTTTAAAACAGTTTCAACTCGGAAATGTAAACTTTACTTCAAAGGGAACATTGATACCCGGTGCACAATCTTTATTTGGTGTAAAAACACAATTACAATTTGGAAAACTATTTGTGACCGGTGTATTAGCTAATCAGCGTTCACAAAGGCAATCAACAGGATTGCAAGGTGGCTCGGGCGCCACTTCGTTCTCATTCAGGGCAGACCAATACGAAGAGAACCGCCACTTTTTATTAGCACAATATTTTAATAGAAATTTTAATAAGGCGATGAGCCAGTTACCTGTTGTGAATTCATCTATCCAGATTTTAAGAATGGAAGTATGGGTAACAAACAGGGCAGGTGCAGATACCAATGTGCGTGATGTAGTGGGCTTGATGGACTTAGGCGAAGGGCAACCTTATGGGCCATGGGGAGGAACAGGTAATGCAAATTCATTGCCTTACAATGATATCAACTCGCTATATGGTTTATTAAAAGCTTCCGGAAGAAATTCAAGTACCATACAAAGCTACCTTACTGGTAATGGCCTTGCAGCAGTGCAGGATTATGAAAAAACATTTGCAAGAAAACTTCAGTCTTCTGATTATTATTATAATCCGCAGATAGGAATGTTGTCTTTGAATACATACCTGCAGCCGGATGAAGTATTGGCAGTCGCCTTTCAATATACTTACAACGGAAAAATATACCAGGTAGGGGAGTTCTCGCAGGATGTGCCACCAGATGCTGATGGAAAAACACAAAAAGTTTTATTCTTAAAATTATTAAAAGCTACTTCGCAGCGTACCAACTTACCTATATGGGACCTGATGATGAAGAATGTGTATTCTGTAGGAAATGGTACATTAGAAAGAACGGATTTTAAACTTGATATCTTATACGAAGAACCAAGCCTCGGCGAAAAAAGATATTTACCGATCAATGATGTATTGTCGCAATACCAGGGTGCACCATTAATTTCTTTGGTAAACCTTGACCGGTTAAATAATCAGAATGACCCGCAGCCCGATGGTGTGTTTGATTATATAGAAGGCTTTACGGTGAATTCGAATATGAGCCGTGTAATATTTCCGGTGCTGGAACCATTCGGCCGTGACCTTGAATATGTTTTTCCTTCGCAGGCGGAACGTGACAAGTATGTGTATTATCCTTTGTATGATACCATCAAAGCCATTGCGCAAACCTTTGCCAACCTCAACAGGTTTAAAATGGTGGGCCGTTCCAGAACATCTTCTTCTTCAAGTGGTGAATACCAGTTAGGTGGTTTCAATATTCCACGTGGTTCAGTTGTAGTAACTGCAGGCGGGCAAACATTGCAGGAGAATATTGATTATGAAATAAATTATGACCTCGGTACACTCCGCGTGGTTAACCAGGCTATTTTAAGTTCGGGAGTACCGGTAAATATTCAATACGAAAACCAGGCATCTTTTGGAATGCAGCCCCGCAATTTTATGGGCTTGCGCCTTGATTATTTAGCAAATAAAAAACTGACATTAGGTGGTACCATTGTCCGCCTGAATGAAAGGCCGTTTTTTATCAAACAAATGTATAATGATGATCCGATCCGTAATACGATGTATGGAATGGATATTGATTATCGCAGCGACTGGCCACGGCTGACAAAATGGTTAGATAAATTGCCTTTCTATTCTACAAAAGCAATGTCTTCTATTACTGCTTATGCAGAAGGTGCTTTGTTAGATCCCGGCCATGCTAAACAAATTAATGCAAGCAAAAAAGATAAAGGCGGTCAAGTTTATATTGATGACTTTGAAGGTACACGCTCATCTATTGATCTTCGTTTTCCATTAATCAACTGGAACCTTGCATCTGTGCCACAAGGAAATGGTTTGTTTCCTGAGTCATCTTTAAACAATGATTTAGCCAGCGGCTACAATCGGGGTAAACTGGCATGGTATAATATTGAACCGGTATTACAGGAAAAAAATAATACAAACAATCCATTGCGTGGTAATGTGGGTGAATTATCAAAGCCTGAAACACGCCAGGTATTAAACCGCGAAATATTTCCGCAGCGTACCAATGATTTTGGCCAGGGCCTTTTAACCACATTTGACCTTGCCTTTTATCCGAAAGACAGAGGGCCTTATAATTTTGATGTAAACCCTTCTCCTTATTCTGCCGGAGTAAATACAAACGGACGATTAAATAGCCCGCAATCAAGATGGGGTGGTGTGATGCGTAACATCGATCCCGGGCAAATTGATTTTGAAACTTCGAATACTGAATACATTGAGTTTTGGTTACAGGATCCTTTTATCTTAAATAATGGAGCCGGTACTAATGGTAAGCTCTATTTTAATTTGGGTAATGTTTCAGAAGATGTATTGAAAGATGGAAAGCGCCAATATGAAAATGGATTGCCTACACCAACAATACCAGCGCCTACCGATAATACAAGTGTATGGGGAAAAGTACCAACCAATCCATTGCAGGTTACAAATGCATTTAGTAATGATCCTGCAGACAGACAATACCAGGATGTTGGTTTCGATGGATTGACAGATGAAGAAGAAAAAACAAAATTCAATACTTACTTATCCAATTTACAAACAAGTGCACCCGGTGCGTATGTACGTGCACAGGCAGACCCGGCAGCTGATAATTTTAAACCGTATCGTGATCCCAGTTACGATGCAGCCAACGCAGGAATATTAGGAAGGTATAAAGACATTAATAATCCGCACGGTAACTCTCCGGTTTCAAATAATACACAGTTTGTAAATGCCTTTACGCAATATCCGGATGCGGAAGAATTGAATAAGGATAACACGTTAAATGAAGTAGAAGAGTATTTTCAGTATAAAGTTGATATTAAGCCAAACATGCTTACAGGTAGCAACTTTATTACGGATACACGTACTGTTGATGTAAATCTTGTGAACGGAACAACCCGTACAGAAAAATGGTACCTGTTCCGTATTCCTATATCAGAGTATGAAAGTAAAGTGGGTAATATTCCTGATTTTAAATCAGTTCGTTTTATCCGGATGTTTGTTACAGGCTTCGAAGATTCTGTAGTAATGCGTTTTGGTAAATTGGAATTGGTAAGAAACCAATGGAGAAAATTCAAATACGAAATTGATACAACAGGTACCTATAAAAATTTACCTGCAAATGACCCTGTAGCTTTTAATACTTTGGCTGTAAACCTTGAAGAAAATGATCAACGCCAACCGGTACGTTACCGCATACCACCGGGTATTGAAAGGCAACAGCAATTAAGTAATAATAATGTACAACTCTTATTGAATGAACAATCAATAAGTGTGCAGCTCTGCGACTTACCGAAGAATGAAGCACGTGGTGTATTCAGAACAATGGATATGGACATGCGCCAGTATGGCCGTATGCAAATGTTTATACATGCGGAAGGCAAAGGAAGTAATGCAGCAATCAGTGATAATTCATTAATGGCTGTTATTCGTATCGGTAATGATTTTCAGGGTAACTATTATGAAATAAAAATCCCTTTAAAGAAAACAAACTGGGGTGCCAATGATAGCTTGTCTGTTTGGCCTACGGAAAATAACCTTGATTTTGATTTGGATGAGTTAACGCGACTGAAGTTGCGACGAAACCGTTCGAATGTATCGCCTTCTATTTATTACAGCGAAACATCTGCTAACGGAAGAGTATATGCTTTGATTGGTAACCCGAACCTTGGCGAAGTAAAAGGAATGATGCTGGCAGTAGAAAATGTAAACAATGCGGCAGCCTGTGCTGAAATATGGTTTAATGAATTGCGCCTTTCAAAGTTGGATGAGAAAGGTGGTGCAGCAGGTTTAGGAAGAGTAGATGTAAAATTAGCTGACCTCGGTAGTATCAATCTTGCAGGTACAATCAAAACAAGGGGCTTTGGTACATTGGAACAAAAAGTAAATGAACGCAGCCGGGAGGATATGTACACATTTGACCTTGCTACGAATATCGATGCCGGAAAATTATTGCCAAAGAATTTTGGTATTCAGATACCGGTGTATGCAGGTATCAGCCGTATAGCAACAACGCCGGAGTATGATCCTTATGACCTGGATATAAAACTTGGTGATAAGCTAAACGGCCTTGGTAACAGCGCGAAAGATTCTATCCGTAATGATGCACAGGATATTACTACTATTAAGACACTCAATTTTACCAGCGTAAAAAAATTAAAACTGGATGGTAAGCAACCGAAGATATGGAGTGCCAGCAATTTTGATCTAAACTATTCTTATATCATAACCGAGCAGCATAATCCTTTAATCGATCTATACCAGATGAAACGGACACGTGCAGCATTGGGGTATAACTATGCTCCGAAACCACATTTTGTTGAGCCCTTTAAAAAATTAATTAAATCAAATTCTCCATGGTTAAGCCTGATTAAAGAGTTTAATTTAAATTATGTTCCATCGCAATTGAGTTTCCGTGCAGATGTATTCAGGCAGTTTGGTGCTACACGCCCACGAAATGTTGGTGGTGGCCCTTATAAAATACCTGAAACCTATGACAAGTATTTTACGTTTGACCGCTATTATATTTTACGTTGGGATCTTACCCGCTCCATCAACATTGATTTTACAGCGACCAACAACGCAAGAATAGATGAGCCGTTTGGACGTATTGATACAAAAGATAAAAAAGATTCTGTCCGTACTAATTTCCTGAAAGGAGGACGTAATACGCAGTACAGCCAGAAGGC
>Ga0164241_10005132_pt1 | contig 12381 bp, 10 predicted proteins | sample OricomyardsoilBY_FD_108780 | JGI IMG/M metagenome (GOLD analysis project Ga0164241, IMG submission 108780) | Backyard soil microbial communities from Emeryville, California, USA - Original compost - Back yard soil (BY) | ecosystem: Environmental > Terrestrial > Soil > Unclassified | place: USA...
CATCACAGCCGCGTCTCACCGGCGCAAGGGGTTTGGCCGCGCCCTTTTGGGACACGCTTTCGCCGCCGCCCAGGCCGCCGGATGCCAAACCTTCAGTCTGGACTCGGGACATCAGCGCTACGACGCGCACCGCGTATACCTTAATTTTGGCATGAAAATCCGCAGCCATCACTTTGATAGGGAAGTCGTGTGAAACGAGTCAGTTTCGTTGACGCGCACGAAACTCCGCGGGGGAGACGCCGTAAACCCTCTTAAAGGTCTTGGAAAATAAGTAGGGGTCCTCGATGCCGATGCCCGAGGCGACGTCCTTCACCAACTGGGGAGTCTGATTCAAAAGAAGGGCCGCCTTGAACATCTTTCGTTTCATCAAATATTGGTAAGGGGAGTCCTTGTCGAACCGGGCAAAAACCCGGCACAGGTACGCCTCCGTGTAGCCGCACCGCTGTGAAATATCACCGAGCGAGCGCAGTTCCAAGCAGTGGGAATCAATGTGTTCCCGAACATTTTGATACGTCTGCCAGGCGAGGGATTCCTTTTCTGTGGCCGATACCGCCTCGTCCGCCGCGACAAAAACAATCATTTCAAGAAGTCGAATGGCAATCTCGTCCCCGTGAGGCGGCCGCCTTTCGCCATAGACCTGCAACTGGTTGAAATAGTCATGAAAGCGCAGAAGGTCGGGAACGTGGAGCGGTTCAAGAGAATCCCAGGGTTTGTCTCGAAAAAGTTCGTGACAGCGCGTGCCCACAAAATCGATAAAAAACTTGTCGAGATGAGCCCCCGGCTCGACCGCAAACTCGTGAGGGATACCGGGTCCGTAACGAAAAACTGTTCCGGCGGTGAGGCGGTATTTCTTGCCCGCCAAGGTCAGCGTTCCACGGCCGGAATAGACATACTCAATCGAATGATATTGAAAATTCTTGCGATTCACCTTGTAGTCAGGTCCGCAGTTTTCCCGCCCGCCGCAGACAACGGTGAGAGAACTGGCTTTGTCGGGAGCGAGGTTGAGAAAGTAGTACTCTCCGCTCTTTACGCTTTTTGAAATGAACGCTGGCACCAAGGGATTCTGCATAACACCAGTATAAGCCAAAAATCGACATCTCCGCGCTAATTCAAAGCATTTTAGTCATCAAAAAATGACCACAACATGGCCCCCAAGCAGAACACCTAGTGAGGAGATTTCCTTGAATACGACAAAGATGCTGGGAGCCCTTTTACCGGGAAACAGCACAGTAGAGCTTAAAGAATTTGATATCCCTACTCCCGGTCACGGCGAGGTTTTAATCAAAACCAAGTCGTCGACAATTTGCGGATCGGACATTCGCGCCATCTATCATCAGCATGTGGGGAAAGGCCCCGAAGGCTACCAAACAGGCATGATCGCCGGCCACGAGCCTTCGGGACAGATTGTCCAGGCAGGACCTGGTTGCCGCCGATTTCAGGAAGGCGACCGCGTCATTGTTTACCATATTTCGGGTTGCGGTGTCTGTAATGACTGCCGCCGCGGCTACATGATCTCGTGTACAAGCCCGTTCCGGCGCGCCTATGGATGGCAGCGGAACGGCGGAATGGCCGAGTATATTTTGGCCGAAGAAAAGGACCTGGTCCTTCTCCCGGACTCGTTAAGTTACTCCGACGGTGCCCAGGTTGCCTGTGGTTTTGGGACCTCTTACGAGGGCCTCGAAAAGATCGGGATCTGCGGAAACGACACCGTTTTAGTCACGGGGCTGGGACCCGTAGGCCTGGCAACCGCCATGCTGGCTAAGGCCCTGGGAGCCTCAAAAATCATTGGGATCGACCTTGTTCCCGAGCGGTTGGAATTAGCCAAAAAACTAGGACTCTGTAACGAGGTCTTGGTTTCGAGCGAAGGAAATGTCGAGCAGATTCGTGACCTGACGAACGGCTACGGTGTCGAAAAGGCCGTCGATTGTTCGGCCAACGACAAGGCTCGTTTAACCTGCATTCAGGCCGCCCGAAAGTGGGGCAAAATCTGCTTCCTCGGCGAAGGGGGAACGGTCTCCTTTCAGCCTTCCCGCGACATCATTCACGATCAAAAAACGATCTACGGCTCGTGGGTGACCAACCTCTGGCGCATGGAAGAACTGACCGAAAGGCTGGTCCGCTGGAACATCCACCCCGATATTTTGATCACACATCGCTTTCCCCTCGCCCGGGCGGGAGAAGCCTACTCGCTGATGGCCTCGGGACAGTGCGGTAAAGTCGCGGTCGTGTTTGACGAAGAGGTCCGCTCATGACTCGGCTCGAAGAAGTCTCCTACCGCGGCTGGCCCCATTGTCTCAAGCTTTCCAACGGACCTCTCGAAATGATCATCACGCTCGACGTCGGTCCCCGCATCATTCGACTGGGCATCGAGGGCAAACCCAACCTCTTTCACGAGTTTCCCGAACAGGCGGGACAACGCAGCGGAACCGAATGGATGAGTTTTGGCGGACACAGACTCTGGCACGCTCCCGAGGTCTATCCCCGAACCTACGCCCCTGATTTTGACCCCGTCGAGTATCAATGGAAGGACGACGTCCTGACGCTCACGTCGCGCGCCGAACCCTCGACGGGACTGTCCAAGAAAATTGTCGTCAGTTTTGATCGGGGGCGGGTACACCTTCGGCATCACCTGATCAACCACAATCCCTGGACCATCGAAGTCGCCCCGTGGTGCCTTTCGGTCATGACTCCCGGCGGCGTTGCGGTGGTGCCCCAAGAAGACTATTTTCCGCATCCCGACGTTCTTCGTCCTGCCCGCCCCCTGATTTTGTGGCATTTCACCAAGATGAACGACCCTCGCTTTGTTTGGGGCGATTCGTTCATTCAACTTCACGGCGACCGGCAAGCCGTTGGAAAGCAGAAGTTTGGGGTGACGAACACCAAGGGCTGGGCGGCCTACTTTGTCGACGGGCACCTCTTTATGAAGTCCGTGGCCTTCCAAAAAGAAGCCCGGTATCCCGATCTGGGGCGCAACTGCGAGTTTTACACCGAACCCGACTTTTTAGAAGTCGAAACCCTCGGACCGCTGACCAAGCTTGAACCCGAGGGCGAAGCCGTCCACGAAGAGTTTTGGAGGGTTTGGAACGACCTTCCCCCGCTTCCGCCGGACGACCCGGCGCTGGGCAAGTTTATGGCCCCGTTGGTTTCGGACTTCTTGGCTGGAGGAAAACATGCCTAACACCACGATAGCGCCATCGAATTCCGACGGCCGTGTTGATCCCGCCTTGGTCCCCCAGAAGACCCTTTCCAATGGAGCCGTAATGCCCGCGATGGGAATGGGCACCTTTGGGTCTGACTCGGTGCCGCCCGAAAAAGTTGCCGACGCGGTAAAGGTGGGTCTGAGCTTGGGCTGGCGTCACTTTGATTGTGCGGCGGTCTATGGAAATGAGACCGTCATTGGCCACGCTCTCGCGCAGGGGATTCAAGGCGGAGTCCGCCGTCAGGACCTTTGGATCACCTCAAAGCTTTGGAACGACAACCACGGCCAGGATCGGGTGGAGGCCGCCTGCGAAAAGTCGCTGCGCGAACTTCGGCTCGACTACCTCGATCTTTACCTCGTGCATTGGCCATTTCCGAATCATCACGGCCCCGGAGTCGGGGTCGATTCGCGCGATCCCCACGCCAGACCCTACGTCCACGACAACTTTATGAAAACGTGGAGGGCGATGGAGCGCTTAGTGACACGCGGCTTGGTCCGCTCGATTGGAACCTCCAACATGACGATCCCAAAGCTCACACTCCTGCTTCGCGACGCTCAAATCCGTCCGGTCGTCAATGAAATGGAATTGCACCCCCACTTTCAACAGCCGGAATTATTTCGCTTCGTCGTGGACAACCAAATCCAACCGGTGGCGTACTCGCCCCTGGGTTCGCCGGCTCGGCCCGAACGCGACCGCTCGGCCAGCGACACCGCCGACTTAGACGATCCGGTGATCCTCGACATTGCGGCCCAACATCGGTGCCACCCTGCGGCCGTTTGCCTCAAATGGGCCCTTCAACGCGGCCAGGTTCCGATTCCCTTTTCGGTGAACCCGAAAAATCTTGCCGCCAACTTGCAGGCCGCTGTCACTGAACCGCTGACGGCCTCTGAAATGCTCGCGATTGAAAAGAGCGACCGAAACTGCCGTCTGATCAAAGGACAGGTTTTTCTGTGGAATGGTGCCAAGAGTTGGGAAGACCTCTGGGACCTCGACGGAGAAATTGCCCTATGACGGAAGTTCTTTTGGAAGCCCGCGGCATTTGTAAGTCCTTCCCCGGCGTCAAGGCCCTCGATAACGTGAGCTTTAACCTGAGAAAAGGGGAAGTTCACGCTCTCTTGGGCGAAAATGGCGCGGGGAAATCGACGCTCATGAAGATCCTGGCGGGCGTTCAAAGCCCCGACTCGGGCTCGTTGTTTTACAAAGGAACGAAGGTTCATTTCACGACAGCGCTCGAGGCCCAAAGAGCCGGAATCAGCATCATCTTCCAAGAACTCAACCTCGTTCCCCACCTCTCGATTGCCCAGAATATTTTCATCGGCAAGGAACCTCGAACACGATGGGGAACCGTTGACGAAAAGAAAATGAATGACTCCGCCGAGGTCCTTCTGGCTCGGCTCAATCTAAAAATCTCGACCAAGATTGCGGTAAAGGACTTGTCGATCAGTACCCAGCAAATGGTCGAGATCGCCAAGGCCCTGTCGCACGACTCCGACGTCGTGATTATGGACGAGCCGACGAGCGCGCTCACCGAATCCGAAATCACCGAGTTGTTCGACGTGATTCATTCCTTACGCGACCGCGGCGTCGGGATCATTTACATCTCGCATCGGCTCGAAGAACTGCGCCATATCGTCGACAGAATTTCGATCTTCCGTGACGGTCAATTCATCAGTACCGACGACTACCAGGCCATCACCATGGACGAGATTGTGAACCGCATGGTCGGACGCCAATTGACCAATAAATTCCCTCACCGAAAGAACGTGCCTACCTCAGAAAAACTCATGGAGGTCACCGGCCTTCGACAGGAGGGAATCCTTCATGGGATTTCCTTCGACCTGCGGCGCGGAGAAATTTTAGGAATCGCGGGGCTTATGGGTGCCGGCCGAACCGAACTCGCACGGGCCATCTTTGGTGCCGACCCCATTGATTCGGGAAGCGTGGTCGTCAACGGCCAAAAGTTAGAAATCCGCTCTCCGCGAGACGCTATCCGCTTCGGGGTCGCCTACCTTTCCGAAGACCGCAAAAACGAGGGCTTGGCGGTCCGGATGGAGATAGGCGAGAACATCTCGTTGGCGAGCCTCAGCCGGGTTTGCGGACCGTTGAGCGTCATTTCCCGCGAAAAAGAACAGCTCGCATCGCGTCGTTACGTGGAAGAACTCAACATTCGAACGCCGAGCCTAACCCAAAAAGTAAACAACCTTTCGGGCGGTAACCAGCAAAAAGTTGTCTTGGCTAAGTGGCTCTTTTGCGAGGCTAAAATTCTCATTTTCGATGAACCCACCCGGGGGATCGACGTGGGTGCCAAGTACGCGATCTATGAACTCATTGAAAAGCTGGCCATCGCCGGTGTCGGAATCATTATGATCTCCTCGGAATTACCGGAAATCATGGGGATGACCGACCGCGTCCTTGTGCTCCACGAAGGCGAACTGACCGCCACTCTCGTGACCAAAAACACCAATCAAGAAGAAATTCTCAGCTTTGCAGCCGGCGTCGAACGAGCCCAGAACAATTCTCTGTCCAAGGAAAATCCATGAGCAATCCAGCCGTCACTCCGACTCCCCTTGCGGAAATGATGAAAAAACAACACCGGGGAAAACTTTCCCTTGAAAAGTTCATCACCCTCGCCGCGCTCTTTGCGCTGCTGATCATTTTTTCCGTAACGGCGAAGAACTTCTTTACGGTCCGCAACGTGCTGACGATGGCCTTGCAGACGAGCACGATCACCTTGATGGGCATTGGGGTCACCTTCGTCATCATTACAGGAGGAATCGACCTTTCAATAGGCTCCGTGGTCGCGCTGACTGGAACCTGCGCCGTTCTCGTCGCAAATACCGGGGTTCCCAGTTGGCTTGCGATGCTTATCGGGGTCTTTGTCGGTGCCCTGTGCGGGTACGGCAACGGGCTCTTAGTCACCAAACTTCGTCTTCCGCCCTTCATCGCCACGCTGGGTACGATGATGATCTTTCGCGGCCTGGTCCTGACGATCACGAACGCCAACTCCGCGTCGGCACCCGACGATTTTGGTCATTTGGCTAACGATAACTTGTTTAAGGTCCTTCACCACAATAGCGATGGATCGACCTCGGTCGTCTTTCCGGGAATTTCGTCCATCGTCCTGATCATGATTGTTCTGGCCCTCCTCTTTGCCTTCATTTTGAAAATGACAAAAACGGGACGCTACACCTATGCCATTGGTTCCAACGAAGAAGCCTCGCGCCTCTCAGGCATTCATGTGTCGCGCGTCAAAGTCTACAACTACATTTTTTGCGGTTTCTTGGCGGGGGTTGTCGGCATTCTGCTGGCGTCCCGCATGGTGACCTCACAGCCCAACGGCGGGATCGGCTACGAACTCAACGCGATTGCGGCTTCGGTCATCGGCGGCACGAGCCTGATGGGAGGCGTCGGTACGGTAGGGGGAACGGTTATCGGATCGTTCATCATCGGTGTCCTCGGTACGGGTTTGACGATGCAGGGAGCCAATTACTTTGCCCAGCAAATCGTCATTGGAAGCGTCCTCATCGTTGCCGTGGCGGTGGATCAGCTTCGCAACCGCCCCCGTAGGGCCAAAGGCAATAGGTAGAAAAAACGGCCCGTAGGGCTGGAAAAAAGAGAAAGGAGGCTTTTATGAAAAAGGCTTTACTGTTCATCGTGGCGGCGATCTTTGTCACAGCGAGTTCGTTCGCGCAAGAGATTGCTGTCATCGTCAAGACCGGAAATTCCGGGTATTGGCAAAATGTCCAAACGGGTGCGTTCGCAGCTCAAAAAGAACTACGGACTCAGTCGCACAAGCTTTCGGTGACGTTTCTCGGGCCTCAATCTGAGTCCAACGTCAACGAAGAAATCAACATCGTTGAGAGCGCGATTGACCGCGGAGTCAAGGCGATTGTCTTGGCACCGTCCGATCCTAAAGCTCTGATTCCGGCCGTGAAGGAAGCCAAAGAGGCAGGAATCCCTGTCATTATTATTGACTCCCTGCTCGACGGGCCTCCTTCGAACTACAAGTCGTTCTTTGCCACCGACAACCTGGCGGCCGGTCAGGCCATGGCCAAGGAAATGATTCGCCGCTTGAACGCCAAGGGGCTGACGACGGGCAAAATCGCCATTGAGTCCTACGTTGCCGGTGTGGGTTCCGAAATTGGCCGGGTCGGCGGGTTTAAGGACTACATCACCCAAAACTCCCAATTCACCTTCGTCGCCACCCAGTATTCCAACTCGGACCAAGTGACGGCGTTGAACCAGGTGACCAACACCCTGTCGTCGAATCCCGATCTCGTGGGCTTCTTTGGTGCCAACGAACCTTCGGCCGTGGGTATGGGCCGCGCCATCGCTCAGGCCGGGTTGGCAGACAAAATCGTCGCCTTGGGCTTTGATGGGAACGGAGTTCTTCAAGGATTCGTCAAGGATGGAACGATTAAGGCCATTTGCGTCCAAAGTTCCTACAACCTCGGTTACCTCGGGGTGAAAGCCGCGTACGATGTCGCGATCAAGCACAAGAAAATCGATGCCAAGGTGGATACAGGCTTCCTGATCGTCACCAAAGACAACATTGATACCGAGGCCGCCAAAAACGTCTTGTACTAATCTCTGTACGGGGCGCGGAAATTGGCAATGCTTGTTTCAGGAAGTGCCCGTTGAGGCCTGTCAGGCCGAGATGAAAATCGTGGAGGAAGAGAAATGAAGAAAATCGCCTTAGGGCTCGGACTGGCCTTGCTGCTCGCCGCGCCCACGCTTTTTGCAGACACGAAGCTCACCGTTTGGGATTTCAAATACGGTGAAGTCACCGGTGCCCAGGTGCCGATGAAGCAGATTGACGCGCTGTTCGAGAGCGCCCATCCGGGGGTCACGATCAATCACGTAGCCCAGCCGCTGGAACCCCAGTACTACCAAATCATCCAAAGCGCCGCCGCTGCCAACTCAGGCCCGGACGTCGCCATGTTTCACCCCGGAGCACGGGAATACGGCTTCAGCGACATCCTCGTCGATCTTGGTCCCTACATCAGCGACGTTAAGAGCCAGTTCACCACGGCGAGTATGGAAATGGTCTCGATTGGCGGAAAGCTCGGCCAACCCATTAAGCTCCTCCCCATGACCATGCAAGGATTCGGCATCTACTACAACAAGGCTTACTTCAAGAAGGCCGGGCTGAACCCTAACCACGCTCCGAAGACCGAGAAAGAGTTCCTCGAAGCTTGTGCGAAGCTCAAGGCCGCCGGAATCGTCCCCATTGTTTCTGGACAAACCTATACCGTCGACTTCTTCCTGCGCTGTGCGGCGTCCAACGCTTTCGGCCCCGATGTGACCGGTTTGGTCGATCACTCCAAGAAGTTCACCGACCCAGTTTTCGTCGAGAGTGTCAACTTTCTGAAGACGTTGATTGCTAAGGGTTATGTGGAAAAGGCCGGACTCTCCCGCCCGTACTTTATGGACGGTATTGACAAGTTCGCCGCGGGCGGCGGTGCCATGTTTGTAGGGCTCCTCTCCGACGTCGGCAACTGGAAGATCTTTTCCGACAAACTGGGGGCAAAAAACGTAGGCTACTTCCCTGCCGTTAATTTTCCCGACGGAAAATACAAGGATCAGCAGGTTGCGCAGGGAGCCGGTATTGGACTCGGTGTTCTGACCTGGTCGAAGAATAAGAAGCTGGCTGCCGATTACGTCAAGTTTGTGACGACAGGAAAGGGAGCCCAGATCTACGCTTCCGCCACAGGTGCCCTTTCGCCCAACACGGTCGCCTCAGACTCGAATTCGGCCTATCCTGTTCTCAAAGTCATCCAAGAATACCTCAAGACAGGGCTCTCAAAAGACTACATTCCCCTGTTCTACAACGGCTACGAGGACGACGCGAATCGACTTTGCGATCAAGCCTTTGTCACCGGCGAAATCAGCACCGATCAGTTTATTCAAGAGTATCAAAAACTGATCGACAAGTAATCTTTCTCGATTTATTCATTCCCTGGGGTAGTGGGACGAATCGTCCCACTACCGTTTTTGTGAGGTGGTTTCTATGCACAAGCGAGGTTTGGGAAGTGACGGAGCGGCTCCTTACGTCCTCCTTTTTCCCCTCATCATTTTGTTGGCCGCGTTCATCCTTTACCCTGTCGCAATGAACCTCTTTTCCAGTTTTACGCAATGGAAGGGTTATGGGCCGCAAAAGTGGATTGGTTTTGACAACTACGTCAAAATGTTTCAGGACACGGCGTTTTGGACTTCGCTTCAAAACACCTTGGTTTTGGCACTCTACATTCCGATAGGCACTTTTTTCACCCTCCTCATCGCGGCGCTGATTCGTGAAGGCATCAAAGGCTGGAAGGTCTATCGCGCCATTCTGTACGTACCGAATCTCCTGGGATACGTCATCATGGGCGTCATCTTCTCGATCTATTTGAGGGACGATGGAGCGCTGAACGTCCTGATCAAGGCGGCAGCGGGATCGCCCCTTCACTTTCTGATCGATCCCGTTTTGGCGATTAATACCATAGGATTTAGCCTCGTTGTCTGGTTGCACCTCGGTTTTGGTCTTATCTATTTCTTGGCAGCGATGAACAGCATCGAGCCGTCCATCTACGAAGCGGCCCTGGTCGACGGTGCCGGTTTCTGGAAAACCTTTACCAACGTCACCGTACCCAGTGTTCGCTTTGCCATTGAGTTCTTTGTCGTCTTCAACTTCATCGAAGTCTTTGCGCGGATGTTCCCCTTTATCTACACCCTCACCCAGGGCGGCCCGGGGTACAGTACGTTTACGCTCGAGTACGGTATTTTTGCCCAGGCGTTTCAGAAGTTTCAGGTAGGCTACGCCAGCGCCTGGTCCATGGTTCTTTTTATCTTCTGCGCCGTGATCTCAACACTTCAAATTCGAATGATGCGACGGAGGGAAGCGTGAAAAAGTCATCGGTTTTTACTCTCGGCACCCGAGTCACTGTTCAAGTCCTGATGATTGTGCTCGTCCTGGCGTCGCTCTTGCCTTTGTACAACATCGTCTCGGCAAGCTTTAAAACAGCGGACGAGTTCACCTCGAACCCCATTTCACTTCCCCAAACCGTGACCTGGGACAACTACCATTACGCCGCGATCAGCGGAAAACTCCTTGCCTACACCCTGAACAGTTTTCTCTTCGTTCCGGCGGCCTTGCTTCTCTACATAGCCGTGTGTGTTTCGGCGGGCTACGCCTTTGGTAAACTACGCTTTGCTCTCCGGACTCCCCTTTTCCTTCTGGTCCTTTTTCTATCGATCTTTCCACAGCTTTTATTGGCAACTCAGGTCTTTAAGATGATCTCGTCGCTCCACCTCACGAACACGGGACTGGGCGTCATTTTGTCCTGGGTCGCGTACTTTGCCCCCTTCGGCACCTATATTATGACGACGTTTTTTGCGGAAATGCCCTATGAGCTGATTGAATCGGCGCGCATCGACGGGGCGGGGCCGTACCGTATTCTTCTAACGATTATGGCACCTCTGGCCCAACCCATGATCGCGACGATCGCCATTATCGGTTTCCAGGCCATGTGGAATGAACTTCCCTTCTCTCTTCTCATTCTTCAAGAGCAGGCCCAACGAACGCTCACCGTGGGAATCGCTTTGATGAAAGGAGAGTTTGGACTTCGAGTCCCCATCCTCAGCGCCGCCTTGGTCATAGCGATGATTGTTCCCCTCGCCATCTTCCTTTTCTTCCAGCGCTACATCACCCTCGGCGTAACCGCGGGGGCGATAAAGGGGTGAGTAAGGCCGAGCTTCTTTCTGAATTTATTTTGGACGACATGAAGGTCAGCTTCGTGCGGGGCCTTCATGGACAGGTAGGGCTCGTTCTCCTCCCGGCCAGCGTTTTATCATGGAGCATCGACGCTGAAGACGTCGAGTCTCTCCTTCAAATTGCGACGATGGGCTCGGCGGCGTCGGGGGGCTTTGCCGCCGGACACACGTTGAGAAACTCCGCTGCGGTGGAAGACCTAAAGTATCGCGGACACTCCTGCCACGGCGGCGCTGGAATTTTAAGTATCGTGACGAAGTTCGAGTCGTCGGAAGGGTTGGAAATCCGGCAGGTCATACGGTTCCATAGGGGACAAAGGGCCTTTCGCCTCAGAACTGAGGTCAAAAACCAAGGAAATCGAGCTCTTTCGCTCGACCTTTTGGCCAGCTTTTCGCTTTGCGGACTCTCCGCCTTTTCCCAAGGAGACGCCGCCGAAACGTTAACCATTCATCGCATTCGCAGCGTTTGGAGCGCCGAAGGCCGTGTGACCAGCGAAACGGCGGAGGACCTTCAACTGGAAACCTCGTGGTCAAAGCACGGTGTCCGAACCGAACGCTTTGGTCAAACGGGGTCGCTCCCCGTAAGAAAGTTTTTCCCCTTTATTGCCGTTGAGAGCGCTCACGAGGGCGTCGTTTGGGCCGCGCAGGTAGCCTGTCCCTCGTCCTGGCAAATTGAATTATACCGGCGGTCCCGTGCCCTTTCGCTTTCGGGCGGGCTGGCGGATTTTGAGTTCGGACATTGGCGAAAAGCCCTGATGCCGGGGGACGAGTTTGAGACGCCGTGGGCCCTCCTCACCGTGGTCAAGGGAGACTTGGATACCGCCTCGCAGCGGCTTCTCGACCTTCACCTAGAGGCCTTTGACCACCTGCGCGCGAAGACCATCGGCCCTGTTTTTAACGAGTTCTGCACCACCTGGGGCGAGCCTTCGCACGAAAAAATTCTCAAGATGATCGACGCCGTGAAAGGACGAGGACTAGAGTACTTTGTCATTGACGCCGGGTGGTACGCCGACCCCGTGAACGGCTGGGAAAAAAGTCACGGCGACTGGACGGTCAACGAGGACCTTTTTCCCAAAGGGCTCGAAGAAACCGTGGAGGCCATTCGGGCGGCCGGGATGGAACCAGGAATCTGGTTCGAACTCGAAACCTGCGGCGAACGCTCACGCGCCTTTTCTCAAACGGACCACCTTTTGCACCGCGACGGCTTCCCCGTCACCTCGGGGTTTCGCCGATTTTGGGACATGAGCGACCCCTGGGTTCTCGACTTTCTGACTCAACACGTGATCGAGTTTGTCCGGAAATACCAATTCCGGTACCTCAAAATTGATTACAACGAAAGCGTAGGAATGGGCTGCGACGGAGCCGAGTCGCGGGGCGAGGCCCTTCGCCAAAAGGTCGCGGCGAGCCAAGAGTTTTTCCGCAAGATTCGCAA
>Ga0164241_10005133_pt1 | contig 12380 bp, 13 predicted proteins | sample OricomyardsoilBY_FD_108780 | JGI IMG/M metagenome (GOLD analysis project Ga0164241, IMG submission 108780) | Backyard soil microbial communities from Emeryville, California, USA - Original compost - Back yard soil (BY) | ecosystem: Environmental > Terrestrial > Soil > Unclassified | place: USA...
CTCGGGGCGGGCCTGGAGCACGCCGCTCATCTCCTGCGCGAGTGCAAGCGGCGTACGCCTACTCGGTGACCGTGCGGTTCTCGTACGGCGTGCTGAGCACGATGGTGGTCCGGGTCGAGACGTTCGCGTCGGCGCGGATCCGGGCGAGGAGGTCCTCCAGGGCGTGGGGGGTCTCGACCCGCACCTTCAGGATGTAGGACTCCTCCCCCGCCACCGACCAGCACGACTCGATCGCCTTGATGCCGCGGATGCGGTCGGGATAGTCGTCGGGCTGGCTGGGGTCGATCGGGGTGATGGAGACGAAGGCGGTCAGGGCCAGCCCGAGCTCCACGTGGTCGACCGACGCGCCGTACCCGGTGATCACACCGCGCTTCTCGAGCCGCTTGACCCGCTGGTGCACGGCCGACGTCGAGAGGCCGGTGGCCTTCCCGAGATCGGTGAAAGACATCCGGCCGTCAGCGGCCAGGAGCCGGACGATCGTGCGGTCTGTCTCCTCCACGCCGACGACCTTAGGGCACAGCCACTCCCCCGGCGCAACGGATGCGTAGGCTCTCGCTCGTGGCGAGCGAGAAGCGGCTGATGGTCCTGGACTCCGCGTCGATGTACTTCCGGGCCTTCTTCGGGGTGCCGGAGGTCACGGCGGACGACGGCACGCCGGTGAACGCGGTCCGCGGCTTCCTCGACTTCATCAGCCGGCTGGTCGCCGACTACCGGCCGAGCCACCTGATCTGCGCCTGGGACAACGACTGGCGGCCGCAGTGGCGGGTCGACCTGCTCCCGTCGTACAAGGCCCACCGCGTCGTGCGGGCGATCCCCGGGCCGCGCCCGGACATCGAGGAGGTGCCGGACCCGCTCGAGATCCAGATCCCGATCATCCTCGAGGTGCTCGACGCCGCGGGATTGTGTGTCGTCGGGGCGAACGGCTTCGAGGCGGATGACGTCATCGGGACGCTCGCGACCGGCGCACCGATGCCGGTCGACGTCGTCACCGGCGACCGCGACCTCTTCCAGCTCGTCGACAACGCCAATGACGTGCGGGTGCTGTACATCGCCCGCGGCGTCGGCAACCACGAGCGGGTCACCGACGAGGTCGTGGTCGAGAAGTATCGGGTGCTCCCCAGCCAGTACGCCGACTTCTCCACGATGCGCGGCGACGCATCGGACGGCCTCCCCGGGGTCGCCGGGATCGGTGAGAAGACCGCCGCGTCGCTGCTGCTGAAGTTCGGCGACCTGGAGGGCATCGTCGCCGCAGCTGGCGATCCCGAGTCGGAGATGTCGCCCGGACCCCGACGCAGGATCCTGGACGCCGCGGAGTACCTGCTGGTCGCGCCCCAGGTGGTCGCCGTGGCCCGCGACATCGACCTCGCGCCGTACGACGCCACCCTCCCGGACGAGCCGCGCGATCCTGCCCGCCTCGAGGAGCTCGCGGAGCGCTACAACCTCGACTCCCCCGTCCGGCGGCTACGCGCCGTTCTGGCGGGCTAGTGCCTCGTGTCGCGCGTCGGAATGCGACGGGTCAGTTCGCCGCGGCGCGCTGCCGAGCGCGGTATGCCCGGGTCTTGATCTTGTTCCCACAGCCGTACTCGCAGTAGGCGCGGGACCGGTTCTTGGAGTGGTCGAAGTAGGCCCACGCGCACTCGTCGAAGGCACAGATCTTCAACCGCTCCCAGTCGCGGGACCGGACCGACTCGTGCGCGGCCAGGGCGACCCGCGCCAACCCTCCGAGGACGCCCGGTGCATCCGTCGAGAGGACGGGCGATGTCCCGTCCCAGGCCAGTCGCACCGGCAGCTCGGCGAGAACCTGCTCGAGGTCGGGCAACGGTTCAGCGTTGCGATCGTGGTTGAGCTCCAGCCCCCTCCGCAGACCGTCGCGAAGCCCGCGGGCGAGCGCGAGCTCTGCCTCGGTCGCCCGCTCGCCGTCGGCGACCAGACCCGCCTTCGCCAACCAGTCCGACAGCCCGCGACTGCTCTCAAGGTCGTCGGTCCCCAGCTCGTGGTCATCGGTGTTCACGAAGTCGCGCACGATCACGATCGAAGCGGGGACCTCGGCGACGGAACTCGGCACGACACCAGCATAGCGGTTTCACTGGTTGCTTCCGTAGCGACACCTGCGTAAGATGTTGACTGGTGTCGCACTCTGACGGGCGGCACGACTGAGTGGGAGGAGGAGGAATGCACTACTGGGGTTACGTGATCGACAAGCTGATCGACGGTGAGCCGAGCCGCACGACTCGTCGAGCCCGTGGGCGAGCGCACCGGACGGGCGACCGGATCAACGAGCGGGGCGGGTGGAGCCGGACGGCGCCCTGGCTCTGATCAGTCCTCCATCGGCGCGACCGCGACCACACCGCGGCGGATCCGGCGTACGACGTCGCGGGCGGCCTCGCGGAGCGACCCGGGCCCGGCGGCGTCGGCCACCTGGCCGCTCAGGTCGATCAGCTGCTTGATCCAGCGTACGAAGTCGCCGGCAGTGAGGTCGCCGTCGTCGAGGACGTCACCGAGGTCGTCGCCCTCGGCCCACCGGTACGCCGCCCACGCGAGGCCGGCATCGGGGCGGCGCAGGAAGTCCAGCCGGTGCTCACGCTCGACCTCGGCCAGATCGCGCCACAGTCGTTCCAGGTCGGCGATGGCCCGCTGGGTCTCGCCACCCGGGATCCGCGGTGAGACGACGTCCTCGGGTCGGCGCGCCTCGTAGACGAGCGTGGACAGCGCTGCCGCCAGCCCGGCAGCACCGAGGCCGTGGAACACCCCGACCCGCAGCGCCTCCGCGACGACCAGGTCGAGCTCGGAGTAGATCCGGCGCAGAGGGCGCCCCAGGTCGGTCACGTCGTCGTCGGCGAGGTATCCCAGCGTCTCCAGGACGTCGCAGACCCGGTCGAACTGACGGGCCACGGTGTTCGTCCGCTGCTCCACTCGCCGCTGGAGCGTCGTCGCGTCCCGATCCAGCTTGAACCAGCGCTCCGCCCAGCGGGCATGGTCCTCGCGGTCCGGGCACTCGTGACACGGGTGCCCGCGCAGCCGGCGCCGCAGGTCCTCGGCCTCGCGTTCCTGCCGCGTGGGCGTGGCTTCGCGCCGGTCCCGGCCCGGCGGTGGCGGGGCGAGGTCGTGGGTGAGGTTGCGCAGCGTGGAGGCCAGGTCGCGCCGCATCTGCGGGTTGCGAGGGTTGAACTGCCGCGGGATCCGCATCCGGCTCAGGGCGGTCACCGGCGCGGGGAAGTCGACGACGCTCAGCCGCCGCGCCTGCCGCTCGGCGGTGAGCACCTGCGGACGTGGGCCGTCCGGTGAGGTGCCTCGGTCGAGGACGACGGCGTACCCGGCGAACTTCCCGCCGGGCACCCGGATGACGTCGCCGCGGTGCAGGTCGGCCAGTGACGCGATCACCTCGTCGCGGCGGTCTGCCCGTCTGGCTCGGGCGGCGTTCTTCTCCAGCTCCGAGACCCGGTGCCGAAGGCCGGCGTACTCCAGGAAGTCGCCGCGGTCGCAGGTGGCCGCCTCGGCGTACCCCGCGAGCGCATCCTGGCTCTTGGCCAGCTGTCGGGCGAGGCCGACGACCGCCTTGTCGGCCTGGAACTGGGCGAAGGACATCTCCAGCAGCTCGCGGGCCCGCTCCCGGCCGACCTGGTGCACGAGGTTGACCGCCATGTTGTACGACGGGCGGAAGCTCGACCGGAGCGGGTAGGTCCGCGTGGACGCGAGACCCGCCACCTCCGTCGGGTTGATCCCGGGCTGCCACAGCACGACTGCATGCCCCTCGACGTCCAGCCCCCTCCGGCCGGCTCGCCCGGTCAGCTGGGTGTACTCCCCCGGGGTGATGTCCGCGTGGGTCTCGCCGTTCCACTTCGACAGCTTCTCCAGGACCACGGTCCGGGCCGGCATGTTGATCCCCAGGGCGAGCGTCTCGGTCGCGAAGACGGCCTTGCACAGGCCACGCTGGAACAGCCGCTCGACGCACTGCTTGAACGCCGGCAGCATGCCCGCGTGGTGTGCGGCGAGCCCTCGGGTGAGGCCGTCCAGGAAGTCGTGGTAGCCGAGGACGGCGCGGTCCTCGTCCGGCAGGTCGGCGCACTCCTCCTCGACGAACGCGAAGATCTCGTCGCGCTCCTCGGGAGTCGTCAGCTTGATCCCCGAGCGCAGGCACTGCTCGACCGCCGCGTCGCAGCCGACCCGGCTGAAGATGAACACGATCGCGGGGAGCAGACCCGCACCGTCCAGCTGGTCGAGCACGTCCACTCGGCTCGGGATCCACACCCGACGGCCGTTTCCCACCGGTCGCCGTCCCCCGCGTTGGGGGCGGCTTCTCGGCGTACGCCGGTCGCGCATCCGGGTGCTCGCCCAGTCGTCCCGGGCGATCCGCACCAGCTCGGCATTGACCGGCGCCCCCTCCTTGACGAATCCCGCCGCCGCGTCGACGTCGGAGGTCGCGAAGAGGTCCAGCATGCGTCGCCCGACCAGCACGTGCTGGTACAGCGGGACCGGGCGCCGCTCCTCGACGATCGTCATCGTGTCGCCGCGGACCGTCTCGAGCCACTCGCCGAACTCCTCGGCGTTGGACACCGTGGCCGAGAGGGAGACCAGGGCCACCGACTCCGGCAGGTGGATGATCACCTCTTCCCACACGGCGCCGCGCGAGCGGTCGGCGAGGTAGTGCACCTCGTCCATCACGACGTACCCGAGGCCGCTGAGGGTGCCCGAGCCGGCGTACAGCATGTTCCGGAGGACCTCGGTCGTCATCACCACCACCGGGGCCTCGCCGTTCACCGTCGTGTCACCCGTAAGCAGTCCGACCCGCTCGGCGCCGTAACGGGCGACGAGGTCGTGGTACTTCTGGTTGGACAGCGCCTTGATCGGGGTCGTGTAGAACGCCTTGCGTCCGGTCTCGAGCGCCACGTGGACGGCGAACTCCCCGACGACCGTCTTGCCCGAGCCGGTCGGCGCCGCTACGAGGACGCCCTTCCCCTCCTCGACCACGTGACACGCCTCGACCTGGAACGAGTCGAGCCCGAACTCGTAGAGCCCCGCGAAGGCGTCGAAGACGGGGTGTCCGCTCATGCAAGAACCGTAAGCGCGCCCGGAGCGCACTCGACGGTCAGGGGCAGCGGGCCGAAGCGCTCTCCGTCGGCGTAGGACACGATCCCGGGGGCGGCGACGGTCACGGACCGGACGAGGTGGTGCTCGTACTGGGGGTGGTGGATGTGCGTGCCCTTGAACAGCTTGGGGTAGGTGCGGACCAGGTCCGGCTTCGTGATCGGCTTGATCACGACGACGTCGAGCAGCCCGTCGTCGAGGACCGCTCCCTCGGCGATCCGCAGGCCTCCCCCGAACGACGGCCCGTTGCCGACGGAGACCAGCATCGCCTCCAGCTGGACCTGACGGTCGTCGAGCTGGAGGGTGTACGGCAGTGGCTCGAAGACGCGCAGCTCGGCCAGGGTGGCGATGTTGTACCGCATCTGGCCTCTCGGCCACGTCATCCGGTTCGCTCTCTCGTTGACGACGGCGTCGAAGCCCGCGGCGAGCACGGTCACGAAGTACTGGAAGCCGCTGCGGGCGAGATCGACGACGCGAAGGTGCCCCGCCACGATCCGGTCCACGGCGGCGTCGGGGTCCTTGCGCGGGATGTCGAAGTAGCGAGCCACGTCGTTGCCGGTTCCCGCCGGGAGGATGCCGAGCGGCGTACCGGTGTCGGCGAGGGCCTGGACGGCGAGATGGACCATGCCGTCCCCCCCACAGATCACGAGCGCGTCCACTCCGTCCGCGACGCACTGCCGGGCGAGGTCGCGGGACTCCGCCGCGTCCCGTCCTTGGAGGTCGCGTACGTCGAGCCCGGCCGCCCGAAGGCGAGGCAGGGCCCGGTCGCGCACCTTGGCACCCTTGCCCCTGCCCGACGTCGGGTTGGTCAGGAGGGCGATCTCCCTGCTCGGCACGCGCGCAGACTACCGATCTCAGTTCACGCGGAGGCGTACGGCGTACGACCCGCCGGGGGCGCCGACGGCCCGCGCGAGACGACCCACGGCCTCGAGCACGGTCGCGGTGTCCAGTCGGGAACCGGGCACGACGAGGAGCACGCGGTCGCCGTCGCCGGCGACCAGCACCTCACCGTGGCGCCAGGCCTGGTGCACGCGCACCCGGACCGCGTCCGCGGCCACCGGCTCCGGGTAGGCGTCGTCGACGGCGAGCAGGTCGCACGGCAGCGGCTCGTGGGCGGATGTCGTGAGCGCCCCGGCGATGCGGTGACCGTCGGACAGGGCGCGTTCGGACTGCCAGGTCACCTCGCACTCCCCCAGCCACTCGGGCAGGTCGAACGGGTCGATCTCGTCGTACGACGGAGCCTGGTGTGGGCTCACAGCGGCGACAGCTCGTCGTCCGCCCACTGGTCGGTGCCCTCCTTGTCGCGGCCGCGGATCCGGTCGGAGGTCCGGGCGATGACCTCGGAGATCATGAAGAGGATCAGCATCGGGACCGCCAGCATCAGCATCGAGAACGGGTCGGTGGACGGGGTCGCCACGGCGGCGAACACCATCGTTCCGATCACGATCCACGGCCGATACCGGCCGAGGGTGCGGCCGCGCACCACCCCGGCGAGGTTGAGCAGGACCACGAACAGCGGGATCTCGAAGGCGATCCCGAACACCAGCAGCATCCGGACGAAGAAGGAGAAGTAGGAGTCGAACTCGACGAGGTTCTGCACGTGGGCCGGTGTGAACCCGATCAGCACCTTCAGGCCCTTGGGCAAGACGTAGTAGCCGACCGCGACGCCGAGGATGAACAGCGGTCCGGCGACGGCTGCGAACAGCCGGGTGTACTTCTTCTCCTTCGGGTGCAGCCCCGGGACGATGAAGGCCCAGATCTGGTACAGCCAGTAGGGACTCGCCACGACCAGCGCGGCGACGCCGGACAGCTTCATCTGCAGCATCAACGGTCCGGTGGCGCCCTGGATGTACGCCGTGGTCTGGGTGGACTCGCCCAACTGCTCACGCGCGTCGTTGTAGGGGTGCATGACCAGGTTGAACAACTGGTCGTAGAAGAACAGCGCGATGAAGAACAGCACCACCAGCAGCAGTGCCGAGCGGACCAGCCGTGCCCGCAGCTCGCGGAAGTGGTCCGCCAGGGCCATCCGGCCGTCAGGACCGACCGGGTTGCGCGGCTTGCCGCGCAGGACGTCGACAACTCCGACGAAGGACACCGGACTGCCGTTCGGTCAGGGTCCGTCAGGCGGTCGAGTCGTCGTGTCGCGACGACTCGCGCTCGGACGCCTGCTTCGCCTCGAACGCCGCCCGCTCACTGGCCTGACGCGACTCGAGCTCTCGCTGGGACTCGGTCTTCACGTCGGTGCCGGCGTCGGCGTCGTCCAACCCCTGGGTCTCCGCCTTGAAGATCCGGAGCGCACGGCCGCTGCCACGAGCGAGCTCGGGGAGCTTGGACGCGCCGAACACCAGGACGACGATCACCAGAATGATGAGCAGCTCTGGCGTGCCGAGGCCGCCGATCAACAGGGGAGACATGACATGGTCCTGACGTGAGACTTCGATTCCTGGAATTTCCGTCGCCAGTCTAGCCCGCGGGGTGGTCGTAGAGGGCCAAAGCCTGGCGAGCCGCCCTGGCCGCTCCTTCTCCGTAGTTCTTCGGTGCCACCACCTGAGCGGATGGGGTCAGCCGCAACAGCAACCGCTGCAGCCAGCGTTCGTCCCCCACCTGCAGATCGACCTCTGAGCCGCCGTCCGGGCGGGACCGGACCTCCTCGACGGCGTAGTACTCCTCCACCCAGCGTGCCTCGGGCTGCAGGCGCAGGGTGACGCGTGTCGCCTCCTCACCGCTGAGGACCCCATCGGAGAGGTCACGCGGCTCGGTGGGCTCGGTCGTCACCTCGGAGTCCAGCACGGTGGCCTCGTGGATGCGGTCGAGCCGGAACAGGCGCGGAGCCTCAGCGCTGTGGCAGTAGGCGTCGAGATAGGCCACGCCGTGGTGCGACACCACGGCGTGCGGGTCGACCACGCGGTCGGACTCCTCGTCCCGCGCAGGGACGTAATAGGTGATGCTGACCTGGTGGCGGTCCCGCACGGCCTCCTCGAGCTCGGCCCGGAGCACCGTGGTCCCGGGCACGTCGTCGCCCGGGTCGACGAGCGGAGTGCTGCCTGCCGCAGCCGTCTCGAGCTTGGCCAGCGCTCGGTCGACCACGTCTCGGGTGTCCTTGGCCGAGCCCGCGCGCAAGGCCCGGAGCGCCACGATGATGGCGCTCGCCTCGGTGGGGGTCAGCCGCAACGGTCGGGCGAGGTAGTCGGCGTTCGAGACCCGGATGACACCTTCACCCTCGAGGGCGTCGAGGTCGACGTCGATGAGGTCGTCGGGATAACCACCGGGCAGCCCGCACAAGAACAGCACCCGGAGGTCCCGCTCGAGCTGGTCGGGTGGCACGCCGAGCGCCCGCGCTGCCTCGTCGAGCGACACCTGGTCGCGGGCGTGCAGGAAGGGCACGAGCCGGAGCAGGCGCGCGACCTGGTCCTTGGCTGCTTCGGTGTTGGCGGTGCTCATGCCGTGCTCATCCCGTGCTCGCCTCCACCCCGGCCCGCAGCCGAGCCACGACCTCCGCGCGGAGCGCCGCCGGAGCCTCGACGTAGAGATCCGCCCCGAACGCGAGCAGCTCGTCGGCCTGGGCGCCCCCGGACAGATACAGGCGGTCCCAGGGGGTCTGCTCGTCGGGTCCGTCGACGTCCGCCTCGACGCGGGAGGCGGTACGCCGGAGCATCGCCCCGGCCCCCGGACGCACCAGCACGACAGCCTCCTCGGCGGGCGTCGCCGGGGCGAGGCGGCGGGCGACGTCGCGGACGTCCGTGCCCGGTGGCACGGTGAAGGAACCCGCCGGGCCGCTCATCCTGGCTGACCCGACGACCCGGGAGAGGCGGAAGACCCGCTCTTCGGCGCGGTCGGTGTCCTGGCCGACGACGTACCAGCGTCCGGAGTAACGCACGACCCCCCACGGCTCGAGGTGCCGGGTCAGGGGCTGGTCGTAGCCGGGTCTGCGATAGTCGAAGGTGACCGGTCGTCGGGACAGGGTCGCCTCCCAGAAGACGTCGAAGGAGGGCTCGTCGGCGCTCAGCCGGGGCTGGGCGATCTCCAGCGCTCCGAGGTCGAGGTCCAGTCCGGCGGCCGTCAGCTTGCCGACGGCATCGGTCGTGGCCTCTGCGAGGCGGGCGTGGTCCCACACGCGCGTCGCCAGGGCGACGACCTGGGCCTCGTCGGACTCCAGGTTGATCTCGGGCAGGGCGAACTCGTCGGCCCGGATGCGATAGCCGGGCTCGTCGTCGAAGTAGGCATCCATCTGCCCGACCTCGATCGGGACCCCGAGGCTCCGTAGCTCCTCCTTGTCGCGCTCGAAGGTCTTCTCGAACGCGTCGACCGACGGCGAGTCGGCGTACAGGATCTCGCGGATGCGCTCCTTGGAGACGTAGTGACGCTAGACGAGCAGCATGATCAGCAGGTTGAGCAGGCGCTCGGTCTTGGACGCACTCACCTGGCGCTCCGGGAGGACATGCCGCACATCCTGCTCAGGCGGCCCCGACGATGTCGACCACGAAGTACAGCGTGTCGGTGCCCTTGATGCCGACTTGTGGGGATCCCTTCTTCCCGTAGCCGTACTTCGGCGGGATCGCCAGGAGCACCTCGCTCCCCACGTGCTGACCGACGAGAGCCTTGTCCCAGCCCTTGATCACGCTCCCGGTCCCGATGGGGAACGTCGCGGGGTCGGCGCCGCTGAAGTTCTCGTCGAACGGCTTCTTGCCCTTGTACACCTCGCCGAGGTAGCGGGCGAAGATGGTCTGGCCCTTCTCGACCACCGGCCCGGTGCCGTCGTACAGCGTGGCGGAGTTGAGCTTGCCGTCCGGCTTCGGGGTCCCTGCGAAGTCGAACCCGGAGATCACGCCCTTGGTCTTCTCGATCTTCGGGGCCCAGGACGGCGCGGGGTGCTGCTTGCCGTCCGGCTTGTCCAGGGGCTTCCCGACCAGGTCGAAGAGGATCATGACCGGGTCCTTCTGGCTGACGCCCAGCTGGGGGTTGCCACTCGGGCCGAAGATCTGGTCGGCGGGCGCGTACACGGCCACGCGGGAGCCGATCGTCTTGCCCGACAGGGCGTCCAGGAAGATCTTGGTGACCTGGTCGGACAGGCTCACCACCTGCGGCTGGTGGTCCTGGTAGGAGCTCGCGACGGTCTTCTGGGTGGTGCCGTCGGCGATCACGGTCTGCAGGATCAGCGAGTCGCCCTGCTTCACGCTGTCGCCGTCACCCTGCTCGAGGACCTTCGTGGTCTGCGTCGAGTCGGTGATCTCGCCGTTGAACTTCACCGTGGCCTCGGTGCCGACGTCACCGGTGATCGACGCCGTGTCCCAGCCGTTGCTGCTGCCGGAGGCACTGTCGCCGCTGTTGTCGCCGCTGCTGTCGCTGCCGCTGCCGCAGCCCGCCAGGACGAGGCCGGCGGCCACCAGGGCAGCGGTGAGGAGACGGACATGGGTTGGGGTGCGCACGCAAAAGCCCTTCGAGAACGATGACTCGGGTCGATTCACCCTAGCCGCCGGGTGGTTGCGCCCCGGCATCCACGCGAGGCCCCAGGCACCGTCACCGGGTCTCGACGCGCCCGTCACGGCTTCGCAGGCTCAGCCGTGCAGCTTGCTCGACCCTGCCGCCCCCACGCCGGGCCCTCGTCCCTCGGGCCCGGCTGCGCGTCTCACATGCCGTCGATCAGGCGCTGCACGCGCTCGTCGTACGCGCGGAACGGGTCCTTGCAGAGCACCGTGCGCTGGGCCTGGTCGTTGAGCTTCAGATGGACCCAGTCCACGGTGAAGTCACGCCGGCGCTCCTGGGCCTTGCGGATGAACTCACCCCGGAGTCGCGCCCTCGTCGTCTGCGGGGGCACCGACTTCGCCTGGAAGATCTTCAGGTCGGAGGTCACCCGGCTGACTGCGCCGCGACGCTCGAGCAGGTAGTACAGACCCCGGTCACGCCGGATGTCGTGGTAGGCGAGGTCGAGCTGCGCGATCCGCGGGTGACCCAGGGGCAGGCCATGGGTGGCGCGGTAGCGGTCGATCAGCTTCCACTTGATCACCCAGTCGAGCTCGCGGTCGACCAGGCTCAGGTCGTCGGACTCGACCGCCTTCAGGCCCCGCTCCCAGAGGTCCAGGCACTGCTCGATGAGTGGTGTGGAGATCTCGCGGCGGTCGACGAAGTGGCGCGCCTTCGAGAGGTACTCGTGCTGGATGTCGAGCGCACTGGCCTCGCGTCCGTTGGCCAGGCGAACCTTGCGCTGCCCGGTGACGTCGTGGCTGATCTCACGGATCGCCCGGATCGGGTTCTCCATGGTCAGGTCGCGCATCACCACGCCTTCCTCGATCATCCGCAGGACCAGGTCGCAGCTGGCGACCTTGAGCATCGTGGTGGTCTCGCTCATGTTCGAGTCGCCGACGATCACGTGCAGCCGCCGGAACCGCTCGGCGTCCGCGTGCGGCTCGTCGCGGGTGTTGATGATCGGCCTCGACCGGGTGGTGGCGCTGCTGACGCCCTCCCAGATGTGCTCGGCGCGCTGGCTCACGGCGAACGACGCGCCGCGCGCCGTCTGGGTCACCTTCCCCGCGCCGACGATGATCTGCCGGGTCACCAGGAACGGGATCAGCACGTCGGCGAGCCGGTTGAACTCACCCGCTCGGCTGACCAGGTAGTTCTCGTGGCAGCCGTAGGAGTTCCCGGCGGAGTCGGTGTTGTTCTTGAACAGGTAGATCTCGCCGGCGATGCCTTCGTCGTGCAGTCGCTGCTCGGCGTCCTTGAGCAGCCCCTCCAGGACCCGCTCCCCCGCCTTGTCGTGCGTGACCAGCTCGGCCACGTCGTCACACTCGGGCGTGGCGTACTCGGGGTGGCTGCCGACGTCGAGGTAGAGCCGGGCACCGTTGCGGAGGAAGACGTTGGAGCTCCGGCCCCAGCTGACCACCTTGCGGAACAGGTACCGCGCCACCTCATCCGGGCTCAGGCGGCGCTGTCCCTTGAACGTGCACGTGACGCCGTACTCGTTCTCGATGCCGAAGATCCGCCGATCCACGGGTTCAGCCTACGGGCAACGCCTCCCACCGCGCCGCACGTGCTCTGCGCGAGCCCTCCGGGTCGCGGTTTGGTCCCCAACCGCAGACATTTCGACCGGTTTCATGCGGTTCGTGACCAATCGAGGATGCCACCAACCCGACGCCAACGGTTGAGGATGCGCTCGCGCCCGGCCACTGAGAACAGGGAATTGTCGACCAAGCGTTGCCACCGGCGGATCCGCGTCGTGCGGTGCGGCCGCTGGATCATCCGGTCGATCTCATGCATGACCGTGATCGGGTGATTCAGCAGGTCGTCGAGGGTGTAGC
>Ga0164241_10005134_pt1 | contig 12379 bp, 12 predicted proteins | sample OricomyardsoilBY_FD_108780 | JGI IMG/M metagenome (GOLD analysis project Ga0164241, IMG submission 108780) | Backyard soil microbial communities from Emeryville, California, USA - Original compost - Back yard soil (BY) | ecosystem: Environmental > Terrestrial > Soil > Unclassified | place: USA...
CACCGACCTCGTCGGCGCCGACGACTACGAGCTCGCGCGCGCCGTCGACGCGTTCCAGGCGCAGGCCACCGGCGCGGCCGCCGACTCGGTGCTCGTCGTCAGCGGCGACCAGCCGGCGTACGCGATGCCCGCCGCCGCGTGGGCCGCCAAGTCGGGCGACCCGATCCTGTTCACCGAGCGGGACCGCCTTCCCGCCGCGACCCGCACCGCGCTCGCCGCGCACGACCAGCCGAAGATCTACGTCCTCGGGCCGTCGTCGGTCGTCTCCCCCGCGGTCACCGCCGAGCTGCGCAAGCTCGGCAAGGTCACACGCGTCGGCGGCGAGACCCCGCAGGCGAACGCGATCGCGTTCGCGCGCTTCACCGACGGCGCGTTCGGCTGGGGCGTCGTCGATCCCGGGCACGGCCTGCTGTTCGCGAATCCGTCGCGGCCGGCCGACGCGGCCGCGTCCGCGCCGCTCGGCGCGAGCGGCCAGTACGGCCCGCTGCTGCTGACCTCCGACGCCGGCGAGCTGGGCGACGAGCTCGGCGACTACCTGCTCGACATCCAGCCTGGCTACAGCGACGACCCGGCCCGCGGGGTCTACAATCACGGCTGGATCGTCGGGGACGACCGCGCCGTCTCGGCCGCCGCGCAAGCCCGCATCGACGGCCTCCTCGAGATCGTCAAAGTCAACGCCCAAACGCCGGAGCAACCGTGAGCGAAGCAGAGCATCCCGACCGCGCCCGGCCCCGCCGCGAGGTGACGGTCGAGGACATCCGCCAGCTGATGGGCGCGTCCACCCCGCACTTCGCGCTGCAGATCCGCAACCGGATCGCGAAGCTGATCGTCGACCTCCCCGCCGACCACCCGGCGCGCGTCCTCGGCGAGCGCGAGCTCGCGCGGCTCGTGAAGCTCGGGCTCGACGGCGAGACCCGCGGGCATCCCGGCGAGGAGGGCCTCCCCACGCTGGCCTCCGTCACCGACGCGACCGACCCGCTCCCGGCCGGGAACCTGCACGGCTGAGGCCATGGACGCGCTGGAGCGGGCGCTCCCCCTGCTGGAGCCCGAGCATCGCCCCGCTCAGCTCGTCACGCGCGACGGCTTCCTCGACCTGATCGGCGAGGGCCGGGCGGTCTCCACCGGGCGCACGCAGGACCTGATGCTCAGCCGCGCGCTGCCGGTCGTCTACGAGCGCTGGTGGCGGCCCGCCTGGGCGCGCGTCGTGCGCGGCGTCGGCGGCCTGGCCGGCGGGATGGGCGAGGAGCACGACGTCGCCCGCGAGCTCCTCGGCCTGCACCCCGGCGACGGCGTGCTCGACGTCGCCTGCGGCCCCGGCAACTTCACGCGCGACTTCGCCCGGGTCGTGGGGCCCGACGGGCTCGCCGCGGGCATCGACGCGAGCTCGACGATGCTCGCGCGCGCGGTCCGCGACACGCCCGACGACGACGTCGCCTACGTCCGCGGCGACGCGGTCCACCTGCCGTTCCGCGACGCGAGCTTCGACGGCGTCTGCTGCTTCGCCGCGCTGCACCTGTTCGCCGACCCGTTCGAGGCGCTCGGCCACATGGCGCGCGTGCTCACCCCGGGCGGCCGGATCGCGATCTTCACGAGCTGCCGCACGCGCACCGCGCCGCTGCGCACGCTCGACTCGAGGGTCGGGCGCCAGAGCGGGATGCGGATGTTCGAGCGCGACGAGGTCACCGAGGCGCTCGCCCGGCTCGGGTTCGTCGACGTCGACCAGCGCGCCGCCGGCCTCACGCAGTTCGTCGGCGCGCGCCTCGCCTCGCCCCGGTGAGCAGACGGGCGCTCCCGTTGTTGTGGGAACGCTTAGCATTCACCACATGCATCAGCAGTTCCGTGCGCTCCTCGACAAGGCCGAAGGCAAGTCCGAGCTGGTCATCGCGGCCAACGTCGACGTCCGCGGGTTCTCGCGCTTCAGCCTCGAGGTCGAGTCCGTCGAAGCCGCGATCTTCGTCAAGAAGGTCTACAAGAAGATCCTCGACGACTTCTTCGACACGGCGGACTTCTTCAAGCCGACGGGCGACGGGCTGCTCCTGATCTTCACCGTCGACGAGCAGTCGCTGCAGGAGCGCACGACCGAGATCGTCGCGAAGAGCCTGAGCCTCGTCGAGGCGTTCCCCACGTTCCTCGACGGGCAGGACATCATCAACTTCCCGGTGCCCGCGGGGATCGGGGTGGGCCTCGCGCGCGGCGCCGCCTCGCGCCTCGTCTCGGGCCGCAAGACGCTCGACTACTCCGGCAAGGTCCTGAACCTGGCCTCGCGCCTGATGGACTTCGCGCGGCCCTCCGGCGTCGTGATCGACCACCGCTTCGGGATGCAGATGCTGCCGGAGGCGACGCGGAAGCGGTTCGGCACGGACGAGATCTACATCCGCAGCGTCGCCGAGGACACCCCGCTGCCGATCTTCCTGACGCCGGAGTTCACGGTGATCCCCCCGGCCGCCAAGCGCCCGATCAACGAGCTGAACTGGCACCGGCAGAAGCTCGAGTTCACCCATCGTGAGCTCCTCGAGATGAGCTTCGTGCGCTTCCGGATCCCACTCGAGCACCTTCCCCTGGACGAGCAGCAGATCGCGATCATCGGCCAGCACCCCACGGTGACGCCGGGCAAGCGCAAGAGCAAGACGCTCTGGAGCGACGTCGACGTCGGCTTCGACTACGAGGAGACGGCCGGGCGCGCGCAGGTGCTCCTGCACATGCCGGGCCTCAAGGAGACGCTCGCCGCGCGCGGGGTCGGGCCCACGTGGCCCGTCCGGATGGAGATCGTGTACCCGACGCGGAGCTGACCGCGGGCGCGCCTCAGGGGCGCTTCGACGGGCGGCACGAGCGGGTGAAGCGGCCGAGCTGGCGCAGGCACAGCTCGGTCTCCGCCGGCTTGCCCTGGGGCGAGTAGTCGCCGTTGGCGAAGTCGGTCACGGTCGGACTCCAGTTCCACCAGTAGATCCCGCGGAACCAGCCCTCGCGGCGCGCGACGAGCGCCCAGAAGTCGAACGCCGCGCGGTAGGCGCGGGCCTGGGCTTCGGTGTTGATCTTCCCGCCCGCCTGGCGCTGGGCCTCGTCGCCCTTGGACGGGTCGGCCGCGGTGCCGCCGCGCGACAGGTAGCCGAGGCCGGTGATCACGACCGGCTTGCCGTACTTCTGGTTGAGCGCCCGCAGCGCGATCGCCGGCGGCACGCCGCCCTTGACGAAGTTCTGCGCCCAGCCGACGCGCAGCCGGCTGACCGTGGGGTCGTCGGAGCCCTTGCCGCGGGTCAGCGACCAGAAGCCCTCGACCCCGATCGCGTCGAGCGCGTCCCAGAAGAACTTGTAGTCTATCGGCGTCGCGGCGTCGGTGTAGATCGAGTCCCAGCGCGCGGCGTAGGTGAGCTTGCCGTCGAAGCCGCCCTTGTCGTCGCCCATCAGCTCGCCGCTGCGGATCTGGGCGATGATCGCGCGCCACTCGTCCTGCTCGTCGGCGTCGTTGGTCATCCCGCTGAGGCCGGTGCCGATGACGAGCGTGTCGGCCTCGGTGTCGCGGGCCAGGCGCGCGTACTGGCTGAGCATGTACTTGTAGGAGTCGAACCAGGCGCGGAGCTGCTCGGGGGTCGAGAACTTGATCGACTCGCGCGGCGCCGCCGAGCTCGTGTCGCGGCCGACGTCGATCAGCGGCTTGATCGCGATCCGCAGGCCGAGCGACTTGGCGTACTCGATCGCCTTCGTCTCGCTCTCGATGCTGGGCGTCTGACAGCGGGTCTGGTCGCCGGCCGGCGCCTTCGCGCAGACGCTGTCGGAGCCGTACGCGGGCGAGATCTCGGTCGCCTGCGCGTCGTCGCGGCGCAGCGGATCGCTGCGCCAGTACTGGAACCAGCGGGTGGTGAACATCGCGTAGTCGGCGTGCGCGTTGTTGCGCAGCTGGCGCATCCACGGCTTGAACGTCCGGCGGTCGAAGTCGTTCCAGCGGAAGCCGGTGACGTCGGCGCCCTTCTGCCACGAGCTCGGGAGCGGCGCGATCGTCCGGCTCGCGGCGCCGGCGGATGCGGGGAGGGCAAGACCGGCGAGGGCGATGAGGACGAGGAGTGGGCGCATGCAGCGGGATTCCGTTAACACCCGACGGTAGGCTCGGTTTCGATGCGCGGCGGACTCTTCCTCGCTTACTGGCCATGGTTCACCCCCGAGGAGCAGGTCTCGCTCGCGGTGCTGGCCGACGACCTGGACCTCGATTCGGTGTGGATCTCCGAGGCGTGGGGGCAAGACGCGGTGTCGCTGCTCGGCTACCTCGCGGCCAAGACCGAGCGCGTCGCGCTCGCCTCCGGGCTGATGCAGATCCCCGCGCGCAAGCCGACGGCGACCGCGATGGCCGCCGTCACGCTCGACGTGCTCAGCGGCGGACGCTTCCGGCTCGGCCTCGGCCTCAGCGGCCCGCAGGTCTCCGAGGGCTGGTACGGCGAGCCGTTCACGAAGCCGCTCAAGCGCACCCGCGAGTACGTCGAGACCGTGCGCGACGCCCTGGCCCGCAAGCCGATCGCGCTGCCGCTTCCCGAGGGCGAGCCGAACCTCGGCCTCGGCAAGCCGCTGAAGCTGCTGGCCAAGCCGGTCCAGGACACGATCCCGATCTACCTCGGCTCGATCGGGCCGAAGGCCGTGAAGCAGACCGGCGAGATCGCCGACGGCTGGCTGCCGTTCATGCTCGACCCGCGCAACCCGGACGTCCTCCTCAAGCCCCTCCTGGAGGGCGCGGCCGGCCGGCAGCTCGACATCTCCCCCGTCGTCCCGATGGCGATCGGCGACGACAAGGCCGCCGCGCGCGACGCGGTCCGCCCGTGGCTCGCGTTCTACCTCGGCGCGATGGGCGCGAAGCAGAAGAACTTCTACGTCGAGCTCGCCGACCTCTACGGCCACGGCGACTCGGCCCGCACGGTCCAGGACCTCGCGCTCGCCGGCGACCGCGAGGGCGCCCTGGCCGCGGTGTCCGACGGGCTCGTCGACGCGAGCTGCATCGCCTGCACCGCCGGCGAGCTGGACGCGCGGCTGGCCGAGTACGAGGCGATCGGCGTCACGACGCTGGTCGCGGTGCCGTCCGGCGACCGCGAGGCCACGGTCCGCACGTTCGCGAAGGCATTGGGTGGCTGACCCGGCCACTGTCCGCCCCGCAGGGATCGACGGACTCGACCTCCCGGGTCCGTTCGCGGTCGGCAGCTACGCCGCCAAGCTGAAGGAGTGGCTGCGGGAACGCCCGCGGCTGCAGCTGTTCGGCGAGGTGTGGAACGTCCGCACCAGCAAGGCGAAGGTCTACTTCGAGCTGCGCGACGCGACCGGCGCGCTGCCGTGCGCGATGTGGCGCAACGAGTTCGAGCGGCTCGGGCTGACGCTCGTCGACGGCGGCCAGGTCGTCGTCGCCGGCGGCCTCGACTACTACCCCGGCTCGCGCACGTCGTCGCCGGGCTTCTCGTTCGACGTCACCGGCCTGCGGCCCGCCGGCGAGGGCGACCTGCTCGCCCAGCTCGAGGCGCTGCGCCGCACGCTCGGGGCCGAGGGCCTGTTCGAGCCCCAGAAGGCGCTCGCCCGGCCTCTGCTGCCGAAGTGCATCGGGGTCGTCACCGGCGAGGGCGGCAAGGCCCGCGACGACGTGCTCGCCGGCCTGCATCGCCGCGGCTGGGGCGGCCGGCTCGTCTGGGCGTTCGCCCCGGTCCAGGATCGCCACGCGGCGCCGCGGATCACCCAGGCGCTGCAGGACCTCGCGGCGATCGACGAGGTCGAGGTGATCGTCGTCGCGCGCGGCGGCGGCTCGCTCGCCGACCTGTTCGCGTTCTGCGACGAGACGCTCTGCCGGACCGTCGCGATGCTGCGCACCCCGGTGATCGCGTCGGTCGGCCACCACACCGACCGCACGCTGATCGACGACGTCGCCGCGGTGTCGTGCTCGACGCCGACGCACGCCGCCGAGAGCGCGGTGCCGACCCACGTCACGGAGGCGCGCGAGGCGCTGCTGCGCCTCTCCGTGCGGCTGGCCAACCACGGCCGCACCGCGATCGTCGGGCGCGCGCGGCACCTCGCGCAGCTCGCGCGGGTGCCCGCCGACCACGTCGCCCGCGAGCGGCGGATGCTGCACCAGAAGCTCCGCGAGATCCGCGCCAGCGCGCGCCGCGGCACGGCCGAGCGCGAGGCGCTCGCGCGCGTCCAGGCGCTCGTGCTGTCGCGCAAGGCCGCGGCGGCCTCGGGCGCGGAGCGCGCCGCCCGCGCCTCGCGCCTGTCCGGCCTCGCCTCGGCGCTCGCCGCGCACGATCCCGAGCGCGTGCTCGAGCGCGGCTACGCGGTCGTCGACGACGGCGACGGCGGCGTGATCACCAGCGCGCAGGACGCCCGCGCGGCCGGCGCGCTGCGGGTGTTCTTCGCCGACGACTCCGTCCGTGCGAGGATCGAGGAGTGAGCACTCCCGAGCGCACCTACGAGACCGCGACCGCGCGACTGGAGGCGATCATCCGCCGGCTGGACTCCGGGGAGGCCGAGCTGCGCGAGACGCTCGACCTCGTCAAGGAGGGGCGCGCGCTCGTCGAGTTCTGCGCCGCCGAGCTCGACGCCGTCGGCCGCGGGCTCGAGGAGCTGCGGCTCGACGAGCTGGTCGCGCGGCTCGAGGCCGGCTCGTCCGCGAGCGCGTCATGAGCGGCGAGCTGTTCGCCCGCGTCGCCGACCTGCCGCTGATCGTCGAGGAGTACGCGCTCGATCGCCTCGAGCGCGACGTGTCGTCGGACTTCACCCGGGTCAGCACGATCGTGCGGCTGTTCGGGATGGGCACCGAGGGCGTCGGCGAGGACGTCGTCTACGACGCCGAGGACCACGACGTCCTCCAGGAGGCCGGGCCGACGCTGCCGCTGGCGGGCGACTGGACCTTCGGCGCGTTCTGCGACCACGTCGAGTCCCTGAACCTGTTCCCGGAGCCGCCGAAGACGCCGGTCTCGGCGCGCTACCGGATCTGGACGTATCAGTCGGCGGCGCTCGACCTCGCGCTGCGCCAGGCCGGCAAGCCGCTGCACGCGGTGCTCGGGCGCGAGCCCCGGCCGCTGCGCTTCGTGGTCTCGCTCCGGCTCGGCGCGCCGTCGACGATCGCGCCGCTGCGCGCGCGCCTCGACGCCTACCCGTCGCTGGAGTTCAAGCTCGACCCGACCAACGACTGGGACGACGCCCTCGTCGCCGAGATCGCCGCGACCGGCGCCGTCGAGAGCGTCGACTTCAAGGGCCACTACAAGGGAACGATCGTCGACACGGTCCCGGAGCCGGCGCTCTACGAGCGCGTGCTGGCCGCGTTCCCGGAGGCCTGGATCGAGGACCCCCACAGCGGCGTGCCGGAGATCGACGAGATCCTGCTCCCGCACCGCGACCGCGTCAGCTGGGACGCGCCGATCCACTCCGTCGCCGACATCCTCGCGCTGCCGTGGCCGCCGAAGATGGTCAACGTCAAGCCGTCGCGCCTCGGGCCGATCCGCGAGCTGTTCGCCGCCTACGAGCACTGCGAGGCCAACGGGATCCGGATGTACGGCGGCGGCCAGTTCGAGCTCGGGCCGGGCCGCGGGCAGATCCAGTACCTCGCGTCGCTGTTCCACGCCGACGGCCCGAACGACACCGCGCCGACCGGCTACAACGAGCCCTCGCCGCCCGCCGGCCTCCCCGACAGCCCGCTGCCGGTCCAGGCGAGCGCGATCGGGTTCCGCTGGGGATGAGCGCCGCGAAGCCGTTCGTCCACGCCGAGCGCGTCCGCTTCGGGCACCTCGACGCGATGCGCCACCTCAACAACGTCGAGTTCCTGCGCTTCTTCGAGACCGCGCGGATCGAGTTCCTGCGCGACATCGTCCCCACGCACGACCCGGCGAACCCCGAGGGGAACTTCGGGATCATCTTCGCCGAGTGCCACATCAACTACCGCTCGCCCGGCCACTACGACGAGCTGATCGAGACCGAGCTGAGCATCGGCGACGTGCGGCGCTCGAGCTTCCGCGTCGAGTTCGTCATGCGCGTCGGCGACCGGCTGCTGGCCGAGGGCTGGGGCGCGCTCGTCGGCTTCGACTACGTCACCCAGAGGGCCGCACCGCTGCCGGAGGACGTCCGCGCGACGCTCACAGCCCGCATGGTCCCCCGCGAGCGTTGACATACTGCTGAGAAGCGCGTGTTCTCGATCGTCTTCGCGAATCTCTGGCGCCGTCCCGGCCGGACCCTCTTCACCGCACTCGGCATCGCCCTGGGCGTGGCGACGATCGTCGCCCTGCTCTCCCTCGGCGAGGGCCTGAAGCGCACCGCCGGCGGCCTCGTCCACCTCGGCGACGCGGACTTCGTCGTCTTCCAGCACGGCGTCGCCGACCCGACGGTCTCGAACCTGCCGATCGCGATCCAGGGCAAGGTCGCGAAGATCAACGGCGTCCAGAGCGCCGTGCCGCTGATGATGCTCGTCGAGAAGGTCAAAGAGGACCCGTCGGCGATCGTCTTCGGGGCGCCGCCGACCTCGTCGATCCAGCAGCGGCTGCTCGTCCTCGACGGCCGCAACGCGGTCCGCGCGGGCGAGGTCACGCTCGGCGACCGGCTCGCGAAGGAGCTGAAGAAGGGCGTCGGCGACACGATCCGCGTCGACAAGACGAAGCTGAAGATCGTCGGCACGACCCACGGCGGCCAGTTCTTCCTCGACGCCGGCGCGCTGACCACGCTCAAGCAGGCCCAGGCGATCGTGCAGCGGCCCGACGAGATATCGGCGCTCACCGTCCAGGTGACCTCCGACGCGCACACCAAGGACGTCCGCAAGACGATCGCGCGCGACATCCCCGGCGTCGACCTCTTCTCGAACCCCGAGGAGGCGGCCCGCGCCGGCGCCAACGGCCAGCTCGTCCGCAAGACCGTGCTCCTGCTCGTCGCCGTCGCGCTGATCATCGGCGGCATCGGCGTCACCAACACGATGGCGATGGCCGTCCTCGAGCGCTCGCGCGAGCTCGCGCTGATGAGCGCGGTCGGCTGGAACGCCCGTCAGATCTCGACCGTCGTCCTCGCCGAGGGCGTCGCGGTCAGCATCATCGGCGCCGGGATCGGGCTGTTGCTCGGGGTCCTGGGGGCGGGCGGGCTCGCCGCGGCGATGAGCGTCAGCTCGGTCGTCGAGCCGCACGTGACGCCATGGAGCATGGGCCGCGGCCTGCTGATGGGCGTCTGCATCGGCGTCTTCGGCGGCCTCTACCCCGCCTGGCGCGTCACGCGCCTGCCCGCCGAGGAGATCCTCGCGCGCGGGGCCTAGCTCAGCGCTTCGGACATCTCGGGCGCCGTCACCAGGCGCCCGTCGAGCATGTGCAGCTGACGGTCGGCCCGTTCCGCGACCCGCGGGTCGTGCGTCACGACGATCACGGTCATGCCGCGCTTGCGGCGGGCCTCGCCGAGGGGGTCGCGGGTCCGCTCGCTGTTGGCCGTGTCGAGCGCGCCGGTCGGCTCGTCGGCGAGCAGCAGGCGCGGGTCGTTCGACAGGGCGCGGGCGACGGCGACGCGCTGGCGCTCGCCGCCGGACAGCTGGCCGGGAAGGTGGTCGGTGCGGCCCGTGAGGCCGACCTCGTCGAGGAGCTCCTCGGCGCGGCGGCGGCGCTCGGAGCGCGGCACGCCGGCGGCGACCATCGGGACCTCGACGTTCGCCTGCGCGGTGAGCATCGGCAGCAGGTGGTGCAGCTGGAAGACGAAGCCGACGGTGTCGCGGTGGTAGCCGGCGAGGCCGCCCTTGCGGTCGCCGGGGACCTTGCCGTCGATCAGGACGCGACCCGAGTCGGGCTTCGCGAGACCGCCGATCAGGCCCAGGAGCGTGCTCTTGCCGGAGCCGCTCGGGCCGGTGAGGACGACCGACTCCCCGCGCTCGACGCGCATCGTCACGTCAGCGACCGCGATCACCGCGCCGCGTACGCGACGCACACGTTCGAGCACGACCTCGGCGCCGGTGTGGGAAGCGCCTCCGGCCGCGGCAGGGTCGCCCTGCGGCTCGGTCTGAGCATCCATCGTCGGACTCACATTACCCCGTGGGGCGGTGAGAACGTCCGGTCCCCTTACGCCAATAGCCGCAATGGCGGGGGAAATCGGCGCAAGCTCTGCGCATTGGCTGCGTTGCAGGAGCCATGCGGATTCGACTTCCCCTCGCCATCGCCCTCGCGGCGATCGCTGCGACACCAGGCACGGCCGCCGCCTCCGGCGTGGCCTATCCCGACGCCGACTGGACCGAGGCGTCCATCGTCAACCCGACCGACGGCACCGTGCTGCACGCCGACGTCCTGCGGCCCAAGGGCGCGACCGACGCGGTCAAGACGCCCGTGATCCTCTCGATCGGGCCGTACTTCAACCACTCCGGCCAGACCGGCCCCGCGGGTCCCGTCGAGGACGCTCCCTACGACCCCGTCGGCCCGTCGGCCGGCCCGTCCGAGCGCTTCCAGGACTACGTCGAGGGCACGGGCCTCCTGAAGAAGGGCTACACGTTCGTGATGGTCGACCTCCGCGGCTTCGGCGGCTCGACCGGCTGCCTCGACTGGGGCGGCCCCGGCGAGCAGTCCGACATCAAGGCCGCGGTCGAGTGGGCGGCCGCGCGGCCCTGGTCGACCGGCAGCGTCGGCATGTACGGCAAGTCCTACGACGCCGCCACCGGCCTCCTCGGCGCGAACCTCAAGCCCACCGGGCTGAAGGCCGTCGTCGCGCAGGAGCCCGTCTACGACCTCTACCGCTACCTCTACGGCGACGGCATCCGCCGCGAGAACTCGCTCGCGACCCCGGCGCTGTACGACGCGATCGCGCTCACTCCGGGCCCGCTGACCGAGCCGGCCTACGACGTGACCGGCGCGACCGACCCGGCGTGCGCGGCGAGCAACTTCGCCGACCAGGCGCTCGACGACGACCACGACTCGCCCTACTGGAAGGACCAGGGCCGCAACGCGATCACCGGCGCCTCGAGCACCGACGTCCCGCTGATCCTCACCCAGGGCCTGACCGAGAACAACACGGTCGCCGACGGCACCGCGCAGTACCTGCAGGCCCACAAGGGCTACGAGCGCGCGTGGCTCGGCCCGTGGGAGCACGTCCGCGGCAACGAGGTCGACGAGGACGGCGTCCTGAAGATGGGCCGTCAGGGCTGGTTCGACGAGACCATGCGCTTCTACGACCGGTTCCTCAAGGGCATCGCGCCGACCGTCGCCGACCCGCCCGTCGCCGTGCAGGACAACACGGGCACGTGGCGCTCGGAGGCCCGGTGGCCGCCGGCCGACGCGAGCGGCTTCACGACCTGGCTGCGCGCCGGGACCTACACCGACCAGGGCACGTCGTGGAAGACCGGCATGACCGCATCCGACGACGCCTCGGCGATGTCCGGCGTGTGGTCGATCTCGCAGCCGCTCCCCCACGCCGTCCACCTCGCCGGCTCGGGGCAGGCGTTCGTGAAGGTGCGGACGGCGCTGCCGAACGCGAACCTCGCGGTCGACGTCTACGACCTCGACGGCAACGGCGAGGGTCCGCTGATCACGCGCCAGGGCCACCTGATCCGCAGCGCCGGCGAGAGCCGCCTGACCCTCGACCTGTGGTCGGCGGACTGGAAGCTCCCGGCCGGCCACCGGATCGGCGTGCGCGTCACCGACACCAACCAGGACTGGTGGCTGTTCACCGTCCCGACGCTGCAGACCGTCACGGTCGACGGCGCCTCGGTGACGCTGCCGTTCCTGCGGTACGACCGCACCGAGACGATCCAGGGCGATCCGGGCGTGCAGCTCGAGAGCTACCTGGCGGACAGGATCAGCGTCACCGACGCGATCCGGCAGAGCTCGGCGCGGACGTTCACGCTGCCGGCGGCGCTCGAGCCGCCCCCGGCCGGCTCGGAGTTCACCGGCGGGTACCTCGAGCCGCTGCCGGCGGCGGGCGGCTCCGGCGGCGACTCGGCTCCGGCTCCGGCCGCGTCGTCCGGCGGCGATTCGAGCCCGGCGCCGGCGCCGGCCGCCGCCGGGAACGCGCCCGCGGCGGCGGCGGTCGCGGCCACCGCGGTGAAGGGCTCCTCGGCCGCGAAGGCGAAGGCGAAGGCGAAGGCGCCGAAGCTCGTCGCCCGCGTCACCCGCGGCAAGGGCAAGCTCGTCGTCCAGGGCACCGGCCCGAAGGCGGCGACGCTGACGATCGCGCTCGTGCGCAACGGCAAGGTCGTCGCGACCAAGCGCGTCAAGACGACCTACCTCGGCACGTACCGAGCGACCTTCGCCGCGGAGAAGGCGGGCTCCTACGCGTTCCGGATCACGGGGCGGGCGGGCACGACGGCGCTCAAGACGACGACGCGCGCCACGCGGCTGCGGTAGGCCCGGCGCATCGACGCGAGAACGCGGCGCGCGCGGCCGATCGAGGCCCGCGCGACCGCGGCGGCGGCCCCGTC
>Ga0164241_10005135_pt1 | contig 12378 bp, 10 predicted proteins | sample OricomyardsoilBY_FD_108780 | JGI IMG/M metagenome (GOLD analysis project Ga0164241, IMG submission 108780) | Backyard soil microbial communities from Emeryville, California, USA - Original compost - Back yard soil (BY) | ecosystem: Environmental > Terrestrial > Soil > Unclassified | place: USA...
GACGTCGACTACGCCGTGATCGACGACGAGGTCAAGATCATCGACGAGTTCACGGGCCGGATCCTCGACGGCCGGCGCTGGAGCGAGGGCCTGCACCAGGCGGTCGAGGCGAAGGAGGGGGTGCGCGTCCAGGAGGAGAACCAGACGCTCGCCACGATCACCCTGCAGAACTACTTCCGGATGTACTCGAAGCTCGCCGGCATGACCGGCACCGCCCTCACCGAGGCGACCGAGTTCATGAAGATCTACAAGCTCGGCGTCGTCCAGATCCCGACGAACCAGTCGATGATCCGCAAGGACCAGAACGACCGGGTCTACAAGACCCGCGAGGGCAAGTGGTCGGCCGTGGTGCGCGAGATCGCCGCCCGCCACGAGGTGGGCCAGCCGGTCCTCGTCGGCACGATCTCCGTCGAGGTCTCCGAGTTGCTCGGCGACATGCTGACCAAGCGCGGGATCAAGCACACGGTCCTCAACGCGAAGCCGGAGCACGCCGAGCGCGAGGGCTCGATCGTCGCCGAGGCCGGGCAGTCCGGCGCGGTCACGATCGCCACCAACATGGCCGGCCGCGGCGTCGACATCAAGCTCGGCGGCAACGCCGAGCATCTGACGGAGGTCGAGCTGGCGAAGCTCGGGCTCAAGCCGGGCGACGACGACTACGACGCGCAGTTCGCGCAGATCCTCCCGACGATCGAGGCGCGCGTCGAAGCCGACCGCGAGAAGGTCATGGAGGCCGGTGGCATGTACATCATCGGCACCGAGCGCCACGAGTCGCGGCGGATCGACAACCAGCTCCGCGGCCGTGCCGGCCGCCAGGGCGACCCCGGCGAGTCGCGGTTCTTCCTCTCCGGCGAGGACGAGCTGGTGCGCCTCTTCGCGGGCGACCGGATCTACAACATCCTCGACAAGCTCGGCACGTACGACGACGACGGCAACGAGGAGCCGATCGAGGCCGGGATGCTCTCGAAGCAGATCGAGAAGGCCCAGCGCAAGGTCGAGGAGCAGAACTTCCTGACCCGCAAGCGCGTCCTCGAGTACGACGACGTGATGAACGAGCAGCGCCGGGTCGTCTACGAGTACCGCGACCAGATCCTCGAGGGCAAGGACATGGGGGGCTCGGCCCGCGACGAGCTCGGGCAGGTCATCGAGCGCCTCGTCGACGGCTACCTGATCGGCGACTACGTCGAGGACTGGGATCTCGACGGCCTGCTCGTCGCGCTGGCCGACGTCTTCCCCAACGACCTCGACGTCGAGGACCTGCAGTCCGGGCAGCTCGATCGCACCGAGCTCGTGGACAAGCTGATCGCCGACGCGATCGCGCTCTACGAGGAGCGCGAGGAGCAGTTCGGCGAAGAGCTGATGCGCGCGCTCGAGCGCTACCTGCTGCTCGACATCATCGACAACCGCTGGCGCGAGCACCTCTACGACATGGACTACCTGCGCGAGGGCATCCACCTCCGCGGGTTCGCCCAGATCGAGCCGATCATCGCCTACAAGAACGAGGCGTTCGAGCTCTTCCGCGACCTGATGAACACGATCTGGGCGGACTTCGCCCGGATGATCTTCCACGTGGAGGTCGCGGTCGACGGGGCCGCCGAGGCGAGCCCCGCGGTTCCGGCGCCACGGCGGCCGGCGGCCGGGAGCTCGACCGGCGGCGCGAAGGTCACGTACTCGGGCGGCGTCGGAACCGCGCAGCCGAGCCCGCTGGGCGCCGCCGCGAGCGCGGCGGGCGTCGCCGAGGCCGGCTACGCCACCGAGCAGGAGCTGCTGCCGGTCGTCGAGCAGCGTCGCGTCGACGAGCACGACCAGGTCGGGCGCAACGACCCGTGCTGGTGCGGCTCGGGCAAGAAGTTCAAGAAGTGCCACGGCATCTGAGCGGCTGACCGCACCGCTCACCGGGGCCGGGCCGCCGCTCGCGGCGATTCGGCCCCGCCGGCCGACGGCCTGCGGTTAGGCTGCGCCGATGTTCGGCACCCGGCCGGACTCGCGCACGACGATGGCCACGGGGCTGGCCATCCTGTTCGGCGCGGGCGCCACGTTGGTCTTCATCACGCTGGCGCTGCCGCACGCCGGCAACACGGACGACCTCGCGGTCGCCGTCCCGCCGGCGCTCGCCTACCTGGTCGCCGCCGCTCTGCTGCTCTGGGGTCACCGGATCGCGCCCGCCGGGTTCGAGGTCGTCCTCGCGCTCGGCTCGCTGCTGATCACCGGCTGCGTCGTGTGGGGCGGCGCCGCCGCGAGCGCGTACCCGCTGATGTACGTGTGGGTCGCGCTCTACGCGGGGTGGTTCTTCGCGCCGTGGCGGGTCGTGGCCCAGGTCGCGTTCACGGCGGCGCTCTACGCGGCGGTGTTCGCGATCAACGACGACGTCCCGGTGCCGCAGGCGCACTGGGTGATGGCGGTCGGGACCGCGGCGGTCACGAGCGCGCTCGTGACCGCGCTGATGCGGCGCCTGCGCGCGCAGGCCGCGGACCTCGAGGCGGTCGCCACGCTCGCCGGCGGCGCGGCCGAGCCGGCCGCCTACGCCGAGGACATCTGCCGCCACCTGGAGCGCTCGAGCGGCGCCGACCTCGTCGCGCTGCTGGTCGGCGACGACGAGCTGCGGATGACCGCGTCGGCGGGGCGCGGCGAGCTGCTGCGCGAGATCGCCGACCTGCCCGCGGTGCTGGCGGGCGTGCGCCGCGACGGCGCGCCCGCGACCCTGTGCGTCGCCGGGCCGGGCGCGCGCCGCGTGGCGGGCCTCGCGCAGCCGGTCCTCCGCGACGGCGCCGCGGTCGGCGTCCTGGTGGTCGCGTGGCGGCGCCCGCGGCGGCTGGTGGGCGACGGCGTCACCCAGGCCGCGGCGGTCTTCGCGGGCCAGGCCGCGGTCGGGATGGAGCGGCTCGAGCGCGTGACCCGCGAGCGCGAGCGCCGCGCGCTGGAGCTCAACGACATGATCGTCCAGGGCCTGGTCGTCACGAAGTACGCGCTCGACGCGCACGACGAGGAGCGCGCACGGGAGTCGCTCGACGGCACGCTCGAGCAGGCGAAGCGGCTGGTGAGCGAGCAGCTCGACGAGATCGTCCGCGACGGCGGCGACATCGCGCCCGGCGACCTGGCGCGGTAGGGGCGCGGCGCGCTCGCGGGGTGCCACGCTCGCGGGGTGCTCGGCCCGCCCGCGCGGTGCTCGGCCCGCCCGCGCGGTGCTCGGCCCGCCCGCGGGGTGCTCCGCCCGCCCGCGCGCTACTCCTCGCCGCGGTGCCGGCCGCCGCCGGGGAGGCGGTCGACGAAGCGGCCGAGGCGCTCGACCGCGCCCTCGAGCGGCAGGCTCAGCTCGACCGCGCGCTGGAGCGTCGGGATCGCGGCGGCGACCTCGCGACCGGCCGCGGCGACCTCCGCCGCCCGCGCGTCGAGACGGTCGCCGACGGCCATCACGCCGTCGACCCGGTCGCCGACCGCGACGATCTCCCCGGCGCGCGCGTCGATCCGCTCGCCGAGCGCCAGGATCGCCTCGGCGCGGGCGTCGATCCGCTCGCCGAAGGCGAGGATCCCCTCCGCCCGCGCGTCGAGCGCGTCGATCCGCTCGGTGAGCCGCGCCTCGATCGCCGGGAGCTCCGCGGCCGCCTGCGCGAGGACGTGCAGGTCGTCGAGCGCGCGGAGCAGCAGCCGGGGCGGGAGCGTCAGCGGGTTCATGGGACATATATTGGCCCCATGTCCGATGTGCCGACACCACAGCGCCTCGCCGCGATCCGCGAGCAGTACGACGCGCTGATGGCGACCACGGACGTCGTGAAGCTGGAGACGCGCGCCGCGGAGCTCGAGGGCGACATGGGCGCGCCCGGCTTCTGGGACGACCAGGAGACCGCCGCGAGGACCTCCGCGGAGCACGCGAAGGTCAGCCGCCGCGCCGAGATGCTGCGTTCGCTCGAGTCCGATGTCGAGGACCTCGAGGGCCTGGCCGAGCTGGCCGAGGAGGACGCGTCGATCGCGGAGGAGCTCGACGCGCAGCTCGACGGGGTCGAGGCGCGGCTCGACGGGCTCGAGCTCGAGCAGCTCTTCAGCGGCCGCTACGACGCGGGCGACGCGCTCGTCAGCGTCAACGCCGGCGCCGGCGGAACCGACGCCCAGGACTGGGCCGAGATGGTGCTGCGGATGGAGATGCGCTGGGCCGAGCGGCGCGGCTTCGACGTCGAGCTGCTGGAGGCGAGCCCGGGGGAGGAGGCCGGCATCAAGTCGGCCACGTTCCGGGTCAAGGGCGAGAACGCCTACGGCCTCTACAGCGCCGAGAAGGGCGTCCACCGCCTCGTGCGGCTGAGCCCGTTCGACTCCGCCAACCGCCGCCAGACGAGCTTCGCCGGGCTCGAGGTCGCGCCGGTGATCGAGGACGACGGCGACGTCGAGATCGACTCCGACGACCTCCAGGTCGACACCTACCGCGCGTCCGGCGCCGGCGGCCAGCACGTCAACAAGACCGACTCCGCCGTCCGGATCACGCACCGCCCGAGCGGGATCGTCGTCCAGTGCCAGAACGAGCGCTCGCAGACCCAGAACCGCGAGACGGCGATGAAGATGCTGCGCTCCAAGCTCGTCGAGAAGCGCGAGCGCGAGCGCCAGGAGGAGCTGGCCCGCGAGAAGGGCGAGGCGCAGGACGTGAACTTCGGCTCGCAGATCCGCTCCTACGTGCTGCACCCGTACACGATGGTCAAGGACCACCGGACGAACTTCGAGGTCGGCAACGCCCAGGGCGTGCTCGAGGGCGACCTCGACGGCTTCATACGCGCCGAGCTGCTGCGGTCCGCGGGGCGCTAGCCATGAGCGGCGAGCCCGGCGACGTCCCGCGCGGCGAGCAGCCGGCGGCGCCGTACCTCGACGCGCTCGTCGCCTACGCGTTCCGCGGCTCCGGCCGCTTCCACGTCCCCGGCCACAAGGGCGGCCCGGGCGCCGATCCCGGCCTGCGCTCGGCGCTCGGCGACCGCGCGCTGGCGATGGACATCCCGCAGGACATCGAGGGCATCGACCTCGGCCCGCAGCCGACTCCGTACGCGCGCGCCGAGACGCTCGCCGCCGAGGCCCACGGCGCGGCCCGCACGTGGTTCCTCACCAACGGCGCGACGCAGGGCAACCACGCGCTGTGCCTGGCGCTCGCGCCGCTCGGCGCGAAGGTGGTCGCGCAGCGCAACTCGCACGCCTCGGTGGTCGACGGGCTGGTCCTCAGCGGCGGGATCCCGCACTTCGTCGCGCCCGAGTACGACGAGGGCCTCGGGATGGCCCACGGCGTCACGCCCGACGCGCTGGCCGAGGCGCTGCGCGCCGCCCCCGACGCGCGCGCCGCGTTCGTCGTCTCGCCGACCTACTACGGGATGGCCGCCGACGTCGAGGGCCTCGCCCGCGTCGCGCACGCGGCCGGCGTGCCGCTGGTCGTCGACCAGGCGTGGGGCCCGCACTTCGGCTTCCACCCCGACGTCCCGCCGTCGGCGCTCGCGCTCGGCGCCGACGCCGTGCTCACCTCGACGCACAAGATCGTCGGCAGCCTGACGCAGAGCGCGATGCTCCACGTGGCCAAGACCGGCCGGATCGACCCGGACGCCGTCGGCCGCACGATCCGCCTCGTCCGCTCGACGTCGCAGAGCGCGCTGCTGATGGGCTCGCTCGACGCGGCGCGCCGCCAGCTCGCGATCCACGGCGAGGCGCTGCTGCACTCCACGCTCGCCGCCGTCCGCGACACGCGCGCGAAGCTCGCCACGACCGAGGGCCTGGAGCTGATCGGCCCGGAGCTGGTCGGGCGCCCGGGCGTCGCCGCCTGGGACCCGCTGCGGATCGTCCTCGACGTGCGCGGCACCGGCCGCTCCGGCTACGAGGTCGCGACCGCGCTGCGGCGCCTCTACGACGTCCAGCCCGAGCTCGCGACGCACGCGACCGTCGTGCTGCTCGTGGGGATCGCGGAGTCCGCGGCGGTGCTCGAGCGGATGGCCGGCGACGTCGACGAGACGATCAAGCGGATCGCGACGAGCGGCTCCGCCGAGGCGCTCGTCCGGGCGCCCGGCGCGCTCACCAACGAGATGGCGACGTCGCCGCGGGACGCGTTCCTGGGAGAGACCGAGGTCGTCGCCGTCGACGACGCGGTCGGCCGCGTGTCGTGCGAGTCGATCGCCGGCTACCCGCCCGGGATCCCGGCGCTGCTGCCGGGCGAGCGGATCACGGCCGAGACGATCGCCTACCTCCGCGAGCTCGTCTCGAGCGGCGCGCGCCTGCACGGCGCGAGCGACCCGGAGTTCGCGACGATCAACGTGCTCGCCGCGTCCTAGCCCGGCGGCGCGCGGCACTCCGCCGGCGCGCCGCGGGCCGAGGGGCGCGCGCGGCGGGCCGGAAGCCCGCCGCGCACCCCGTCGCTACTGCGTGATCGAGGCCTTGACCGGCACGACCATCTCCGGCGTGGTGCCGGTGCGCAGGCAGGTGACCGAGACCTTCGCGCCGCCGCCGGTGACGGCGAACGCCCACGAGCGGCCCTTGGGCGTCGAGCCGGCGAGCTTGGCGCCCTTGCCGAGCGTCGCCTTCGGGACCAGCGCGGCGTAGCCCGCGGGGCAGCTCAGCGTCGTCGTCTTCCCGGCCGCGACGCTGCCGCTGCGGCTCGCGAAGACGAGGTCGTGGTAGTGGTTGATCCGCTTCGTCGTCTTGCGGCTCAGGCACATGACGGTGTGGTCGGAGCCGACCGTGGTGGGCCGGATCGCGACCGCGCCGGCGGAGCACGAGTCGACCCCGTCCGGCGCCGAGGAGGGCTCGCCCGCCACGACCAGCGTGTGGCCCTCGGCCCACGGGGCGAGGCACTTGACGTTGAGCGTCACCGACGCGCTCTTGCCGCCGCGGTTGCGCAGCGTGAACGGCCACTTGGCGACGTCGGCGCCGCCGCCCGAGCGGACGACCTGCACCGCGCCGGCGCCCGAGCCGCTGAGCGTGCCGGCCGTGACGAAGTCGGTCTTCGTGACGCAGCCGAGCGTGGTCTTCGCGGTCTTGCCCGCGGGGATGCTGATCGTCTTCGCGCGCTCGCTGGTCAGGAGCTTCTGGCGGCCCGGCCCGGCGCCCGGCGAGGGCAGCCCGGTGCTGTCACCGGTCTTCTTGCCCATGCAGAGCACGCCGACGTCGACCTGCGAGACGTTGCCGCCCGGGTTGAGGAACGAGAAGACGTCCTGGTCGCCCTGGTAGCCGATGCCGACGAGCCGGATGCCCGACTGCACGCCGGCGTAGGGGATGTAGTAGGTCGGTGCGATCGCGTACGTCCCGCTCGGGCAGTACACGGCCTGCCTGAACGGCGAGTTGCCGCTCGAGCGGCTGATCGTCGTCGTCACGATCTGCTGGCTCACGTCGAGGTAGTGCTGGTGGTTCGAACTACCGTCCTGGGCGAACGACGTCTTGTGGTTCAGGCACCAGAGCGTGGTGTAGAGGTTCACCTGGGGATCGTTCGCGCCGGCGCCCGCGTGGAAGTTCATCGTCGAGGTCGGGAACCACTTGTTGCCGACCTGCTTGACGTCGGGCTCGATGCCGATCAGGCGGCGTGCCGCGCTGCCCGGATCGACGACGGTGCCGGCGCCGGTCGGCACGAAGGCGAACGGGTCGGCGGCCGCGGCGGCGCCGCAGGCCGGGTTCGTGTTGAAGTCGATCCCGATGCGGGCGGGGACCGAGATGCCGCCGTCGACGCGCGGGGCGAAGCTGAGCGTGTGCTGCGAGCCGCTGCCGCCCGTGGTGACGGTCTTGATGCAGCTGATCATCAGCTTGATCTGCGCGGCCTGGCCGGAGCGGACGTTGTTGACGACCTCGAAGTACCACTGGCTCGGGGCGGTGGGGGAGCCGTTGCCGGCCGGCGCCGAGGTGCGCACGTCGAGGTCGGAGAGGACGCCGCCGGGGACGCTGTCGACGCGGACCGAGCCGGACAGGACGTAGTAGTCCGTGCCGCAGCCGGCGTAGAAGGAGGTGATGCCACCACCGGTGGGCACCTCCTTGAAGATCTCCTGCTTGTCGAAGTTCAGGTCGTGCTGGTGGTTGCCGGCGCTGGCGGCGGCGGGAAGGGCCATGCACGCGAGCAGCGCGAGCGCGAACGCGGGCAGGGGGACACGGAAGGAGGGGAACATGCGCCGATCCTATAGGCCGGCCGTCCGGTGTTCAGTAAGGGTTTCACGAGGCGCGTCGCACGGCGAGGCTGAGGGCCTCGCCGCCGATCAGCCGCTCGAACGGCCCGACGAGCGCCCAGAGCGCCCGCAGCCGCAGCCCGGCGCCCGCGCCCACGGGCGCGACGCGCGCCTCGCTGACGAGCGCGCTGCGGTCGCCGGGAGCCTCCTCGACCCAGTGCGCGAACAGCACCCGCGCGGTTCCGGGCTCGTCCCACGTCCGGAACGCCTCGGCGCCGTCGAGGCGCGGGTAGTCGCGCGCCAGCGTCCAGATCCGCCCGGCCAGCCCGGAGACCGAGAAGCCCTCGCCCTCCTCGAGCACGGTGAACGGCGGCCGCGCGAACAGCTCCCGGTAGGTCGTGCCGCCCGGCACGTCGCCGCCGAGGCGCCAGCGCACGACCCTTCCGAGGCCCCCGGTCTCGTCGACGCGGATCGTCGAGGCGGCCTCCCAGAGCGCGGCCGGGGTGGCGGCCGACTCGCGTCGATGGCGCGTGCGGATCACCGGATCCGGCAGCCAGGCGTCGAGCTCGGAGGTGCGCACGCTGCCTATCCTGCCCGGATGGAGCTCGACGAGATCGTGCGGCGTGCGCTGCAGGAGGACATCGGCGCCGGCGACGTGACCAGCATCGCCACGGTTCCCGAGGATGCGCGCGCGGTCGCGACGATCACGCAGAAGGCGCCCGGCGTCGTCTCCGGGCTCGAGATCGCCGAGCGGACGTTCCTCGCGCTCGACCCCGAGGCGGCGATCGAGCGCCTCGCCGAGGAGGGGACCTGGCACGAGCCGGGCACGCCGATCCTGCGCGTCACCGGCGGCGCCCGCGCGATCCTCGGCGCCGAGCGCACCGCGCTGAACCTGCTGCAGCGGCTGTCGGGCATCGCGACGCTGACCGCGCGCTACGTGCGGGCCGTGGACGGCACGGGCGTGCGGATCCTCGACACCCGCAAGACCACGCCGGGCCTGCGCGCGCTGGAGAAGGCCGCCGTGCTCGCCGGCGGCGGCGTCAGCCACCGCGCCGGGCTCTACGACGAGATCCTGATCAAGGAGAACCACGCCGAGATGGCAGGCGGCGTCGGCGCCGCCGTCCGCGCCGGCCGCGCCGCGTTCCCGGACCTCCCGCTCGAGGTCGAGTGCAGCACCCCGGAGGAGATCGCCGAGGCGCTCGAGGCCGGCGCGCCGCGGATCCTGCTCGACAACATGGACGCCGACGGCCACCGCGCCGCCGTGGCGCAGGTCGCGGGCCGCGCGACGCTCGAGGGCAGCGGCGGGATCACGCTCGAGACGATCCGGGACAAGGCGGTGCCGGGGCTAGACTTCATCTCGGTCGGAGCACTGACCCACAGCGCTCCCGCCCTGGACCTGTCCCTGCTGCTGGAGCCCTTGCGATGAGCCTTCTGACGCTCGAGAACATCCCCGCGCTGCAGGCCGAGGTGCGGGCCCTGGCCGAGGAGCGCGACGCCGTGATCCTCGCGCACAACTACCAGCTGCCCGAGGTCCAGGACGTCGCCGACTACGTGGGCGACTCGCTCGGCCTCTCGATCCAGGCGGCGAAGACCGGCGCCTCGGTGATCGCCTTCTGCGGCGTGCACTTCATGGCCGAGACCGCCTCGATCCTCTCGCCCGAGAAGACCGTGCTGATCCCCGACGTCGACGCCGGCTGCTCGCTCGCCGACTCGATCACGCCGGACGCGCTGCGCGCCTGGCAGGCCCAGCACCCGGGCGCGATCACCGTCATGTACGTCAACACGACGGCGGAGATCAAGGCGCTCACCGACTACTGCGTGACCTCGTCGAACGCGGTGAACGTCGTCCGGCACATCCTCGAGGAGCACGGGCCGGACCAGGAGTTCCTCTTCGGGCCGGACATGTTCCTCGGCGCGTTCGTCGAGAAGACGCTCGGGATCGCGATGCACGTCTGGGACGGTGAGTGCCACGTCCACGCCGGGATCCGCCCGCGCGACATCGAGCGCGTCCGCGGCGAGCATCCCGGAGCCGACTTCCTGATCCATCCCGAGTGCGGCTGCTCGACGTCGGTCATGGAGTACGTGGCCGCCGGCGACGTCGACGCCACCGGCGTGCACATGCTCTCCACCGGCGGGATGCTCGACTACGCCGAGAGCGCCGCGCCCGGCTCGACGGTGATCATGGCGACCGAGACCGGGATGCTGCACCCGCTGCGGCTCGCCGCGCCCGGCGTCGACTTCATCGCCGCCAACGAGGCGGCCTCGTGCAAGTACATGAAGATGATCACGCTGCCGAAGCTGCGCGACTGCCTGCGCGACCTCAGCGGCGAGGTGAAGGTCCCCGCCGACGTCGCCGAGCGCGCGCGGATCCCGATCGAGCGGATGGTCTCGATCAGCTAGCGGTCCCGCTCGCCTCCGGGGCGAGCAGGTCGACGCCGCGCCGCGTCGCGGCGCGGACGGAGGCGAGGGTCTCGACCTTGCGCTCGAGCTCGGGCGGGGTGTAGCAGTGGACGTCGGCGGCGGCGCCCATCTCCGAGGCGTCCCACAGCGAGCCACACTGGTAGACGCGCTCGAGCCACGGCACGCCGTCGAAGTGCTCGGAGACGAGGACCACGACGTACTCCGGGCCGCGCTCGCGCTGCGGTGGCGCGCCCTGCTCGTCGTCCACGCGGGCTCCGCCGAGCAGCGCCCGCGACAGCGGCCAGCGATCGCCCACGCGCTGGACGTAGTGCTGCAGCTCGCGCAGGTTGAGCGCAGGGCCGGCGGCCACGTCGCGCATTGTGCCCGTTCAGGCGGCGCCCATCCAGGTGAGGACCGCGAGGACGCGCCGGTGGTCGTGCTCGGCCTGGGGGAGCCCGAGCTTGAAGAACACGTTGGAGATGTGCTTCTCGACGGCGCCGTGGCTGATCACCAGCGTCTCGGCGATCCCCGCGTTCGAGCGGCCCTCGGCCATCAGCCCGAGCACGTCGCGCTCGCGCGGCGTCAGGTCCTCGAGCCCGCCGCGGCGCCCGCCGAGCAGCTGCGCGACGGCCTCCGGGTCCATCGCCGTGCCGCCGCCGGCCACGCGCCGGACGGCCTCGACGAAGTCCTTGACGTCGGACACGCGGTCCTTGAGCAGGTAGCCGACCGCGCCGCGCCCGTCGGACAGCAGCTCGGCGGCGTAGGTGCGCTCGACGTACTGCGACAGGATCAGGATCGGGAGGCCGGGATGGCGCTCGCGCAGCGCGAGCGCGGTCCGCAGGCCCTCGTCGCGGAACCCGGGCGGGAGCCGCACGTCGACGACGCAGACGTCGGGCGGGTCCGCGTCGACGACGCGCTCCAGCGCGGCGCCGTCCTCGACCGCGGCGACGACCTCGAAGCCGTTGTCGGTCAGCAGCCGGGCGATCCCGTCGCGCAGCAGGGCGAGGTCTTCGGCGATCACGACGCGCATGGCAGCTCCGCACGGAGGATGGTGCCCGCACCGGCCGGACTGGTGAGCGTCAGCGTCCCGTCGAGGACCTCGACGCGCCGCCGCAGGCCGGCGAGCCCGTCGCCGTCGGCGTTCGCGCCGCCGGCGCCCTCGTCGCGGACCTCGACCTCGAGGCGGTCGCCGAGCCGCGTGAGCCGGACGGTCGCGGTCGCGGCGCCGCTGTGCTTGGCGACGTTGGTGAGCGCCTCGGCGACCACGAAGTACGCCGCGGTCTCGACGTTCGCCGCGGGCCGCTCCGGCAGGTCGACGCTGACCGCGGTCGGGACCGGGCTGCGCGCCGCGAGCTCGCGGACCGCCGCCTCGAGCCCGCGGTCGGCGAGCAGCGGCGGCCGGATCCCGCGCGCCAGGCTGCGCAGCTCCGCGTTGGCCTCCTTGGCGCCGGCGCGCGCCCGCGCCATCAGCTCCTTGGCCGCCTCGTGGTCGCCGCCGGCGAGCTTCTCCTCGGCGATCCCGATGTCGAGCGCCACCGACACGAGCCGCGCCTGGGCGCCGTCGTGGAGGTCGCGCTCGATCCGCTCGAGGTCGGTCGCGGCGGTGTCGACCGCGCTCGCCCGCGTCTCGGTGAGCTGCTCGACGCGCTCCTGCAGCTCCTCCTCGCGGCGTGGGGAGAGCAGCCAGCGTGAGATCGCGCCCGTGCCGGACGCGGTGCCGCGCATCAGCCCCAGCCCGAACGGCAGCGCGGCGAGGCCGATCGCGAAGCACAGCCACGCGCGCCCCGGGGTCTCGACGGTGAAGCCGACGTAGGTGAACTCGCCGACCCAGCGGTACCAGATCGGCAGCGTCAGGCCGGCGACCACCAGCACGGCCAGCACC
>Ga0164241_10005136_pt1 | contig 12376 bp, 7 predicted proteins | sample OricomyardsoilBY_FD_108780 | JGI IMG/M metagenome (GOLD analysis project Ga0164241, IMG submission 108780) | Backyard soil microbial communities from Emeryville, California, USA - Original compost - Back yard soil (BY) | ecosystem: Environmental > Terrestrial > Soil > Unclassified | place: USA...
CTGATGATGATTTGGTAGAGCTGGATATAGATACGCCGGTGAATCTGGTATTCACCGCTGAAAATGAATTGCGCATCACACCGGCGGAGCGTTTGCCTAATGGTACAAAATTTCGTTAACCTTGGCTGCGGACGGATTAAAAGATATTGATCAATCACTTGATGATTTTGTATTGAATCTTGAAACCATCACACAAGAATTTGATTTACAAGTGAATAGTTTGATTCCGGTTTCCGGAACGGATAATCAAATGCAACTCACAGGCGCCATCATTACTGCGGATACTGCTGACATTAATCAAGTAAAAAAATTATTAAAAGTGTCGCTTGATAAAAAACAACAAAAAACTGAATGGGCTCAGGAAGCCGATCGCAAAACCAATCGTTTTACTATCAACAATATCATCCGCACTGACGCACCAGGAAAATTGGAATTAATCTGGGACGGCAAACCATTGCACAGCGATAAAAAAGGCGCACGCACAGTAGAAGTGCCACAACGTAATGTTTTTAAAGTGACAGGCGTACAAGTTGTACATCAACCCGATACCCATGTTGAAATCCGCTTTTCGGATGAGTTGGATACAACGCAAAATTTAGCCGGTTTGGTAAAAGTGAATGGTAATGATGTGGCATTGGTTCGCGACGGTAGTGTGTTGCGTTACTTTCCAAAAGATATAGGTGACGGGCAACAAAATGTCGTGATTACACAATCCATTTTAAATTTCAAATCGCAAGCATTGGATAAAGAATATTCCCAGCCTTTGGTGTTGAGCCTGGCAAAACCTTCGATTCGATTTACCGGCAACACCAGTATTTTACCTGATGCCAGTCAACTGTCTGTTCCATTTGAAGCCCAGGGTGTTGATTCAGTACAAGTCATCGCTTTTCAAGTTTTTGATAATAAAATTGGCCAATATTTACAAGACAATCGTATAACAGATGCCGGTTATTCTGCGCCCACACAAACCGGTCGTTACCTCTGGCGTAAAACATTTAAATTGCCTGAAGTCCCTCGTGAAGGTTTAAAACGATTTAATCTCGATTTAACCGAATTCATGCAACAGCATCATTCCGGTTTAATTCGTCTCGAATTGCAAATTGATCGCAGCAATTCAGTTTATAACTGTGAAGAAGCGCGTCCGGCAGAGCCTGTCGAACCTATGCCAAAAGATGCAGAAGGCGGCAGTTATTATGATGAACAGGAGTCTACTCCCGAATGGTATCGCCAGTATTATGAATCAAGCGGATATTATGACTGGGACGAACGTTACAATCCTTGCCACGATTATTATTTTTCCAACGGCAATAATAATACCAACGCAAAACGAAATTTTTTAGCGTCCAATATTGGTTTGATTGCCAAGTTGGGTGGCGATCAACATTTGCATGTCATTAGTACGCAACTTAATTCAGCCAGTCCATTAGCCAATACCAAAATTGACGTTTTCAATTATCAGGATCAACTTATAGGTCAAGGTACTACCAATACCCAGGGCATGCTTGACATCAAAGTCGATGGCACACCTTTTTATATTCAAGCCACACAAAAAGAACAACAAGGTTATTTGCGTTTACGTAAATCCGACGCCCTGCCAACCAATCAATTTGATGTGGGCGGTGAACAAATTTCCGGTGGATTAAAAGGTTTTATTTACGGTGAGCGTGATGTATGGCGCCCTGGTGATGATATTTTCCTGAGTTTTATTCTGGAAGATAACCAAGACACCTTGCCAGCGAATCATCCCGTGAAACTGGATTTGTTTGATCCGGCTGGCAAAAAAGTATTAACCCAAACCAGCACACAAGCGGTTGGTGATATTTATACCTTTGCCATTAAAACCGAAGAAACTGCACCTACCGGCAACTATCGCGTGGTAATGCATCTGGGCAATCATTTCTTTGACAAAATGTTAAAAATTGAAATGGTAGTGCCGAATCGCTTGAAAGTAGATGTCACTCCGGAATCAACACCTTTGCGTTCATCTGAAATGCCGATGAATGTTAATTTATTTGCACAGTGGTTACATGGCGGCACGGCGAAAAAATTAAAAGCGGATACTGAGGTGAAGTTGTTCGCCAAAAAAACCACCTTCGATGGTTATGGACAATTTGATTTTGATGATGACGTTCGTAAAGTTGCCAGCAGCTCTATCAAAGTATTTGATAAAAATCTGGATGAAAAAGGCAATGCCGATTTCGATGTGAATTTTTCACTGGATTCAACACCACCGGGGAAAGTGACCGCCAATTTCATCACGCGCGTGTTTGAAGAAAGCGGCAACTTCAGCACCATCATGCGTCCCTTTGATTATTTGCAATTTGATACCTGGTTTGGTTTGAGTTTGCCGAAAGGCGACGGTTATATGGGCTCATTAAGTCGCGAAGAAGATCATGAGGTATTGATTCAAGTATTAAATGATCAGGGCAAACCTGAAGCCAATTATCCCGCAACTGTCAGTGTTTACGAATTGGAATGGCGTTGGTGGTGGGATGAAGAGTCACAAAGTTTGGCCGATTATTTTTCTGAAAGTTCGCACACACCGATTACTGAAGAAACCGTGTCCAGTGATAGCAATGGTCGCATCAAATGGACATTGGATCACACCAAATACAGTTGGGGTCGACATTTAATTCGTATCTGTGACGGCAATGATAATGAAACCGGTCACTGCACCAGTCAGGAAGTGTATTTAGGGTGGAGCTGGGATGATGCTGGCAGCAACAATGCCGCTACGCAAATGATGCTTTCCAGTGATAAAGAAAAATACGCAGTAGGCGATACTGCAAAAATACGTTTACCAAAATCCACGCAAGGTCGCGTGTTAATGAGTATTGAAACCGGTAGCAAGATTTTAAAAACTGGCTGGCTAGATGTGAGTGCAGAGCAACGTGATTTGGAAATTCCTGTCACTGCAGAAATGTCGCCGAATGCCTACGTACATTTAATGTTGTTATTGCCACATCAGGAACGACAAGCTGATGCTCCGATTCGACTTTACGGTGTAGTGCCGCTGATTGTTGAAGATCCCAAAACAGTGTTGAACCCGGCATTGGATGTTGCAGAAAAAGTTCGCCCCGAATCCGAGTTCTCAATAAAAGTCAGCGAAAAAAATCAACGGGCTATGACTTACACATTAGCGGTAGTCGATGAAGGGTTATTGGGATTGACTGATTTCCATGTGCCTGATGCGCACTCGAATTTTTTCCAACGCGAAGCATTGGGGGTGCGAACCTGGGATTTATTTGATCAGGTGGTTGGCGCCTACGGCGCATCATTGGAACGTGTGTTGTCGATTGGTGGATCAGATGCTGCATTGGATGCAGATCGCAAACGTCGTGAACGTCGCTTCCCACCGATTGTAAAATTTGTTGGCGTTTTCCAATTAAAAGCAGGCGAAATTCAAGAACATAAAATTAAATTACCTCCTTATATGGGTGCAGTCCGGGTAATGTTGGTTGCGGCGGATACCTCAACCAAAACTCCCGCGTATGGAAAAGTGGAGACCAGCGTAAAAGTCACGCAACCGGTTGTCGCCTACGCAACCCTTCCGCGCGTTTTGGGCCCGGGCGAAGAAGTAAATTTACCGGTAAATGTTTTTGTCAGCGAAGCTGATATTAAAACGGTGGATATCAGTGTTGAAGCCAATGAAATTTTCACCATTGTCGAAGGTAAAACCCAATTAAGTTTTACCGAACCGGGTGATGCAATTGCGATTTTAAAATTAAAAGTAAATGACCGAATCGGTAAAGGCCATGTAAAAGTGGTAGCTGCTGCGGGTGCAGAATCTGCAACACAAGAAATTTATATTGATTCGCGCACACCCAATTTGCCAACAACAGTGAGTGAAAGCAAATTGTTAATGCCGGGCGAAGTCTGGGAATCGCCTTTGGCTGCCAACGGAATGTTTGGCACCAATCAAGCGAGTGTAGAAGTCAGCAGTTTGCCACCGTTAAATTTGGATAAACGTTTGCAATATTTAATTTCTTATCCGCATGGTTGCATTGAGCAAACTACTTCTTCGGTATTCCCGCAATTGCGTTTGAGTAAATTAATCAATCTCCATGAAAAACAAAAACAGGAAATTGATAAAAATATTAACGCCGCGATTCGTCGTTTAAGTGGTTTCCAAACATCAACCGGTGGTTTCAGTTACTGGCCAGGTGAATCCTATGTGAATGATTGGAGCTCTACCTATGCAGGTCACTTCTTATTGGAAGCAAAACGCGTTGGTTATGCCGTGCCTGATAGCCTGTTAACCAATTGGATTAATTATCAACGCAGTGCCGCACGCATTAGTGATAGTCGTGATTATTATTACTATGAATCGGTACAAGCCTATCGCCTCTACACCTTGGCTTTAGCGAATGCTGCTGAAATGTCGGCGATGAATCGCTTGCGTGAAGAATTAAATAATACCGACAAACGTCATGAATATTATCGCGCAACCTCACGTTGGTTATTGGCATTAACCTATCAACAAGTCGGGTTAAAAGATGTTGCTTCTGAACTGATGAGAAAAGCAGGCGCGAATGTTCCTGTGTATGACGATTGGGGCTACACCTACGGCTCTGATTTGCGTGACCGTTCGATTTTATTAAGCGCGATGATGCAAACCAATGCCGATAAAGAAAGTACCTGGCAAATCGCAGAACAGGTTGCACAAACCCTTTCATCTGAAAATTGGTATTCCACACAAAGTATTGCCTGGGCATTAATGGCCATGAGTGACTTTGCAGAACAAAATTCTGACAGTAAAAATCCCATGCGCTTTGCTGTGAAAGAAGAAGGTCAAAAAGAGTGGAAAGGTTTATCGACCAGCAACACACTGTTCAAGCAAACCATTAGCACACCGAAAATCAGCGTGCGAAATGATTCCGATAAAAATCTGCGCGTATTAGTCAGTAATCGTGGAACGCCCGCGAATCTTTACGAACAACCCAAAGCGCAAGGTTTGGAAATGAATGTGTCGTTTATGAGTATGGATAATCAGCCTTTGGAAATTGATTCGCTGCCGCAAGGCACCGATTTTATTGCCGAGATCACCGTCAGCGCCGACTTCCAACATCTCAATCGCGAAAAATTGGAGGATCTTTCTTTCACCGCAGTTGTTCCAAGTGGCTGGCAAATTCGTAACGAACGCCTCGAAGGTTCACAGTTACCGAAAGGCATAGATTACATGGATATTCGCGACGATCGCGTGATGGCTTACTTCAGTCTCTGGCAAGATTATTACTGGTACTATCGCTATCAGGATCGCAATCAAACCAGCGTCACAGTGCGTTTAATTTTGAATGCCAGTTACGCCGGAAAATTTTATTTACCCGGCTGGCAAACCAGCGCCATGTATAACGAAAATATACGGGCATCGTCAAAAGGTAATTGGGTTGAAGTGATTGCGAAGTAAATAGAAAAAACCAGGGCGACTTATTGTCGCTCTGGTATTAATTCCACATTAATAAAATGAATGCACAGGGACTATGATCTACACCATCTATTAGGGAACCTAATTAATATGAATAATAAAATAGTAAATGGATTGATTAGATCTTTATTATTGTTAATCATCAGCTTGCCCTGTATCGCCACCACTCCCCTGCAAGTCAAGTACAGTGCGAGCACCGATGCTTATTTCAACAAGCGCGATGAATATTTTGTTGAGCTACTTGAGCTTGCCATAAAAAAATCCAACGCGAACATAACACTTGTGCCCGTCAAGATAGCGGATCATGTGGATACGCGTGATGTTATCAACCTCAATAAAGGCATTATCGATATTCATTGGATGCATACCAGCAACCAGCTGGAATCAAAATTAATTCCAATTCGAATTCCCTTAGATAAAGGATTATTTGGTTGGCGAGTGATGCTACTTGATAAATCCAATCAGCATATGCTGCAAAATGTAAAAAATATTTCCGATCTCAAACAATACAGTATGGTGCAGGGTTATGACTGGCCGGACACATCGATATTGGTTGCGAGTGGTTTCAAGGTTGAAACCTCCTCATCTTTTCGCGGTCGCTTTCGCATGTTGAAACATAAACGCGGCGATCTTTTTCCGCGATCCATATTAGAAGTGTGGGCAGAAATGGAAGAACAGCGAAATTCTGAAATAGTCGTGGACCCTTATATTTTACTTTATTATCCCACTGCTTATTATTTTTTTGTGGCAGGCAAAAATCATGAATTACAGAAAGCCATTGAAACCGGATTACAATTAACTATAGATGACGGTTCATTTAACGAACTATTTCAAAAATATTACGGCGAAGTGATAAAAAAATCCAAACTTGATAGCCGCAGAATAATCGCTATTCCCAACCCCGGCTTACCACCTACTACACCTTCACACAAAAAAGAGCTATGGTTTTCACTTGATGATTATGCGGCACCGAGAAATAAAATTATATGAATCAGGATATAAAAATGAATGAAACTGAACAGTATATTTGCGAATCAATAAAAGTCTGGGTGTGGTCGGGGTTTTATAATCTGGATGAAATTATGCACATGGCGAATGATATATTGGAAGAAGACACTGATGTGGATGTGTTAATGCAATATGCCAGAAATGAGTTGGCGCAAAAAAAAGTTGCCGAACAATCCTGGCTACAGATAACAGACTGTGATCGATTGAATGCCGCATTTGACGAATTAAATGCGTTAGGCATTATTGCTTTGCACAATACCGGTTATACGATGTCTGATGGGCATGAGGATGTTGGCGATGTATTGCGATCAATTGACAGAAGCAAAATCAATATTAAAGGTTACTGTTTTTATCACGGACAAGATCTTGAACGTGCAGTCAATTCTATGGAGCTGGCCTTGGCTTATGGTGACCTGAAAGCCATCGATGAGAAAAAAGTAGAAGTAGGCAAAGAAATTGTTGCGGTATTAACCAAACATGGACTTAAATGCAAATGGAATAAAAAACCAGACGTACGCATTAGTCTACCCAATATACAATGGCAACGTAGAAGCACTGAGACTTGATGGGAATAAATTAATTGTTATCGAGTAACATTTTTTGCTTTTAACGGCGCCGTATTCAGCAAAGCTAAAAAATCTGCGGGCGCGGGCGTTTCAAAAATTAATTCTTTACCGCTGTTAGGTTTGAAAATTTTCAATCGTAAGGAATGCAAGCCCATGCGTTCGCCTGCCGTGCCATAACGCGGATCACCGATTACGGGATAACCCAGCCAGGATAAATGCGCACGAATTTGATGTTGCCGCCCGGTTTCCAATTGCACACTTAATAAACTGCGGTTGTTGGCACTGCGTTCGGTTTTGTAATGAGTAATCGCTGGTTTAGCATCGGGATGGGCACCGACATGCATGCGATATTCAATTTCATCAAGCCGTAATGGTTGATTAATGGTTCCTTGTGGCGGATTGGGGCAACCCTGCACAATGGCCAAATAATCTTTTTCAGCATTTTCCCATTTATCCATGACGGCTTCACGCATTTCTTTTGATGTAGCAAATAATAAAACGCCAGAAGTGTCGCGATCAATACGATTCACCGGCCACAATTTTACTGCTAACGACGGGCGTGATAATTGTTTGCGCAAAATTGCCAAGGCATGTTGTTGGGTTTCTTTGGCGGTGCCGACTGACAACAAACCGGCAGGTTTGTTGATGGCAATTAAATCGCGATCCGAGTATAAAATTTCCAATCGTGATGGTGTGGGATTAGATACTTTTACGGATGTGCCTACTTCGACTACATCGCCGACAGTCAATGCATAATTATGTTGCCTGACAGAAATACCGTTGACGCTCACACAACCGGTTTGCAATCGCTCTTTTATTTTATTGCGCGCCCAATTTTGCAAGTGAGCATTAAGAAATACCAGGAGTGTTGCAGGTTCTGTAACAGTTAGCTTATCCGACATATTTTTTCAGTTAATTTTCAACCAATGTATGGGTTGGGATTATGGAATTATTTTTAATTCAACAAAAGAGTCCATTTCCATTAGATAGATTTTTTTGCTGGATTTTTTCATGCTGCACTGAATCGGCTTGCTGGCATTCAGATCTAAATTCCAGTCTTCGCAAATATGATTTAAAAAATAAGTCTCTTTGCCTTTGCCCACTTTATCAAACCAGGTAATTGATAGCTCGCCATCTTTTAAGATTAATCCGGTTGCAGGTGTGGCGCCCCCTTCTTTAAACCAAAACCAAGCATAAAAATTTTCTATATTGGTCAGCTTTTCAAAAATACAGGCTTTGACTTTGGTTGGATCTTTACCAAATTTTAAATCACCGCAATTTTTGGCTTTATCGGCAATGTAAGTGACGGCATAGCCCTTAGGTGACTCGGCCTGTACCCATGCGCAAATACCGGATGAAACGATGATAAAGGTGAGTATAAATGGCTTCATGTTAAGCATCTCGAATTAATGTAATGACAGAATACCCAGAGATGGACTATTAAATAGTGATAAAAGTCGCTATGACAAGAAAATCCCGTTGGGTTTATCCCTGTGCTATCCACTATTGCAGCAACAAGGTTTAGAATGCGTGCTGTTTTTTTATTCTTTTAGAGTCTTGCAATGCATTATCTTTCACCTGAATTTGCACTGGTTTTTCTGGTGTTTATATGGATGTACTGGCGCGCTGGCTGGCGTTATGGACCGGGTGCTCAAAATCAATTGCTGTTAATAGCGAGCTATTTGTTTTATTTCAGTTTTAATTGGCGATTTGCCCTGATCCTGTTGATTTTTTCTCTGGTGATTTTAGGATTAGCGCGTTTGATACCGGATGGTTATGGCGGTCGGCGACGATGGCCGATGATTCTGGGCGTTGTATTAGCACTGATCAACCTGGGTATTTTCAAGTACTACAATTTTTTTCGTGAAGAAGCGTTGTATTGGTTGTCGCCATTATTTAATACCGCCAGCTTGCCCGCGCTGGATTTATTGTTACCTGTCGGCATTTCGTTTTACACCTTTCAGGGATTGGCTTACTTAATCAGCATTGGTCGCGGTGAACGTGCGCCCGCCAGCTGGCAACATGGATTACTGCATTTATCTTTTTTTCCGACTTTACTCGCAGGGCCAATTTGTCGCCCGAAAGAATTATTACCACAAATTGAAACCGAGTTGGATCGCAATATCACTGCACCGGATCTTGCTTATTTATTATTGTTGTCTGCATTGATTAAAAAAGTCTGGCTCTCTGCCTGGCTGGCAGAAACCTGGGTGAATCCGGTATTTGCCAATCCGGATGGTTACCACGCAATTGAATTAATCTGTGCTGTCATGGCTTATGCCTGGCAATTATTTTTTGATTTTTCCGGTTACACGGATCTGGTCACTGCATTGGCATTATTTTTAGGATTTCAATTGCCACGCAATTTTAATCAACCTTATTTGGCAAAATCGATTAGCGAATTCTGGCAGCGCTGGCATATAACCTTGTCGCGCTGGATACGCGATTTTGTTTATATTCCATTGGGCGGCAATCGTGGTTCATGGGGCCGCACACAATTCAATGCATTAGTGGCCATGACGCTTTCCGGTTTCTGGCATGGCGCGAGTATGACCTTTGTGATTTGGGGTATTTGGCATGGTGTGGGCGTGATATTGCAAAACATCTGGCAAAAAATTGGATTTCGTTTACCCGGATTGATTGCGCAAATCATCACTTTTATTTTTGTATGTATTGGTTGGTTGATGTTTCGCGCTGAAGATTGGCAATCTGTCGAATTATTTTTTGCGGGATTAACCGACTGGCAAACCTTGCCACGATTAAATTGGCCGGGATTAATTGTGGCCGTGTTAATTTTTTTCTGGGCCGCGACCAAAGCCGAAACTACGATTAACAGAGGTACGGAACTATTAGCGCGCTGGCCATGGTGGATCAAAAGTATTCTGTTAGTATCAGGTGCATTATTGGTTATTGCATTGTCACCACCCGGCATGCACGGTTTTATTTATTTTGGATTTTAAATGTACGCCGACGAGAAAGATTTACGCGGTCTCTATGCCATCACCCTGGCTGCATTTTTATTGCTGAGTTTAAAGCTGGGCGCTTTGGTGCAATATTTTCAGCAGACGCATCATATTTTTTTGGATGTAAACCCAAGTGCTGCCAGTGCCGATTGGTTTCACTTAACGGATGAAATTGAAACTGCACGCCAATCTGTTGAATCTATTCAATTACAAGCCAATCAACGTTTGATTAAAGCCGGGCAAATTATTGCTCTGGGTGATGCCGCTATACCCCAACCTGAAATTCCTGCTTGCCCGGTTGCCAACAATCAATGTCCACAACCAATTGCCAATGTTATTGATACCCCCATTAAAACGGTTGAAACAAAAACTGAAACGCCGGCAATTCATTCACCAACAGGCGATACAAAACCCATCGACACTGCAGCCAGTGTTTTACCTATGGCTGATCCAAATTTATCCCATTTGCCAGCAATCGATACGCCGATTGAATTACAAGCAGGCGATAAAGTTTTGCTCGTCGGTGACTCAATGATGCAAGGACTGGGGCCGCATATTGTCAGCAGCCTGAGCCGCAATAATGGCATTAACACTATCGACATGAGCCGGCATTCAACCGGTTTGGCTTATCCCCATTATTACGATTGGCCGAATACTATTTTGCAAAAGCTGCAATCGGAAAAAATTAATCTGTTGATTATTTTTATCGGCGCCAACGATACCTGGGACATAGTCATCAACGGTCGTTACACCGGCTTTGGTAATCCAAAATGGATAGAAGTGTATTCCGAGCGAGTGGAGAATATTATTCTCACCGCCAAAGCTTATAACGTCCGCGTGATCTGGTTAGGTGCGCCGCCCATGGGGCGCGAAAAAATGATGGATCGGGTTCCTGTGTTAAACCAAATTTTTGAATCCGCAGCAGCTAAATATCCCGGCGTTGTGCGTTATGTTCCTACAGCCAGCAGTTTAAGTTCAGATGGAAAAACATTTAGCAAATTTATCGAATTACCAACACGCGGCAAAGTGATGGTGCGAACGGATGATGGTGTACATTTCACAGCGAATGGACAACGTCTGTTAGCGCAACTGGCGTTATCGCAATTGGTGTTGCATCCTTTTGATAAAAAATTAGCTGCAAAAAATAATTTATCCGTATTAAGCCAATCATCGAGCAGCAGTATGTCGAGCATGGCAAGTGAATCCAGCGCGTCATCTACCCAAATTGAGATTCAGACTGTTGCATTGGAAACACCACAGGCTGTTGAAGTAAAAAGTACAGCAAAAACCGAAACGGATTCATTGCCAATAATTCAGGAGAATCAAGAATGATTTTTCTGACGTTTTTAAAAAATTATGTGAGTTCATTGTCATCCCCGCAGGGGATCCAGCGTCTTCAATTCACTGATACCAATGGACGCCATTCCGGCATGGCGAAGTTACCTATTTTATTCGGTTTTTTATTATTTATTTTTTCTTCAATGGTTTTTGCAAAATCGTCATTTGTTGAAATAGAAGATTTTAAAGATCCCAATGCAAAAGCCTTATGGCAAGCCTTACATAACTTGGAAACAGGGATTCGTCTCGAACCTGTACGCATTATTCAATTAGGCGATTCACATACCGCCGGTGATTATTTAACAGGACGTTTGCGACAACAATTGCAAGCGCAATATGGCAATGCAGGAATCGGTTGGTTAACACCGGGTTATATTGTGAATCAACGTTCTGATCTGGCATTGATGAAAGGATTTGGTAAATGGCAAGTAAGTGATAGCAAATTGCCAAAAACAAATGATGTATTTCCTCTTGGAGGATTATTCAATACATCCGGTGGTGCATCGATCATGGACGTTAAAGCCAAACAGGATTTAATGAGTGGCTCCTGGCAGTTAAGTATCTGGCATAAAAACAGTAACACCCCCTGGAAAATTGCACTGCCTTCCGGAAAGCTTTACAAACTCGCACCGCAAGATCATGTCGATGGCGAATGGAATTTAAGTAATATCGCCGTGAATTCTACCAACGCCGCCAATTTGCGTTTGCTCGCACCCAATGGTGGAAGCCTGGGTGGCATTGCACTGGATCGTATGTCACCCGGCATTACATTCGACACCATGGGCATTAATGGCGCGCGTGCATCGATTATAAATCGTTGGGACCAAACCAGTGTTCAAAAACAATTGGCCTGGCGAAAACCACAATTAATTATTTTGGCTTACGGCACTAATGAAGCGTTTGAAACAGATATTTCTGATTATGCAAACCAATTGCGGCAAGTCATTCGCTTGCTAAAAAAATCAGCACCTGAAGCCGCTATTTTAATTGTTGGCGCACCTGCATCCGCAAAAACGCGCGCGCCTAATTCACATGGTGGTTGTAAATTACCTTTACCACCAAATTTAACGCAAGTC
>Ga0164241_10005137_pt1 | contig 12374 bp, 11 predicted proteins | sample OricomyardsoilBY_FD_108780 | JGI IMG/M metagenome (GOLD analysis project Ga0164241, IMG submission 108780) | Backyard soil microbial communities from Emeryville, California, USA - Original compost - Back yard soil (BY) | ecosystem: Environmental > Terrestrial > Soil > Unclassified | place: USA...
AGGAAGGGGTTTCAGCGCAACTGGCCTACGGCTCTACGGTCGTTCAGAGTCCGGCTTACTGTGAAGGTCAGATCGGTGCCACGTTCCATCCGGCCGGCGAGCTCTGCAGCCTGGACTACCCGACCTTCAAATCGGGAACCTGCCAGGGCGATAGCGGCGGGCCGATGCTTGCTGCTCAATCAGGAACGAGCGACCTCGTCCAGATCGGGATCACCTCGCACGGCCCTGAAGGCTGCCCGACCGACAAACCACGCGTCGACACCCGGGCGGATCTCATCGCCGGTTGGGTCAATGCCAGGATCGCGGAACTCGCACCCTCGCCAGCCATTCCCGCGCCGACTCAAGTGGCAACGCCGAAGCCGGTCCCGCCACCGGCTGCGCCGAGCATCGAGCGTCTCACCGGAACGGTGGCCAAGACCCTCACCCGTGAAGCACTCACGACCGGGCTGGGTAGTCGGTTCGTGCATCGCAGGAACTACCGTCTTTCGTGCGTCGAAGTCGAATCAACGAAGCAGAAGTGTTCGGTCAGTTGGTGGTTCGGGGCGAACGACTACTGGGGCTCGGTCACGATCTACTACGCGTTCGAAGGTGGTCGGACGGTATGGAACGACCGCTATTCGATCAAGAAGGTGAATGACTACTGCTACTGGCACTCCGGTCACCGAGCTAGCTGTCCGATTGGTCGATTCAGCAGCTAAGCCGCCACGACCTTCCCCTGGGCCTCCGAGGTCCTGGGCTACGGATCCCTTTGATGATCGTTTCGCACACGTTTTGAGCGTTTCGACCTGGCGCCGTCTACGGGCGGCGCCTGGTCGAGCCGCAGGGTGCGGTTCGGGAAAGGATCACCATGTATGTAGTTGAGGAAATGAAGGGCGGCGAGGTCATCTTCAGAGCCGACTTCGAGGATGCGGCCGGAATCGCCGCGCACTTCTCCCGGTCCGCCGAGGAGATAGGGCAACTGTGCGAGTGGGCCGAGGAGGCTCCCGGCGTCCCGCAGGGCCTCGCGACCGGGCCGAATTCAAGTCTCATCATCACGGCTGAGGAGCCCTAGTCCCTGGAAAGAGTCCGGTGCCCTTGGTCGAACCGCTGGGCTCGGGTACACGATCGCCGCCCCGGCGGCTCTCCAGGCATGCGCTGTTTTGTGCCGCTCGCGCCGTGGCCGGCGATCCGACCTGCGCGTCGTGCAGATCGCCGTGTGCGAGGGCTTCATCCACTAGGTGCGGGTCATGGTCAGCCGTGGACCCGCTCCTCCCAACCCCAATCGAGGAGGTCCCGCGATGTTGAGTTCCAGGCGCATTCTGGATGCGGTGACATTTCGCCGCGTCGTCGTCGTGTTGTTGCTCGGCGGCTTCGCCGAAGCCATCGCCTCGTTCCTCGGCTGGCTCGTGTCCGTTGGCTGGGAGTTGAAGGACGTGGCGACGCTGCGGGCGTTCCTGGCGGCAGCGATCGTCTTCGCCGTCGACGCTGGCCTGATCTACCTGGCCTTGCGCGGACTCGGATCGCTGCTTCAGCGCTGGCGCAGGGAGAAGCTGGCTGCGATCGTCGCCGAGCCGACCGGAGAGCGCGACGCACCCGTTCCGCTGAAGGGGATCGACGGGGTGGGAATCGAGCGGGCCGACTGGCTGCCGGAAGGAGGCGGCAATGGCCGCGGTTCTGAGTACTGCTGAGCGTCGCCCGGCGCGGCCCTCCGAAGAGAAGCTTGGACGAGACCCCTCGCCGGCGAGGGGTGGCGCACGCCCCTACGTATCCGTGCAGGGGGCGAGTGATATGTCCCCAAGATGTGAGAGCACGAGCGCGGTGGTGATCGGCGGAGAGCCGGTCACCGGCCTCGAGGGCGCCGCCTTCGAGCACCTGGCGCGCGTCGGCGGACCCGAGGCGCCCAGTCCCCTGGCTTGGCTACGAGTTCGCGACCGCGACCTCGTGATCTGCGATGGGGCGGGCGTCGTCCTCTACTCCCTCCGCATCGCCTCGACCACGGCGGGCTGGGAGCAGCGAGCGGTTTCCTACCCGCCCGCTCTCGTGTTGCGGGCTCTTCGCGAGCACCCCAACTGGGCCCGGCAGGCGAGACGGCTGTGTCTCACCTCAGCGCAGGCGCGTGCCTGCCGGGTCCCGGTCGGTGTCGTCGCAGCCGAGGCCCGCGCCGCCGAGGATCTCGGTGCCCTCTACGACGGCGAGGAGGCGGTGTACAGGCTGAGCGAAGCAGCCGGCGCGTTGTTGCAGGGCTGCGGCAAGCAGGCGGCCAAGGCCGGCCGCACCTTCATGGCCGATGTCGGCCGCGCTCGACGTCCCAGCCATGTGCCGCTCTACCGCCTGCAGGGGGCACTCGCCGAGGAGCTTGCCCTCGGACGCTCGGCTGCCGCGATCTGCTCGCGCTCACCGGGCTTCAGCGACTCCACGGAAGAGAGCAAGGTGACGGTCCTGCTCTGCCGGCGGCTCGGCCTGCAGGGCACCCGCGACTGCCAGAAACGGTTGCGCTACTCCCGCGTCGTGACTGCGGACACGGCGGAGCTGCTTTGTCAGGCGCTCGACATCGCTCCCGAGCAGGTGGGGCTGTGAGCGAGGTGGCGACGGTGTCGCCACCTCGGCCCCTCGGGGCTCCCGACCCAGGGCCGCCGCAACCGGTTGCGATGCGCGACCGAACGGGGCGGCGGATAGACAGGGTCCTCGGCGCTGACGCCCATGCGGTTCTTCTCACCGCGCTCCTACACACGGCCCGCCCGGGCTTCGTCGAGTTGGTCGGTGCCCCGCGGCTGCCCGATGGCCGCCTCGGGATCTTTCCGCGCTCTCACCTGGAGAACTTCGTGCGCGCAGGGTGTCGGGAGGAGTTCCTGGAGCGGGTGCGGGTCCTCCGCGCCGGAGAGTGCCGCGAGGTCTTTCTCACCCCCGCCACCTTGAGGGTGCCGGTGCCCGGTAACGACTCCGTCGATCGAGTTGCCGTCGCCTGGGTCGACATCGACGACCCTCGTCGACTGCGAGGCCTGCGTTCCTTCGCTCATCCTCCGCATGCCGTAGTGGCATCTGGATCTGGCGGCGCGCACGCCTACTGGCTCTTGGCCGACGAGATCCCCGGCGAGCGCTGCGAGGCGCTCAACCGGATGCTTGCCGCGGTGCTTGGGGCCGATCCGGCTTCGACCAACCGCGGTCGGATCATGCGGTTGCCCGGCACGCTCAACCACAAGCCTGAAAGTAAGGGCTGCCCACCGGCCTGGTGCCGAGTGGTCATGTGCGATCTGGCCAAGGCTCCCTACCAACCGCGTCGTCTTGCCCACGGCCTTCGCGATCCGAAGGCGCCGCGCCCGGCGCGTCGCGCTCGACGACCCCTGCCCGACCCGGGCGAGGAGCCCTGGGCGGGTATGGAGGCGATCGAGTACTACCGGGCGATCGTCGGCCTCGAGCCGGGCCGCGACGGCAAGGTGCGCTGCCCGAACGCGGCTCACACCGACGAGCATCCTTCCGCCAAGTTGTACCGCGGGGTGGGGAGGGGCTGGTACTGCTTCGCCTGTCAGGCCGGCGGCGGGGCGGTCGACCTCGTGGCCGCCCGGCGCGGCTACCCGACCGGGTCGGCTCTGCGCCGCGAGCAGTTCAACGAATGCATCGCGGAGTTGCGGCGCATCTTCGGCTGTGCTGAGCCGCCGGCACGAGGATCGGAACACCATTGATGGCCGCGGCCTCTCGTCAGAAACCAGCGGCCAAGCGTCGCCCGGCTCGCTCCACGAAGCGCCCCGCCAAGGTCGACATCCGCGAGAAGGAGCGGGCTGCGGCCCTGGAGAAGGCCAATCGCCGCCGTGGGGAGATCGCCGACCTGAAGGCCGATGCTCGCAGTGGTCGGCTTGGGCCCGAGGCCCTGTTCGCCGACCCCCGAGCCCGGAAGGTGAAGGTGCTCACTCTGCTCCCGGTGATCCCTCGCTGCACCCTGCGAGTTGCGCTCGAGGCGCTCTTGGTCTGCCAGATCAACGGCGCCCGCCACTGCAACGACCTGAACGCCGAGGAGCGTCGCTCTCTGAGCGAGGCACTCGTGCAACTCGGCCAGGGCATCGCGCTCTCTCCCTCCCCCGCGATGTCCAGCCAGCCCGAGGGGGTCGATCGCGAGCTCGACCGAGTGTTACGCGGCACGCGCCGGATCGTGCCGGCGGTCGAGCTCGCCCCCTCGGAGTTCGCGGCCGCTCGCTCGGGCCTGGAGGCTGACCCGCAGCTCCTGCGCATGGTCGACCGCCTCGTCGATGCGGTGCGTCTGTACGCCGATCGTGATGACGGTGGAGTGCGTGCGCGCGTTGTGGCCGAGCAGTGGATCCGCTTCCGTAATTACCGCGCCAAGGTCGCGTCAGGCGAGTACCGGCCGCCGACCCAGCGCGGCCCGGCAGTGGTCGAGTGATCGCCCGGGCCTTCGCTGTCACCTCGCGGCCGTGGTAAGTCTTCTCACCGCGGGCTGCGCCCGGTCGCGGCTCACACCTTGTCTTCCCCGCGACTCCCTAACGCACTTGGAAGCGACCCGAGTCGAGGTAGGCGGGTCACCCAACCCCTTCACCAGTTCGAGAAGTCCTTGAAACCAGTTGGTACTCAGAGCTGTACTTGACATATGAGCGAGCAAAGGAGACACCCATGAAGATCCGCCCCTACATCGTTAGCCTCGTCCTTATCGCCATCCTCGCTTGCGCGATCGACTGGGGCTGGCTGGGGGACAAGGGCCAGGCGGCCGACATTCCTCGCGCCGGGCAGAGCGGGTTCGCGGAGGTAGAGCGGGTCGTCGACGGCGACACCGTGATCCTCTCCGAAAATCTTGGATATGGCCGGGTCGTTGGTGTTGATACCCCCGAGACCGTGCAGCCAGGAGCGCCCGTCGAGTGCTTCGGTCCGCAGGCATCCGCCTACACCAAGCGTGTGCTGGCTCCCGGCAAGAAACTCCGCTACCGGGTCGCGGTGGAGCCGGTCGATCGCTATGGGCGCAGCCTCGTCTATCTCTGGCTCCCCGACGGCCGCTTCTTCAACGCGATGCTGATTCGCAACGGCTACGCGACGGTGCTCACGATCCCACCGAACACCCACTACGCGTCCCTCTTCGAGCGCCTCGAGGAGAAGGCCGCCCGTGCGAGACGCGGCCTCTGGGGTCGCTGCTAACCGTCCCGGCTCAGAGAGGTAGGCGAAGGACGCCACGAACCCGAAAATAATCTCGATGCAGCCCCAGATCTGCAGTCGGTTGCTCGCGTCCATGTGATCAACATAGGTCGCTTATTCCACGCCACCGGAAATCCCTCGCGGGCGTACGTCCTAGCGATGACTGCCGGGTGCCTCTCACGTAAGAAAAGATGGGGCGTCTGGGGGCAATTATCGGATTAGGCAGGATCACCCGCCCTCCAGCTCGGCCAGACCCCGGGTGTGAGTAACTCGCTCACCTTGGCGCCGACGTGGCGCAGCACACGAGCGTGCTCCTAAAGGTCGCCCTGGATCACTAGGGCGCCGTTCGGCGGCGGCTATCGATCGGCCTGGGGGGGCGCAGGCGAGCGAGATAGCCGGGGAGTTTCGGCGAACTTGAACTCTCGCCGGGGAGTGCAGGGGGCCTCTGGGCGGCGGGCCTCAGGGGATGTGAGGCAGTAGCGCGGCACGCACATGCGCCCTATTGCCAGCCAATGGATCACCCGTCAAACACGTCGGTCGGACCACGGTTCGACGGCTCAATTCCGCATACACGTGAACAGAAGAAAGGATCTCAATGTCCCGATTCGATTCTGGGGCCGAGCAAGCGCATTCTCGGAATTCGCGACTGGCGCCGGGCGCCGCCACTATGAAGGCCCTACCTCCGCCGGCGGAGGCTAGGCCGATCGCGATCGCTTCTACGACGATCGGCGATGCCGAGGGCTCCCTGGGAGCCGCTGCGGCGCTCGCCTGCGCCGGGGCCGAAGGTGAGTCGGCCTCCCTCCTTATAACTGTCGGAGGTCGTCCGGCACGGCCGACCCTCCTGGCCTCCGCAGGCGCTCGTCACCTCGAGGAGCGCATGGCCGCGCATCTGCCCCTACAGCGCGTGGCAGCGCGTGGCCAGCTCTGCCACCTGTCGGTCCCGGCCGACGAAGGAGGGCTCGAGGCTGCGGCGGTGGCAGTGTCCCTGGTGTCCGGGGCAGCCGTGGTGCTTCACCTGCCGCCACTCCCCGGACTCGCGCTTCGAGCACGGCACGAGATTCGCCTCTCGGGGGCGCTCCTGCGTGCCAACCTTCCCGCCGCGCGCCCCCTGGTGACGCAGGTCGCTCGGGAACTGACGGCCGAGGGGCTCAGCGTCGGGATTCTCAAGCAGCGGCTTGGTTGGGTTGCCGAGCGCCGTGCGTTGTTCGGTGCTCTCCCTCCGGATGCAGCCGATGGTCTGCCTTCTTCGCTGCTGGATCGCCTCCTTGGGAGGGAGCGCATCGCAAGGAAGGTGGCGTCTTCGACTGGTGCTGCGGACCCCTGCTCGGTTTCACATGTTGGCGATGCGTAGCGGCATCGCCCGGCTTCGGGCGCGCCTCCTGCTTAAGCCCGAGCTGCGATCTCGCCCTGCCCGGCAGATCACCCTCGAGGTACGGCGTTCTGAGCGCCGCGCGTCTCGGGAGAAACATTCCGGTCATGAAGATCGGCCGCGCTGAGCGGCGGTGAAGTGATTGCGTGAGCAACGCGCTCCACGGTGCCTCTCAGCTTGGTGGAGCAAGCACGCTGCCACTTGTCGGAGCAGCTCAGCCCTAGTTCGCTGAGCCGAGGTTTGACCTCGCCGTGCCCGGCCCGCCGGCCGGCGCGGCTCCATACGGATCAACCAATCGACCCGCGGTCCCGCCGCGGGTCCGTCGACCCCTGCCCGCCATCGGGCAAGGAAGGAGTTACCCCATGTACCCAAGCTACAGACTGATCAAGCAGATCAAGCGCACCGCCGGTGGCCGCGTCAGCAAAGAGGGCCTCGAGCGCTCGCTGGCGATGCTCGAAGCCGAGAGCCCGATCGGGGCGCTGATGTCGACGCTGGCGGCCCAGGAGTTCCGCGAGACGATGCTCGACGCGGCCCAGGGGCGCCCGCGGCCGGAGATGTTGGCGTGGATGACGGTCGCCGCGGTCGGCCCTTTTCGCACCCGCCGCGCCCTCGCGGCCCGAGCGGTCCAGACCGTCGCTCCCCACGCCCTGATCGACGTTCTCCTCGCCGGCGGTGAGCTCGCCGAGGCCTGCGCGGCTCAGGCTGAGGAGGCACCCAGCGAAGAGGAGTGGGGCGCCTGGCTCCTACTCGGCCGGCTGCGCCGGCGCGAAGTGCGCGGCGCCGCCCAGGCCCAGCCCGCGCTGTGCCGTCGCCTACAGGAGGCCAGGCGGCAGGCGAAGCGCCCGATCAACCCACAGCTGCAGGGCCAGCTGCGTGAGCTCGGCCTCGTCTAGGGCCCTGTCCAGATCCCCCCGGCCTGCGGGCCGGAGTCAGACCCGCCCGCACTGCGCGGGCAGGAAGGAGTGCGCGTTGCACCCGATGCGTCGAATCGAAGAGATCAAGAGCACGCTGGAGAGCGGAGAAGAAGGCGCGGCGGAGATCCGTGCCGCTGCGCGGCTGCTTGAGCAGAGTGTCCCAGCCGCTGATGTCCTCGCCGCAGTGGCGGAGGCAGAGTTCCTGGGTGCACTGGTCGCCGTCTCGCGAGGCTGTGAGGGCCCCGAGGAGCGGGCTTGGCTCACTCTCGCCGCCGCTGGACCGCGCCGAGCCCGGCGGGCTCTTGCCTGGAGGGCGAGCCAGTTGCTCGACTCCGATGAGCTCGCGGCACTCGCCCAGCAGCGTGGTCCGGTCCGGGCCCGGAGGTTCGAGCGGCTCGCGGTCGCTGCGGATGAGCCAGGGGCAGCGGCCGCATGGCGGCTTCTCGCCCACCTGCGCGGATCTGAACTGCGGACGATGGTCCGGGCGCGCCCGACCCTCGCCGCCGCCTACAGCCGCTCTCGTTCAGTCCGCGGCCGAGTTCCCGCGCTCTCGCCGGCACTTGGCGTCGGCTAGCCCCTGTAGAGCCACAAACCAGAGAGGAGGCGTCGCGATCGCGCTGAAGACGATCGGTGAGGCCACTCGCTTCTTCCTGACCCGCCATTGGGTCAGGACCCGCGTCGGGCCATACGTGGTGACGACGGCCGAGGCGCGGACGAACGCTTTTGAAACCAGCGTGACCTGGGGCGAAGACGGCCCTGAAGTCGAGCATTTCGGCGGGGGTCTCGCTTTCGGCCTCCACCACGCCACGGCCAACCACGAGGTGATCTGTGAGCAGGTCGAAGCAAGCGTCGGGCTGGTGCGGATCCCCGCATCGCCTCCGCCCGCTGCCTGAGCGCAATCGGCAGGGACGCGGCGCTCGCCAGAGGGTCGTGCCCGCCTGGGGTCCTGCTGATCCCGACGCAAGAAGCCGATCCGGGTGCCGCCGGCACCACGGATTCAACCGAAAGGAGTCAGAGGTGAAAAGGACCCGAATCTTGGAGGCACGATGCTGAGTACCGTCGCCTCCCTCATCCCGCAGGAGGGTGAAGCCCAAGCGGTTAGCGTCGAGGTTGACGTGCATCGCGGCCTTCCCTCCTTCGCAATCGTCGGGATGGCTGACGCAGCCGTCCGCGAGGAACGCGAGCGCCTGCGCGCTGCGCTGGTCAGCTGCGGCTTCGAGTTCCCGGTGCGGCGGATCGTCGTCAACCTGGCGCCGATCCGGCTGCGCACGTCCGGGCGGGGAATGGGCCTGGCGATCGCCGCCGGGCTCCTTTGCGCATCCGGGCAGTTGGAACCCAAGTCGTTCGAACGGCTCGCCTTGGTTGGCGAGTTGGCGCTCTCGGGTGAGCTGAAGCCGCTCGAGGGCATCGGTGTGCTGACCGAGGCGGCGCGCGCCGAAGGCCGCAAGGCGATCGTCGTCCCGGCCGGTCAGGGCGCCGAGGCGCGCCGTGTCGGCGGCATCGCGGTGTTCGAGGTAGAGCGCCTCGGCGAACTTGCGGCGCTCGCCGCGGGCGAACTGCCGGATATCTCGTTGAGCACCACAACGCCATCCGCAGGCAGGGAGGGCTGGCGCCCCCGGGCCTGCCCCGATTGCCAGCGCCGCGGGCACCTCTTGACTGCCCTCGCTCCCTACCTCGAGCGGGTCTGCTCGCCCTCTCCGGGGCGGGCGGTCCGAGAGCTGCTCGGTCTACCGAGCCGCACGCTGGCAGAGACCGTCGCACCGAAGCCGGCAGCCGCGCTTTTGGCCCGGGTGGAGAACCTGAGCGAGGGCCACCTCGAGGAACTCAACTCGTCGGCGGGATGCTGGGCACTCTGCCGTTGCGAGGATGGTTTCCCCGCTTCGCTGCGCGAGGCACCTGATGCCCCGCGGGCGATCTTCGGGTGTGGAGATCCCCTCGTCCTGCGCGACTTGCCCTCCGATGAGGCTGTTGCTCTCGTCGGTGATCGGCGCACGACCTCCTATGGTCGCGAGGTTGCCCACGAGCTCGGCCGCGACCTTGCCGGCGCCGGTCTCGTCGTGATCAGCGGTCTTGCATTTGGAGTCGACGGCCACGCGCACCGCGGCGCGCTCGAATCCGGGCAGACGATTGCGGTGGTCGGGGCCGGGCCTGATGTCCCCTGTCCGGCGGGGCATCGCTCACTGTGGAAGCAGATCTGCGAGCGCGGGGCGGTCGTCTCCGAGATGCCACCGGGGGCCAGGGCCTGGCGCTGGGGCCCTCCGGCGCGCAGCAGGATCATCGCCGCCCTCGCGGCCTCGACGATCGTCGTCGAGGCCGCTGAGCACTCCGGCTCGATGCTCACGGCCGACATGGCGCGGCAGATGGGACGCGAGCTTGGCGCAGTCCCGGGCCCGGTCAACTCGAGGCTCTCGGCTGGCCCGAACAGGCTGCTCGTCGAGGGCGCCCGCTTGATCCGCGGCGCCGAGGACCTGCCAGCGGCCGCCGCCGCGCTCAGCAGAAAGGAGGTCTGAGATGGACCGGACCGTGGTCGACCACGGTCCGGTGGGAGAGAGCCACGAGGAATTCTTTGTCCGCCAGGTGCTCGGCGAACAACGCGTCCCGACCGACGAGATCGAGCGGCATCCCGCTGAGCATGGCGACAGACCGTCCGAGATCGAATCTCGTCGACCCCTGCCCCGGCGCATTGTCGAGGGCCTCGGCGGCGACCCGTTTCGAGCCCGCCGGGCCGCGGTGGGGGGCTTCCCCAGCCGCTACATGAACGTCGGCGCCTCGCACTGTGGGGATGCGGGGCTGCTGAGAGCCAAGGAAAGGAGGACCGAGATGGATGAGTTCAAGATGAGCGCCTTCGCGCGCTACCCCGACGGTTCGAGCGGCGATGCATTTGCCGCCGTTTCTACGAGATCGCTGGTCACCTGCTTCGGCGCAATGGCAGCCGAGGTGGCCAGCTGGCTGCCGCAGGCGCTTGCCCGCGGTGAGGACGAGGAGTCTCCCCAGGCGATCGAGCTGACGCTGGAGTGGAGCGGGGCGTCCGCGCAGGCACCTGCGCCCGATGGCCCCGAGGCCCCGAGCGATCCCGCTCGCCGCAACGGCCGCCCCCGGCGTCCCGGCCTGAGTTGCGCCACGCGCCGGCGACTCGGCTGCGCGGGGGTGGTCGCGCTGTCGCTGCCCACCGGCGATCGCGGCGGATTCCTTGGGACGCCGGGTACCTGATGGATGCCACACCCGAGTGAAGAGGGCGAGAGTCTTCCTCTTCTCGTCGGTGCCAAAGAGACATCGGGCTCACAACGGGCCCCAATCAAGGAGGTGAGATGGCACAGGCAACTGCAGTACCTCCCGATATCGGGGCAAGCGCAGAAGCGCCCGTCGAGCAGGCTGAGCGCAGCCTCGATCCTGACCAGGGCGCGGCGGTGCACGCTTCCCTTGAGCGTCCACTCCTGGTCGTCGCCGGTCCCGGTGCGGGCAAGACCCGCGTCTTGACCCAGCGGATCATCCACCTGGTCAGGTGCGGCTCGGTCGCTCCGGCAGAGGTCGTGGCGATCACCTTCACCAACGCCTCCGCGACCGAGATGTCAGAGCGGATAGGGGCCCAGCTATCCGCTGAGCAGGCGGGAGTGCGGATCTCAACGATCCATGCGCTCGCCGCACAGGTGGTGCGCCGCCATCCTGAGGTCGTGGGGCTCGACGCGCAGTTCTCGATCTTCGACTCCGACGATCAGCTGCAGCTGGCTCGCTCGGCGGTCGAGAGGGTCGAGCCCGGCATCGACGCCAACGAGTTGGTGCGTCGGATCGGCTCCGCAAAGGCCAACCTCGAGGACTCCGCGCTTTGGATGGTGCGCGGCGAGGGCGAGATGGCTCGCGCTTTTGACCTCTATGAGGCCGACTTGCGCGCCGCCAACGCCCTCGACTTCGAGGGGCTGGTACGGGCAGCGGCGATCGTCCTCTCAGACGATCGAGTTGCTGTCGGCTGGCAGGCTGGGATCAAGGCCCTCCTGGTCGACGAGTTCCACGATGTCTCGGAGGCCCAGTTCGCGTTGGTGAGGCTGTTGGTACCCGGCGGGACCGGCCTGACCGCCGTCGCTGACGATGATCAGATCGTCTACGCCTTCCGTGGCGCCGACCCCGAGTTCACGGTCGACTTCGAGCGTTACTACCCGGGGGCCGCAGCGGTCGTCCTGCGGCACAACTACCGCTCCCACGGCGGCATCGTCGATGCTGCCCTGCGGTTGATCGCCCACAACGAGCGCCGTCGTCCCAAGGCCCTCGAAGCAGCTGAGGGGGCGGGGCCTCTTCCGATCTATGAGCACTATGACTCAGAGGAAGAGGAGGCTGAAGCGATCGCCGCCTGGGCTCAGAGCCATATCGAGGCCGGCACCCCGCCCGGGCAGCTCGGTGTGCTGATGCGGATGCGCAACCTGCGGGTGCGCCAGGACCTGGAGATCGCCCTTGCCACCCGCGGAATCCCCTATACCGCCCTCGGGGAACGGGCGCTGTGGGAACGCTCGGAGGTCCGCGATGCTCTCGCCTGGCTGACGTTGACCGTCAACCCAGCCAATTCCGCTGCGTTCGCGCGGGCCCTGGAATCGCGCCCCGACCTCGGTCCCGCGACCGCACGCACTCTGGTGGAGGTCGCCAAGGCGAGTGGGATGGATTATGAGGAGCTCTGTCTCATGCCCTGGGAGGCGGGCATCGGCGAGCACCGTGGCAAGGCGGCCATCGATTTCGGCGAGTCGATGGCTCAGATTCGTCGGATCGCGACGACCACCCGGCGCGAGTTCAAGATGCTGGTCGGCGACATCATCGTCATCTCCGGCATCCCTGAGCGGCTGCGTCGGCGCGGCAAGTCCGGCCGCGGGCAGCTGGGCAGTGTCCGTGAGCTCTTTCGTGCGGCGCGCTCCTACCAGCAGCGGTGCATGGTCGAGGGTCGTCGCCCGGCACTTGCGGAGTTCTTGCAGGAGCTGAGCCTCTACTCGACAGATACG
>Ga0164241_10005138_pt1 | contig 12372 bp, 13 predicted proteins | sample OricomyardsoilBY_FD_108780 | JGI IMG/M metagenome (GOLD analysis project Ga0164241, IMG submission 108780) | Backyard soil microbial communities from Emeryville, California, USA - Original compost - Back yard soil (BY) | ecosystem: Environmental > Terrestrial > Soil > Unclassified | place: USA...
TCCGCTACTTTTGTTGTAGCCTCCGGCTTCGCCATCGTTTTTCTTGCAGCCGCCGTCGCCGTCGCCGCCGCAGCTTCTCTTTTTGTAGCCACCGCCGCCGCCACCACTGCCTTCAGGCTTAGGGCGACTTTCGTTAACAACGATGTTACGGCCATCAACTTCAGAACCGTTCAAAGCCGCAATTGCAGCCTGAGCTTGTTCATCGTTAGGCATTTCAACAAAACCAAAGCCTTTGCTACGGTTTGTAAATTTGTCTGTAACAATCTTTGCAGATGATACTTCGCCATGAGAAGCGAAAAGGTTAGAGAGGTCCTGGTCTTTCAGGTTCCAACTAAGGTTTCCTACGTAAATGTTCATTGTACTGTGAAATTTTAAAAAACTAATAAGTGCTAACAGTAAACAAATTACCAATGAACATTATCGGTTTTTCGGAAACGTTCAGGACTTTTGAAACTGTACAAGACACCAAAACTATACGAATTTAATGGAAATTTTCATGATTTAAACTAATTCTACAATGACTTAAATTCAAAATAAATACTTATATCCTAATTTTTGACTGACAATCAACTTCTTAGCCGACATATTTTTGGTAATTATTATCCTTTTTTTTGCTTTTTAAAGGATAGAATGCAAATAAAATAAAAAAAGCTACCCGTTTCCGGGTAGCTTTTTGAAAAATATATTGAAAAAATTATTCTGCAGTTACATCAAAATCAATCTCAGTAGAATGTCCGCTTCCGAAATCAATTGTTGCTTTGTAAGAACCAAGTTCTTTAATCTCGTCAACAATACTGATTTTTCTACGGTCAATTTCATACCCACGTTGTTCGCGGATAGCTCTGCTGATTTGCAAAGGCGTTACGCTTCCGAATATTTTTCCGCTGGTTCCTGTTTTCGCACCAAGTTTCAATGGAGCTTCTTTCAGTTTATTGATAACGCTGTTAATCTCAGCCAGCATTTTTTCTTCTTTCTTGCGTACCTGTTTCAATCTCTCTTCTAATTGTTTTTTATTAGAAGGGCTATTCTCAACAGCCAGGTGGCGAGGCAGTAAAAAATTACGGGCATACCCGTTTTTTACTTTTACTACTTCATTGGCACCGCCAAGATTATCTACGTCCTGTATTAATATTACTTCCATGGCGTCCTCCTTATTTTAATAAATCTGTTACGTAAGGTAATAAAGCCATCTGGCGCGCTTTCTTAATAGCGTCAGATACTTTGCGCTGGTATTTCAGGCTGTTACCAGAAAGGCGGCGCGGCAAAATTTTACCTTGTTCGTTGAGGAATTTTTTCAGGAACTCTACATCTTTATAATCGATGTAGCGGATGCCATATTTTTTAAAGCGGCAGAATTTTTTTACGTGCTTATCGCTTTTAATGGCTGTCAGGTATTTTATTTCATTCTTTGCCATGATTAAGCCTCCACTGTTTTTTCAGTTCCTGATTTTACACCACTTCTCTTTTTCGCATTGTACTCGACGGCGTATTTATCGAGTTTAGTGCATAAATGACGGAGAACACTTTCATCACGCAAAAGCTGGATTTTTAATTTCTCATTAAAATCAGCAGAAGCTGTGTACTCCAATACCCAATACAAACCAGTTGTTTTTTTCTGGATCGGGTAAGCTAATGATTTCAATCCCCATGCATTTTCAGCAACGATAGAACCTCCGTTCTCTTTAACAAAACCTGCAAATTTCTTTTGCGCAGCTTTGAAATCGTCATCGCTTAAAACAGGGGTAAAAATCACCATCAGTTCGTAATTGTTCATTTACCTGTTTTTAAATTTAAAATTCGATTTCTCCCATTGGGCGTTCTCTAAATAAATAGAAAAAGAATCTGCGAACACAGATTTGGGGCGGCAAAGATAGGAGTTTGTGGCGAGACGGACTAGGGCAGGGTAAGATTATTTTAATCTTCAGAAAGGCGGAAATCGATCACATTTAGCTGCAGGCTTTTTTGCCCATTCCATTCATTTTCATCGAGTTTGAATAAGATATCTACTGGTTTCTGCATTTCGAGTAGTGAAAATTTATTTGCCAGTGAAAAGCCAATTCCGCTCATTACTACATCACCCTGGCGCAATGAAAACTTAACATGTTGCTCTTTTACAATCTTTGAGTAGCCTGTATTCATTACTTTTTTTGCTATAAAAACAGGCCGGAGGTTTTCCGGGCCAAATGGCTCCATCTGTATAATTATATTATACAATGGCCAACCTATATCCCTGAAATTTATTTCAGCATCGATAATAATCTCAGGTATCAGCAGATGATCGGGTATTGTTGCGGCGACAGTTTCTTCAAATTTATTGCGAAACGCATCTACGTTTTTTATTTCTAAAGTCATTCCCGCAGCTGCAAAGTGGCCGCCATACCCTAAAAGATGTTCGCGGCAGGCATGAATGGCTTCATATAAATTAAAACCAGGTACGCTACGTGCGCTGCCGGCTGCATAATCTCCCGATTGAGTTAATATAATTGTAGGCTTGTAATAATGTTCGATTACACGTGAAGCAACAATGCCTACTACACCTTTGTGCCAATGTGGTTGGTAAAGCACTGTTGATTTATTTGTAGCCCATATTTCGTTTTCCTGTAGAAGTGCAATTGCCTCTGCAGTTGTGCTGGAGTCTGCTTCTTTTCTGTCTGTATTGTCACTGTGCAACATTTCAGCATAGCGCAATGCTTCTTCGTATGTAGAAGCAATAAACATATGCACAGCTTTATTCGCTTCATCCATACGGCCTGCTGCATTCACTCTTAGGGCAATAATAAAAACAAGATTATGTATGTGTAATTCTTTTTGAATACTGCTTAAAAAACTCAACGCTTTAATCCCATAGTTCGGATTTTCATTTGCTTTTTTTAATCCATAAAAAGCGAGAATGCGGTTTTCTCCTGTCATAGGAACAATATCTGCTGCAATAGCTGTAGCCACAAGGTCTAAATATTCATATGCATTTTCAATTGACAGATCCAGTTTTTCTGTCAATGCTGTCATTAGCTTAAAGCCAACACCACATCCGCACAATTCTTTATAAGGATAATTGCAATCTTTTTGTTTAGGATTTAAAATAGCAACAGCAGGTGGCAATTCTTCATCTGGTAAGTGATGGTCACATACAATAAAATCTATTGCTAATGTTTTTGCGTATGCAATCAGTTCTATTGATTTAATACCACAGTCAAGGGATATAATAAGTGTAAAGCCATTCTCTTTTGCAAAATCAATTCCTGCTTTGCTTACACCATATCCTTCTTTGTATCGATGCGGAATATAAAAATCAATATTGGAATAACTTTTTTTTAGAAAACTATACATGCTGGCTACAGCAGTGGTTCCATCTACATCATAATCACCAAATACAAGAATTTTTTCTGAGGATTGGATTGCAGCAATGATACGGTCAACTGCTTTGTCCATATCTTTCATCAGCCAGGGGCTATGTAAAGAAGATAATTGAGGGCGAAAAAAATCTTTTGCTTTATCGTAAGTATTGATGCCGCGTTGAGATAATATTTTACAAAGCAACGGATGTATGTTCAATGCTTTTTGCAAAGCATCAGTAACTGATGGATCATCTTGTACAATTGTCCAGCGCTTTGTCATAAGATAAAAATGATTCTTAGTATTTTCTGTCTGTCACATAGGATACAAGATCTTCGAGGCCTTTTCTGGTTTCGCTTTCGGGAAAGCTATATAAAGCTTCTAACGCTTCTTTTTTATATTCGTTCATTTTGGCAATAGTATAATCAATACCACCCGCTTCACGCACCCTGTCTATTACCCATTGCACTTTTGCCTTATCCTGGTTTTGATTTTTTACAATGTAAATAATCTCTCTTCTTGTTTTCTTGTCAACGGTGTTTAGTGTATATATTAATGGCAGAGTAAGTTTTTTTTCTTTAATATCATTCCCTGTCGGTTTACCAACGTTTTCGCTTGCATAATCAAACAAGTCATCTTTTATCTGAAATGCAATTCCTGTTTTTTCTCCGAAGAGCCGCATTTTTTCCGTCATTTCTTTATCCTTGCTGGTAGACCATATTCCTGCAGCGCATGCAGATGCAAGTAATGATGCGGTTTTATTTTTTATGATTTCAAAATAAATTTCTTCTTTCATATTGAGCGAACGTGCTTTTTCTATTTGCAAAAGTTCACCCTCACTCATTTTGCGCACTGCGTCCGAAAGAATATGTAATATCTGGTAATCATTATTATCTAAGGATAACAAGAGCCCTTTTGCAAGTAAATAATCGCCAATCAGCACAGATGCTTTATTTTTCCATAAAGCATATACCGAAAAAAAACCTCTTCTTTCCATTGAATCGTCAACTACATCATCATGAACAAGTGTGGCTGTGTGTAGTAATTCTACGAGTGATGCGGCCCGGTAGGTAGCTTCTTCAATTTGTCCCGACAATTTTGCAGATAAGAGAACGAACATGGGGCGAAGTTGTTTTCCTTTCCGTTTTACTATATAGCGCATAATGCGGTCAAGCAGAGGGGTTTGGCTCCGCACTGACTCCCGAAAACGGGTTTCAAAAATTTTTAACTCATCCTCTATAAGCCTTGTGGGTAAATTCATACATAAAAAGGGCAATATACACCTCAATTTTTTAATTAAATAAGGGGAATTTAATGGGCACTTTTTTTGACTAACTGGTTGAAAATAATGGGGAAATGTCAGAAATATTTTTCACAAAAATTTGGTAGTTGTCTCTCATATCATATTTTTGCGTTTTATTTAGGACATTGTATTTGGTAAATCTTAATCCTTCGCGTTATGATAAGCAAAAAGTATTCGTTATTGGCAGCATTTTTCTGCCTCACAGCATTATACGCTGTTTCCCAAACTAATGGAAGCGGTGATTATAATGTTTCGGACTCTTCCGTAATCCCGACAAAGCGTATGCCTCAGCATACGGAGTTTTTAAATGGAACCTACGACTTTCCAGCAAAACCCCGCAACCAGTGGGAAATAGGTGTGAAAGGCGGTGCGTTTACTGTAAGTGGTGACGTTCCTGCTGTATTCCCTACACTTGGTTTTGGTGTTCACGTTAGAAAAGCGTTTGGTTATGTATTTTCTGCAAGGTTAGAGTACCTGAATGGTACTGGTAAAGGCCTTAGCTGGAGATATTCTGAAAACTATGCTAAAAACACAGCATGGAGAACAGCAGGTTATTCTGCTCCGGTTAGGCAGAATAATGGACAGATTACATCTGTTCAACCAGGTAACCCTGCTCTTGAGCATGTTTACTATAACTACAAAACAAAAGTGCAGGACCTTTCTTTACAAGGTATCATCACTTTAAACAATATTCGTTTTCACAAAGCGAAAACAGGGTTTAACCTGTATGCGATTGTGGGTATAGGTGGTTCTATCTATGACACAAAAATCAATGCTTTGAATGGTAGTGCGAAGTATAACTTCAATTCTATCACACAATCAAACTATCCTGACAGAAAGGATACAAGAAAAGCATTGAAAAGCCTGATGGATAATTCTTACGAAACACCAGCAGAAAGCGAAGGTGAACGCAGACCTAAATTGTTTGGCGACACTTTCAAACCTTCTGGTACTGCCGGTATCGGTATGGCTTTCAAATTAAGCAACAGAATCAATCTTGCTATCGAAGATCGTTTTACAGTTGTTAAAACAGACTTATTAGATGGTCAAAGATGGCAGGAGCATGCATGGGGTGATGCGGTATTGACTCCGGATTATGACTCTTATAACTATGCAACTATCGGTTTGAACTTTAATATCGGTGCTAAATCTGTTCAACCTCTTTGGTGGCAGAATCCTTTGGATTATGCTTACAGCGAAATCCGCAACCCTCGTTTGATGAAACTGCCTAAACCAGTTTTACCAGATGGTGATGGTGATGGCGTAACTGACCAGTTTGACCTTGAACAAACACCTAAAGGTTGCCCTGTTGACAGCCATGGTGTAAGTAAAGACACAGATGGTGATGGCGTACCTGATTGCAAAGACAAAGAATTGATTACTCCTACATACTGCCAGCCAGTAGATGCTGATGGTGTTGGTAAATGCCCATGCCCAGATGGTAAATGTTTTGAAGGTCTTGTAAAAGAAACAAAACAAGGTTGTGATGAGAAATTAGGTCCTCTGCCTAGCGTATCATTCAGCAAAGGTTCTAATACATTATCTTCTGATGCTAAAGCTGTTTTAGCTGTAGTAGGTGCAAAATTGCGCAACTCTCCAGAATGTAAAGTAGTAGTAATCGGTTACGGTGCTTCTACTAAAAAAGAACAGCAATTAAGCTGGGATCATGTAAACAAAGTGATCACTTACTTAGTTGAGAGCGAAGGTGTAAGCCAGGATCGCCTGATCTTCAAATTTGGTGAAGATGGCCCTAACGATACAGTTGACCTTCGTGGTGCAGCTGAAGGTGAAAGCGGACCGAACACAGTAGCTCCTCCGCATCCGAACCTTCGTAAAAAATAAGATTAGTAATACTTTTTGCTAATACAAACCTCCTGCACTCCGCAGGAGGTTTTTTTATTGTTTTCTTACAAAAACCTTAACGATCAACTATTTGGCGCAGAATCTTTTTTATACAAGATTTGCCTGTATTCAATTAACTTTGCAATCCTTTATGCGTTTTATTGCTATTGTATTAATATTGGCTGCTCTGCTCAGTGGCTGCAGCAAGGGAATGACCAAGCTGTTGAAAAACCCGGATCCTGAATACAAACTCAGGATGGCTGAGAAATTTTTTGTACAAAAAAAGTATACGAAAGCACAGGCAGTATTTGAAGATGTAATGCCTTATTACAAAACAAGGCCGGAGTTTCAGGATGTATATTATAAGTATGCATATTGCGCTTATTACCAGTCAGATTATCTGAACGCCGAAAACCTTTTCAAAACCTTTTTGGAAATTTTCCCAAACAGTCCAAAAGCTGAGGAAATGGAGTTTATGCAGGCTTATTGTTTTTACAAACAATCACCAAAGCCTGAATTAGATCAGACGAATACTATAACAGCAATGGGACGGTTCCAGATTTTTATTAATACACACCCGGGATCAGAGAGAAACGCTGAAGCTGCAAAAATTATTGATATTTGCCGCGGAAAGCTTGAGACAAAAGGATATAAAGGGGCCATGTTGTATTACGATATGGGCCAGTTCAGGGCAGCAGGGGTATCTTTTACAACTTTGCTAAACTCATACCCTGATTCAGAAAAAGGGGATGAGTATAAATTAATGGCTATTAAGTCGTTTTTTCGTTTTGCAGAGTTGAGCGTTCCTGATAAGAAGGAAGAAAGGTTTAATGACGTAATTACACAATGTAATGAGTTTTTAGATCGTTTTCCCGGAAGTAAATTAAAAGAAGAAGCCGAAAGCTTTTTGAAACAATCACAAACAAACATTAAAAACATAAAAGATGAGCAAGCTAAGACGTCAGCTTAGTGCTGGTATCCCCAGTAACGTAGAAACCAAAAGTCTTGATGATATAAAGAGCAAGACAGGTAATATATATGAATCTATTGCTATCGTCGCAAAAAGAGCTAACCAGATCAATATCTCTTTGAAAGAGGAATTGCATAATAAGCTTGATGAGTTTGCCAGCCATACCGATAGCCTGGAAGAAATTCATGAAAATAAAGAGCAGATCGAAATCTCACGTGCATACGAAAGAATGCCAAACCCTGCTTTGTTAGCTACCCAGGAATTCATGGATGGCAAAGTGTATTTCCGTAAAGGGGAAGATCAATTATTTGATTAATAGGCTACGCAAATTTTTTGATGAATGAGAAAGCAACTTCTTGCTTTCTCATTTCTCGTTTTATAAGTAGTATTTTTGAAACCATGCTGAAAGGAAAGAAGATATTAATCGGTATTACAGGAAGCATAGCTGCATATAAAACTATTTTATTAGTAAGGCTACTAATACAGGAAGGCGCTGAAGTAAAAGTAATTATGACTAATTCAGCGAAAGATTTTGTAACCCCTCTTACTCTTTCTACGTTAAGTAAGCAGCCTGTTCTTACCGACATCTCTACAACTGATAATTGGGCAAACCATGTAATGCTGGGGCGTTGGGCAGATTTAATGATTATTGCTCCTCTAAGCTGCAATACATTAGCCAAAATGGCGAACGGCCAATGCGACAATCTTTTACTGGCTGTATATCTTTCTGCAACATGCCCTGTTGTGGTAGCACCCGCTATGGATGAAGATATGTGGCATCATGCTACTACAAAAAACAACCTGCAAAAACTCAAAAGTTTTGGTAATACCATCATTCCTGCAAATAAAGGAGAATTAGCAAGTGGGTTGATTGGGGAAGGAAGAATGGCTGAGCCTGCTGAGATTATTACATTCATAAAGAAACATTTCTTTTCTGCTAAAGAGCTAGAGGGTAAAAAGGCATTAGTAAGTGCTGGCCCTACATACGAAGCTATCGACCCTGTTCGTTTTATTAGTAACCACTCATCAGGTAAAATGGGAGTGGCGCTTGCAGAAGAGTTGCAAAGGCGAGGAGCGGATGTAGTACTGGTAGCAGGGCCGGGAACCGCTACACCGCAAGTAAAAGCAATCAAAGTAGTGCCGGTAGTTTCTGCTGAAGATATGTTTAACGTATGTCAGCAATATTTTGAAAGCGCAGATATAACAATAATGGCTGCAGCGGTAGCAGATTATACTCCCGCAATGAAAGCCACAGAAAAAATTAAAAAGAAAGATGTGCAGTTGACTATTGAACTGCAAAAGACCCGCGATATTTTAAAAAGCCTGGGTGAGAAAAAACGGCAAGGGCAGGTGTTGATTGGATTTGCATTGGAAACGAACAATGAAAAAGAGAATGCAAAAGAAAAGCTCGTTAGGAAAAATGCGGATATGATTGTTTTAAATTCATTGAATGATAAAGGAGCCGGTTTTGCTCATGATACTAATAAAGTTACTGTTTTAAAAAAAGATAATACTGAAGTAGATATTCCTTTACAATCTAAAACAGCCGTAGCGCACGATATACTAGATATCATTATTCATACTTACTATGCTTAAAAAGCTATTACCTATATTACTTTTTTTTATTTGCCTGAGCGCTTCAACTGATGCTCAGGAATTGCAAGCCCGGTTGACAGTATTATCTAACAGGGTAAGTAATAAAGTAGATAAAAAGATATTTCAGACCTTACAGACATCATTAACCAATTTTTTAAATAATAGAAAATGGACACGTGATGCATTTCAACCAAATGAAAAAATACAATGTAATTTTTTATTGAATATTGACCAGGAACTTGGCAACAATGTATATAAAGCCAGCCTTACTGTACAGGCAGCCCGCCCGATTTATAATGGAACATATGATTCACCTCTTATTAATTTCATTGATAATGATGTAACCTTCCGTTACCAGGAGTTTCAATCAATAGAGTTTAATGAGAACAGGGTTCAGGGGTCTGACCCCATCGCTTCTAATCTTACTGCCGTGTTTGCCTACTACGTAAATATGATTTTGGGATTTGACTATGGTTCTTTTTCTTTACGCGGAGGCGATGAATATTTTAAAAAAGCATGGAGCATTGTAAATAGTGCCCCTGAAAGCCGCGATATTACAGGGTGGAAATCCTTTGATGGGTTGCGCAATCGTTATTGGCTTGCAGAAAATCTTTCCAATAACAGGTTTGCCATATTTCATGATGCTTTATATGCGTATTACCGTTCAGGAATGGATGTGTTTTATGAAAATGAAGATGAAGGGCGTAGTGGTATCTTAAATAGTATTAATTTTTTAAACACGCTCAATACAGATAATCCCAACTCAATGATTGTACAATTCTTTTTTCAGGGAAAAAGTAATGAGCTGGTGAAAATATTCAGCCACGCATCAACTGATATAAAAACAAGAGCCAAAAATATTCTTACAAAATTGGATTTGTCAAATGCAACTGTTTACAAGGATTTAAGATGAAACTAAAATTTCTTTTTTCATTAGCCTTTCTATTTTTTTTATTCAGTTGTTCCGATAAGAACAAACTTCCAAAAGATATTTTACCGCGCGAAAAAATGGAAGCAGTACTGTGGGATATGTTGAGAGCTGGTGAATTTCTTGATAGCTATGTGTTTAATAAAGACACAGCTATTGATAAAGTAGCCGAAAGTGAAAAGTGGTATGATAAGATTTATCAACTGAATGGTATAACAAAAGAACAGTTTAAAAAAAGTTTTGCATATTACAAGGATAACCTGACTGCGTTGAAACCTATTCTTGATTCCCTTAGTAAAAAAGAAATGGAAGATACCCAGCCAGTACAAACTCAGGCAGCCGCGCAATCCTCTCAATCACAACCCATCGATACCACTCTTTTAAAAAGGAGGGATAGCCTGATAAAACTTCACCGGGAAACCAAATTAAAAAGCCAGGTAGAGCAGCCAACGAATTAAAGTACTTTTCGTGTTTGCATTACTACTTTCTTAACTTTATAGGAGATAATTACGCCTATGAATAAAGTAGTGAATAATGCAGAAGAAGCCCTTCGTGACCTAAGCGATGGAGTAACGATTTTATTAGGTGGATTCGGCCTATGCGGCATTCCCGAAAATTGTATAGCAGCCCTTGTAAAAAAGAATGTAAAATCATTAACCTGCATATCTAACAATGCAGGGGTAGATGATTTTGGCATTGGCCTGATGCTGAAACAAAAGCAGGTAAAAAAAATGATATCTTCTTATGTGGGCGAGAATGCTGAGTTTGAACGGCAATTATTAAATGGTGAATTAGAAGTGGAATTGATACCTCAAGGTACATTGGCCACTCGGTGCCTTGCAGCAGGATATGGCATGCCTGTGATTTATACTCCCGCAGGTGCTGGCACAGAGATCGCCATTGGTAAAGAATCACGTGAGTTTAATGGAAAGGAATACCTGATGGAATACGCATTTGCCGCTGACTATGCACTTGTAAAAGCCTGGAAAGGGGATACAGAAGGCAACCTTATTTATAGAGCGACTGCCCGAAATTTTAATCCATTAATGGCAATGGCCGGTAAGATAACAATAGCAGAAGTTGAAGAGTTAGTTCCTGCAGGCTCGCTTGATCCTGATTATATACATACACCCGGCATTTATGTACATCGGATTTTTCAAGGCAGTAATTATGAAAAAAGAATAGAGCAACGAACTGTGCAGCAAAAACAATAAGAAGCTATGGCATTAACAAAAGAACAGATAGCGCAGCGGATAGCAACAGAACTCAAAGATGGGTTTTATGTAAATCTTGGAATTGGTATACCAACATTGGTAGCTAACTATATTCCCAAAGGAATGAATGTGATATTGCAAAGTGAAAATGGATTATTGGGCATGGGCCCTTTTCCATTTGCAGGTGAGGAAGACCCGGATTTAATTAATGCCGGTAAACAAACTATTACTACAATACCGGGTTCCGCATTTTTTGATTCTGCCATGAGTTTTGGAATGATACGCGCTGGCAAAGTTGACCTTACTGTTTTAGGAGCTATGGAAGTAAGTGAAACAGGGGATATTGCCAATTGGAAAATTCCCGGTAAGATGGTGAAAGGAATGGGTGGAGCTATGGACCTGGTAGCAAGTGCCAAGAATATTATTGTTGCCATGATGCATACCAACCCGAAAGGCGAGTCGAAACTATTACCGGCATGTACATTACCGCTAACTGGTGTGAAATGCGTCAAGAAAATCGTAACAGATATAGCTGTTATTGATGTAACCAATAATGGGTTTTACCTTGTAGAACGTGCACCGGGCATAACTGTGGAAGAAATTAAAAGTAAAACAGCAGGGAAACTTATTGTAGAAGGTGATATTCCTGAAATGAAGTTCTGATTATTCAATCAGGTTATTCTTTACAGCAAAGAAAACCAGGCCTGCAGTGTTCTTACTGCCAAAACGTTCCATCAACCTGTCTTTTATAGCTTCCACAGTACGTGGGCTTATCTCCATTTTCTTTGCAATTTCCTGTGCTGTAAATTCCATACAAATAAAACGGAGTACATCCCTTTCCTTATCGCTCAAAGTAATTTCATTATTCAGTGAAGGGACTATCTTCTGGCGGGAATGAGATTTCTTTAATAAAATACGGTTCACGAAATTATTCAGGTAATATCCTTTTTCATGCACTTCCATGATGGCCCTGCGGATTTCCTGTGGCTCTGCATTTTTTAATAAATACCCGTTCGCTCCATTTTCCATGAGGTGGTAAACGAAGCGTTCGTCTTCGTACATACTTAGCACCAGGACTTTAATAGAAGGGTATTGCTTGCTGATAATTTTAGTTGTTTCTATGCCATCTTTTCCGGGCATTCTCAAATCCATCAACACCACTTCCGGCTCCGATTCTGCAATGCCA
>Ga0164241_10005139_pt1 | contig 12372 bp, 9 predicted proteins | sample OricomyardsoilBY_FD_108780 | JGI IMG/M metagenome (GOLD analysis project Ga0164241, IMG submission 108780) | Backyard soil microbial communities from Emeryville, California, USA - Original compost - Back yard soil (BY) | ecosystem: Environmental > Terrestrial > Soil > Unclassified | place: USA...
AGCTCCAACCAGGCGCTGGACCGCATCATCAATTTCTTCCCGGAAGAGCGCCGCGAACAGCTGCTGATGGATCTGTCGCTGAACATCCGCGGCCTGATCTCGCAGCGCCTGGTGCCACGCGAGGGCGGCTCGGGCCGCATCGCGGCCACCGAGATCATGCTCAATTCACCGCTGATCCAGGACCTGATCTTCAAGGGCGAGGTGGCCAAGATCAAGGAAGTCATGTCGCGCTCGAACCGTATCGGCATGAAGACCTTCGACCAGTGCCTGTTCGAGCTCTACGAGGGTGGCTTCATCTCCTACGACGATGCCATCCGCAATGCCGATTCCAAGAACGAGCTGCGCCTGCGGGTGAAGCTCGAGAGCAAGCGCGATGCGCGGCCCGCCGACGATGCCGGCAACCTGTCGCTGCTCGAAGAGGATGAAGGGCGGGCGATGTGACCATGGCCGAAAAATCGCCCGATACCGACGAATTCAAGGTCACTGCGACGCCCGCCGGTCTCAAGACCCGGCCGCTGTTCAAGCTGATGGTCGAGCGCGGCGCCTCCGACCTGTTCTTCACCTCCAACGCGCCCATCAAGATCAAGATCGAGGGCCAGATCCATTCGATCAACAAGCAGGTGCTGACGCCGGACGCGGTGCGTGCCGCCGCCTTCGGCCTGATGAGCCCCGAGCAGATCGAGTATTTCCAGCGCGAGCTGGAGATCGACTTCGCCATTTCCGAACCCGGGCTCGGCCGTTTTCGCGTGGCCATTTTCTACCAGCGCGGCTTCCCGGCCATGGTGATGCGCTACATCACCGCCGACATGCCACGGCTCGACCAGCTCGGCGTGCCCGAGCTGGTGGCCGACCTGGCCAAACTCAAGCGCGGCCTGATCCTGATGGTCGGCGCCACCGGTTCGGGCAAGTCCACGACATTGGCGGCGATGCTCAATTACCGCAACGAGCACTTCGCCGACCACATCGTCACCATCGAGGATCCGATCGAGTTCCTGCACTCGAACAAGCGCTCCATCGTCAATCAGCGCGAAGTGGGCCTCGACACCAAGACCTACGCGCGCGCGCTGCGCGGCGTGATGCGCGCGGCGCCCGATGTCATCCTGATCGGTGAGATCCGCGACCAGGAGAGCATGGAAGCGGCCATCAACCTTTCGGGCACCGGCCACCTGGTGCTGGCGACGCTGCACGCCAACAACTGCGCCGAGACCCTGGACCGCATCATCAACATGTTCTCGCACAACCAGCATGCGCAGGTGTTGCTGGATATGTCGCAGTACCTGCGCGCCATCATCGCGCAGCGCCTGGTGCCGGGGTCGGATGGCAAGCGCGTGGCGGCGGTCGAGCTGATGCTCAACACGCCGCACATCTCCGAGCTGATCCGCAAGGGCGATGTCAGCAGCATCAAGGAAGCGGTGCGCAACAGCGGCGAGAAAGGCATCCAGAGCTTCGATCACTCGCTGGTGAGCCTGTACAAGAACGGCCGGGTGTCGATGGAAGACGCGCTGGCCAACGCGGACTCACGCACCAATCTCGAGGCGAAGATCAACTTCGGCTGAGATCTTTGCGGATGCGCTGCAGCGCCATCCAGCTGCCGGTGATGCACACGCCGGTTACGCCAAGCAGCAACACGATGATGAGGATGTCCCACAGGGGGCGGGCGCGCAGGCCGGCGAAGTCCAGGCCATGCAGCCCGCGCTCCAGCCAGCGCATGGCGCGTGCATCGCCATCGACGATGCGCAGCTCTGCGGTGCTCGGGCTGATGTAGACCCGCGTGCGCTGCGCATCGGCCAGCGTGGCGCGCCACACGGGCAGTTCGCGCTTCTGCTTGTGGGAATAATAATAGGCGTCGTCCTCGCGCAGCAGTGTGAGCTGCTCGAGACCCGTTTCGATACCGGACAGCGCCGCGCGCAGATCGGCCTCGCGCAGCGGCGCGGGCTCGCCCGCATCGTCCAGTCGCACCGTGCTGCCGTCGGCGCGTTCGGCCAGCACATACAGGTGGCCGGCGAAGGGCTGTGAGCGCAGCCGCACGAACCCGCCGCCGGCCAGTTTCGCGGGCGCCTCATTCAGGAAGCGGCGCATTTCGGCCACGGGCGCAGAGCCTGAGAGTCGTGGCACCACCTGCGAGGCGACATCGCTGCCTTCCAGCAATCCCCAGGGGTTCATGGTCAGCAGGCCGCTGAACACCCAGGTCAGCGTCAGTGCGCCGAACACCAGGCCAGCCAGGTGATGCCAGTACCACCAGCCGCGGAAGGGCGAGGCCAGTGCGCCATCGCCCTTGCGCCGCTGCAGGCGTGAAATGCCCACATACAGTCCGGTCAGCGTCAGGAATGTGCCCAGCACGGAAGTCCAGATCACGATCTGGGTCCACAGCGGGCCGTTGCGGCGCAAGGCGATGAAATACAGCCAGTGCGGAATCGCGCCCACCCACGCCAGAACGCGTTCGCGCCGGTTGGTGTCCTGAAAGACCTCGCCGGTGGCGCCATTCAGGTACAACTCGGTGCCCGCGCCATCATCCAGCGACACATGCGCGATGGATTGATTGCGCCGCGCGGCAAGCAATGTCCACTGATCGACCGGGGTGTCACCCAGCCAGCGCGGTTCACCACCCAGGCCGCGGTTGGCGGCATGCGTGGCGGCGATCTGGAGCAGCTCCTGCCGCGTCGGTCGCCGCAGTGGCGTGCCGGTGGTCAGCGCGAAGGCCGGGCCGCGCTGCCGCAGCACCGGCGTGCCACGCAGCATCTCGATGCGAAAGTCGCGCACTTCGCCCTCGCCATCCACCGGCAGGAACTGCGTGCGGCAGCAGCCCTGCAGCTGCAGGGGTGTCAGACCCCGCAGCCGCTCGGCATCCGTGAGTTGCGGATACTGCTGATACAGCATGACGAAGCCCGACAGGCACCACAGCGCCATCAGCAGGCCCACCGTCACGGCGGTGTAGCGGTGGAATATCAGCAGTATCCGCAGCATGGCTTTCAGAACTGGTAGCTGTAGTTCAGGTAGCCCGTTCGCGGTGCACCGAGATTGCGATAGACCAGCCGCGTCGGCGGTGGGCTGCCGGTCAGGCGGGTGGACCGGATGCGCGTGACGTAGTCCGTGTCGAAGAGGTTTTCCACGCGCAGGCTGACGCGGTGGTGCCGGGTCATCGGGTCGGGGTACCACTGCACCCCCAGATTGGCGATCAGGTCATCGCCGTAGGCCTGCATCGTCGGCGTGTTGGTCACGCTCTGAAAGCTCGCATAGGTGCTGCCGCCATACTTCAGGGCGATGCTGGCACCAAACGGCGCGCCCGTCTTTTCCCAGCTCAGTCCCAGTTTGCCGCTGTTCTTCGGGCGGTTGGCAAGCTGTGTGCCTGACCCCGCGTTCTTTTCGCGGCTGTACATGTAGCTGGCATCGAAGCCCAGCGCATCGGTGAATGTGCCACGCAGCAGCAGCTCGACACCCGACATCTTCACTTTCGCGTCGCTGTTGATGAATACCGTATCGAAGCCCGCGGGCGGGTTGGTGTCGTCGTCGGTAATCAGGTTCTTCACACTGCGCTTCCAGCCCGTGATCTGCCATGCGAGGGGCCGCGACAGGCCTTCGAGCTTGCCGCCGATGGCCAGATTGACGTTGATGCTCTTTTCCGGTTTCAGGTCCGGATTGCCGTGGGTGTCCGTGGGGTCGATGGCAAACAGCTGGTAGGCGTCGGGCAGCAGGAACGAAGTGCCCAGCGAGCCCTCGACATGGACGCTTTGGGTGAGGTTGAAGACGCCGGAGCCACTCCATACCGTGGCGGTGGTGCCGCTGTTGTCGTTGTAGCGCAGACCGGCCGTGAAATGCGCGCGCTTCGACAGCTCGTCGGTGGTGCGGATCTGCGCGAACACGGCCTGCGCCTTCTCGGTCAACCCCTCGATCAGCAGCACTTCGTCGCGACCGCGGTACTTCTGGTAGTCGACGCCAACGTGATAGGTCAGGCCCGGCGTCAGGTTCAGCTGCGCAGCGGCGCTCAGGCCGAAATCCTTGAATCCCCAGAATGCCGCCACGGGATGGGTGACATCCTCGATGAAATGCGAGTCCCAGTCGTGCATGTAACCCTTGAGGAACAGCTGCACCTGCTCGTTCGGCGTGTAATCGAGGCGGCCGCTGACCACCTCTTCGTTGCGCGTGTTCTGGTCGGTCTGGGTGGGTGAGGGATAGTCCAGCGCCGCCTCGGTGTGCACGCCCTGCAGTGTCAGACGCAGACTGTCGGTGAACGAATAGCCGTACTTGGCGCCGTAGCTTTCCACGTCGTAGGCGCGATCGCGCGTCGTGGCGCCGGGCTGGTAGGCATCGTAGAGGCTGTAGCCATCGGTCCTGTCCTTCGAGGCCCAGGCCACGAACTGATGCTCGCCCAGCGCGCCGCGCAGATAGCCATTGGCATGCAGGCCCTCGCGGCTGTCGCCGCCAAGACTCACCGCGCCATCTGGCTTGTCGGAGAAGGCCTTGGTCACCACGTTGATCACGCCCGCCGACGCCTGCGTGCCATACAGCAGCCCCTGGCCGCCCTTCAGCACCTCGATGCGTTCGATCATGCTCGACGGCAGCGTGTCGGCCGGGCTGGTGCCGTTGTACAGGCGGTTGTTGATGCGCACGCCGTCCACGGTCCACAGCACATCGGCGGTTCGCGAACCCTGCAGCGAGAGGTTCACGTAGCTGAAAGCGCCGGCCTGGGTGGTCACGAAGGCGCCCGGCACCAGCATTTCCAGCGCCTGCGTGACGTCGACAAACCCCTGTCGCTTCACCTGTTCGTTGCTGAGGAATTCGACGTCGTAGCCGTACCGGGAAAGCTCCAGCGGGGTGGTGAGCTCAAGGCTGTGCGCCGTCACGATGACCTCGCGCAGCTGCTCGTCCTCGGTGCTGGTGCTGGCGGTACGGCCCGGCGTGGCGTGAACGGCGAGCAGCACGGCGCAGCCCGCCAGCGGCAGACGACAAAACATCGACATGAGATCTCCCCGGAGAATGGTTGGTGTGAAAGGCCGGCCACGCTAGTGGCCGGCCCAGGCAGCGGCCAGTTCAGAACCGTTACGCAAACAGTTGTTACGGTTGACGCTGCGGGAGGATCGCAATATCTTGTAGCTGCCAGCGGCGCCCGACCCAAGCTGTAGTGAGGGAAGGGCTTAATAGGGAATCCCGGTGCCTTCGAGAATCGAAGAAATCCGGAACTGCCCCGCAGCGGTGATCGGGAACGAACGGCGCGATAAACACTGGGGCTGCGACGCCCTGGGAAGTGCGCCTGAGTAGGCCGGTGCGGCATTGCCGAACCGACGCCCGAGAGTCCGAAGACCTGCCGCAGCCGTTCATCGGATGAAGGTCCGCTGAATGCCAAATCGCGGGCTCTCGTGGGAGGAGCTGGTGACGACCTTCTGGGCCGCGCAATTGCGATTGCGGACCAGTGGTCGCTCCCGTGCTTTCTCCTCGAGCTCCCGTATCGAGGGAAGGAGAGCCCATGCAAATTGAAACCCCCCAAATGGCGCAAGGTCCGCGCCCGATCACCCCGGTTCAGTCCGGTTTCCGCCTGACACCGCCCCAGGCCGCGCGTACCGCCATGGCCGTGACCAAGCGCAGCGGCGAGCGCGAGGCGGTGGACGTGAACAAGATCGTCCGCGCGGTGAGCCGCTGCTGCGATGGCCTGAACGAGATCGACGCCATGCGCGTGGCCCTGAAGACCATCGCGGGCCTCTACGACGGCGCCAGTACGCGCGAGCTGGATGAACTTTCCATCCGCACCGCGGCCTCGTTCATGGCCGAGGAACCGGAGTATTCGCAGCTCGCGGCGCGGCTGCTGTGCGGCTACATCGACAAGGAAGTGCAGGGGCAGGGCATCTACTCGTTCTCGCAGTCCATCCGGCTGGGCTTTGATGTGGGGCTGATCAACGAACGGGTGCTGGCCTTCGTGGAAGCGCACGCGCGCAAGCTCAACGATGCCGTCGATGTCGCGCGCACGCAGCGGCTGGAGTACTTCGGGCTGCGCACCCTGTATGACCGCTACCTGCTCAAGCATCCCACGCGCCGGCAGGTCATCGAGACTCCGCAGCAGTTCTGGCTGCGCATCGCCGTGTCGCTGTCGGCCAGCGTGCAGGAGGCGCTCGATCTCTACGGCCTCATGTCATCGCTGGACTACATTCCCAGCTCGCCCACGCTGTTCAATGCCGGCACACGCCACGAGCAGCTCTCCAGCTGCTTCCTGCTGGACTCGCCGCAGGACTCGCTGGAATCCATCTACGAGCGCTACAAGGACGTGGCCATGCTGTCGAAATTCTCCGGCGGCATCGGCATTGCCTTCCATCGCGTGCGTTGCGAGGGCTCGCTGATCCGCGCCACCAACGGCCTTTCCAACGGCATCGTGCCCTGGCTCAAGACCCTGGATTCCTCCGTGGCCGCGGTGAACCAGGGCGGCAAGCGCAAGGGCGCGGCCTGTGTGTACCTGGAACCCTGGCATGCGGACATCGAGAGCTTTCTGGAATTGCGCGACAACACCGGCGATGAAGCCCGGCGTACGCACCACATCAACATCGCCAACTGGATCCCGGACCTGTTCATGCGGCGCGTGGAGCAGAACGGTGCATGGTCGTTGTTCGATCCCAAGGACGTGCCGGAGCTGCCGGATCTGTACGGCGAGGCGTTCGAATCGGCCTATGCGCAGGCCGAGGCCACCGGCCTGGCGAAGAAGCTGCTGCCGGCCCGTGACCTGTACGCGCGCATGATGCGCGTGCTGGCACAGACCGGTAATGGCTGGATGACCTTCAAGGACAAGTCCAACCGGGCCTGCAACCAGACCGGCCGCTCCGGCCAGACCGTGCATCTTTCGAACCTGTGTACCGAGATCCTTGAAGTGACGCACAACGGCGAGACCGCGGTGTGCAATCTGGGCTCCATCAACCTCGCGCGACATGTGGGTATGGAGGGACTGGATTTCGAGCAGCTGGCGCATACCGTGGAAGTGGCCGTCCGGCAGCTCGACCGCGTCATCGACCTGAACTACTACCCCATCGGCACGACACGCACTTCGAACATGCGCTGGCGGCCCGTGGGCCTGGGCCTGATGGGCCTGCAGGACGTGTTCTTCAAGCTGCGGCTGCCTTTCGATGGTGCCGAGGCACGTGCGCTTTCCACGCGCATCCAGTCCACGGTTTATTATCACGCGTTGCATGCCTCGCTGGAGCTGGCGCGGCAGCAAGGCGCGCATGATGCCTTTGCGCTGACGCGCGCCGCGGCCGGCGAGTTGCAGTTCGACGCCTGGGATGTGGCGCCGCAAGACGCCGATCGCTGGGACGCGCTGCGCGAACAGATCAAGGCCCATGGCCTGCGCAACAGCCTGCTCATCGCCATCGCGCCCACCGCCACCATTGCTTCAATCGCTGGCTGCTACGAGTGCATCGAGCCGCAGGTGTCGAACCTGTTCAAGCGCGAAACGCTGTCAGGGGATTTCCTGCAGATCAATCGCTACCTGGTCGAGGAGCTCAAGCGCCTGGGCCTGTGGACGGCGCCGATCCGCGATGCCATCAAGATGGCCGATGGCTCGGTGCAGGGCATTGCGCACATTCCCGAAGAGCTGCGTCTGATCTATCGCACGGCGTGGGAGCTGCCCATGCGGGCGCTGATTGATCTGGCCGCCGAGCGCGGCCCCTACATCGACCAGAGCCAGTCCCTGAACCTGTTCATGGCGAACCCCAACATCGGCCAGCTTTCCAGCATGTACATGTATGCGTGGCAACGAGGCCTGAAGACCACTTACTACCTGCGCTCGCGCCCCGCGACGCAGATCGCCAAGACCACGGTGTCGGGCGCCGATCAGGCGGCCGTGGTCTGCTCGCTCGAAAATCCACAGAGCTGCGAGGCCTGCCAGTGAGCGCGCGCGTTGCCAACCTGCTGGACCCGGGCTTCGACCTGACGCTGCGGCCCATGCGCTATCCGCGCTTCTACGAGATGTATCGCGGCGCCATCCGCAACACCTGGACGGTGGAGGAAATCGATTTCCAGATCGACCTTGCGCATCTGCGCCAGCGCATGACGCCGGCCGAGCGGCATCTGATCGAGCGGCTGGTGGCCTTCTTCGCCACCGGCGATTCCATCGTGGCGAACAACCTGGTCATCAGCCTGTACCGTCATCTCAACGCGCCCGAGGCGCGGATGTATCTGTCGCGCCAACTCTATGAGGAGGCGCTGCACATCCAGTTCTACCTGACGCTGCTCGACAACTATGTCCCCGACCAGGCGCGTCGCGCACAGGCCTTTGCAGCCATCCAGAACATTCCCTCGATCCGTGCCAAGGCCGAGTTCTGCCAGCGCTGGACGGATCAGGTGTATGCCATCCCCAGTCTGGATACGCCGGCCGACAAGCGCCGCTTCGTGCTGAACCTCACGGCCTTCGCCGCCTGCATCGAAGGGCTCTTCTTCTTCGGCGCCTTCGCCTACGTGTATTTCCTGCGCTCGCGCGGGCTGTTGCCAGGCCTTGCCGCCGGCACCAACTGGGTGTTCCGCGATGAAAGTGCGCACATGGCCTTCGCGTTCGAGGTCCTGGATGTCGTGCGGCGGGAGACTCCGGAGCTGTTCGATGCCGAATGGGCGACGGCCGTTCGCCAGATGATCGCCTCGGCCGTGGAGTGCGAATCCCAGTTCGCCGAAGACGTCCTGTCTGGCGGGGTGGTGGGCATGACCCGGATCGAGATGCGCCAGTATCTGGAGTACGTGGCCGATCAGCGACTGCTGATGCTGCAGCTGCAGCCCATGTATGGCGCAAAGAACCCTTTCCACTTCATGGAGCTGCAGGACGTGCAGGAGCTGACCAATTTCTTCGAGCGCCGCGTCTCGGCCTATCAGGTGGCGGTGCAGGGCGAGGTGGCCTTCGACCAGGCCTTCTGACTGTGGTGAGATCGCGCCATGCGTGCGATCTCATCCTTTTGCCTGCTGCTGGGCGCCCTGTGCCTGGTGGCCCTCACTGTGTTCGCGGCGCAGGACAATGGCGTACTGCCCGGCAAGGTCACGCGGGTCATCGACGGCGACACCGTGGATGTACTGCTGGCCAGTGGGCGCATCCGCGTGCGCCTGCAGGGCATCGATGCACCCGAGCGTGATCAGCCGGGTGGACAGGAGGCGCAGCAGTGGCTGCGGCAACGGCTGCTCGACCACGCCGTGCAGCTGGAACCAGTCTCGCAGGATCGTTACGCGCGCATGGTGGCCGTGGTGCATGCCGACGGTGGCGTGGTGAATGAAGAACTGTTGCAGGCGGGTCACGCCTGGGCGTACCGCCACTATTTGCGACGCATCGACCGCCATTACTGCGATCTGGAAGCGGCCGCGCGCTCAGCGCGTCTGGGACTGTGGGCGTCCATGCCGCATGCGCCCTGGCAATACCGCGAAACCGGCGGCAACGGGCCCTTCGCTGATTTCACCAGCCAGACCGCCAGCGACTGCAGGCGCGCCGCGGGCCGGTAGTGGGTGGGGCGTCGCAGGCAGCACGCTTCCACGGCTGCACGCGACGCCGACCACTTGCCTTGTCCGCGTCTTACTTTGCCTTCAGCGGCTTGCGGAACTTGAAGATCGATTGATCCGTGGTGCCCCGCTTGCCGGCGGCGAACACCATCCAGCTGTGATCGTCTTCGGGATTGGCCAGCAGCTTGCTTTCCTCGACCAGCTCGAAGCCGGCGGCCAGCACTTCCTGCCTGATCACGGTCGGATCGATGCGATGCAGGTTCTTCGTGTCACGCATGCCGGAACCCGGCGCCGCGTTGTGGTCCACGATGAAGAAGATACCGCCCGGCTTCAGCGACTTGAAGATCTTGGCGTTCAGCGCACCGGTCTCGATGTTGTTCAGCGGCAGGTCGTGGTAGTAGAGCACGTTGAACACGATGTCGATGTTCTGCGGCAGCTCGATGGTGTTGTAGTCCACGATCTGATAGCGCGCGTTGGGGTGCTTGGCCACGAAGTCGCGGCTGGCGGCGCCACTGCGCTGTTCGGTGTAGGGCAGGTCGAACATGTAGACCAGCCCCTTCTCGCCCACGATGCTCGACAGCATGGTGGTGAAGTACTGCCCGAACGAAGCGAATTCCACCACGCGGTCGCCCGGCTTCACGCCCGAGAGCGCCAGCACTTCTGCCGGCTTGCGGTCGGCGTCGCGCGCGGTCATCTGTTCGGTGCGGTCCTTCGATTGCACGGCGTCGCGAATGTATTTCGGCACGCTGGAGGGAATTGCATAGGGCTTGGGCGGTGCCGCGGCCGCCGGCTCGGCGGCGCCGGCCCCGGACATCGTGGCCACACTGGCCACCATGGCCAGGGCGGTCGCCAGATGGCGCAGTTTCGCAAATCTCATGATGATTCCCCTTGAGGTTTTGTAGAACTTCAGAACACTGTATACGCGTCGAATACCGGCCCATCCACGCACACCCGCTCCATCGCCGGCCCCGCGGAGGTGGCCACTTCCACCACGCAGCCGGCACAGCCGCCCACCGCGCAGGCCATGTATTCCTCGAGTGAGACCTGGCAGGGCAGCGCGAATTCGCGCGCCAGGTGCGCCACCGCCTTGAGCATGGCAGTGGGCCCGCAGGCGAACACTTCGACCTCGGCGCGTGCTTCAGGCGCAAGCTGTTGCAGCCACAGCCGCGCCAGGTCGGTCACGTAACCCTCATGGCAGCCCGGGAAACCGGACTTGCTGGTCAGGCGACTGGCCACGCCCCAGCCATCCAGCAGCGGCATGGCAGCGATGACGCCATCGGGCATGCCAGGCACGACAATGGTCGAGGGCCGCGCCCGGAACGGAAACGGCAGTTCGGATCCCAGAATGGCGAAGGGCTTGAAGCCTTCCGCGGCCCGTTCGCGCAATGTCTCGGCCAGGAACACCATGGGAGGAATGCCCACGCCGCCACCGATGAGCAGCGCGCGCGGTCGTTCCACGTGCGGCGCAAAGCCGTGGCCAATCGGCCCCATCAGGTTCACGACATCGCCGGCGCGACGCGCGGCCAGGTGCTGCAGGCCGTGACCGTGGATCTTGAACAGCAGCTCGATCCAGCCCGCGTCGCGGTCCACGCGCATGATCGACAGCGGTCGTCGCATGGGAACCGCCGGGTCCACCGTCACATGCACGAAGCTGCCTGCGGTCGCTCGCGCCGCCGTTTGCGGTGCGGTGAGGCGCAGCACATGCTGGTGCCCGGGAAAGTCCTCGCGCGACAACACGGGCGCATCCTCGACAAAGATGGTGCCACGATGTGCGCGGCCGGTGGCATAAGCCATGGATCAGTGACCCCGCGCCGCAAGTGGGGCAGCCAGGATCTCCAGCGCGGCCATGCGCACGGCCACCCCGTTGGTCACCTGCTGGCGGATCACCGAGCGCGGGCCATCGGCCACGGCACTGTCGATTTCCACGCCACGATTCATCGGCTGCGGATGCATCACGATGGCGTCTGGTCTGGCACGCGCCAGTCGCGCCGGGGTCAGGCCGAATTCGCGGAAATAATCGTCGCCGGCCGGAATGGCGGTATCTTCGAAGCGCTCTTTCTGGATGCGCAGCATCATCACCACATCGCAACCCTCGATGCCGCGGTCGATGGAAGTGGCCCGCGCGCAGCCCGCGAATTCCCTGGCATCGGGCATCAGCGCCTCCGGCGCCACGATGCGCAGGTCTTCTACACCCAGCGTCTGGAAGGCGTGACAGGCCGAGCGCGCCACGCGCGAATGACGGATGTCGCCGACGATGGCGATCGCCAGCCCATCGCAGCGGCGCTTGTACTGCAGGACGGTCAGCGCATCGAGCAGGCCCTGCGTGGGATGCGAGACATGCGCCTCACCGGCCGACAGCACGCTGACATGTGGCGCCACATGCGCGGCCACCATCGCCGGCACCCCGGCCTCGGCATCACGCAGCACGAACAGGTCCACATGCAGCGCTTCGAGCGTGAAGATGGTGTCGAGCATGCTCTCGCCCTTCACGCGCGAGGACAGCTGCACTTCCAGATTCACCACCTCGGCGCCCAGGCGCTTGGCGGCCAGTTCGAAGGACACGCGCGTGCGCGTGGAAGGTTCGGTGAACATGTTGGCCACGGTGACACCGGCCAGCGCGCTGGAGCGCGGCGCAGGCTCTCCGAGCCGGCGCACATGGTGTTGCGCGCGCTCCAGCAGGGATTCCAGCTCGGCTCGCGACAACCCCTCCAGGGTCAGCAGGTGTCTGAGGCTGCCATCGGCGCGGCGCTGGTCGGTCATGTCCATCCCTTCAAGAGCAAACTATCTCCCGGATGCGAGCCAGGCGCTCAGCAGCACCGCCGCGGCGGCACTGTCGATATCGCCCTTGCGCAGCGGCCGCCGCCGCTGGCCCGTCGCGCGCTGCTCGCGCAGCAGGCTGTGCGCGGCCGTGGAGCTGTAGCGCTC
>Ga0164241_10005140_pt1 | contig 12372 bp, 10 predicted proteins | sample OricomyardsoilBY_FD_108780 | JGI IMG/M metagenome (GOLD analysis project Ga0164241, IMG submission 108780) | Backyard soil microbial communities from Emeryville, California, USA - Original compost - Back yard soil (BY) | ecosystem: Environmental > Terrestrial > Soil > Unclassified | place: USA...
CCGAGGAAGAGGACGGGGAGCGCCTGGAGCGCCACGACGAGGCCGAGCATCGTGGCGGAGTGCGTGAGGGTGAGGACGAGCCAGGCCTGGGCGGTCATCTGCATCCAGGTGCCGACGAGCGAGACCGCCTGCCCGGAGAAGTAGCGGCGGTAGTTGGGGATGGCGAGGGCGGCGAACGTCACGCGGCCCGCCTTGAGGATCGAGTCGGGCAATTCAGGTACGTGCTCCCTTCAGGTCTTGGGCGAGGGCTTCGAGGATCGGCAGCGCGCCGTGCAGGGTGGACAGCTGCTCGGGGTCGAGGTGGTCCAGGTGGACGCGGAGCGTGGCGGCGCGGGCGCGGCGGGCGCGCTCGCGCAGCGCACGGCCGTCGGCGGTCGCCTCGAGGAGGGCGCTGCGACCGTCCTGTGGGTCGGCCGTGCGGACGACCAGGCCCCGCTCGACGAGCAGCCCGATCACGCGGGACAGCATCGTCGGGTTGAGGTTCTCGGCGGCGGCCAGGTCGGCCACGCCGATCGGCCCCACGCGCACGATGGTGAAGAGGACGGTGGACTGCGTGGGCGTGAGCCCGGTGTCCGGGGTGCTCAGCCGCAGCGCTCGCGCCGACTTGCCGATGGCGACGCGCAGGCGCTCGATGTCGTCCTCGTCGAACTCCGTCTGCTCCGCCACGTCGCTCCTCATTTGCTTGCCGATAGGCAACTATCTTACCACACGAGAGAGGCCGGCCCCCACGTCGGGAACCGGCCTCGAGAACCAACCTGTCTTCGGTATGCGCGTACTACACGCATACCGAAGGCAGGGTTTGGGGTCAGGTGGTGGTGGCGGCCGGGGCCGGGTCGCCCGTCTTGGTGAGGACGACCTCCCCGTCGGAGGCCGTCACCTGCACGACGTCGCCCTCGCGGAACCGGCCCTCGAGGATCGCCCGCGCGAGCGGGTCGACCAGGCGCTTCTGGATGACGCGCTTGAGCGGCCGGGCGCCGTACGTGGGGTCGTAGCCCAGGTTGCCCAGCAGGGTGCGGGCCTCGTCGTCCAGCTCGACGACGATCCCCCGCTCGACGCTCACGCGCTCGGTCAGCCGGCGGACCTGGATCTCCACGATCTCGCCGATCTGCGAGCGGTCCAGCGACGCGAACTCCACGATGTCGTCGAGGCGGTTGATGAACTCGGGCTTGAAGTGCCCCTCGGCGCCGATCCGGCCCCCGGGGATGTTCGACGTCATGATCAGGACGACGTTCTTGAAGTCGACCGTGCGACCCTGGCCGTCGGTCAGCCGGCCGTCGTCCATCACCTGCAGCAGCGCGTTGAACACGTCCGGATGCGCCTTCTCGACCTCGTCGAGGAGGACCACGGAGTAGGGCCGACGGCGGACCGCCTCGGTCAGCTGCCCGCCCTCCTCGTAGCCGACGTACCCGGGAGGCGCGCCGACGAGCCGCGACACGGAGTGCTTCTCCATGTACTCGGACATGTCGATGCGGATCATCGCGTCCTGGGTGTCGAACATGAACTCGGCCAGCGCGCGGGCCAGCTCCGTCTTGCCGACGCCCGTGGGGCCCAGGAAGAGGAACGTGCCGATCGGCCGGTCCGGATCGGACAGGCCGGCGCGCGAGCGGCGCAGCGCGTCGCTGACCGCCTCGACCGCCTCCTCCTGGCCGATGACGCGATCGTGCAGCCGCTCCTCCATCTGCAGGAGCTTCTCGATCTCGCCCTCCAGCAGCCGGTTGACGGGGATGCCCGTCCACGTGGCCACGACCTCGGCCACGTCCTCGCTGTCGACCTCCTCCTTCAGGAAGCGGGCCTCCGGCTTGTCGCCGTCGGCCGCCTTGGCCTCGTGCTCGGCCAGCTCCTTCTCGAGGTCGGGGATGATCCCGTAGCGCAGCTCGGCGGCGCGCTGCAGGTCGGCCGCGCGCTCGGCGCGCTCGACCTCGCCCCGGGCCTCCTCCAGCTTCTCCTTGATCTCGCCGACGCGGCCGATGGCGTCCTTCTCGGTCTGCCATTCGGCCTTCATCGCGTCGGACCGCTCGCGCAGCTCGGCGAGCTCGCCCGCGATGCCCTCGCGCCGCGTGGCGCTGGCCTCGTCGGTCTCCTTCTCCAGCGACGTCAGCTCGATCTCCAGCTGCATGATGCGCCGGTCGAGCTGGTCGATCTCCGTGGGCAGCGAGTCGATCTCGATGCGCAGGCGGGAGGCCGACTCGTCGACCAGGTCGATCGCCTTGTCGGGCAGGAAGCGGTCGGCGATGTAGCGGTTGCTGAGGGTGGCGGCGGCGATCAGCGCGGAGTCCTGGATGCGGACCCCGTGGTGGACCTCGTAGCGCTCCTTCAGGCCGCGGAGGATCGCGATCGTGTCCTCGACCGACGGCTCGGGGACGGTGACCGGCTGGAAGCGGCGCTCGAGCGCGGCGTCCTTCTCGATGTACTTGCGGTACTCGTCCAGCGTCGTGGCGCCGACGGCCCGCAGCTCGCCGCGGGCGAGCATCGGCTTGAGCAGGTTGGCGGCGTCGACCGCGCCCTCGGAGGCGCCGGCGCCGACGATCGTGTGCAGCTCGTCGATGAACAGGATGACCTGACCGGCCGCGTCCGCGACCTCCTTGAGGACGGCCTTGAGCCGATCCTCGAACTCGCCGCGGTACTTCGCCCCCGCGATGAGCGAGCCGATGTCGAGGGAGATGACGCGACGGTCGCGCAGGGACTCGGGCACGTCGCCGGAGACGATGCGCTGGGCGAGGCCCTCGGCGATCGCCGTCTTGCCGACGCCGGGCTCGCCGATGAGCACCGGGTTGTTCTTCGTGCGGCGCGAGAGGACCTGGATGACGCGGCGGATCTCGTCGTCCCGGCCGATGACCGGGTCGAGCTTGCCCTCCTCGGCGGCCTGGGTCAGGTCGCGGCCGAACTTGTCCAGCGCCTGGACGGTGTCCTCGGGGTTCTGGCTGTCGACGCGGTGGCTGCCGCGGACCTCGACGAGGGCCTTGGCGATGGCGTCCTTGGACGCGCCGGCGAGGCGCAGCGCCTGGCCGGCCTTGCCGTTCTCCTCCGCGAGCGCGAGCAGCAGGTGCTCGGTCGACAGGTACTCGTCCTTCAGCGCGCGCATCTCCTGCTCGGCGCTGCGCAGCACCGAGAGGAGCTCGGGCGCGGTGGTCGGCTCGGTCGGCGCACCGAGGGTGGGCAGCGCGTCGAGGTCGGCGTTCAGCGCGCCCCGCACGGTGGGGACGGCGACGCCGAGCTTGCCGAGCACGGGCGTGACGAGGCCGTCCTGCTGCTCGAGCAGCACGGCGAGGAGGTGGACGGGGCTGACCTGCGCGTGACGGCGCTGGTGCGCGAGGTTGAGCGCGGCCTGCAGCGCCTCCTGCGTCTTGATGGTGAAGCGATCAGGGCTCAAGGTGCTTGGTTTCCTCTACTAGAGATCTAAGTCTTGCTGACTTAGATTCTACGCGACCGGACCCCGACTCTCAACCCCTCCGGCCGACGAATTCCCGGGTCTTCGCCCTGAGGGTCACGAAATGCCGCCGTGGGCGGCGTCATGTGACCTTCGGCGGGAGGTTGGAGGGGGACGACGGGTCAGTCGCCGGCGCCGGGCGGACGCGCGGCGGGCGGCGCGAGCCCGCCGGCGGCCGGCGGGTCGGCCGGCGCGGGCGGCAGGAACCCGCCGGGGAGCGGGCCGGACGGGGCCGGCGGACGGGGCGGGATCGGCGCGGGGACCGGCGGCGGGGCCGGCGTCGCGTACGGCACGGCCGGGCCGGTCGGCGGCGCCCACGTGGCCCGTTCCTGCGCCGTGGCCGGCAGCGTCGTGGCCAGCTCCAAGTAGAGCAGGACGAGGAAGACCGCGGTGAACGGCATCGTCACGCAGGTCCCGACGACCTGGGCGACGCCGAGGCCGACCAGCCCACCCGGGCTCCGCGTCTCGATCGCGAGGCCGAACAGCGCGATCGTCGCCTGCTGGAGCACCAGCGCGACGACGACCGGCAGCAGGTAGCCGGCGATCAGGAACCCGAACGTGAGCCACCAGCGGTTCTCCACCACGGCCCAGCCCCGCGTGAGCGCGGCGCCGACATCCCCACCCTCGACGAGCAGCGCCGGCACCGCCATCGCCCAGCGCACGAGGAGGTAGATGCCGGGCAGGAAGCAGGCGAACATGCCGGCGAACACCGCGAGCGCGACGATCAGCGTGACGGCCAGCACCATCGGATAGCGCCGCAGGCCGAAGCCCAGGGCCGCACCCACGGAGACCGGCTCGCCGGCCCGTTCACGGAGGACGACCCCGATGCACCCGGCCACGGCGATCAGCCCGCCGAGCGCGGCGACGACGGCCATCAGCGTGGACCCGAGCTGGTAGGTGCGCTCACCGCCCGGACCGAGCAGCACCGCCGCGCCGCCGCCCACGAGGACGAAGGGCGTGACCACGATCGCCACGGAGGCCACGAGCACCGCCAGATGGCGGCGGACGACGTCGAGCGTGCGCTGGAGCAGCGCGCCGAGCGAGAGGGACGCGGGAGGGGTGGTGGCCATGGGTCCTGGAGCCTAGAGAGGAAGCGGGGCGCTCAACGCGGGACGTTCGGGCCAGCGCCCGAGCCGTCTCCGCCATCGGGACGGCGGGCCGGCTGCGGCCTGGTCGGCACCAGGCCTCCGCCGCGCTGGTAGACCACGAGCTCGGCCCGCTGCGCGCGGCGGACGCGGTCGATCTCGTGCTCCATCTCCTGGCGGATCTCCTCCGCCCGGACGCGCATCGCGGTCAGCTCGGCCTGGGCCTGGATCAGCTCCTGCTCGAGGCGCAGCACGCGCTCGACGCCGGCCAGGTTGAGGCCCAGCTCGGTCGTCATCTCCTGGATGCGGCGCAGCCGCTCGACGTCGTCCTGCGAGTAGAGGCGGGTGCCCTTGGCCGACCGCTGCGGCTCGATCAGCCCGCGCGCCTCGTACATCCGCAGGGTCTGCGGATGCATCTCGGCCAGCTCGGCGGCCACGGAGATCATGAAGACCCCGCGGTCGCGCGAGACGGTGATCGATGCCCGCGGCCGGCGTGCCATCAGGACCGAGCCTCGGCCTTGGCCAGCAGGTTCGCGCGCGGATCGCCGTTCATCACCTGCGAGAGCTTGTCGACCGCGTCGGACTGCTCCGCCGTCAGCTCCTTCGGCACGTCGATCACGAAGCGGTAGTGGATGTCGCCCTTGGTGCCCTTGCCGGCCCCGCCGAGCTTCGGCGGGCCCTCGCCGCGGAGGCGCTGGACGGTGCCGTGCTTCGTCCCAGGCGGGACGCGCAGCGTCTTGCGCCCGTCGAACGTGGGCACCTCGACGTCCGCGCCGCGGATCGCCTCGACGATGGTCAGCGGCACCTCGACCTCGACGTTCTCGCCCTTGCGGGCGAACACCGCCGACGGCGTCACGTGGGTGATCACGTACAGGTCGCCGGCCGGACCGCCGTTGCGACCGGCCTCGCCCTTGCCGGCGAGGCGCACGCGGCTGCCCTCCTTGACGCCCGCGGGGATGTTGACCTTGTAGGTCTTCACCGTGCGGATCGCGCCGGTGCCCTGGCAGGTCGGGCACGGGTCCTCGATGACGGTGCCCGCGCCGTGGCACAGCGTGCACGGCTGGGAGATCGAGAACAGGCCCTGGCCCTCGGACTCGATGCCCCGGCCCTGGCAGCGCGGGCAGACCTTCGGCGAGGTGCCCGGGCGGGCCCCGGTGCCGTGGCACGTCCCGCACGTCGCGGTCGTGGGCACGGACAGGGAGATCTGCGCGCCGTGGATGGCCTGGTCGAAGGAGATCGTGGTCTCCGCCTCCAGGTCGCGGCCGCGCTCCTGCCGCGGCCGCGGCGGGCCGGTCGGGCGCGCGGTGCCCCCGCCGCCGAAGCGGTCGGAGAACATCTCGAAGATCGTGGACGCGTCGAAGCCGCCGGGGGCGTTGAAGCCACCGCCGCCTCCGCCCGCGCCACCACCGCCGAAGAACGCGCTGGCGCCCTTGCTGTCGTAGTCCTTGCGCTTCTCGGGGTCGCCGAGGATGTCGTAGGCGGCCGAGATCTCCTTGAAGCGCTTCTCCGCGGCCTCGTCGCCCGGGTTGCGATCCGGGTGGTACTCACGGGCCAGCTTGCGGTAGGCCTTCTTGAGCTCGTCCGCCGACGCCTTCTTGTCGACGCCGAGGATGTCGTAGAGATCGGGGCTCGCCATCGACCCTCCCTACGCCGCCACGACGACCTTGGCGGGACGCAGGACGTCCTCGCCGAGGCGGTAGCCGAGTTGGTAGACCTCGATGATCGTGCCGGTCTCCGTGCCCGGGACGGGCGTCTGGGCGATCGCCTCGTGCCGGTGCGGGTCGAAGGCCTCGCCCTTCGGGTTGAACGGCTCGATGCCGACCTTCCCCAGCGCGCCGACCAGCTCCTGCTGCACCAGGCGGATGCCCTTGGTCAGGTGGTGCTCCGTGTCGGTCTCCTCGGCCTCGGCCGCGGCGATCGCCCGGTCCAGGTTGTCGAGCGCGGGCAGCAGCTCGCGGGCGAGCTTGGCGATGCCCTTGCCCTGGGCCAGCGCCGCGTCGCGCCGGGAGCGCTTGCGTACGTTGTCCAGCTCCGCGGCCTCGCGGAGGTAGCGGTCGCGCCAGTCGGGCTCCGGCTCCGCCTCGGGCGCCTCGCCCTCGGCGTCGCCCGCGAGCGCCTGCTCGTCGTCCACGACGTCGGCGTCGAGGATCTCGGCGCCCTCGCCGGGGATCACGAACGCGGGCTCGTCGTCGATGGGCACGCCGGCGGCGGCAGGCTGCTCGCCCGCCGCCCCGGTGTTGTGCTGGTCGCTCATCACTTGCTCTCGTCCACGACCTCGGCGTCGACGACGTCCTCGTCGCCGGAGGCGGCGGCGTCGCCCGTCCCGTTGGCCTCGGCGCTGGCGCCGGCCGCGGCCTGCTCGGCCTGGGCCTTCTCGTACATCGCCTCGGAGACCGCGTGGAACGCCGTCTGCAGGGCCTCGGCCGCCGCGTTGATGGCCGCCGGGTCCTCGCCGGTGAGGGCCTCGCGGACCTCCTTGATCTTCGCCTCGATGTTCTCGCGGCTGGCGTCGTCCACGCCGTCGCCCAGGTCCTTGAGCTGACGCTCGGCCTGGTACGCGGCGTTCTCGCCGTTGTTGCGGGCCTCGGCGAGTTCGCGCGCCTTCTTGTCGTCCTCAGCGTGCGACTCGGCGTCGGAGACCATCGACTTGATCTCGTCGTCGGAGAGCCCGGAGCCGGACTTGATCTCGATCTTCTGCTCCTTGCCCGTGCCCAGGTCCTTGGCGGACACGTTGAGGATGCCGTTGGCGTCGATGTCGAACGCGACCTCGATCTGCGGGATGCCGCGGGGGGCCGGCGGGATGCCGGTCAGCTGGAACTTGCCCAGCGACTTGTTGCCCGAGGCCATCTCGCGCTCGCCCTGCAGCACGTGGATCTCCACGGACGGCTGGTTGTCCTCCGCGGTGGAGAACACCTCGGACTTGCGGGTCGGGATCGTCGTGTTGCGCTCGATGAGCCGCGTCATGACGCCGCCCTTGGTCTCGATGCCCAGCGTCAGCGGGGTCACGTCGAGCAGCAGGACGTCCTTGACGTCGCCGGCGAGCACGCCGGCCTGGATGGCCGCGCCGACGGCGACGACCTCGTCCGGGTTGACGCCGCGGTGCGGGTCCTTGCCCGTGAGCTCCTTGACCTTCTCCTGCACGGCGGGCATGCGCGTCATGCCGCCGACGAGGACGACGTGGTCGATGTCCGACGCGCCCTTGTCCTTGGCGTCGTCCAGGGCCTGGCGGACCGGGGCGACGACGCGGTCGAGCAGCGGGGCGGTGAGCTCCGCCAGCTTGGCGCGCGTCAGGCGGGTGTCGAGGTGCTTGGGGCCGCTGGCGTCGGCGGTGATGAAGGGCAGGTTGATCTGCGTCTCCTGCGCGGAGCTCAGCTCGATCTTGGCCTTCTCGCCCGCCTCGTAGAGGCGCTGCAGGGCCATCGGGTCCTGCGTGAGGTCGATGCCCTGGCTCTTCTTGAACTCGCCGGCCAACCAGTCGACGATCGCCTTGTCGAAGTTGTCGCCGCCGAGGTGGTTGTCGCCCGCGGTCGACTTGACCTCGAACACGCCGTCGCCGATCTCCAGGACGGACACGTCGAACGTGCCGCCGCCGAGGTCGAACACGAGGATCGTCTGGTCCTCGCCCTCCTTGTCGAGCCCGTAGGCGAGGGAGGCCGCGGTCGGCTCGTTGATGATGCGCTTGACGTCGAGGCCGGCGACCTTGCCGGCGTCCTTCGTCGCCTGACGCTGGTCGTCGTTGAAGTAGGCGGGCACGGTGATGACCGCGCCGTCGACCGTCTCGCCCAGGTACGCCTCGGCGTCGGCCTTGAGCTTGCCGAGGATCATCGCGCTGATCTCCGGCGGGGAGAACTCGCCGGTGCCGTCGATGTGGACCTTGGCGTCGCCGTTGGGGCCGGAGACGACCTTGTAGGGGACGATCGACTCCTCCTCGCGCACCTCGGCCTCCTTGCGGCCCATGAAGCGCTTGACGGAGAAGACGGTGTTGGTCGGGTTCGTGACGGCCTGCCGCTTGGCGACGGTGCCGACGAGCCGCTCGCCGGAGGCGGTGAACGCGACGACGGACGGCGTGGTGCGGCCGCCCTCGCTGTTCTCGATGACGGTGGGCTCACCGCCTTCGAGGACCGCCATGCACGAGTTGGTCGTGCCCAGGTCGATGCCGATGATCTTGCCCATAGGGGGAGGTTCTCCTGAGTCGTTCTGAGGGGTGCTCGCCCGGGAGATGCTACACCGGGCGGAAAAAATCTTAGTGGCAGTATGGCAGATCTTTGCACCGGATTCCAGAGCGTCGGCCAACTCCCGTCCGCACGCCCCCAGCGCGAGCGCAGGTATGCACGCTGTACGTGCATACCTGCGTCATCGTCGGGGCGGGCTGGAGCTTCGTGGGCGGTTCGGCGCCGGAAACGGACATGAACGTGCCAACTCCCTCGCGAGGCGGACGCCTCCGCGAAAGACTCCCGCCGATGTTCACCCGGTCCCACCGTGCCCGCATCGCCACCGTCGCCGCGCTCCTCGCCGCGGGCGCTGCGGCCCTGCCCGCCGCCGCCCCGGCCGCCGCGAAGCCCAAGGCCCCGACCACCACGGACGTGCTGCTCAGCCTCCAGCACAAGCCCGGATTGGCCGCGTTCGTGCGCTCCGTGTCCGACCCCGCGTCGCCGCGCTACCGCCGGTACGCGACCGTCGAGCAGCTGACCACGCGCTTCGGCGCCCCGGCCAAGACGCGGTCCGCCGTCGCCGCCTGGGTGCGCGCACGGGGGCTGCGGGCCGAGGTCGGGCCGACCGGCACCTACGTGCTGGCCTCCGGCTCCCCCGCCCGCATCCGCGACGCGTTCGGCGCGGTGGCGGCCACGCGCGGCACCGCCCGCACGGCCGGCGTCCCCGTCGCCCTGCCCGCCGCGCTGCGCGGCGCCGGCGTCGACGGCGCCGCCCTCCTGTCGCCCGTCCGGGGCCTGCGGACCGCCGCGGAGGCCGCCCCCGTCCAGAAGCCCTCGTTCCTGCCGCGCACCGGCACGCCCGCCGGCTGCCCCGCCGGCCAGAACGCAGGGCGCGCCGACGATCCAGGCTTCACGCCGCCTCAGTTCCTGGGCGCCTACGGGATCGACCGCATGCACAGGCGGGGATTCAAGGGCCAGGGCAAGCGGATCGCCCTGATCGAGATCGACGGCTACAAGACCGCCGACCTGCAGGTCTACGCCGAGTGCTTCGGCCGCAAGGTCCCGAAGATCAGCTCACGGCCCTACGGGATGAAGGCCCTGCCCGCCCCCGGGGACGAGACCACGCTGGACATCCAGACGCTGATGGCCGCGCTGCCCGAGCTGCCGCGCATCGACATCTACGCCAACCCGGGCAACCAGAGCGGGCTGCTGCGCGCCACGGCGGCGGCGATCGCCGACCCCAAGCGCCGCCCGGACGCGATCTCGATCTCCCTCACCCAGTGCGAGGCGGCGCTCGCGGGGGACATCGTGGACCAGCGCGCCCTCGACGACGTCTTCGCGTTCGCCGCCGGCGCGGGGATCAGCGTCCTGGTGGCCAGCGGCGACGACGGCATCACGGCCTGCGCCGGCGACGTCCCCGACGCCATCGTCGCGGTGAACACGCCGGCCAGCTCGGCCTACGTGACCGCGGTCGGCGGCACGAACATCGAGCTGACCGCCACCAACCGCCTCGAGCGCCAGATCTCCTGGAACGACGCGCCCGACCAGCTCGCCGGCAGCGGCGGCGGTCAGAGCATCCTCGTGGACCGGCCCTGGTGGCAGCAGTCCGTGCTGCCCCTGGGCTTCACCAACGACGTCACGCGCGGAGTGCCCGACATCGCCGCGCTGGCCGACCTGCTGCCCGGGTACGCGATCTTCTGCACCGCCGAGGTGGCGATCTGCCAGCAGACCCCGGGCGGCGGCTGGATCCAGATCGGCGGCACGAGCGTCGCCACCCCGCTGATGACGAGCTCGGTGATCCTCAGCGGCCAGGAGGCGGCCCGCCACGGCCAGCCGCCGCTCGGCTTCGTCAACCCGCTGGTCTACGCCCTCGGTGGCAGCCAGAGCTACCACCGCGTGATGGACGACGTGACCGTCGGCAGCAACGACATGGGCCTCGCCATCCCGCCGGCGTTCGGGGGCGGCCAGCCGTTCGGCGGGTACGAGGCCGGCCCCGGCTACGACTACGTCACCGGCTGGGGCTCGTTGAAGACCGAGCCGTTCTCCGCCGCGGCCCGGACGGCCTACGCACGGGCCGCGTCGGGCCGCGAGCCGGCGTTCACCGGGCGGACGACGCGGCGGTAGCGGCCGCCGCGATCGCCGCCGCGAAGCGCTCCGGCGCGCCGGCGGCGGTGCCGAGGAAGAGCGACGGCTCGGTCAGCTCGAGCTCCAGGAGGACGGGCGCCCCGTCGTCGCCGGCGAGAAGATCGACGCGGGCGTAGAGCAGGTCGCCGAAGCGCGCGCGGACGTGGGCCATGATCGCCGCGGCCGCCTCGCGCTCGGCCGCCGACGGCTCGCGCGGGGAGATGTCCTCCTCCACGTAGAGCTCGCCGACCATGGCGCGGTCGGCGGTGAGCAGCGGGCCCTTGCGGATCGCGTGCGAGTACGTGCCGGCGAGGTGCAGCAGCGCCGTCTCCCCCGCCTCGTCGACCCGGTCCAGGTAGGGCTGGAGCATCGCGGTGCGCCCGCTGGCGTGGATGTGGGCCACGTGGGCGAGCAGCGCCTCGCGGTCGGCCGGCAGGAAGCGTTCGGTGTCCCGCGAGCCGGCCGAGACCGTCGGCTTGGCGACGACCTCGCGGTCGAACGCGGGCACGGCCTCCCCGGGCGCGACGAACGCCGTCTCGACGACGGGCAGCCCGGCCCCGGCCAGCTCGCCCAGGTAGCGCTTGTCGGTGTTCCAGGCCACGACCTCCACCGGGTTGGCCAGGCGCGGCACGGCGCGGGCCCAGGCCAGGAACGCCTCGGGACGGTCCGTGTAGTCCCACGGGTTGCGCAGGACGACGAGGTCGAACGCCGTCCAGTCGACGGCCGGGTCCGACCACACGGCGGGCACTGCGTCGACGCCGAGCGCGGCGAGCGCCGGCGCGATCAGCCGGTCGTCGTCGTCGAGGTCGGGCAGCTCTGAGCAGGTGACGAGGGCAACGCTGGACATCGACGAGACGGTAGCGGGGTCAGACGGGGCAGTCGGCGTCGACGCGGTTGGGCGGGACGGGAGCGCGAGCGAAGGTGGCGACCGGGCTGTCGTAGCCCTTCCTCGCACGCAGTGCGAAGACCGCGTCGGCGGCCGGGAACCCGCGGCGCGGCTCGATGCAGCCGAAGTCCACCTTGCCCCGCGAGTACGTGGTGGCGGCCACCACCTCGTCCCCCCGCACGAAGACGAGCTCGTAGACGCCATCACGCACCCTCGGCGCGATGTCCTCCGCCGCGCCCGACGCGAAGCCAATGGTGTTCCGCACCGCCTCGGGCGACGTGTACGGCGGGAAGACGTAGAAGCGGTCGTAGGCCTCGCCGTCGATCGTGCGCAGGTCGACGCGGCCACTCCCGCTTTCGCCCTGCTCGACGGCGGCGTCGAGCGGCGCGGCCACCGAGTCATCCTCACCGCAGCCCGCCAGCACGGCCGGGGCCGCGGCGGTCACGAGGAGGAGCGGAAGGAGTCGTCGCAGGCGCATGCGGGGGAACCGTACGGGAGGCGAGACGGCGGGCGCGCCACAGCGCACCCGCCGTCCGTGCCTCACAGCCCGCCCAGCGCCATGTCGACGTACACGACCTGGTCCGGGAGGCCGTCCACGGGGAACGCCACCTCGCCGGCACCCTCGTGGTAGTGGATCCGGCACCCGTAGTCGAGCCCGTCCGGCGGCAGGTAGATGGGCCCGTAGCCGCCGCACTCGTC
>Ga0164241_10005141_pt1 | contig 12367 bp, 13 predicted proteins | sample OricomyardsoilBY_FD_108780 | JGI IMG/M metagenome (GOLD analysis project Ga0164241, IMG submission 108780) | Backyard soil microbial communities from Emeryville, California, USA - Original compost - Back yard soil (BY) | ecosystem: Environmental > Terrestrial > Soil > Unclassified | place: USA...
ACTGGTCATGCACTGAAATCCCGCATCGCTAAGGACCTCAATGAAGCCACAGATCAAGATGTTCCAGTTCACCCTCGGCCCGAAGCAGAGCATCGGGCCCGCGCAGTTGCAGGCGCTGTGGGTGCGCGCCTGCCAGACGCCGCATGTCAGCGTCGGCCGCAGCAACGCGGAAGGACGCCCGCTGTATTCGCTCTACGCCTCGCAGCAATTGCAGAACCTGGGGCTGGTCGAACAACGCCTGCGCCGGCTGCTGGACGACAGCAAGTTGAACGCCGCGCTGATCCCGCTGCATACGCACTGACGCCCCGACGCAGGAGCGCCGCCATGCCAAGACCCCGCAACCCCGAACGCGTCTTCACCCGCAAGCCGCCCGACCGCAAACCGCTCACCAGCGCCGCGATCGCCACCGACCTGGAGGCGTTCCAGGCCGCGGGCGGCGCCATCGAAGTGCTGGGCACGACGCGCGCGCTGAAACGGATCGGGGAGCAGGAGCAGAACGACACGGGTGAAGCGAAGCGCTGAATCGCCGTGGAACCCATCGGTAACCACCCCGCGATCCAGCGGGTACTGGCGGTGGTCTTGGCACAGCGCTTACGCCCCCGGGGCGCCGCCCATCGCCTGCAGCAGCCCTGCGACCTGCTCGCGCAGCTCCGCCACCTCGTCTTCCAGCAGCGACACGCGTGCCGCCAGCGCCTGCGCCGATGCCGGCGCGGGCGATTGTTCCGACGCAGGCGAAACCTGCGCGGCGATCGCGGCGACGTCCACCGGGCCGCACAGCAGATGATCGACGCGATCCTCGCGCTGGCCGGCGCCGCGCGGCAGCTGCACCACCAGCGCGGGTTGGTGCCGGGCCATCCGGTCCAGCTGGTGGCGCACGTCCTCGGCATCGGCGAAGGCCCGCAGCCGTTCGCTGCGCGACAGCAGTTCGGCCACCGTCTGCGGGCCGCGCAGCAACAGCACGCCCAGCAAGGCGACCTGCTTCGGCGGCAAGCCGAAATGCGCCTCGGTGCGGTGTTCGTAGCGTTCCGCGCGCGAGGAAACCGCCTGCCTGGCCAGCCCCTTCGCCTCGAGCTGGCGCAGCGCGTGGTGCACCGCGCCGGTTTCCAGCGCCATCACCGGCTCGCGCGCGGTCTTCTGGTTGGCCGCCGCCTGCACCGCCGCGATCGTCAGCGGATACACGTCCGGCGTGGTCGCTTCTTTCTCGATCAGGCAACCCAGCGCGCGCGCTTCGGCGGCGGTGAGCAACGGCAGGGACTCGTCGGCGTCCATCTCAGTACGCGCCCATGTAGTCCTTCTTGCCGATCTCGACGCCGTTGTGGCGCAGCAGGTCGTACGCGGTGGCGACATGGAAGAAGAACTGCGGCAGCCCGTACGCCAGCAGGTAGGCCTGGCCGCCGATGCGGCGTTCCTTCGGCGTGCCGGGGCGCAACACGAATTCGCGCTGCCCGCTGCCTTCGAAGTGCGCGGCGTCCAACCCGCCGATGAAGGCCAGCGTCGCGGCGATCCGCTGTTGCAGGTCGGCGAACGTCGCATCGCCGCCCTCGTAGGCCGGCACCTCCGCGCCTGCCAGCCGCGCCGACACGCTGCCGGCGAAATCGCAGGCGACCTGCACCTGGCGCGCCAACGGGAACATGTCGGGGAACAAGCGCGCCTGCAGCAGCGCGGCCGGATCGATCTTGCGCTCGGCGGCATGGGTTTCCGCCTTGGCCAGGACGCCCGCCAAGGCAGCGAGCATCTGCTGGAACACGGGAACGGAGGCGGCGTGCATCGAAAGGGACATGGGCGGTTCCGCGATGGGGGAACCGCATGGTATCCGGCAAACCGGGAAATCCGGTCCTGGCCGACATGCGAAAGCGAGCGATCTGCCCGGGATTGTCGATCCGGGCGACACTCGTTCGTCGTCCCCATGCAGCACACGACCGCACAGGAGCGAGCGATGGCAACCCGCAAACCCGACAACCCCACCCGAGCCGCCGCACGCCAGGGCGCCAGGCCGACCGCGGCGACCAGCCCGCTGCCGGAGGCCATGAACGGCAAGGCCAGCCCGGCCAAGGCCGCCGTCGGCGACAAACCCGTCTTCGCCTACATCGCCGGCCTGCCGCAACCGCAACGGGGCATCGCCGAACGCATCGACCGGCTGGCCGCCGATCACCTGCCCGGCCTGCAGCGCAGCGTGAAGTGGGGCATGGCCTACTACGGCGTCGGCGATGGCTGGTGCTTCTGCTGCGGGGCCTTCGCCAGCCACGTCAAGCTGATGTTCGTCAACGGCGTCGTCCTCGACCCGGTGCCGCCGGTCACCCCGGTGGCGATGGGCAAGTCGACCCGCGGCGTCGAGATCTCCTCGCCGGAGGACATCGACGAACGCCAGCTGGTGGCGTGGATGAAGCAGATCACGGCGCTGCCGGGGGTCGGCAAGCGTCCTGAAAAGAAATAACGATCACCTGTCGCGCTGCGTGCGCCACATCGGCCTCAATCCCCCGGACAAGTGAACCTGACCCCGTTTTTCCCCTGCGATCACCAGATCCGCACGCGCTGCTCCGGCGCCACGTACATGGCATCGCCCGGCTTGACCTCGAACGCCTGGTACCAGGGATCGAAATTGCGCAACGGGCCGTTGGCGCGGTACATCACCGGCGAATGCGGGTTGGTCTTGATCAGGTTGACCAGGGCTTCGTCGCGGTACTTGCCCTTCCAGACCTGCGCCCAGGCCAGGAAGAAGCGCTGGTCGCCGCTCAGGCCGTCGATCGCCGGCGCGGGCTTGCCGCCCAGGCTCAGCTTGTAGGCGGTGTAGGCCATCGAGATCCCGCCCAGGTCGCCGAGGTTCTCGCCCATGGTCAGCGCGCCGTTGACGCAGGTGTTCGGAAGCGGGCAGAACGCGTCGTACTGCGCGCCCAGCGCCTTGGTGCGCGTGTCGAAGCCGGCGCGGTCGGCGTCCGTCCACCAGTTGCGCTGGATGCCGGCGTAGTCGGACTTGCTGCCCTGGTCGTCGAAGCCGTGGCCCATCTCGTGGCCGATCACCGCGCCGATGCCGCCGTAGTTCACCGCCGGGTCGGCGTTGAGGTCGAAGAACGGCGCCTGCAGGATCGCGGCCGGGAACACGATCTCGTTGAAGGTGGAGTTGTAATACGCGTTGACGGTCTGCGGCGTCATCGACCACTCGTCGCGGTCGGGCTTGGTGCCGATGCGGCGATTGGTGTCCTCGCGGGCGTAGCGGCGCAGCGCCGTGGCGTTGGCCATCAGGCTGCCCGGCACGATGGTCACGCTGGAATAGTCGCGCCACTTGTCCGGATAGCCGATCTTCGGGCGGAACGTCGCCAGCTTGCGGTAGGCCTCGGCCTTGGTGGCCTCGCCCATCCAGTCGATCTGCTCGATGTTCGCGCGCAGCGCCTTGCGCAGGTTCTCCACCAGCGCCTGCATCGCCGCCTTGGCTTCCGGCGAGAAATGGCGCTCGACGTAGAGCTTGCCCAGCGCTTCGCCCAGCCCGTTGCCGCCGCCGACCATCGCGACCGCGCGCTTCCAGTCGTCGCGCTGCGCCTTCTGGCCGCTGAGCACGGTGCCGTTGAAGGCGAAGGAGGCATCGTCGATGTCCCTGCTCAGCAGGCCCGCGTTGTTGTCGATGGCGTGGAAGGTGAGGTAATCGCGCCATGCCGATAGCGGCGTCTTCGCGACCACGTCGAGCACCGGCTGCACCGCATCCGGGGTGACCACGTTGACGCGGTCGATCGCCGGCATCCCCTGCGCCCTGGCCTGCCCCGCCCAGTCGTAGCCCGGGTACCGCTTCGCCAGCTCGGCGAAGGCCATCACGTTGTAGGTCTTGTCGCGGTCGCGCATCTTCGCGCGCTCCCACTGCGGCCTGGCCAGCGCGGTCTCCAGCGCGAGCACGGCCTCCGCGCGCGCCTTCGCGTCGGTGGCGCCGGCGAAGCCGAGCATGCGCGCGATGTGCGCGACGTACTGCTCGCGGATCCTGGCGAAGCGCGCGTCCTGGTTGAGGTAGTAGTCGCGGTCCGGCAGGCCCAGGCCGCCGAGGCCGACGCTGACCAGGTACTGGTCAGGATCCTTGCGGTCCAGGCTCAGCCCGATGCGCACCGGCGCGCTGGTGCCGTCGAGGTCGGTGTTGCCGAACGCGGCCACCAGCCTGGCCTGGTCGTCGATGGCGGCGATGCGGTCCAGCACCGGCTGCAGCGGCGCGATGCCGGCGGCGTCGCGCGCCGCGCGGTCCATGTAGCTGGCGTAGTAATCGCGGATCTTCTGCGCCTCGCTGCCGGGCGCCAGGTCCTTGCGCTGCCGCAGCTCCTCGATGATCGCGTGCACCTGCGCCTCCGACTCGTCGCGCAACGCGTTGAACGAGCCGTAGTTGGTCTCGTAGTCCTTCAGCTGGTAGCTCTCCAGCCACTTGCCGCTGGCGTAGCGGTTGAAGTCGTCGCCCGGCTTGACGGCGAGGTCGCGCACCCCGAGGTCGACGCCGAAGCTGCCGAGCCGCGGCCTGGTGGATGCGGAATCGGCGGCGCGGGCGAAGAAGGCGGGCGCAGCGGCCAGCGTGAGGGCAAGCGAAAGCGCCAGGCTCAGGCGTGAAGGCGTCATGGACAGGATCCCCGGTGGAAAGGCCCGAGCCTAGCCTGCCGGCGGGCGCCGTGTCGTAGGCCGATAGTCTTGTGAAAGGTGGCCGGGTTCACGCCGCCAGGCCTGGGCACCCGCCAGCCGGTCCGTCGCCCAGGGATCGCCATCTCGCCGCATTGGCCGCCGATCGCGGAAAGCCGACGGGTACACTAGCCCGCCCCCATCGACCGGAACCCCATGGCCAAGCCCAACTACTCCTTCGAAAAACGCCAGCGCGAACTCGCCAAGAAGAAGAAACAGGACGAGAAAGACGCCAGGAAGCGGGCCGAACGCGACGCCGCCAAGGCGGACCCGAACGAAAAGGCGTCAGGGACAGTTTGATCGCCTGACACCTTTTGGGACCGGCTCACCCTCCACCGCAATCAACGAGATCCGCTCGCACCTGGCCCTGTTCTGCCGATTTCCTGATCCACATGCGCCCTGCTTCGACGTCCTTCCGCAAGCCACGTCCTTCGCACAGATCGAGCCCATGGTTGAACTGCGCGGGCGCGTAGCCGTTTTCCGCAGAGAGGCGGTACCACTTCGCTGACACGGCATCGTCGGCAGGAATGCCATCCGTGCCTTCGTAGTAACCCCCGAGGCTGAACTGCGCCAGCTCGTCGCCCTGCTCGCCAGCCAGCGTCAACCACTGCACGGCTTGCTTGATGTCCCGCCGCACGCCGATGCCCTTCTGGTACATGCCTGCGCTTGCCTTTTGTTGTCGGCATCCCGGCTTCGCCGAAATCTACCTGATCACCTGCTGCCCGAAAGGAATAAGCGAACCTGACCCCCTTTCCGCACGACCATGGCCACGAGCAGGGCCAGCGCGACGGGCAGCCCCAGCAGGTGCCAGCGCAGCGTGTCCGCCGGGGCGACGATGACGTTGAGCAGCGCCGCGCCCTGCATGCCGCCGTAGCCGACCACCAGCAGCAGCAGCTCGAACGGGCGGCCGTTGCGGGCCAGTGCGCCGACCGCCATGCCCCACAGCGCGATCGAGGCCCCGACCACCAGCGTCGCCAGCGCGATCGCCGGCTCCGCCGAGGCCATGCGCAGCATCGCGGGCAAGGTCACCGCCCAGGCCAGGCCGATCGACACCACCGCGCGGGCGCACGGCAGCTTCGTCCGCGCCGATGCCGCGCTGAACACCAGCCCGCCGGTCGCGGTCTCCTGCTCGCGCAGCACCAGCCGCGCGAACACGTCGATGAGCAGGACCCAGGCGAGGATCACCGCGATCGACATGCCCTTCGGATCGGCGAACGCCTGCATCCCGGCCAGGCCCAGCAGCGAGAGCCACCACCACCAGCGCCGCTGGCGCAGCACCAGCCGCAGTTCCGCGGCGACCAGCGCGCCACCGGGCAGGCGGTGCTCCACCGGTGCCAGCAGCCAATCGAGCCAGCGCAGCCGCCATCCCGACGCCCGCGATCGCCCTGCCCGCCCGAGGTGCGATGCGCAGCGGTCGAGCAGCGGCACCGCCAGCCCGAGCAGCGCCAGCGCCACGCCCAGCCAGAACGCGCGCGTCCACACGCCGGCCGCGTCGGCATCCCAGCGCTTCCAATCCACCAGGACCGGTGCGTGCTCCATCACGTGCACGCCCATGTTGAGGCCGCGCTCCTTGTTGTCGGGCGCGGGCACCGGCCACTTGTCGCCCAGGTCGTGCTCGGCGAGGAGCATGCCGTGCGGATCGCCCGGCCATGCCATCGGTTCGCCGCGCACATGCGCCACCTGGGTGGTGCCCAGCGTCAGCAGGTAGAGCCACAGCGCGAAGAACACCACGTTGCCGGCGCTGCGGCGCAGCCACGGCAGCATGTCGAACCACACCGCGAGGGTCGCGGTGAGCGCGAGCGACGGCAGGGTGATGACCAGCACCGGCTTCAGCATCTCGACCAGGTCGAGCTGCCGGTCCTCCGCGCGCACGAACTGCAACGCCAGGCCGATCGCCAGCCCGCCGGCGATGACGATCGCGAACAGCAGCATGTGGCTCAGCCACTTGGCGAACAGGTAGGCGCCGCGGCTCATCGTGGTGGCGACCAGCAGCTGCCACGCGCGCGTCTCGAAATCGCGCACCAGGGTGCCGCGCACCAGGAAGAAGCCGGCCAGCGACAGCGCCATGCTGTAGATCAGCGCCACGATCATCCCGATCCACGCGCTGTTGTAGCGCCCACGCATGCCGTCGATGGAGACCGTGAGGTAGTTCGCCTCGAGCGCCGGGAAGCACCACCACATCAGTGCCGCCAGGCCGGCCATCACCAGCCAGGTCTGCGGCGCGCGCAGGCGCTGGCGCAGGTCGGCGGCCAGCACGGCCGCGACCGAACGCAGCACGCTTCCCGCGGCGGCGCTCATGCGTGGCCCGCCTCGCCGCTGCGATGCAGCAGCCACAGGTAGGCGTCCTCGAGGTCGGGGGCCACGCCCACCGCGTCGTCCGAAGGCCGTTCGCCCACCACGCGCACTTCCACCCCGTGCGCGCGCCGTTGCGCGCGGCTGATCTTCAGACGCGTGCGCGCTTCCGCGAGCTGCTCGGCCGGCAGCGTCCACTGCCAGACCTGCCCGTCGGCCGCGGCCATCAGCGTTTCCGGCGCACCGTGGAAGCGCAGCCGCCCGCCCGCCATCACCGCCAGCGTGCCGGCGCTGGCCTCGATGTCGGACACGATGTGGGTCGACAGGATCACCAGCCGCTCGCCGGCAAGCTCGGCCAGCAGGTGGCGGAAGCGCACGCGCTCCTCCGGATCCAGCCCGACCGTCGGCTCGTCCACGATCAGCAGCTTCGGATCGTTGAGCAGCGCCTGCGCGATGCCGACACGCTGTCGCATGCCGCCCGAATACCCGCCCAGGCGCTGGTCCGCGACGTCGTCGAGGCCGACCATCGCCAGGCACTCCCCGACGCGCCCGGCGACGGTGCGCGCCGGCAACCCCTTCACCGCGGCGAGGAAGGCAAGGAACTCGCGTGCCGACAAGGCCTCGTACACGCCGAAATCCTGCGGCAGGTACCCCAGCTCCCGGCGCAGCGCGTCCGGTCGGCGGGCGATGTCCTCGCCACGCCAGCTCACCTTGCCGGCCGTGGCCGTGGCCAGCGTCGACAGCACGCGCATCAGGGTCGACTTGCCGGCCCCGTTCGGGCCAAGCAGTCCGACGACGCCCGGCTTCAGCGACAGATCGACGTCGGTGACCGCCTGATGGCCACCGCGGTAGCGGTAACCGACTGATTCCAGAGCCAATTCGAGAGCCATCCCACATCCGCCGCGCTCACCTAGATGGGTTGGTACTGTAGTGATGTATAACACCTAAACAATAGGCCGATCGTCACGGAAAACGGGGTCGGGTTCACTTCCCACACTTGCCCGCATCGAACTCCCACCTCCCCGCGCCGGACTCGCTGATGCCGGTGCCGCACCGCACGGTCGACGCTGGCGCCATGGCCCGCCAACCGCGACTCGACCTGCCCCGCATCCCGCAGCACATCGTGCAGCGCGGCAACAACCGCCTGCCCTGCTTCCTGGATGACACGGACCGCGCCTGCTATCGCCAGCTGCTGCGCGAGGCACTGCACGCCACCGGCTGCCGGCTGCACGCCTATGTGTTGATGGACAACCACGTCCACCTGCTCGCGACGCCACCCGCAGCGGGCGCGACTGGCCGGATGATGCAACTGCTGGGCCGTCACTACGTCGGCCAGTTCAACGCACGCCACGGACGCACCGGTACGCTCTGGGAAGGGCGCTACAAGGCCTGCCTCGTCGACGGCGATGACTACCTGCTGCGTTGCATCCGCTACATCGACCTCAATCCGGTCCGCGCCCGCATGACCGACAATCCCGCCGCATTCCCGTGGTCGAGCTGCGCCAGCCTCGGTGGACTGCGCGACGATGTGCTGCTCACCCCGCACCCCGTCCAACGCGCGCTCGGCACCGAGGGCTACCGCGCCATGCTTGCCGAAGCGATCAGCGATGACGACCTGGCCGCAATCCGCCTCTACCTGCAACAGCAACGCGCCTATGGCCGCGACGACTTCCGCGCGATGGTCGAAGCCAAGACCCTGCGGTTCGCCGGTGTTAGGCCGGCGCATCGGCCGGCCAAATCATCGGCTACGGGATAAGTGAACCTGACCGCGTTTTTCCCATCAGCGCAAACCCCGCCCCACTCTCAGAAATTGTCCCTGACACCTTTTTCCCACCGTCCTTTATCTTGCCCGCGAGGCTTTGCGCGTTGGGACATGATGGACAGCGCCTACAGCGCCTTCATTCGCCGGCGCCCCCCACTTGACGATGTTGCACGGGTCCAACCCGTTCGGACTTTCTTGCACGCGGACGAAGTGCACATCCCAATGGTAAGAAGTTCCGGGTGTATTGGGAGCAATCCACCCGTTTCCCGCGCGATCAAGCCAAGCACGCTTACCATTCATCGTTTTCGTCGCCACCGTGGCTCGCTTCCACCAATTATCTGGTGGCTGGAATCGAAAGCCATCGCCAGGCGCAGTGTCTGGCAAAGCGTCATCAAATCGACTTGTCCAAGGAATCTGCGCGTTTCGAACTGAAGTGACGCATGGAACTCTCGTAGCACCCCCTAGACCCACCGCACCAATATATACAGCCCATCGGGTCTTCTCTAACAAAACGGAGTATCCGACCTGATATTTGGTGCAGTTTCTTCCTTCCTCAAGATCAGTAAAAAGAAGCACCTGGTCTCCACTAAGCAACACCGACGCGGCAGTCGTTGCCACGGCATCGGCCCAGGCGGCACCTGCACCTATTGCAGTTTGCAGCAGGGAAATCACGCCCCAAGTGCGAACCGGAACAAGCGGCGCCACGATCGGGACGTAGGCTCTTCGCAGGATAGCGATTGCCGCCTTGATCTCCGGGTCTCCGCATTGCAAGTGAACAGGACTCACATGGCTTGCGTAGAAACTTTTCCAAGCCTCGCGCTCAAAAACTACGCTTGCGCCGGTTGCATTCAAGAAAGAAACCAGCCTGCGGAGTCGATATCGAAGTAACGCGTAATCATCGGAAGATGAAATGCCGCCAGTGGAAAAGTGAGCAAATAACGCTGGATCAATTATCAGCTTCATTGGGCTCATCGTTAGGAGAATGCTGAACCCTGATCGATGCACCGCTGCTCGACTCAACATCCTTTTCCAACGCCGCGACATAGATTTCTTCTTCGACCATCAACGCTTGGTCCATGAAATCTGCAGGCCAATCTTCCAATCGACCATTTCGTTTCAGCCGCTCCGACGAGACACTAGAGACACCGCCAACTTGCTCCACCTGAACAATTGCAATTTCTCGTTCGAGCCAGCTCTCAAACTCACCGCCGCGTTCTGACATTGCGATCAAAGCCCGAAGCTTGCGCACTAGATGATCACTATGTGTTTCCACAAAAATCTGACGCTTTGCCAACGCTAATGCCACAAACCATTCAGCAAGGCTCGACTGGATTTTTGGATGAAGGTGCGCCTCCGGCTCCTCAAATGCGCATGCAACAGAATTCGCCAACGCAAATGCGACTGGGCTATCCGTCTCTGGATGAAACAGGAGTGGATCGCTGATCAAGCCCAACTCAACAATTGGGAGCAAATAGGTCAACCCCCGCCCTACGTGCTGGAGGTTTGCCTGCCCAAATAGCAACCGGAACCCAAGGTCAGGGATTTCTTGGATCGATAGCGGCGGCTCGATACCAAGTTGAGTCAAGACTTGATTAACGGCTTGCTGCAAAGGCGCCCGCTCCAACGTAGGAAGTTCGGAAGCACTGAGCGAGTTCGGGGCGTTGAACCCCACTACCCTTTCGCGATGAGCATGAAGTAATTGCGCAGCGGATTCGCCCGCAACACCAATGCTATCTGGAGCAACACTAGAGAATCGATACAAAGCTGGCGGCAGAGCTCGCGCGGAACTTAAGTAGTTGAAACCGCGAATTAACGACCTGAGGTCATCGAGCGGTTGCACGAAGACCGCTTCGAACGCGTTCGCCCACCCCCTTTGCCGATCTCGCGGACCAATATCACGTTTATTAAAAGAGATGTACGGAAGGAAGTGATCCATGCCTACATCGAAGTTTTTCGCAGGCGACCCATTCCAGAGACAAGCGTAATCGCCATCATCCTGAAGTTGAAATTCAACACTCAGCCGAGGACTCGACGCTCCTGGAGCGTAGGAGTGCAACCTGATTTTTCGAAGAGCAATTCGACCATCTTCCTCTTCATAGTCGAGAGAAATTTCAGTCTCAGTATGAAAAAACGCGACAGTATCGAAATTCGCGAGCCAAGGCGTTTCAGGACGCGCCGCCATTACGGGCACGCCACCTTCGCCTATCCGGTCGACGACTTCCGAAGTTATGACATGGCTAACCCAACGAATCTCAAACCTGGGGCCGAGCACACTACGATCTTTAGATGGCCACCCAAACGTGAGCTCGCGTAGCGAAAGTGCTTCTACCGTACCGTCTAAGTGAAGCGGCACGTCCAGCCTCGGATATTCAAGGGTTTGCTTGAGCAGAAGAAGCGCCTGAATGATGCTGCTCTTCCCGCTGTTGTTTCGCCCAATTAAGACTGTCAAGCCATTAAGAGGAACACTCGCCCTCTCTCGATGGCTCTTAAATCTTTCTACGGCGATTGAACGAAACTTGGCGTTAGCCATCCGATAATCCCGAATTGTCAGCACATCCAGACTAGCTTACATATTCCGCCGATATTCCCCACCAACCTCATACAACGCATGGCTGATCTGACCCAGCGAATGCGTCTTAACCGCCTCCATCAGGCTCTCAAACACATTCCGCCTCTCCCGCGCCGTCGCCTGCAGCGGCTTCAGCCCATCTGAAGCAAACCCGTTGCGATTCCCCTGATACCCCGCAACGTTCGCGATCTGCTGCCCCTTCTCCCCTTCCGTCGAACGGATCAGCTCGATCTCGGTGACGATGTCGCCGCCGTGTTCCTTCGGCAGGAAGGTGTTGACGCCGACCAGCGGCAGGCTGCCGTCGTGTTTCTTGTGCTCGTAGTACAGGCTTTCTTCCTGGATCTTGCCACGCTGGTACATGGTGTCCATCGCGCCGAGCACGCCGCCGCGCTCGCTGATCGCCTCGAACTCCTTGTACACCGCCTCTTCCACGATGTCGGTGAGCTTGTCGACGATGAAGCTGCCCTGCCACGGGTTCTCGCAGAAGTTCAGCCCCAGCTCCTTGTTGATGATCATCTGGATCGCCACCGCGCGGCGCACCGATTCCTCGGTGGGGGTGGTGATCGCCTCGTCGTAGGCGTTGGTGTGCAGGCTGTTGCAGTTGTCGAACAGCGCGTACAGGGCCTGCAGCGTGGTGCGGATGTCGTTGAACTGGATTTCCTGCGCGTGCAGGGAGCGGCCTGAGGTCTGGATGTGGTACTTCATCATCTGGCTGCGGCTGCTGGCGCCGTAGCGCTCGCGCATGGCGCGGGCCCAGATGCGGCGGGCGACGCGGCCGATGACGGTGTATTCCGGGTCCATGCCGTTGGAGAAGAAGAAGCTGAGGTTCGGCGCGAAGTCGTCCACCTTCATGCCGCGGGCGAGGTAGTACTCGACGATGGTGAAGCCGTTGCTCAGGGTGAAGGCGAGCTGGCTGATCGGGTTGGCGCCGGCTTCGGCGATGTGATAACCGCTGATGCTGACCGAGTAGAAGTTGCGCACCTTGTGGTCGACGAAGTACTGCTGGATGTCGCCCATCATGCGCAGCGCGAATTCGGTGGAGAAGATGCAGGTGTTCTGCGCCTGGTCTTCCTTCAGGATGTCGGCCTGCACGGTGCCGCGCACCT
>Ga0164241_10005142_pt1 | contig 12367 bp, 11 predicted proteins | sample OricomyardsoilBY_FD_108780 | JGI IMG/M metagenome (GOLD analysis project Ga0164241, IMG submission 108780) | Backyard soil microbial communities from Emeryville, California, USA - Original compost - Back yard soil (BY) | ecosystem: Environmental > Terrestrial > Soil > Unclassified | place: USA...
CGCCGCCGCCTACGGGCTGGTGTCGTACTGGACGGCCTACCTCAAGGCGAACTTCCCGGCCGAGTACATGGCGGCGCTGCTCACCTCGGTGGCCGACAACAAGGACAAGTCCGCGGTGTACCTGTCCGAGTGCCGCCGGTCCGGCATCAAGGTGCTGCCGCCGGACGTCAACGAGTCGGGGCTGCGCTTCGCCGCGGTCGGCACCGACATCCGCTTCGGCCTCGGCGCGGTGCGCAACGTCGGCGCCAACGTGGTCGACTCGATCATCCAGAGCCGCGAGGGGAAGGGCGCGTACACGTCGTTCACCGACTTCCTCGACAAGTCGGAGCTGGTGTGCTGCAACAAGCGGGTCGTCGAGTCGCTGGTGAAGGCCGGCGCGTTCGACTCGCTCGGCCACACCCGGCTGTCGCTGGTGCAGGTGCACGAGGAGGCGGTCGAGGCGGTCGTGGGCCTCAAGCGCCAGGAGGCGATGGGCCAGTTCGACCTGTTCGGCGGCGACGACACCACACCGGCGTCCAGCGACTCGTCCCCGCTCGCGCACCTGAAGTTCAACGCAGAGGAGTGGCCGCGCAAGCAGCTGCTCGGCTACGAGCGGGAGATGCTCGGCCTGTACGTGTCGGCCCACCCGCTCGACGGCGCGGAGCGGCTGCTGCGCAAGAACGCCCCGAAGCCGATCGCCGAGATCATCAGCGACGCGCCGAAGGAAGGTGAGATCGTGCTGTCCGGCATGATCTCCGCGCTGGAGCGCCGGGTGAACAAGCAGGGCGAGCCGTGGGCGATCTGCACGATCGAGGACCTGGACGCGTCCATCGAGGTGCTGTTCTTCGCGAAGTCGTACTCGGTGCTGTCGCAGGACCTCATCGAGGACGCGGCCGTGGCCGTCAAGGGCCGCGTGAACTGGCGCGAGGACAAGATGTCCATCTTCGGCTCCGGCCTGATCCCACTGGACATCACCGACGCCGACCTCACCGAGCCGGGGGAGGCCGTCCCGTTCGTGCTGCTGTGCAACCCGGTGAAGCTGAACGACGAGGTCGTCGGCGAGCTGAAGAACACCCTGTCCGCCCACCGCGGCGACACTCCGGTGCACCTGAGGTTCGCCCACAAGGAGAACGGCGTCACCCTGGCCCTCGACGACTACCCGATCAAGGTGTCGCCCGCCTTCCTCGGCGAGATCAAGGCGATTCCGGGGGTCGTCGTCGACGCCTGACCCTTCCGTTGTTCGTCCCTGCTGAACGGAAACCCTTATGCGCACCAGGAAGATCGCCGTCTCCGTCGCGATCGCCTTAGCCGGCTCGACTCTCGCCTCGACGAGCACCGCGGTCGCCGAGCGACACCACGGCCTGCCCCTCGGGCCGGCCGATCTGCCGGAGACCCGGAGCGTCGAGACGCTCCAGCCCGGCGTCACCCTGACCACCATCGTCCGGGGTGAGACGGACGCGAGCCTCGGATGGACCGTGGAGACCGCCGTCCCCCGCGGCTCCGACGACCCCGATCCCGACGCACCGCCGACCGCCATCGCCGACCGGGAGCACGCGCAGGCGCTCGCCGATGCATTGGGCGGCAAGGGGTTCACGGCCCGGGTCGAGGAGGTGACCACGCCCCGCCTCGCCGACTACGCCGGCGGGACCCTCGGCTACCGGGTCCGCGTCGGGTTCGAACACGACAAGGCCGTCGCCGACGCCGTGCTGGCACAGGTCAAGGCGGCCGGGTTCACCGCGTCCACGGGCTACACCGGCTGGGACGGCGCGGCCACCGATCGCGGTCCCTGGCGGGTGCAGCTGCTCACCATCGACCCGAAGGCCTTCCGGGGTGATCTGGTCGGCGACTTCGGGCCCGACATCGAGCGGCGCGAGACCACCAGTTCGCTCGCCGGGGCCAGGGGCGCGACCGCGGCCGTCAACGCCGGGTTCTTCGTGCTCGACCCCGCCGCGGGCGCCCCCGGCGACCCGGCCGGCCTCGGTGTCTACAACGGACAGCTGGTCAGCGAGGCGACCAACGGCAGGCCCGTGTTCACCTTCACCACCGATGGCCGCCACGCCGGGGTGAACCGGTACCGGTGGACCGGCGAGGTCCGCGGCCGCCACGACGCGCTGCGCCTCGACGGCATAGACCGCGTGCCCGGCCTGATCCGCAACTGCGGCGGCACCGGCGACGACCTGCCCACCAGCCACCCGCTGCACGACACCACCTGTACCGATGCCGACGAGGTCGTGGCGTTCACCCCGCAGTACGGCGCCGCCACGCCCGCCGGCCCCGGGGTGGAGGCCGTGCTGGACCGGCACGGCCGGGTAACCGCCGTACGCGAACCCCGCGGCGGCGCACTGGCCGAAGGTCAGACGTCCATCCAGGCCACCGGCACCCAGGCCGCCAAGCTGCGCGCCATCGCCACCCCAGGCGCCGGCCTCACCGTCAAGAGCCGCCTCGCTGACGAGCGCGGACACGCGGTGCACACGCCACAGATGGCCGTGAACGGCGGCCCGGAGCTGGTCCGCCACGGCCGTCCACATGCGACACCCCAGGCGGACGGCATGGTCCGCCCCGGCGACCCGAGCTTCTACTACGGCTGGGCCGCCAAGCGAAACCCACGCACGATCGCCGGTGTGGACACGCGCGGCCGGATCCTGCTGGCCACCATCGACGGCCGCGCCGTGGACAACCTGGGCCTCTCCATAGCGGAGAGTGCCGCGGTAGCAGACGCACTGGGTATGACGGAAGCAACCAACCTGGACGGCGGCGGCTCAACCACGATGGTCGTCAACGGCACGGTGATCAACCACCCATCCGACGCCACCGGCGAGCGACCGGTTGGCGACGCGGTCCTGGTCCTTCCGTGAACCAGCCGTAGTGCGGGGTCGGGGCCATGGCCCCGACCCCGCCGCGGTGCTCACCCGGCACGGGCAGGCCGGACCACGATCCGGGCGGGAGCGCCCATGGCTGGATGCGCGGATGCGGCCGCGCCCGTATCGCATGATCGGCCAGCGCCGATCGCGCTCTCGGTCCGGCGCTGATCGCATTCGCCGGGCAGTTGATCCGCCGCTACGAATGGCGCCGGCCCGGTGGGCTCGTTCCCAACGTCGAGCAAACTCGGCCGGCCGAGCGATGGAGATGCCAGGCGGGGCCACCGCCCACGGCTACATCTAGCCTGCGGGGCGTGGACGGCAACATGGATGTCGACGAGCTGATCGCCCTTGATCGGGCGCACGTGTGGCATCCCTACGGGCCCATGCCGGGGACCACCGAACCCCTGGTCGTCACCGAGGCGGAGGGGGTGTGCCTCACGCTCGCGGACGGGCGGCGGCTGGTCGACGGGATGTCCTCGTGGTGGGCGGCCATCCACGGCTACCGCCACCCCGTTCTCGACGGCGCCCTCGCCGCGCAGGCCAAGCGGATGAGCCACGTCATGTTCGGCGGCCTCACCCACGAGCCGGCCGTCACCCTCGCCGCCAAGCTCGTCGAGATCACCCCCGAACCGCTGCGGCACGTGTTCCTGTGCGACTCCGGGTCCGTGTCCGTCGAGGTCGCGGTGAAGATGTGCCTGCAGTACTGGCGCTCGGCGAACCGCCCGGAGAAACGCCGCCTGCTCACCTGGCGCGGCGGCTACCACGGCGACACCTTCCACCCCATGAGCGTCTGCGACCCCGAGGGCGGCATGCACAGCCTCTGGCACGGCGTGCTGCCCGACCAGCTCTTCGCCGACCCGCCACCGGCGCACACCGACCACGACTACGTCGCGCACCTGGCCGACCTGATCGAGCGTCACTCCGACGAGCTCGCCGCCGTCATCGTCGAGCCGGTCGTGCAGGGCGCGGGCGGCATGCGCTTCCACGACCCCCGCTACCTCCACATCCTGCGCGAGCTCACCCTCGCCAACGACGTCCTGCTGATCTTCGACGAGATCGCCACCGGCTTCGGCCGCACCGGCGAGCTGTTCGCCGCCGACCACGCCGCGGTCAGCCCGGACGTGATGTGCGTCGGCAAGGCGCTGACCGGCGGCTACCTCACCGCCGCCGCCGCGCTGTGCACCGCGGAGGTCGCCGACGGCATCTCGCGCGGCGCCGTGCCGGTCCTCGCGCACGGCCCAACCTTCATGGGCAACCCGCTGTCCTGCGCCGTCGCGAACGCCTCCATCGACCTGCTGCTGAGCCAGGACTGGCGCGGCACCGTCAAGCGCATCGAGAGCGAGCTGACCGAGGGTCTCGCCGCCGCGGCGGACATCCCGGGCGTGCGCGACACCCGCGTCCTCGGCGCGATCGGCGTCGTCCAGCTCGATCACGACGTGGACCTGGCCGCCGCGACCCGAGCGGCAGTCGACGCGGGCGTGTGGCTGCGCCCGTTCCGCGACCTGATCTACGCGATGCCCCCGTACGTCTGCGACTCGGCCGACATCGAGCGGATCACCGGCGGCATCCTCGCCGCCGCGCGCGCCGGGTAGCTCAGCGGCAGCGGGCGGGCGCCGCGCCCCGCGGGCGGCGGTACGCCGCGAGCGCGCCGGCCAGCTCACGGTTGGTCGGCTCGACGAGCACCAGACCGTCCGGGGCCACCAGCACCGGGATGTTGGGCCGCCCACCGGCGACGAGCACGGCCCGCGCCCGGGCGGTCTCGTCGGCGTCGGTGTCGAACTCCGCGAACGGCACGCGGTGCCTGGCCAGCCACGCCTTCGCGCGACGGCAGTCGGCACAACGGTCCGCGCCGAACACCGTGACGCACTCCGGCCGCTCGCCGATCAGCTCCGCCACCGCGGCACGACCGTCCCCCTCCACCCTGACGATCATCTGATCGACCGTACTCAGCGTGGGGCGGGTGCGGTTGCGGCAAACGGGTGGGACTAACCTGACGCTCCGTGAGTGTCATGGTGCTCACGGGCACCGGAACCGGAGTCGGCAAGACCGTGGTGACCGCGGCAGTCGCGGCCCTCGCGCTCGAGCGCACGCGCAGCGTCGCCGTGCTCAAGCCGGCGCAGACCGGGGTCGGCCCCGACGCGCCGGGTGACCTGGCGGAAGTCGAGCGTCTAGTGGGCGCCGACGTCACCACCTGGGAGCTGGGCCGGTTCCCCGACCCGCTCGCCCCCGGGACCGCCGCCCGCCGAGCCGGGTTGCCGCCCGTCACGCCGTCCGCCGCCGCCGCGGCCGCGGTGGAGCTGTCGCGCGGCCACGACCACGTCCTCATCGAGGGCGCGGGTGGCCTGCTGGTGCGCTACGACGACAACGGCGGCACGCTCGCCGACGTCGCCTGGTCCATCGGCGCGCCCGTCCTGATCGTCGCCGACGCCGGGCTCGGCACCCTCAACGCCACCGCGCTCACCGCCGAGGCGCTGCGCCAGCGCGGCATCGAGTGCGCGGGCATCGTGGTCGGCTCGTGGCCCGCCGAGCCCGACCTGGCCGCCCGCTGCAACCTCGACGACCTGCCGCTCGTCGCCGACGCCCCGCTGGTCGGCGCGGTGCCCGAGAACGCGGCCGCGCTCGAGCGGCAGGACTTCCTCGCGATGGCGCGCACGTCGCTCGCCCCGTCGCTGGGTGGCGAGTTCGACGCCAGTGGTTTCGCCGCCGGATACGCCGCCTGAATCTGCCCACTCGAAGGCCGCTAATCACGTGATGGACGTCGCGTCCGGGTGGCCGTGAGGTGCGGCAGACTGGCCGGGAATGCCCAAGATCCGACTAGGAGGAACCCGTGACCGCTGCCGCGGATGAGAGGACCAAGGCCGACGTGCTCGACCTGGCGCGGGAGCAGGTGCTGGAACGGGGCGAGGGTCTGGACGAGGCGCAGGTCCTCGAGGTGCTGGCGCTGCCGGACGAGCGGATCCCCGAGCTGCTCGCGCTGGCCCACGAGGTGCGGATGCGCTGGTGCGGCCCGGAGGTCGAGGTCGAGGGCATCGTCAGCGTGAAGACCGGCGGCTGCCCCGAGGACTGCCACTTCTGCTCGCAGTCCGGCCAGTTCACCTCGCCGGTGCGCTCGGCGTGGCTCGACATCCCCGGCCTGGTCCGCGCCGCCCGCGAGACGGCCGCGACCGGCGCCAGCGAGTTCTGCATCGTGGCCGCGGTCCGCGGTCCGGACAAGCGGCTGATGTCCCAGGTCCGCGACGGCATCAAGGCGATCCGCGCGGACGGCAACGACATCCAGATCGCCTGCTCGCTCGGCATGCTCTCCCAGGAGCAGGTCGACGAGCTGGTCGAGATGGGCGTGCACCGCTACAACCACAACCTCGAGACCGCCCGTTCGCACTTCCCGAGTGTGGTCACCACGCACTCGTGGGAGGAGCGCTGGGACACGCTGCGGATGGTGCACGCGGCCGGCATGGAGGTCTGCTGCGGCGGGATCATCGGCATGGGGGAGACCGTCGAGCAGCGCGCCGAGTTCGCCGTCCAGCTCGCCGAGCTGAACCCGCACGAGGTGCCGATGAACTTCCTCATCCCGCAGCCCGGCACGCCGTACGAGGGCTTCGACGTCGTCGAGGGCCGCGACGCGCTGCGCACGATCGCCGCGTTCCGGCTCGCGCTGCCGCGCACGATCCTGCGCTTCGCCGGCGGCCGCGAGCTGACGCTGGGCGACCTCGGCGCGGAGCAGGGCATGCTCGGCGGCATCAACGCGATCATCGTCGGCAACTACCTGACCAACCTCGGCCGCCCGGCCCAGCAGGACCTCGACATGCTGGACGAGCTGAACATGCCGATCAAGGCGCTGAGCGAGACCCTCTAGATGTACTGCGTGCACTGCGGCAAGCCCGCCGCGGAAGGCGACCACGTCCGCTGCGTCGGGGCTCGCGGGGCCATCGAGCCGCCCCGCTTCTGCCCCGACTGCGCCCGCCGGATGGTGGTCCAGGTGACTCCGTCCGGGTGGTCCGCACGCTGCAGCCGGCACGGCGACCGCACGTCGTACGACTCTGTGTCAGGCCTGGACTAGTCTTCGTGACGGAGAAAGCTCGGTAACCGGACGGAGGCAGGCGTGGCGGAACAACCCGTGGGGGCGCAGGACGCCGCCCCGGACCGGGCCGAGCACACCGCCGAGAACGGCAACGGCGCCGGCCATCTCGGAGCCGTGCCGCCGACCGAATACCCGGAGTTCGTTCCGTTCCCGTGGCACCCGCCGCGCCCGCGCGTGGTCATCAAGGCCGACCTGCTGCCGGCGCTGTCCGTGCTGTCGGCGGTGTCGCTGTTCGGTCTCGCGATCGGCTGGCTGTGGTCGCGCCTCGCGCCGCCGCAGCGCATGCTCGTCTACCCGGACGGCTCGACACACCCGCTGACGGCCGAGAGCTATCACCGCTTCGACGACCTCGTGCTGTTCGCGCTGCTCGGCCTCGGCGCCGGGCTCGTGACCGGCCTCGCCGTCTGGTTCCTGCGCGAGCGCCGCGGGCCGGTGATCATGCTGGCGGCCACGATCGGCGCGGTGCTGGGCGGCTGGCTGGCCATGACGGTCGGCACGTCGTGGGCGGACGGCCGGTTCCCGGCGCCGGGCAAGGTCAAGGTGCTGGACGTGGTGACGCAGGGGCCCCAGCTGGAGTCCCCGTGGATCCTGCTGGCCTGGCCGCTGGCCACCGCGCTGGTGTACGGCGTGCTTGCCGCGTGGAACGCCATGGACGACCTGGGCCGCCGCCTCGGCTGACCCGCCTAGTTCTTGTTGCCGGGCTGGTTCAGGTCGCCCGGTGGGACGGGGACCGCGCGCAGCACGCTCATGATCCCGGCCTCCCTGTTGAGCATCCGGACCACCAGGCGCAGCCGGTGCAGCGGCCGGGTCTCCTCGAGCAGCCGCTGGCGGTCCTCCAGCGGCAGCAGGCAGTCGCGGGCCAGCTGGTGGGCCAGCTCGGCCACGTCGACGTCCTCGTCCGGTTCGGTCCAGTCGCCCTGCTGCCACGCGGCCTGGCAGTAGCGGCGGTACGCGGTGCGCGCCGCGGCGGCCAGGGAGCTGACGGTGTCGGCCACGTCGCGCTGGCCGGGGATCACCGCCGGGGTGTCGGGCAGCCACTCGATCGCGCCGAGCAGGTACGGCGCGCTCGACGAGTCCAGCGCCAGCAGGCGGAACCGCTGCTCGCCGATGGAGACGATCTCGAACCGGCCGTCCGGCAGCCGCTTGGCCTGGCGCAGCACCGCCGCACAGCCGACCCCCTGCAGCTGGTCGCAGGAGGTCACCTCGATGTCGTCACTCGGCGCGAGCGCGATCACCCCGAACCGCTTGTCCGGCAGCGTGCCGGTGATCAGATCGACCGTCAGCTGCCGGTAGCGCGGCTCGAAGATATGCAGTGGCAGCGGGGTGCCCGGCAGCAGCACCGTCTGCAGCGGGAAGAGCGGTAGCGTCTCGGGCACCGTTCAAACCTACGACGCGGTGCCCGACCTCGCTTGGTTCGGCGGCCGGAGCACCGCGAACGGGTCGGTGACGGCCATGCTGCGCTCGGTGAAACGGAACAGCGCCGCGGGCCGTCCGCCCGCCCGTCCGGGTGGTGCGGTCTGTCCGGTCGGCTCGAGCAGACCACGCCGCGCGAGCACCCGCTGCAGGTTCGTCGCGGACACCCGGTAGCCCAGCGCGGCCGAGTACAGCTCGCGCAGTGCGGACACCGTGAACGCGGGCGGCGCGAGCGCGAACCCGATGTTCGTGTACGACAGCTTGGCGCCGAGCCTGCCTCGGGCTCGGGCCACGATCGACTCGTGGTCGAACGCCGTGTCCGGCAGCGCGTCGACCGGGTGCCAGCGGGTGTCCGCGGGCAGCCCGGGGTCCACATCGGACGGAACGAGGCCGAGGAACGCCGTGGCCACCACCCGCTCGCCCGGCACCCGCTGTGGCGCGCTGAACACCGCCAGCTGCTCGACGTGCGACAACTGCTGGACGTCGACCTTCTCGGCCAGCTGCCGCTTGATCGAGGTCTCGACGTCTTCGGTCGCGCCGAGCCGGCCGCCGGGAAGTGACCAGCGGTGCGCGTGCGGTTCCAGCGCGCGCTCCCAGAGCAGGACCTGGAGTGAGCCTGCTCGCACTTGGAGCACCGCGGCCAGTACTTCGTGGGCCAACGGGGCGGGCGCGGTGGTAGCATCGGTCACGTTTTCGATCGTAAGGCGAAAACCTCGGAATGGGAAATCGACACGAGCGGGGACCCGAGGGAGGACGACATGGCCGCTACGGCGGAACGCGCGCGGACCGAGGACCTGACCCCGTACACGGGGGTCGAGCCGGACGCCGCGTGGCGCGACGAGGTGCGCCGCCTGGCGCGCGAGCGCGGCGCGGTGCTGCTCGCGCACAACTACCAGCTGCCGGCGATCCAGGACATCGCCGACCACACGGGGGACTCGCTGGCGCTGAGCCGGATAGCGGCCGCCAGCGACGCCGCGACCATCGTGTTCTGCGGCGTGCACTTCATGGCCGAGACCGCGAAGATCCTCAGCCCGCACAAGACGGTGCTGATCCCCGACGCGCGGGCGGGCTGCTCGCTCGCCGACTCCATCGACGCCGCCCAGCTGCGCGAGTGGAAGGCCGAGCACCCGGGCGCGGTCGTGGTGTCCTACGTCAACACGACGGCCGAGGTGAAGGCGGAGACCGACGTCTGCTGCACGTCGTCGAACGCGGTGGACGTGGTCCGCTCGATCCCGGCCGACCGCGACGTGCTGTTCCTGCCCGACCAGTTCCTCGGCGCGCACGTCAAGCGCGAGACGGGCCGGGAGAACCTGCACGTGTGGGCGGGCGAGTGCCACGTGCACGCCGGCATCAACGGTCCGGAGCTGGCCGCGCGGGCGGCCGCGAACCCGGACGCCGACCTGTTCGTGCACCCGGAGTGCGGCTGCGCGACGTCGGCGCTGTACCTGGCGGGGGAGGGCGTCGTGCCGGCATCGCAGGTGAAGATCCTCTCGACCGGGGACATGGTGACCGAGGCGCGCGCCACCAAGGCGAAGTCGGTGCTCGTGGCCACCGAGGTCGGCATGCTGCACCAGCTGCGCCGCGCCGCCCCGGAAATCGACTTCCGGGCGGTCAACGACCGGGCCTCCTGCCGCTACATGAAGATGATCACCCCGGCGGCACTGCTGCGCTGCCTGCGCGAGGGCCGCGACGAGGTGGACGTCGACCCGGCGGTGGCGGAGCGGGCGCGGGGCGCCGTGCGCCGCATGATCGAGATCGGCAAGCCGGGCGGCGGCGAATGACCACCCCGGAATCCTCGCGCGCGCGGTTGCCCAGCCCCCACCCGATCCCGGGGGCGTCCCGCCTTGCCAGTCTACCGGCGCAGGGTGACGGGGAGGGCACGCAAGATCAACATGTGGACAGCCGGGCGGGTTGTGGACAAGTCCGCTGGGAGGCCGACGCGGACCTCGTCATCGTCGGCACGGGTGTCGCCGGTCTGACCGCCGCGCTGCGTGCCCGGGAGCTGGGTCTGCGCGCGCTCGTCGTGACCAAGGACGCGGCCGACGGCGGCAACACCCGCTGGGCGCAGGGCGGCGTCGCGGTCGTGCTCGGCGACGTCGAGGCGGACTCGGTCGGCCGGCACGTCGAGGACACGCTCGTCGCCGGCGCCGGACTCTGCGACCCGGCCGCCACCGCGCGGATCATCGGCGACGGCCCCGCGGCCGTCGCTCGCCTGCGTGCCCGAGGCGCCGTGTTCGACGCCGACGACGGGCGGCTCGCCCGGACCCGCGAGGGCGGCCACACCGCGTTCCGGGTGGTGCACGCGGGCGGCGACGCGACGGGCGCCGAGGTCGAGCGGGCCCTGCTCGCCGCGGCCCGCGACGGGCGGGTGCCGATGCTCGAGCACCACGTCGCGGTGGACACGCTGCGCACCCCGGCCGGCGAGGTCGCGGGGTTGCTCGTCCTCGACCGGGACGGCGTGCCGGGCATGCTGACCGCGCCCGCGGTGCTGCTCGCGACCGGCGGGCTGGGGCAGCTCTACCAGGCCACGTCGAACCCCGCGGTGGCCACGGCGGACGGGGTGGCGATCGCGCTGCGGGCCGGCGCCGCGGTGGCCGACCTCGAGTTCGTGCAGTTTCACCCGACCGTGCTGTACACCGGCGAGGGCGCGCGCGGCCGGTGCCCGCTCGTCACGGAGGCGGTGCGCGGTGAAGGCGCGGTCCTGGTCGACGCCACCGGCGAACGCGTGATGGCCGGCGTGCACCCACAGGGCGACCTCGCACCGCGCGACGTCGTGTCGGCGGCGATCACCCGGCGGCTCGCGGCGCTCGGCGGCGACCACGTGTTCCTCGACGCCACCCACCTCGGTGCGCCGACCTTCGCCCGGCGGTTCCCGACCGTGCTCGCGGCCTGCCGCGCGGTCGGTGTCGACCCGTCGGTGACGCCGATCCCGGTGTCCCCGGCGGCGCACTTCTCCTGCGGCGGCGTCGTGACCACTGTGGACGGACGTACCTCCGTGCCCGGCCTGTACGCGGCGGGCGAGGTGGCGCGCACCGGCCTGCACGGCGCCAACCGCCTGGCGTCCAACAGTCTGCTGGAGGGCCTGGTCGTGGGCGCCAGGGCGGCGGAGGCGGTGGCGGCGGACCTAGCGCTGGGCGTGCTGGCCGAGCCGCGGCTCGCGGCGTGCCAGCCGGTGCCGGTCGTGCCGGTCGCGGACCGGGACACCCTGCAGCGCGTGATGAGCCGCTACGCCGGCATCGGCCGTGACGCGGAGGGCCTGGCCGTGGTCGGCTCGGTGCTCGACGTGTCCGCTGTGGACCGTCCACTTGACACTCGGGAGCGGGTGGAGGACGCGGCGCTGACGCTGGCCGCGCGGGCACTGATCGCCGCGGCCGCGACCCGCGAGGAGTCCCGCGGCTGCCACGTGCGCGACGAGTTCCCCGCCGCCGAGCCGGAATGGGCCCGCCCGCTCACCGTCCGGCTCACCCCGTCCGGCCAGCCCGCGCTGGACCGCCCGGCCGAACTCGTGCGAGGAGCAGCATGATCGACCTGGACGACGTGCGGCGCGTGGTGGCGACCGCGCTGGAAGAGGACCTGCGCTACGGCCCGGACGCCACGACGGCGGCCACCGTGCCCGCCGACGCGGTGGCGACGGCCGAGCTGACCCCGCGCTCGCCCGGCACGCTGGCCGGCGTGCCGGTGGCGCTCGAGGTGTTCGGCTCGGTGCTCGGCGAGTTCGAGGTGCTTGCCGAGCGCAAGGACGGCGAGCGGCTCGCGCCGGGGGAGCCCGCGCTGGTCGTGCGCGGTCCGGTGCGCGGCCTGCTGACCGCGGAGCGGACCGCGCTGAACCTGCTGTGCCACCTGTCCGGCATCGCGACCGCGACGTCGGCCTGGGTCGACGCGATCGCCGGCACCGGCGCGGTGGTCCGCGACTCCCGCAAGACCCTGCCGGGACTGCGGCTGCTGGAGAAGTACGCCGTGCGCTGCGGCGGCGGCGAGAACCACCGCCTCGGCCTCGGCGACGCCGTGCTGATCAAGGACAACCACGTGCTCGCCG
>Ga0164241_10005143_pt1 | contig 12363 bp, 15 predicted proteins | sample OricomyardsoilBY_FD_108780 | JGI IMG/M metagenome (GOLD analysis project Ga0164241, IMG submission 108780) | Backyard soil microbial communities from Emeryville, California, USA - Original compost - Back yard soil (BY) | ecosystem: Environmental > Terrestrial > Soil > Unclassified | place: USA...
ATCGGTTCTGGCGTTGTGTCAACCTGTGAAGCGGTCGAACGACTCTCGGGCATGACGAACTCCGTTCCGGAGGAGAAGCTCTCCATGGGCGAGCGGCATGCCGACAGTTGGTGTACGGCGGCGAAAGGTCCCGCACGCGCCGAGCTCGTCGACGTGCTGTTCCGGCGGCACTACACCGCTCTTCTCCGTCTCGGTGTCGTCATGCTGGGCAGCCGCGAGGCTGCCGAGGACGCCGTCCAGGACGCCTTCGTGGCCCTGCACCGTCATCGGTCCTCATTGCGTGAACCGGAGGCCGCCGAGGCGTATCTCCGTTCCGCCGTGCTGAACCGCTGTCGGTCATGGATACGGCGGCAGGTCACCGCGCGCACCCCCAGGCCGCTGATGCTCGTGCGCGAGCACGAGGAGAGCCCGGAGGCCACCACGGTGACTCGTGACGAGGTCGGATCGATGGTGGCGGTGATGCGCACGTTGGCCCGGCGGCAGCGCGAGGTGCTGGCCTGCCGGTACGTCCTCGAGCTCTCCGTCGCGGAGACTGCCCAGCTGCTCAAGATCAGCGAGGGGTCGGTCAAGGCCCACACCCATCGCGGATTGCAGACCCTGCAACAGCGGATCGAGGTGACCCGATGAGCTCTGTCGAGGAGCGGCTCGGGCGGGACATCGCGGCAGTCACCGGAGGTGTCGTCGTGACCGAGTCTGAGCTGAAGGATGCCCGCGACGCGGTCGAGGACCGCATCGAGATCGGGCGGACGCGAAGCCGTCGTCGCACGGTCGCCGGTCTCGTCGCGGCGGCCGTGGTCATCCCGATCGTGGGCGTTGCCATCGCCCGGTCGGCGGGCGACGACGGCAGCACGGCGCCTCCCGTGAGTCCCGTGTCTCCGACGCCGACAGCGATCAGGGCTCCTGCCGACCAGTGGCTCACTGGGGCGCCACCCACGCGGGAGCTCGTCAAGGGCGTGTGGCGGGAGGACAACGGACACCTGTCGATCCGGTTCTCGCCATCCGGGACCGTCCAGTTCGACGAGTTCGGTCAGCTCTTCGGCGCCCCCACGTTCGAGGGCACCTACGAGATCACGGGCGATGTGATCAGCATCGACGTGGACGGCGGGGGAGCCGGCTGCACCGACGCGAACTTCGCCATGCGCGCCTCACTCCCCAAACCGGGGTTGATGCGCTTCGTGCCCACAACTGTCGGATCGGGGAAGTGCACGTTCTCGCAGGTCGGCGTGTGGGCCGCCTGGGAGCGGGTGTTGCCGGCCGGACCGGTCTTCATGAGCATGAGGATCCCGGACAGGCTTCCCTGGGGCCCGTGGCCGGATCGGCACTCCCTCGTCGGCATGTGGGCGGCCGAAGGAGGCGGTTATCTGCTCGAGATCGACCGCAGCGGGTCCTACTACGTCGCGGACGAGTCCGCAAAGCCGATCGATCGCGGTCAGTGGTCGTATCGCAACGCGCGGCTCACGCTGACCAGCTCCGCCGACTCCGTCGAGTGCAGCAGGGGCGATCAGGTCGTGGTGCGCGACATGGAACAGGTCAACCCCGGCAGCGGCACCCTCGGCATGCGGTGGACCGTGGAGCAGAACACCTGCGGCGGGACGTGGGCCGCCAAGGACTGGTTCCTGGTCCCGGCCAACCTTGGCTGAGCCGATCGGGAGCAGCCTAGAGTCGACCGAGGAAGCGCTCGGCGTCGACGACGACCCGGGTGATCTCGCCGGTGCCGACGACGTGCCCGCCGTCGGCCTCGCGGGCAAGGACGCTGAAGCGGTGGAGCCGGCCGTCCCGGAAGACCGGCGACGCCGTCACCTCCAGTCGTACGCCGACCAGGCTGCCCCGGGCGTGCTCGATCTCCACACGGGTGCCGACCGACGTCTCGCCGGCAGCCAGCAGGGGTGCGATCTCCGCACACGTCGCGGCCTCGCACCACGCGAGCAGCCGCGGCGTACCGAGGACCGGAAGGCTGCCGGACCCGAGTGCCTCGGCGGTGTCGTCGTCGGTGACCGTGAAGGACAGCGCGCTCGTCACGACCCGAGCTCCAGCCGGTAGGCGATCAGGTGGACCTCATCCGTCGGAGACCAGTCACGCTCCGGCGCCCGGACGAAGCCGGCCGCCTCGTAGATGCGATGCGCCGATCGCATCGCCTCGAGCGTCGAGATCACAAGAGCTGGGGCTCCCTCACGACGGAAGCGGTCGACGACGAGTCCCACCAGGGCGGCGCCGACGCCCTGACCGCGGGCGGCGGGAGCCACGGCCAGCATCCGGAACTCCCCTTCCCCGGGCTTGGCGATCTCGCGCCAGGCCGACCCCTCGGGGCAGATCGTGACGGTGCCCAGGATCTCGTCGGAGTCGTCGGGGGTCGCCACCCAGAGCTCCGCCTCGCGATCGCGCCGGGCGGCGCCACGCAGGTGCTCGACGTAGTGGTCGGGATTGTTGTCGCTGAACTCCGCGTACGCCGCGACCGTGACTTCACCCACCGCCACCAGGTCCTCGGGACAGGCGCGCCGCAGCCGCATCAGACGCCGAACGTGTTCCGCGGGTACGCCGCGGCCACGTCCGTGATCACGTTGACGAGGTACGGCGCGTTCGCGGCGAAGGCGCGGTCGAGCGCCGGCCCGATCTCCTTCGGGTCGGTGACCGTCTCGCCGGCGCCACCCAGCGCCCGGACCACCTCGTCGTACCGGGTCCGCTGGGCGAGGTCGGCTGCGACGTCGTAGCCGTAGATCATCTGCATCGGGCCCTTCTCGAGGCCCCACGCCGAGTTGTTGCCCATCACCATCACGACCGGGAGGTCGTGGCGGACGAGCGTGTCGACGTCCATCAACGAGAAGCCGGCCGCGCCGTCGCCGAGGAGCAGCACGACCTGCGACGACGGCCGGGCCAGGCGGGCCGCGATCGAGGCGCCCAGACCGGCGCCGAGACAGCCGTAGGGGCCGGGGTCGAGCCAGCCGCCGGGCCGTGTGGGCTCGACGTACTTCCCGGCGAAGCTGACGAAGTCGCCGCCGTCCCCGATCACGACCGCGTCATCGGCCAGCCGGGGGAGCAGCTCGCCGTAGATGCGGGCCGGGTGGATCGGATCGGCCTCGGCCGTCAGCAGCTCCGCGTCGCGAGCCGCGGCGCCGCGGGCCGCGGCCTGGAGGTCCTCGACCCAGGCCTTCCACCCCGAGAGATCGGTGCCGTCGAGCGCGGCGGACAGCCCGCGGAAGACAGCGGACAGGTCCCCGGACACCGAGTCGGCGAGGGAGGCGTGCTGCGCGACCTGGCCGGCGGAGTCGGCGACGTGGACGACCCGGGCGGGTGCGGCGCCGTCCTTCCCGCCGAACACGCCGTACCCCAGACGGAAGTCGAGCGGCGTCCCCACGACGACCACGAGGTCGGCGCCGCTCAGCGCGTTGCCGCGGGCCTTGGTGACCAGGAGCGGGTGGCCGCCCGGCACGACGCCGCGACCCATCCCGTTCGTGATCGTCGGGACGCCGAGCTCCTCGACCAGCTCGAGCGCGGCCCGTTCGGCGCCGTCGGCCCAGACGTCGGTGCCGAGGATCAGCACCGGTCGCTCGGCGTCGGCCAGCAGCCGGCCGATCCGGTCGACGGCCTCACCGTCGGGCTCGGCGCCGGGCGCTCGGGAGCCGTCCGGGACCACCGCCGACGCCTGGTTGAAGAACTCGTCCATCGGTACGTCGACGAAGACCGGGCCGCGGTGGGAGGACCCGGCCACCCGGAAGGCCTCGTCGAAGCCGGCGGTCACCTCGGCCGCGGTCGGGATGGTGCGTGCGCTCTTGGTGATCGAGGCCAGGATCGGCGGCTGGTCGAGCTCCTGCAGGCTGCCCGTGCCCCAGCGGTTCTGCGGTGCGCGGCCGCCGACGACGACCATCGGCGACCCGGCGAACTGCGCCTGGGCGACCGCGCTGATGCCGTTGGTGACGCCCGGGCCGGCGGTCAGCACGGCCAGCCCCGGGACACGGGTCAGCTTGCCGGTGGCCTCGGCCGCGAACGCGGCGGTCTGCTCGTGTCGGACGTCGAGGATCCGCATCGGCGGTTCGGCCTTGACTGCGCCGTCGTACATCGGGAAGACATGGGCGCCGGAGAGCGTGAACATCGTCTCCACGCCGTGGGCGCGGGCGACCGCGACGGCCAGCTCGCCGGCGTGCCCGCTGAGCTCGGTGCCCGCCTGAGACTCACTCATGAGACGCACGTTACCGACCGGTCAGCACCGGCCCGTCGGGTGCGGCGTAGAACCGCTGGCGGCGCTAGCCGAGGTACGCCGCGTTCGTGGTGCGGAGCGCAGCAACCAGCTCGAGCAGCAGGTCGGCGCGGACGTCGATCGGCTCCGGCGCGAACGCCACCTGGATGTGCAGGGCGCGCAGGAACGACTCGGGGTTCGCGGTGGTCCGGTAGGGGTCCTGGTCCGGGCCGCCCGTCGCCGTGGCCGACGCGGTGATCCGGGCCAGCCAGGGCTCGATGATCCGCAGCGGCACCAGGCGGCGGCGGAGCACCGACATGGTCGCGGCGGCCAGCCGGTCCGGCTCGCCGCTGGTGAGCGGAGTCGGCGTGTCGAGCAGGACCCGGTCGGCGATCACGTCGAGCAGCACGGTCAGCTCGGTCAGCCTGAAGTGCGGGGAGTCCGCGAGACGGCCGATCGCGTCCGCCCCGTGGGCGATCGCGTGTGCCCAGCCCTTGCCGGGGACGAAGCCGCGCACGTCGCGCTCGCGCACGAGCCAGCCGGCCACCCTGTCGCCCCAGTCGAGGAGCTTGGCCGGTGGCAGCAGCGATCGGGTGTTGTCGCGCTCGACGCACTCCGCCAGCACCAGTGCGGAGAAGCTGCGGCGGAAGACCGAGTCGGTGTCCGACTCACCGAGTCCTTGGGTGAGTCCGGCGGTCATGCCGTCGCCGAGTCCGGCCAACAGGTCGTCGTACACGCCCTCGGAGATCCAGGTGGCGAGGATGGGGTAGGCGAACTGGTCCCGCTCGTCTGGATCCGTCGAGCCGAGCATGGTGGTCAGCTCGGCGGTGAGGTCGGCCAGCGGTCGGTCCGTCGGCACCTTCATCTCGGCGGACCGGACCTGCTGCCAGTACGCCGATGACATGCCGCCATCCTGCCAGCCGCTCGCGCGGGTGACGCAGGCAGCCGCCGGCGGCTCCGACCCCGCCTACGCTGGGCCGGTGCCGTCCCTGCTGGAGCTGGTCCGCAGCCACACCGACCTCGCCGAGGACGACGTCGGAATACTCCAGCTGCTGATGGCGGACTGGCAGATCATCGCCGACCTCTCCTTCGCCGACCTCGTGCTCTGGCTGCCCGACCGCGGCGGTGAAGGGTTCTGGGCAGGAGCCCAGATGCGCCCGACCACGGGTCCCACGGCGTACGTCGACGACATCGTCGGGAGCTTCGTGCCGGTCGGCCGGCGGCCGATGCTCGACCGGGCGTACGCCGACGCGCGGCTGGTCCGCGAAGGTGACCCCGAGTGGCGCGACGACGTCCCGGTGCGGGTGGAGACGATCCCGGTGCCACGCTCCGGGCGGGTGATCGCGGTGATCGCCCGCAACACCAACCTGCTCGGCGTCCGTACGCCGAGTCGACTGGAGCTGTCGTACCTCCAGAGCGCGGCCGACCTCACCGCGATGATCGCGGCGGGCGACTTCCCGGCTGAGGGACAGCGCGGTGACCATGCTGACTCGCCTCGCGTGGGGGACGGGTTCGTCCGGGTCGACGACCGGGGTCGGGTCTCGTACGCCAGCCCGAACGCGCTGTCGGTCTACCGCCGCCTCGGGTGGTCCGGTGACCTCGACGGGCAGGTGCTCGCGGAGGTGACCCGCGGGCTGGTGCCGCCGCGGCGCAGGCCCGACGAGGAGACGCTGAGCGCGGTGCTCGGCGGCCGCGCCCACCGCGACACCGAGATCGGCGGCGACCAGGTATCGCTGATCGTGCGGGCGATCCCGCTCCGGGCGCGCGGGGAGCACGTCGGCGGGCTGGTGCTGGTGCGCGACGTGACCGATCTACGTCATCGCGACCGCGAGCTGGTCACCAAGGACGCCACCATCCGCGAGATCCACCACCGGGTGAAGAACAACCTGCAGACCGTGGCAGCTCTGCTCCGGCTCCAGGCGCGCCGGATCGACTCCGACGAGGCGAGGTCCGCGCTGGAGGAAGCGGTCCGTCGGGTCGGGTCGATCGCGATCGTGCACGAGACCCTCAGCCAGGAGGTGCTCGACGAGGTGGCCTTCGACGAGATCGCGGACCGCCTCGGGTCCATGGTGACTGATGTCGGGGCAGGCCCCGACGGAGCGCTGGACCGGCCCGTCGTACGCCGGAAGGGGTCGTTCGGCATGCTCGCCAACGAGACGGCGACCGCGCTGGCGATGGTGCTCACCGAGCTCCTGCAGAACGCCGTCGAGCACGGCTACCCCGACGGCACCGCCGGCACGATCAGGGTGCAGCCGGAGCGCCTGGCGGGTCGCCTGCGGGTGACCGTCGACGACGACGGGGCCGGGCTGCCGGTCGGCTTCGACCCGGACACGTCGCTGAAGCTCGGCCTCTCGATCGTGCGAACCCTGGTGGAGTCCGAGCTCGGTGGCTTGCTGGAGCTGCGGCCCGGGCCGGTGTGCGGGGCGCGTGCAGTGGTCGACGTACCTCTGGACGGCGACTGACCGAAGCCGTGGCCCAGGATCAGGCGGTGCGCACCCGCGCGCGGGAGCTCCGACGCTTCAGGGCCCGGCGCTCGTCCTCGCTCAGCCCTCCCCAGACCCCGTGGTCCTGGCCGGCCTCCAAGGCCCACTGGAGGCACTGTTCGCGCACCTCACAGCGTCGGCACACTTGCTTGGCCTCCTCGATCTGGAGGATGGCCGGGCCGGTGTTGCCGATGGGGAAGAACAGCTCCGGGTCCTCGTCGAGGCAGGCGGAGCGGTCGCGCCAATCCATGGCTTCGCAGAACTCTCTTTCGCGGGGGTCTCACACAGGTACAACGTCGCAGCGCGCGGATGTGAACGCATTCACGAGCGCGCCCTCCACAGTGGCAAGAATTGCATCGGGAGACAACCCTTTTGGCCCGTCAGTTTTGTCACAGGCCCGGACACGCGGCGACTCCTCGTCCCGCGGCAGTACCCGGCCGGGCGCGACGTAATCTTATCGTTCGTGCGCGACGACCACAGGCGGGAGATGCCGTCGCCGCTCGTGGTGGCGGCGAGCCTGGCGGGGCTGGAGGGGCTCCTGGTGCTCGCGTACGCCGTTGTGTTGGCGGCCGACATCCACGCCGACCGGGTGGCCATGGGAGTGACCACCGCCTTGTTCTTCGGTCTGCTCGCCGGCGCCCTGATCGCCTGCGCCTGGTACGTCGTCCAGGGACGCACGTGGGCGCGCAGCCCGATCGTGGTCACCCAGGTGCTGGCTCTCGGCCTGGCCTGGAACTTCCTCGGTGGCAGCACCACGTGGATCTCGGTGGTGCTCGCCGTTGTGGCGGCCGTGGTGCTGATCGGTCTGCTCCATCCGGCGAGCATCGAGGCGCTCTCGGACCAGCACGACCACGCGCCCTGAGCTCCCTCAGACGCTCTCCTGCATCGAGGTGCGGAGCCGGTCGAGGGTCTTGCTCAGCAGCCTCGAGACGTGCATCTGGCTGACCCCGATCTCGGCGGCGATCTCGGACTGCGTCTTGTTCTTGAAGAAGCGCAGCAGCAGGATCCGCTTCTCGCGCGGGGGCAGCGCCTCCAGCAACGGCTTGATCGACTCCCGGATCTCGATCTGCTCGAGCTCCTCGTCGTCCAGGCCCATCATCTCCAGCATGGAGAACCCGCCGTCCTCGCCTCCGTCGTCGGTCGCGTCGAGGCTCAGGGTGGAGTAGGCGTTGCTCGACTCGATGCCCTCCACGATCTCCTCCACCGAGCAGCCGAGCGTCTCGGCGAGCTCTCGAGGGGTGGGGGAGCGCCCGAGGGTCTGCGTGAGCTCGGCCGTGGTCGTGCCGATCTGCATCCGTAGCTCCTGGAGCCGCCGCGGCACGCGGATCGCCCAGCCCTTGTCGCGGAAGTGGCGCTTGATCTCGCCGATGATCGTGGGCGTCGCGTACGTCGAGAACTCGACCGCGCGCGCGGGCTCGAACCGGTCGATGGCCTTGATCAGCCCGATCGTGCCCACCTGGACGAGGTCCTCGAACGGCTCCCCACGGTTGCGGAAGCGCCGGGCGCAGTGCTCGACGAGCGGCAGGTGAAGGGACACCAGCCCGTCGCGAGCCGCGATCCGTGCGGCCTCCGCCAGGGAGGGGTCGTGGAACTCCCCGAAGAGCACCGCGTTCTGCTCGCGAGCCCCATCGACCCGACGCACTGCCTCCAGGGGTCCCGAGTCCCCGTCGACCGTCATCTCAGCCGCCGGCCCCCGGTCCTTGCTCGCTGAGGGCCAGGCTCGAGTCGGTGGTGAACGTGATCTCGAGATGGTGGTCGGCGGTCTCGGCCGTGGCCTGGGCCGCCAACGTGCTCAACACCTGCCAGGCGAAGCTCTCGTAGTCGGGCTGGGCCCGGCCCGAGGTCTTGACGCGCACCGAGATCGTCAGAGAACCAGGCGTCTGCCGGAAGTCCGCCACCAGGTCGCCCCCTGCGAGAGCCTCCGGGAGGACGAGTGCGCACGCCTCGCCGATCGCGATCCGGAGGTCCTCGATGTCGTCGACGGTGAAGTCCAAGCGCGCCGCCAGGCCGGCCGTCATCGTGCGGAGCACGGAGACGTAGGCCCCCTCGGCCGGGACACGGAGCGTGATGTCGGCCTTGTCGGATGCGTGGCGTTCCATCGCTGGCCTTCCGGGGCGCTGGGTGTGGATCCTCACCCTAGCCGTGCCCCGTACTCCGAACGGCAAACATGCCGCCACACCCGGACGGGTACTCATGGGAATGACGTCTGCACGCGCCATCGCAGGTGGCACGCCTTCCTCACCCGAGTTCGCGATCCGGTCCGTCGAGGCCGCGGCGTACGAGATCCCCACCGAGACACCGGAGTCCGACGGCACGCTGTCATGGGACTCCACCACGCTCGTCCTGGTCCGGTGCCGCGCCGGGGGACAGGTCGGCATCGGTTACACCTACGCCCACGCGGCCGCGGCCGAGGTGGTGACCGGCAAGCTGGCCGGCGTCCTGTCCGGCTGCGACGCGCTCACCCCGGTTGCGTCCTGGGCGACGATGCAGCACGCCGTGCGCAACCTGGGCAAGCCGGGTCTGGTGGCTGAGGCGATCTCGGCTGTGGACATCGCCCTGTGGGATCTGTGCGCCCGGATTCGCGAGGTGCCGCTGGTCGAGGCGCTGGGTGCTGTGCACGAGTCGACACCGGTCTACGGCAGCGGCGGCTTCACGTCGTACGACGACCGTCAGCTCGTCGAGCAGCTCACGAGCTGGGTGGGTGCCGGGATCCCTCGGGTGAAGATCAAGGTCGGACGCGATCCGGTCCGTGACGTGCACCGCATCGACGTCGCCCGGCGCGCGATCGGGGGCGACGTCGAGCTGTACGTCGACGCGAACGGCGCCTACAGCCGCAAGCAGGCGCTGGCTTGGGCCGAGCGGTTCGCCGAGCGGGACGTCCGCTGGCTGGAGGAGCCGGTCAGCTCCGACGACCTCGAGGGGCTGAGGCTGCTCCGCGACCGGGGGCCGGCCGGCATGGACGTGGCGGCGGGCGAGTACGGCTACCACCTGCCGTACTTCGAGCACATGCTGGCGGCAGGGGCCGTCGACTGCCTCCAGGCCGACGCCACCCGGGCGTTGGGGGTCAGTGGGGTGCTGCGGGTCGCCGCCCTGTGCGACGCGAGGTCGATCGATCTCTCGCTGCACTGCGCCCCACAGGTGAGCGCCCACGTCGGCACCGCCTTGTGGCACCTACGGCACCTGGAGTACTTCCACGACCACGTGCGCATCGAGGGGCTGGCGTTCGACGGCGTGCTGTCGCCGGAAGGCGACGGGGTCCTGCGTCCGGACCGGACCAGACCGGGGCTCGGGCTCGCCGTCAGGGACACCGACTTGGAGGGGTTTCGGATCGCATGAACCACGGATACCAGCCGCACATCGAGCACCGGGCGTCGTCGACCAGAGGAAAGATCGGTCTCGACAGGCCCGACCGACCACGACAGGAGCAGCATGATGAGCGTCGACCTCAACCACACGATCGTCCACGTCACCGACAAGAACGCCGCCGCGGAAAGCCTCGCCGAGATCCTCGGCGTCGAGCCGCCCACGTCGTACGGTCCCTTCCGGGTGCTCACCCTCGCCAACGGCGTCTCCCTGGACTTCGCCGACGACCACGGCGAGCCGGACGGCCAGCACTACGCCTTCATGGTCAGCGACGAGGAGTTCGACGCCATCCAGCAACGGATCGTCGACCGCGGCTGGACCTTCTGGGCCGACCCGGCCCGGCGCCGCGGTGGCGAGATCAACACCAACGACGGCGGCAAGGGCCTCTACTGGGAGGGTCCGGACGGACACAACCTCGAGATCATCACCGTCCCTTACGGCGGCGCGGATGAGAGAGGAGCAGGGAATGAAGCGTGACCAGGTCGCCGACGTGTTAGTCAATTCACCCTGGCCAGGTGACGCGCTGGCTCTGCGGTCATAGCGTGGAGACATGGCCGGCGTCGCTCGATCCCGCCCTTCGGAACCGATCGTCTATCTGGACTTCTCCGAGATTCGCGATGGCGGCCTCGAACCACTGAAGGAAGCAATCCGCCGACTCATCGATGCGATCGAACCCCAAGAGCGGCAACTCGTCACCTACGGCTTCCACCTCAACGAACGGGAGCGGGTCATGACGTCACGGCCGTCCATCCGGACAACGCGTCGCTTGAGCTTCACATGGAGATCGGCCGGGACGAGTTTCGCAAGGTCGGGGAGTTCATCACCCTGAAACAGATCCACGTCTATGGACACATCAGCGAACGCGCCAGGGACATGCTGCAGCAGAAGGCCAAGATGCTCGGAGGGGCAGCCTTGATCGTGAGCGAGCGGTTCGCAGGTTTCGACAACCTTCTCCCAGCCCGGGACCAGGGCCAGGACTCCTGACCTCACGTGCGGGAGCCGTCGACCTCGACTTCGTGTCCGAAGGGCTCTGGGACCAGTTCTTGACCCTGAGTTCTGATTCCGACCACACGCAGACGGGCCATGCGATGGAGTGCGCCTATCCGCCGCTTGCCGGACGCGCTCAGCTTTGATGTGCGAGCACCTGGTGGCCGAGCGCAGAGGCGAGCGGATCCTCGAAGCGACAGAAGCACCGACCCCAGGCCCCGGTTCACGTTCGTTGCGCTGTGCATCTGCTCGGTCGATGATGGGATGTGGACGGCGTCCTGCCGCCTGCAGCAGGCGGGACATGTGGGAGTGGTGGTCATGAACGAACGCCACCTCAGCGTTCAGCGTCGCATGGCTGTGCCCACGGGTTCTGTCTGGACCGTGATCGCCGACTTTCCCAATCTTGCGAGCCGTTGGAGTGGGCTTCGGGCAAGTACGGCCATCGACACCCAGACAAGGGGCGTCGGCGCACGCCGCCGCGTAGAACTGAAGCCGATCGGCAGCATGGATGAAACCGTCACCGTTTGGGAGGAGGGTCGCAGGATCGATACGGAGAATCATCCGAGCCTGTCGGTGCCCTTCAAACGGGCCGAGACCGCGTTCAGTCTCGAGCCTGACGGCGATGGGACTTTGGCCACGTTCGACTATCGATACCTACCCAGGGGCGGGCCGATCGGGCGATTCACCGGACCATTGATCGACAGGATGCTCACAGCGACGTTCACAGAGATGTTGGAGGCCGTCGAGGAGGCCGCCGCGGAGAACGGCGGCCAGCGCTGAGCCTGGATCGGTGGATGCAGGCTGAGTGGTGAACCCAGCGACCTTCTCTGCGGCCCGGTTCACCGTGTTCGAAGCGGGTGCTGCCGACTCCGCCGTCGCACAGTCGGGGCGGCCGCAGCGGGGTAGCTAACACTGGCCAGCCATGCGTTCGCCGGCAATCGACGCCCGCACGGCCCGTCTCTCCACCGACTGCGGACACGTGCCGGCACAGTCTCCCGCGCGTGGTACGCCATTGCGTCCTCGCCGGTTCACGGATTCGGGTGAGTCCCTTGCCATTGCCGGTTTCTCGAACGGGACCCGCGTCCAGGTCGTGCTCCCGAGCACTCCAGCTTCACCGACCCGAACAGGACACTCCATGAAGAGCAGCAGACATCTCCAGCGCAGACGGGCGATCGTGGGAATGGGCGCGGTGGCCGCGTCGTTGACCGCGGCCCTGGCCCTCGCGCCACCGGCCTCGGCGGCGACCAGTGCCCACTTCAACAAAGGCCACGGCGTCCTGAGCGTCTTCGGCGACCCGACGGGCGGCACGACCAGGGTGAGCCGCGACCGTGGCGGCCACATCGAGGTCAACGGCGGGGC
>Ga0164241_10005144_pt1 | contig 12363 bp, 7 predicted proteins | sample OricomyardsoilBY_FD_108780 | JGI IMG/M metagenome (GOLD analysis project Ga0164241, IMG submission 108780) | Backyard soil microbial communities from Emeryville, California, USA - Original compost - Back yard soil (BY) | ecosystem: Environmental > Terrestrial > Soil > Unclassified | place: USA...
CGATCTCGAGGTCGATGCCAAGGACTCCGAGACCTTCATCAAGGTCGTCAAGGCGCTCGAGCCGACCTTCGGCGGCATCAACCTCGAGGACATCAAAGCCCCCGAGGCCTTCGAGATCGAGGAGAAGCTGCGCGAGCTGATGGACATCCCGGTCTTTCACGACGACCAGCACGGCACCGCCATCATCACCGGCGCGGCGCTCATCAACGCGGCGCTCTTGCAGGACAAGGCGCTCGCCGAGCTGAAGCTGGTGCTGGTCGGCGCGGGGGCGGCCGGCCTCGCGTGCGCCAAGACGTTCATCGCGCTGGGTGTGCGCGCCGAGAACGTGCTGACCGTCGACAAGGACGGCGTGCTCCGGAGCGAGCACGCGGCCGGCATGGACCCGTATCGCGCGGCGTTCGCGCGCACGACCGATCGCAAGACGCTCACCGAGGCGCTGGTCGGCGCCGCCGTGGTGGTCGGGCTGTCGGTCGGCAACCTGCTGACGGTGCCCATGATCGCCAGCATGGCGCCGCGCCCGATCATCTTCGCGCTCGCCAACCCGACGCCCGAGATCATGCCGCCCGACGTCAAGGCGGCGCGTCCCGACGCCATCGTCGCGACCGGCCGCAGCGACTTTCCGAACCAGGTCAACAACGTGCTCGGCTTCCCGTTCGTCTTCCGCGGCGCGCTCGACGTGCGCGCGACGAAGGTCAACGAGGCCATGAAGATCGCGGCCGTGCACGCCATCGCGGCGCTCGCGCGCGAGCCCGTTCCGCCCGCGGTGCAGCGCGCGTACGGCGGCGCCGACTTCCAGTTCGGACCCGAGTACATCATCCCCAAGCCGTTCGATCCGCGCGTGCTCGGCTACGTCGCGCCAGCGGTCGCGCGCGCGGCCATGGAGAGCGGCGTGGCGCGTCGTCCCATCCTGGACTGGGGCGCTTACCGCGCGACGCTCGAGCGCATGATGGATCCGGGGCGCGGGCTCATGCGTGAGATCGTCGACAAGGCCAAGGCCGATCCGAAGCGCCTGGTGCTGCCCGAGGGCTACGACGAGCGGGTCATCAAGGCCGCGACCATCCTGGCGCGCGAGGGCATCGCGCACCCGATCGTCGTCGGCAACCGCGACCAGATCGAGGGCATCGCGCGCACGCTCAACGTCGAGCTCGACGGCATCGAGATCGTCGAGCCGCGCCTGCACCCGAAGTTCCCGCGCTACGTCGAGCTCTTCAGCAAGAAGATGGAGCGCCGCGGCGTGACCGCGGTCGAGGCGCGCCGCCGCATGTACTCGCAGACGCGCTTCGCGCTGATGATGCTCAACGAGGGCGACGCCGACTGCCTCGTGATGGGCGCGGCGAAGCCCTACGCCGACGCCATGAAGCCCGCGCTGCAGCTGGTCGGCGCCGAGGGCCGCGCGTGCGGCATGTACATCCTGCTCACGCGCTCGCGCACCTTGTTCTTCGCGGACACGACCGTGCAGATCAACCCCGACGCGCAGGCGCTCGCGGACATCACCATCGATGTCGTGCGCCGCGTGAAGAGCTTCGGCATCGTGCCGCGCGTGGCGATGCTGTCGTTCACCAACTTCGGCTCGGTCGACCACCCCGATCCGAAGAAGATGGCGCGCGCGACCGAGCTGGTGCGTGCGCGCGAGCCCGACCTGATGATCGAGGGCGAGATCCAGATCGACGTCGCCGTCGACATGGAGCTCCGCCAGAACCTGTTCCCGTGGAGCCGGCTCACCGAGCCCGCCAACGTCTTCATCTTCCCGAACCTGGCCGCCGCGAACATCGCCTACAAGCTGATGCACCAGCTCGGCGGCGCGAGCATCTTCGGCCCCATCCTGCTCGGCATGAAGAAGCCGATGCACGTGCTGGCGCTCAACGTCGACACCAGCGACATCGTGAACCTGGCGGCCTACGCGGTCGTGTCGGCCCAGCAGCACGGCGGCTGAGCCCAGCGCTCACTTCGGGTCGAGCTTCATCTTCATCTTGAGGTCGATGGAGCCCTTCTCGTCGGCCGCCTTGATCTCGGCGCCCATCTTCATCTCGAGGTCGATGGCCGAGCGGCCCGGGTGGTCGAGGTCGAAGGCGATGGTGCCGGTCGCCTCGAACGACATCGCGCTCAGCTCGGCGCCGGGCATGGCGTCGAGCTTGCCGCTCTCGCCGTCGTTGAGGCCGCCGCGCATGCGGATGGACGCCTTGCCCTGCTTGCCCTCGAGCGACAGCAGCTCGTACTCGGCGACGAAGCGCATGTTGATGCCCATGAGATCGATGCGCGACAGCGTCTGCCAGGTCGCACCGACGCCGACCGGCTGCTCCGGGAACGACACGCCGCTGCCCTTCAGCGCCGAGTCGAAGCCGCCGCCGAACTGCTTCATCACCGGGTTGTCGGGCATCTCCATCGAGATGACGCGGCCGCGCGGGTCCATCGTCACGACGGTGGTCTGGCCGTTCATCATGTCCGAGATCTGGCTCGTCTGGCCGCCCATCGCCGCCGCGGCGTCGCCGCCGACGGTGACCTTGGCGTTGGCGATGAGCGACTTCTCGACGAACGACTTGTCGTCCTTCACCTCGTCGATGGTGTTGATGAGGTCCGAGTCGATGCCCATCACCATGTTCATCGACTGGCCCATCATCGAGACGCTCATGTCCATGTCCATGACCATGGCGACCTCGTCCTTCTGGCCGGCGGTCGGCGCGAACGCGAGCGTGGTCACGCCCTGGCCGGCCTGCTTCAGCACGATCTTGGGCGGGTCGCCCGGCGCGGGGAACTCCGAGATGGGCGGCAGGTCGGGCGTGCTGCGGCCGCAGGCGTTGGTGACGAGGGCGAGGCCGAGCAGGGCGGTGATGAGCAGGCGCATGAGCGAGGGTCTCCAGCGTGAGGGACGCGCGTCCTAGACCACCCCGCACCGGTAAGTAAACCGCTAGTCACTTATTCGGCGGAGATGCCCGCGTGTTGTACCGCCGTGCGCGTTCGTCCAAGATGCGCCCGCGAATGTCTCCGGGCGGCCAAGGGCGGCAGCCGGGGCACGGGAACAAGTCTCCCCCGGGGCGGCCACGGGCGGCAGCCGGGGGACAATCGAGGGTTGCCATGAGGGGGGCGGCGATCTTGATGGGGTGGGCGTGCGCGCTCGCGGCGTGCGACGAGGCTGGTAAGCCTCCGCCGGACGAGCGCGACGCGACCACCAGCGACACGACGACGGCGACCAGCGGCGACGCGACCGGCGACGCGCGCGACGGCTACTACGCCGTGCAGACGCCGGGCCGCGTCGTGTGGCGCCGCTTGAATCGCCTCGAGTATCGCAACACCGTGCACGACCTGCTGCACTCGGACCTCGATCCGGGCGCGGACCTGCCCGCCGACGACACCGGCTACGGCTTCGACAACATCGCCAGCGTGCTGACGCTCTCGCCGCTGCACCTCGAGCTCTACGAGCGCGCCGCGCGCATCGTGACCAGCGACGTCCTGCGCCCGCCGGTCACCGCGCCGACGCGCTACGTCGTCGAGGGCGAGGCGGCCGAGTCGACCGTCGAGTACGGCTCGGTGATCGACGGCGTCTATCTGATGGGCTCGGGCGGCACCCTCACCGGACACGTGACGGTCGCGCGCGGCGGCAGCTACACGTACACGCTGCGCGGCTACGAGACGCACGGCGGCGACGAGGCGGCCAAGCTCACGCTGTGGCTCGACGGCGCGCCGCTGACGACCTTCGACATGAGCGAGACCGCCGCCGACTACACCGTCCAGGTGCAGCTCGACGCGGGCGTACACGCGCTGCAGGTCGAGTACAGCAACGACTTCTACGACCCGCCCGCGGACCGCAACGCGTGGGTCGACTGGTTCGCGCTAGACGGCCCCGCCGAGCTCGACGTGTACGACCAGACGCCCTGGTCGCGCGTCGTCGTGTGCACGCCGGACGCGCTCGATCGCGCCTGCGCGCGCGCCACCGTGGCCGAGCTGGCGCCGCGCGCGTGGCGCCACCCGGTCGACGACGCCACGCTCGACTCGCTGATGGGCCTCTACGACGACGCCATCGCTGGCGGCGCGCCCGCGGCCGAGGCGCTGGGACTGCCGATCCAGGCGCTGCTCTTGTCGCCGCGCTTCGTCTTCAAGGTCGAGGGCGACGGCCCGCTCGACGGCTACGCCATCGCGACGCGCCTCGCGTACTTCATCTGGAGCACGATGCCCGACGACCTGCTGCTGAGCGACGCGGCCGCGGGCAAGCTCGACACACCCGCGGGCATCAGCGACGAGGTCGCGCGTATGCTCGCCGACCCGAAGGCCGAGGCGCTCGTGCAGAGCTACGGCGGCCAGTGGCTCTACATCCGCGACGTGGCCAACGTGTTCCCCGACCCGAACATCTTCGCCGAGTTCGACGAGCCCCTGCGCGTCGCCATGGTCGAGGAGCTGCAGCGCTTCTTTCGCAGCTTCGTCTTCGAGGACCGCTCGCTGCTCGAGCTCTTGACGTCGCACGAGAGCTGGATGAACCGCCGCCTCGCCGAGCACTACGGGCTCGAGGCGCGCGGCCCGGCGACCGACGATCAGTGGGCGCGCGTGTCGCTCGAAGGCACCGGGCGGCAGGGCCTCTTGACGCAGGCCGGCCTGCTCACGGCGCTGTCGACGCCGTTCCGCACGTCCATCGTGCGCCGCGGCAAGTGGGTCTTGACCCAGCTCTTGTGCGACGAGCCGCCGCCGCCGCCGCCGGGCGTGCAGGGGCTGCTCGAGACCGACCCCAGCGGCGTGGCGCACACGCTGCGCGAGAAGATGGAGCTCCACCTCACGCGCGAGGACTGCAAGACCTGCCACGAGTCGATGGACGCCGTCGGCTTCGCGCTCGAGGGCTTCGACGGCATCGGCCGCACGCGCACCAGCGACAACGGCTACCCGCTCGACCTCAGCGCGACGCTCGGCGACACGTCGTTCCACGGCGCCCAGGAGCTCAGTGACCTGTTGGCGCAGGACCCGCGGCTGCCGCGCTGCGCCGTCAGCAAGCTCATGACCTACGCGCTCGGCCGCGGCCTCAAGGGCTCGGACGACCAGGCGCTCGACCAGGCGGCCGCCGCGTTCGTGGCGTCCGACTATCGCTTCGCCAAGCTGGTCGCCATCGTCGCGACCTCCGCCCCGTTCCGTGCCCGCGACCCCGAGACGGGAGGCAACCCGTGATTGTGAACAGGCGTTCATTTATCGGCGGCGCCGGCGCGCTCGTCGCGCTGCCGTTCCTCGCGTCCTTGTTCCCGCGGCGCGCGCGCGCGGCCCTGCCGCCGCAGCCCAGGCGCCTCATCTGCATGTACGCGCCCAACGGCATGCACATGCCGTCGTGGACGCCGGCCAGCGAGGGGGCAGGGTGGTCGAGCCTCATCCTCGACGATCTCGGCGACATGAAGGCGCACGCGCTGGTCGTGAGCGGGCTCCAGAACCTGCCCGGGCGCCCCGACGGCATCGGCGATCACGGTGCGGGCACGGGCGCCTACCTGACCTGCACGCACGTCGCCAAGACCGAAGGCGACGACATCCAGAACGGCGTGTCCATCGACCAGCTCGCCGCGCCCGTCCTCGGCGCGGGCGCCCGCTTCCAGTCGCTCGAGCTCGGGCTCGAGGGCGGCGGCTCGGTAGGCGGCTGCGACTCCGGCTACTCGTGCGCCTACACGCGCAACATCGCGTGGGCTGGCCCCAAGACGCCGCTGCCGCAGATCGCCAACCCGCGCGTGCTCTTCGATCGCCTCGTGGCCGGCACCGATCCGAACGAGACGGCGGCCGTGCGGCTGCGCAGAAAGACGCAGCGCAAGTCGGTGCTCGACTGGGTGAAGGCCGACGCGAACAGCCTCGACGTGCGCCTCGCGAGCGACGATCGGCAGAAGCTCGACGAGTACCTGACCGGGCTCCGCAAGCTCGAGGAGACCATCGCGCTGGCATCGACCGAGGCCGCGTGCGCGGCGCCCGGCGAGCCGCCCGCGGGCTACGACACGCAGGCGCAGATGGACCTCATGATCGAGCTCTTGGTGATGGCGCTACGCTGCGACCTCACGCGCGTCGCGACGTTCATGCTGGCGAACGCGGGCAGCGGCCGCTCGTACGCGTTCGTCGACCCGACCATCGTCGGCGGGCACCATGACCTGTCGCACCACATGGACAACCCGGAGAACTTCCGCCAGCTCGAGATCATCGATCGCTGGGAGGTCCGCCAGGTCGCGCAGCTCGCGCGGCGCTTGCACGCGGAGGTCGACGAGACGGGCGCGAGCCTGCTCGATCAGTCGCTCATCTATCTCTCGAGCGAGATCAGCGATGGCAACAGCCACACCCACACCGACCTGCCGGTCGTGTTGCTCGGCAAGGCGGGCGGCAGCATCCAGCCCGGCCGCCACATCCGCCGCGCCGAGCAGCCGATGGCGAACCTGTTCGTGTCGATGCTCGCGTCGGTCGGCGTCGACGTCGCGAGCTTCGGCGACTCGACCGGCTCGCTCGATCTGGGCTGACAGCAGGCGCCCAGATGGATAGCGTGGCGCAATGATCGTTCGCTGCCTGCTCGCGCTCGCGTCCATCTCGTCGTTGCTCATCGCGCGCACCGCCCACGCGGGCGCGTGCCCTGGCTGAAGCAACCCGAGCCTCCCGGTCGGGGGGCAAGCGCAGCGGATGCCCGTCGTGCCTGGTGAGCTGCGGCTCCGCCTCGGGGTCAGCGCGAGCCCGCTGACCGCGTCGCACACCGCCGATGAGCAGCTGCTCGACGGCACCCCGATCGAGGTCTGGCATCGCCAGCAGATCTTCGCGCTCGACGCGCGCCTGTCCGCCGATCTCGGGGTCGCCGAGCACCTGGCGATCCAGCTCGAGGTGCCGCTGCGGCTCTTCGAGACGACCATCCGCTACGAAGATCTCGACGGCCACGAGGTCGCGATCCTCGGCGCCGACATCCACCACCGCGACGAGACGCTGCTCGGGCCCGGCGACCCGCTGGTCGGCGCGCGCAGCGTCTTCGTGGCGGGCGCGTGGCTCGTCGAGGGTCGGGTCGGCCTGCGCCTGCCGCTCGGCCACACCGAGCCGAACCCCTACACGCCAGAGGCCTCGTCACAGCCGCACGAGCACTTCCAGTTCGGCGACGGCACGCTCGATCCGGAGCTCGGCCTGACCCTGCAGCACACCTTCGCCGACTGGTCGCTCGGCGCCTGGGGCTTCGCGCGCTGTGCGCTCTACGCGAACAGTCACGGCTACCAGGCGGGCGATCGTTACGCCGGTGGCGTCTTCGCGGCGAGCGCGCTCGGGCTGGCCGACTGGCGCTTCGCGCTGACGCTCGACGTGCAGGGCGAGACCGCCGAGCGCTGGGACGACACGGCCCCGGCCGACGACGGCGACGACGGGAACAGGGGGCGCCTCGACGTCTTCGGTGGGCTCGGCGTCGAGTGGCGTCCGAGCGCCATCGAGCTCGGGCTCGAGCTGAAGACGCCGCTCTACACCAAGATCGTCGGCGGCCAGCTCCAGCTGCCGCTGGTCATCGGCCTCACCGTCGGCGGCACGCTCGCGCTCGGCGCCGACACCGACGCCAGCGATCACGGCGCCGACCTGCCCGGCGACCTCGCCGACATCACCACGCCGACGCCCGTCGCGGGCAAGCTCACCGTCATCGACTACTGGGCGACCTGGTGCGCGCCCTGCCTCGTCCTGCGCGAGCGGCTCGACGCGATCGCGCGCGGCCACAGCTGGGTCGCGGTGCGGCGCCTCGACGTCGGCGCCGAGGCCGAGCCGGGCATGACCTTGCCGTTCGTGCGCGTCTTCGATCGCGCTGGCGCGATCATCTACGAGGGCACTGGTGATCCCGACGCACTGGCCACCGACGTCGAGGCCATCGCGCACGGCAAGCGGCCCGCCTGGCGCCGCTGAGGCGCGTCATGCGCCGACGTGACGGCCGCCGCTGACCACCACGTGGCCGGCCACCTCGACGGTGTCGACCAGGCCGCGGTGCCCGCTCGTGAGCGCGACCGCGAGCCGATCGCGGGTGCCCTCGAAGACGCGGTCGTCGCGCAGCGTGATGCGGTCACCGACGTTGGACAATCCGAGCGCGGCGTAGCCATTGTCCGAGCCGATGGACAGCAGCGCGGGCGCCACCGCGCCGTGCGCGTCGACGATCACGCAGCGCTGACCGGCCTGGCGGCGGGCCAGGTACTCGACCGCGCGCAGCTCCACGAGCGGGTCGAGCACCACGTGCGAGTCGCTGCCGATGCACATGGGCACGCCCGCATGATGGAGCGCGTCGGCGCGCGCGAAGCCGTCGCCGAGATCACCCTCGGTGGTCGGGCACAGCGCCACGCGGGTGCCGGCCCGCGCGAGCTCGGCGATGTCGTCGTCGTCGATCCAGGTCGCGTGCACCAGCGTGACGTCGCGCCCGGCCACGCCCTCGGCGGCCAGCAGCGCGACCGGCGAGAGCCCGAACGCGGCGCGGCACGCGTCGACCTCGGCCGGCTGCTCGGCGGCGTGCGCATGGACGACGAGGCCGCGTCGGCGCGCCTCCTCGACGAGCGGACGCATCCATGAACGCGGCACGGCGCGCACCGAGTGAAGCGCCAGCCCGAGCGCGATCGTGTCGCCGACCTCGTCGCCGAGCGCGTCGAGCGCACGCCACACGTCATCGATGGAAGGCGTCGCGAAGCGCCGCTGCAGCGGGCCGAGCGGCTGGTCGATGCCGCCGCGCGCGTACACCGTCCAGAGCAACGTGAGCCGCAGCCCGAGCTCGCGCGCGACGCGGCAGTGCACGCGCGCGCTGGCGACCGGGTCGGGCCACGCCCCGCCGTCGCGATCGTGGTGCAGGTAGTGGAACTCGCCGAGCGCCGTGTAGCCACCCTCGAGCGCCTCGCGATAGCAGAGCCGCGCGGCCGCCTCGATGCCCGCGAGATCGAGCGTGAGCGCGTGATGATACATCTGCTCGCGCCACGTCCAGAAGCTGTCCGCGCGGCTCGCATCGCGGCGCTGCACGTCGCCGCGCATGAGCCGCTGGAACGCGTGCGAGTGGACGTTGGCGAAGCCGGGCAGGGTGAGCGCGCTCATGGGCACATCATCCACGAGGCCCGCGCTGACATCCACCTCACGAGGTGCTACGCCGACGACATGGTCCGCTTCGTGGTGTGTGCGCTCGTCTTGATGGGGCCACTCTGGCTCGGCTGCGGCTCGACGTGCGCGGACATCGCCGCCGATCGCGCAGCCTTCGCGCGCCACGAGGGACGCCCGCACGGCGTGGACGCGCGCCTGTCGGTGCCGTTCGCGGTCATGGACGCGACGCTCGCGCGCCAGCTCGTGGCGCGGCCCCCGGTGGAGGTGAAGCTGCCGCTCGCGCAGCTCGGGCTCGAGCTCACGCTCAGCGCGCGCCTCGATGGGGTGCACCTGCAGCCAGCTCCCGACGGGCAGGTCGGCGTGCTGGCCCAGGTCGGCCTCTACGATGGTGACACGCGTATCATCGACGCGACCATCGCGACGCGCGTGACGCCCATTTTCAGAGAGACGAACCCGGCGCTCATCGTGAGCGTACGCGGCTCCGACCTCGGCGCCGTCACGCCGTCGACCACGCCCGCGAGCCGCGCGCGGCTGGCGCGCTGGCTGCGCGAGAAGCTGCCGCGGGTGGCGCGCGCGTTCGCCACCGACGAGCTCACGGGCACCGCCGCGGACGCGCTGCTGCAGCTCTTCGCGGAGCGCGTCTGGCCCGCCGTGAAGGGCCCGGTGCTCGGCACGAAGACGCTCGCGTCGACCGAGCTCGGGCTGCCCGACGTGCCCATCGCGCAGCTGTCGGTGCGCTCGAGCGCGACCACGCTGCACCTCGATCTGCAGACGGCGCTGCCGGCGGCGCCCGAGGCTCTGCCCGACGCGCGCGACGAGCCGCGCCTGACGCTCGTGCTCGCGGGTCCGACGGCGGCCGCGCTGGTCAACGAAGGCATGGCGCGCGGCCTCGTGCCGAGCCGCTTCACCAGCGCCGGCAAGCCCGCGCCCGACGGCGCCTACGAGGCGCGGCTCGGCTGGGAGAGCGGCGCGCGGCCGCTGCGTGTGCACCTGTGGCAGAGCGACGCGAAGCGCGGCAAGTGCCAGTCCGCGGTCGTGTCCGGCGCCCTGGCAGCGCGCGTGGAGCGCGATGAGCTGGTGGTCGACGTGCACGACGGCGTCATCGGTTCGGTGCGCGGTGACGCCATGACGGAGGCCTTCGCGTGGCTCGACGCGCTGTGGCGCGACGCCCTCGAGCTGGCGTTCCGGGTGGCCTCGGTCGTCTCGTTCGAGGCCGAAGGACAGGCCGTCGAGCTGCGTGTTCACGACGTCGCGGTCGATCGAGCCACCGTGCGCTTCGAGCTCGACTAGGCGCTACTCGGACATCTGCATGAAGGCACGCACCGTCTCGTTCGCCTTGACCTTCACGACCAGCCGCTTCGGCTTCACGTAGTCGTTGCTGAAGACGATGGTGGCGTTGCCGGCCTTGTGCTTGAGCGTGAGCGGCGCGCGCCCAGCGGGCCGGCCGTCGACCGTGACGTTGGCCCACGGCGACGCCTGGATGCTGATCGTGCCCTCACCGACCGGCTTCACCACTGCGTCCGCTACCGGCGCTGCGTCGGCCACGGAGACGATCGTGTCGGCCGGTGAGCTGGGCACGTCGGGCAGCTCGGTGTCGGGCACGGCCGCCTCGGTGTCCGCCAGCGCCACCGTCTCGGGCGCGAGCGCGACCGCGACGTCCGCGGCCTCGACGGGGCGCAGCGCGGCCTGTGACGCGGTCTCCGGCGGCGCGCTCGTGGTCGCGGCCGGCACCGTCGCGGCGGCGACCTGCGCCGTGTCCTCGGTCGTCGACGCGTCGGGCGTGCTCGACGCCACGCTGGTCGGCGGCACTGTCTCGTCCTTGTGGCCTCCCGCGACCGTGACCAGCACCGCGACCGCCGCGCCCGCGACCAGCAGCACGATCGCCGCGACGATCATCAGCACGCGGTTGCTCTTGGGAGCGCTCTCGCCCGCGGGCAGCGCCTGGCGCGCGGTGCGATGCGCGGTGTCGATCTGCGCGGGCGCGCCGGCCATGCGCTGCGACTTCGGGATCGGCTGCGCCGCGCGCTTCGTCTCCACCTGGCCAGTCGCGCGCCGCGGTGTGACCAGCGGCTGTGACGGGCTGGTGTTGGAGGTGCCGAGGCCGACGGCCGCCAGCAGCGAGTCACGCAGCTCGAGGATGCTCTGGAAGCGATCGTCGGGGTGCTTCTCGAGCGCCTGGCGCACGACTCCCTCGAGGGCCGGATAGCCCGCGACGAGCGACTTGCAGGCCTCGAACGCGGGCGGTTCTTCCTGCACCTGCTGGCGCAGCAGCTCGAACTGCGTGGCGCCCTGGAACGGCCGCTCGCCCTCGAGCGCCTCCCAGAGCATCACGGCCAGCGAGTACTGGTCCGCGCGCCCGTCGATCGGCATGCCACAGATGGCCTCGGGGCTCATGTACTCGGGCGTGCCGAGCAGCATACCCGTCACGGTCAGCTGGCGCTGATCGCCGCTCGAGCCGTCGGTTGCGACCTTCATGATCCCGAAGTCGATGAGCTTCGCGAAGAAGGGATCATGCGACTGCGGGCAGATCATGATGTTCGACCACTTGAGGTCGCGGTGCACGATGCCCTTCTGGTGAGCCTCGTGCAGCGCCGAGCACATCTGCGCGACCACGTGCACCATGTCGCGCAGCGAGGCCTTGCGGTCGCCGTACACGAGCTTCGTGCCGGGGTAGCCCGGCAGGAACTCCATCACCAGGAACGGGTGGCCGCTCTCGTCGCGACCGTAGTCGTGATAGGTGATGATGTTCGGGTGCTTGAGCATGCAGACCGCGCGCGCCTCGACGTCGAAGCGCTTGGTCAGCTCGGGGTCCTCGCCCCGCTCGAGCATGACCTTCAGCGCGACGTCACGGGCCAGCGAGATCTGCTGCGCCAGGTAGACCGCACCCATGCCGCCCTGCGAGAGCGCGCTGGTGATGCGGTAGCGACCGCCGACTATGTCTCCGGGTGAGTAGATCGAGCTCATGTGACGTGCACGACGATATGCGTCACGCCCGATGGCGTCCAGCGCATCTTCACGAAGCAGCGCCGACCAGCTACGCTGCCTAGTGTGCTCTCCCTCTTCCTAGCCCTCGTGCTCACGCACCCGCCCTCCGTCGGCGATGCGCCGATCGTCTTGTGGGTCGACGATGACGTGGTCCTCCACGAAGGGCTGACGCTCGACACGCTGCCGGTCCACCCGCTGGTGGGTGAGGTGCTGGCGCCGAACCAGACGCTCGTCGCGCAGAGCGGCCGGCTCGTGTGCCTGGTCGGCGATCGCCTGCTGACGCTGAGCGGGCCCGGCACCTGGCGCATCGTGAGTGGCGGCATCGAGACGGCGTTCGGAGCGGCCCCGGCGCTGGCCGCGCCG
>Ga0164241_10005145_pt1 | contig 12362 bp, 11 predicted proteins | sample OricomyardsoilBY_FD_108780 | JGI IMG/M metagenome (GOLD analysis project Ga0164241, IMG submission 108780) | Backyard soil microbial communities from Emeryville, California, USA - Original compost - Back yard soil (BY) | ecosystem: Environmental > Terrestrial > Soil > Unclassified | place: USA...
CGACCCGGGCCACCTCCTCCGCCTTGCCGAAGCGCCCGAGCGGCACGAGGCCGAGCACGTGCGAGCCGAGCGCCTCGAGAGCCGCTGGCGGCACGCCCAGCTTTTCCGCGGAGAAGGCTCGACCGGGCTCGCTCGCTCCTTGCCGAGAAGGGCGCGCGTGTGAGCGAAGCGGCGCTCGAGGTCGGCTTCGAGAGCCCGGCGCACTTCACGCGTGAGTTCAAGCGCCGGTTCGGCGTGGCACCGTCCAGGGCGTTCGCGGCCGGCACGGTGGCTCACGAGAGCCGCCGCCCCGGTGCTGGCAGCACACGACGCGCGCCCACGAACGGGTGAACCCTCAAAGCAGTCCGCTGGCGCTAGAAAATGCGCCGAAACTGCGGGTGAAACATGAGGCGGCGGCCGCTCTTCGGACATGCGGGGTAGTATGGATGCTCATGCCCGCCGGGCCGCTCGACGACCCCAGGCTCCGCGAAGTGGAGGCGTGCCTGAACGGGGCGCGGTTCGAAGAAGCACAGCGCAAGCTCGTGGGTCTGGGCGGCGTGCGCGATCTCGGGCCGGGGGTCGCCTACCTCACGACGCGCTTGCTCGCGCAGCGCGGCAAGCTCGATCCGAGCGCCGTCGCGGAGCGACTGCGCGACGTGCTCGCCGAGGCGCCGGACTTCCCGGAAGCGCGCGACTACTTGCTCGCGCTCGGCCGCGGCGCCGCTCTCGACGCGTTCGTGCGCGCGCCGACGCTGAGCGCTGGACCGCGGTCGCTGCCGGCTCCGCTGCCCTCGTTCCCCGCGCCGGCGAAGGCGGTCGTGTCGGGCCCGCCGCCGTCGAACAACCCGGGGTTGCTGTCGCCCGACCCGGATCGGATCGTCACCGACTCGCCGTTCCCCGAAGGCCCGCAGGCGCTCGCCGCGATCCGCGGAGCGCGACCGTCCGTGCTCGAAACGCCGAAAGTGCCGGGGCCGGCCCCCGCGCGCGCGCGTGTATTGCCGGCGCTCGGCGGGCTCGAACCGCCACGCTCGGAAATGCCCACGGAACCGGCTCCGCCGCCGAGCCCCTCCATCGAGCTCGAGCACGTGCGCTTCGAGCCGGAGCCGGCGAGCGTCCCGGGGCGCGGGCTGTGGGATCCCGTCGAGCTCGATCTCGCCTCCGGCCGCGTCGAGGCGGCGCTCTCGGCGATCGAGAAGCAAGCGGGGACCGTGCTCGACGCGCTCGTCGCGCGTCAGATGCCGCGCTTCGAAGCGGTGGCCGAACGCGCGGCGGATTTTTTCGCCACCACGCCCATCATCTGCCACTTCCCACCGTTCGACCTGTCACCGGGCAGTCTGGCGCGCCTGGACGCCGCCTTGCTCTTGTTCGCGCGCCGGCCGCAGCGCGCGCCACGCTACGCGCTGTCGGTTTTGTTGAGCGCGTACGTCGGGGAGTGCGTGCGGCGTGGGTCGGGCGGTGCCTGGGTGGGGCGTCTCGCGGAGCCGGACATGGCGACCATCGAGCGGGGGCGTGCCGACACGTACGTGCCGTGGCGCGCCGTGCAACTGGCCATGACCGAGGGCCGCGCCATGGGCGTCGCGCCGGGCGGCAGCGGGCGGGTCGCGCGGCCCGAATCGGCGGAGGCGCCGCGTGCGGCCGCTGCCCCGCCGACGGCGTGGGATCCGGCACCGTGGCCCGATTTCGGGCTTTACCGCACGATTGGCCGCGTCGTGCCGGGCTCGGTGCTCGGGACGTGGGCCGCTCGCATTTTACAGACGCCGCTCGACCGTTCGCTCGCGAGCCTCTCGGCCATCGACCACTACTTGTCGCTGCTCGCGACGAGCGCCGTGCCGCCGGACGCGAGCGGCGGGTGGGCGCGACGCGCGGCGGTGCTCACGGGCGCGTACGTCGGGGAAGTGCTCTGTCTGCAAGCGGGCGCTCGCTGGGACGAGAACGAAACGACGCCGTTCGGACCTTTGCGCTTCGAGCTCGTGACGCCGGACGGCGGTGCGGCCTACCCCGTCTGGTGGTCGCTCGAGCGGGTGCGTGGCCAGGGCCGCAGCATCGCCGAGCGGGTGCGCGCGCTGCTCGTGTAACGCCGCACGCAGCGGTGCTCCCTTTAGCGGGAAGGCTCGCTCGAATCACTACGGCGTGATCGAGACCAGCGTGCCTTCGCGCGAAAAGGCGCCGTGCCAGCCGTGCGGCACGGCGGGCTCGGTGAAATGGAAGAGCCAGCGCGCGTCACGCGGCGAGAGGTTCACGCAGCCGTGGCTGTGCGCGGTGCCGAACGCGTCGTGCCAGAACGCCGCGTGAAAGGCGTAGCCTTGCGTGAAGTATTCGACGTACGGCACGTCGCGCAGGTCGAATTCGTCGCCGAGCTCGTCACCGTTCATGGTCGCGGTCACGTGTTTCGTATGGATCACGAACTCGCCGCGGGGCGTCGCGTGGGTGGTTTCGGGGTCGCCCATGCCGCCCGCGCCCGTGGAGACGAGCGTCGCGTACACGGGCTTCGAGCCGACGTAGGCGACGAGCGTCTGGTCGAGGACGGAGACGTGAATCCAGGTTCGGCCCTCGCGCACCTGAGGAGGAAGGTTGGGGCGCGCCGTGACCCTGACGAGGTCGGCGTCACGCAGCCAGAGGCCGTCGCGGGTTTCGAGAAAACGAAGGCTGCCGAGCGTGACGGCGCGCTCCGTGACGGCGACGGCTTCGCGGTAGCCGAGCGTGCGGACGTGGCGCAAGCCCTGGCTGGGACTGCCCGCGTAGAGCGCGGCCTGACGTGAGCGCACGAAGACGACGGGGAGCGGCGTCTTCTCGTCGAGGACGATGCCGTGAAACGCGCTCGGCTCGACGCGCGTCAGGCGATCGAGCGGCACGAGCTCGAGGTCGGTCGTCACGCCGAAACGGCGTCCTTCGTGCTCGAGCACGTCGAGCAGCGCGAAGGCGCTGTTCGGTAACGCGCGCGGGATCGCGAGCGGATCGGGCCGCGCGTAACCGAACGGAACGGGCAGCGAGCGACCGGCGGCGAGTGCTTCGGGCACGGGGAGGAGCGGGAGCTCGGAGAAGCCGCTCGCGCTGCGCACGCTCGCCCCTTCGAGTGCGAGCGTCTCGGCGCGGGTCGGCAGGTGCGGGTAGAGCGGCGGGGGAACGGGCTTGGAGCGACCGTACGCATACGGCAACGCGGCGTCGCGATCGGGACGCGTGCGGACGAGCTCGGCCAGCTCCGGAGGCATCTCGCGGCTCGCGGCGTTCCCCGCGCAGACGAAGCCGAACGGCGCGATGCGGTACCAGCCGGGCGCGCAGCCCTCGTGGCCCACGGCCGCACTCGAGCGACGAACGCGCGCGCCGAGCCGCAGGTAACCGACCTTGTTCGCACGGCGCGTGGGCTCGGCGTAAACGAGCGTCTCGCGCGCCGTCGCCACGAGCTCGAGCGCGGAATCGTCGGCGTCACCCGGTTCGGTGGCGGGCGGCGCGTTGGCCGGCGCTTCGACGGCGAGCGGCGGTTCGGCGGCGAGCGGCGGGTCGTTGTCCGGCGGTTCGGCAGCGCGCGGCGCTTCGACGGCAAGCGGCGGGTCGTTGTCCGGCGGTTCGGCGGCGCGCGGCGCTTCGACGGCAAGCGGCGGGTCGACAACGGGGTTCGTCGCCGCCGTCTCCGCGATCGCCCGCTGAGGCACAACCGTAGTGGCGACGGACGGCGCCGTCGCGAGCGCGGTCACCCGCGATAGCACCACGCTCGGGACCACTCGCCCGCCGAGCTTGAGCTCGTTACCCGAACACGCGGCGGCGAGCGCCAGCGCCGGCCCGAGCGCGCAGGACGCGAGCACCCAGCCGGGACCGCGGGAGCGGGAGTTTTCGCGCACCCGCGAGCCCTAACGAAAGGCCCGCCGGCCGGACCAGTTTTCGGCGCAAAAACCGCGAAACGCCGCTACTCGTCGTGCGTTCGCCCGCGGCTCACGACGAGGGCGAGCGCCGCGAGATCCGCCGCGACGTCGGTGAGCTCGGTCGGGTCGAGATCCGGCAAGTCTCCGAGCCGCGTCTCGATGTCGGCGAGCAGGCCGGCGGCGTCTTCGCGACCTCGCCCGCGAGTGAGCTTCTGGTACCGCTCGCGGATCTCGCGGAAGAGCGGCGACTCGCCCGCGACGGGCGCCGCGATTCCCGCGTCGTCGTCGTCGAGCCGCTCGCGTGCACGGCGCGCGCCGCGCGCCTCACGCCAGGCGGCGTTCGCCACCTCGACCGGGCTCGGTCCCGGCTCGACGGCGCGCGGCGCCTGCTCGAGCGCGCGAGCCTGCGCCGAGAGCACGCTCAAGCGCTCGAGTAGACTGCGCACCACGGCCGCGTAGCTCTCCCCCGCGACGGCGTGTTCGCTCTTCGCGTGGTCGAGGGCGTCGAGCAAGCTTTGCCAACCTTCCACGGGAGGCGCCAGGCGCGCCTGACGCTGCTCGGCGAGCGCGAGCTTTTCGCGCAAGGCATCGACCGATTGCCACGCGGCTTGTTCGGTGTGCTCGAGCCAGAGCTTGTTGGTAGGCACGCTGACCCCGACTTTAGCAAACTTTGCCCGCGCGCAAGCAACGACCCGGGGGAGAATCACCCTGGAGAGTGATTCCACGTTTTCACATCCATTGTCCAACCGCGCGCAGGTACTCGAGATACTCCGTTTCCGCCGTCGTCGAGGCGCGACCTAGCACGGGATTTCGGTGCGGGAAGCGTCCGAAGCGGGCGATGACGTCGAGGTGCTTGCGCGCGTAGTCGACGGCCGTCGTCAGCACCTTGCGCCACGCGGGCGCACAGAAGAGCGCGGCGCGCTGCGCGATCGCCACGGCGCGGCGCTGCGCGTCGAGATCCTCGGCATGCGTGAGCGGCAGCGCGAGGAACATCAGCTCGAGACTGTCGGCGTCCTCGAAGTCACCGCGCGCGAAACCTTCGCTCGCGATCGCGAACGCCTTCGGGTCCGCGGTGAACGCCGTCGGCGCGCCGCGGTAGATGTTGCGCATGAACTGATCGAGCAAGATCACGAGCGCGAGGGTGCCGCGGAACGTCTGTGTCCAGGCGTCGAGCTCACCGCGCCGCGCGCGCTCGACGAGCGTCGCGAAGCGCGCCGTGATTTCGCGATCGAGCTCGGGCCCGCCGTTGAACCAGCGGCGCATGCTCGCGAGTGCCGTCTCCTCCGTGTCGGGCTTCGGCTCCAGCCAGAACCCCAACACGTCTTCGATCGTGGCCGCCCGGTCCACCATCATGACCGCGAGTCTGCCACCCTCGCGCGCGCCGGTCACTGCTTCTTCGAAAGACCCACCAGGAAAACCTCGGTACTGCGGCTCCGCGTGCCTTCCGGCCGGATCACCTGGCACTTCGCGTACGTGGCCGTCAGGGCCGCCCGCGCTGCCTCGAAGTCCGCGCTCATGAACAGCTTGCCGACGAAGTGCGAGCCCGGGCGTCCGAGCTCGCGCGCCACGTCGACCGCGCGCATGAAGAGCTCGAAACTCCGCGCCTGGTCGGCGGTCTTCGAGCCCGACGTGTTCGGCGCCATATCGCTCAGGACGACATCGTAAGGCGCGAGCTCGGAGAGGGCCTTCGTCTCGAGCGTGAGCGCGTCGCCTTGTGCGACGTGCACCGTCGCCGGAAACTTCTGGAGGATCGGCTGGCGATCGATCGCGAGCACCGCGCCCCGCGGGCCCACGCGCTGCGCGGCGTAGAGCGACCAGGAGCCGGGCGCCGCGCCCAGGTCGAGCACCCGCTGGCCTTGCGCGAGGAGCTTCACCCGCCGATCGATCTCCTCGAGCTTGAAGACGCTGCGCGCGGGATAGCCCTGTGCCTTGGCGGCGCGAGTCTTGGCGTCCGGGCGCGCGTACGGCTGGCGGCTCACGCTCGGGTGAGTAGCACGCTCTTGCTCGGCACGGGGCCGTCGGACCCGCCCGGACAATCGAGACCCGCCGGCAAATCCCGCAGTTTCGCGACCGGCACGCGGGCGCGCGCCGCGGCCTCGCGCAGCGTGCGCCGCAAGCGACCGAGCGACGTCTTCCTGTGGTTCGTGACGGCGAGCAGGCGCCCGCCCGGAGCGAGCAGCGCGAGCGCGCGTTCGGCGGCTACCCCGTAGCCTTTCTCCACGTTCCATGCCGCGCCGCCCGCTCGACTCGCGAAGCTCGGCGGGTCGAGCACGATCACGTCGAAACGCTGACCACGGGCGCCGGCGCGCGTGAGCCAGGCGAGCGCGTCGGCCTGCTCGAAGGCGTGGGCTTGGGGGTCGAGGCCGTTCAACGTGAAGTTGTCGCGCGCGAGCTCCAGGGGCCGACGCGACACGTCGACGCTCACGACGCGCCGAGCGCCGCCGAGCGCCGCCGCGACGGAGAAGCTTGCCGTGTACGAGAAGAGGTTCAAGACGTTCGCGCCCCGCGCGAGCTCGCGGATGCGCCGGCGGTTGTCGCGCTGATCGACGAACAGGCCCGTCGAGAGACCGTGCGCGAGCTCGACCCAAATCTGCATTCCATGCTCGCTGACGGCAAAGCGCTCGGGCGCGGCTTCGCCGGCGATCGGCGCCGCGGGCGTCGCTTCGGCGCCGGCCTTGCGCGCGTCCCCCTTCACGCGGCGTTTCAGGTACACGCCGCGCGCGCCGAGCTCCACGAGCAGGTGACCGAGCTCGAGCGCCCGCTGTTCGGCCGCGGCGGTCGACACCTGCAGCACCGCAAAGTCGCCGTAGCGATCGACGGTCACGCCCGGCAAGTCGTCGCCGAGCTCGTTCGCGAGCCGGTACGTGTCCGCGAACGCCGCGAGCGGCGCGCGCAAAATCCCCGCGTCCTCGAGCGCGAGCGCGACGGCGCGCTCGTCGCCGAGCGGCGGCTCGACGCCCTGCACCCAGCTCCGGAACAGGGCCGGCATCGGCACCTCGTGGCGCCGGCCGTCGTACTCGAGTGCGGTCGCGTGGAGCAGCAGCCGCGGCGCACGTTCACCGCCGTAGAGCTCGTCGCCGCCGAGCGGCGCGCCTTCGTGCGAAAGCTGCACGCGCAGTTGATGCGTGCGGCCGGTCTCCGGCTCGAGCGCGACGAGCGCGCGGTCCCCCACGCGTTCCATCAGCGTCACGGTCGCGACGGCGCTCACCCCGCCGCGAGCGACGACGCGTGCGCGGCCGTCGTCGAGCTCGAGCTGATGGGCGAGACGCACGGGTCCTTGCGCGAGCCGATGCGCGAAGCGCGGCGAGCCGAGCGTGACGGCCGCGACGTAACGGCGTGCGAGCGCTCGCTCGGCGCTCGCGTGCGCGACGCCCGCGTTCTGAGCGCGCGCACTCGTGAAGAGGAGAACGCCCGAGGTGCCCTCGTCGAGGCGTTGGTGGACGCCGACGTAGCCCTCTTCACCCCGCTCCACGAGAAAGCGCCCGAGGCGCGACACCAGATCGCCGGCGAGCGTCTCGTCACCGCCGTGCACGGGGATCCCCGCCGGCTTGTCGACGAAGAGCAGCCCGCCCGCCCGGTCGAGGACGCGCCCCTCGCGCAGGGGGACCAAAAGGCGTTCGAAAGCCATGCCGGAGTCTAATTTTGCGGCCCGCAGCCGCCCTCTCTGCTTGACGAGACGTGGCTCGAGTGCATAATCCGCGCCCCACCGACGAGAATTGAGCCTGCCATGACCGCGACGCTGTCCAAAATTCACGCTCTCGAGTCCAGCGGAATCCGCAAGGATCTCCCGGACTTCCGTGTTGGCGACACGGTAGCCGTCAACTACAAGATCGTCGAGGGCGACAAGCTCCGCGTTCAGGTTTTCCGCGGAGTGGTCATCAAGCGCCACCGCGCCGGCCTCCGCTCCACCTTCACGGTGCGTAAAGTGAGCTTCAACGTCGGCGTCGAGCGTATTTTCATGCTCCACTCTCCCCGCCTGGAGCAAATCGAGGTCGTTTCCCGCGGCGTCGTGCGCCGCGGCCGCCTGTTCTACCTGCGCGACCTGGCCGGTAAGGCCGCCCGCGTCCAGGACGAGAAGGACCGCTGATCGTGGTGTTCCGCTGGAGGTCGCGAGCGGCTATGCTCGCGACTCCCGGAGTTTTCGCATGATCGTCTGCGCTCGCTGTGGCGCTCAAAATCAACCCACGAACAAGTTCTGCTTGTCGTGCGGGGCCCCCGTGCAACAAGCCGGCGCCCCGGCACCTGCGCCGGCTGCCCCTGCTGGCAGCTGGGGCGCGCCGCCCGCGGCACCGCAGGGCCAGTGGGGGCAACCCAATCCCCCGCCCGCTCAGCCTTGGGGACAACCACCGCCCCAGCAGCCTGCGCAGCAGAGCTGGGGGCAGCCGCAGCAGCCCCAGCCGCCGCAGCAGCCCCAACAACACCCGGGGGCTTGGGGGCAGCCGCCTCCACCCGCTCCCGCCGCGGCACCGTGGGGACAGGGGCAGCCGCAGCAGCCCCCCGCCTGGCAACAGCCGTCGCCGCAGCAACCCCCCGGCGGTTTTGCTCCGGCAGGCGGCGGGTTCAACCCGGCAGCACCGAATCAACGCGTCGGCTCGCCCGAAGGACTCAATCCGTACGCGGCCACCGTGGGACCGGGCGGCCAACAAGCGCCGCACGCAGCCCCCGCCCCCGCGCCCCGCCAAGGCTGGCCCGGGGACGCCGGGTACTCAGCGCCGACGCCCACGGCCGACGACTACGAAGCGCACCCGCCGCCCGCTGTCGCTGCACCGCCGCCCGCCGTGGCTCCGGCGCAGCGAAGCTCGATGGCGCCGACGCCCCCCTCCGTCGATCCGGAGAAGGTGGATCCGAACGCGCCGCGGGCCCTCGCGGGCTTCCTCGTGAGCTACGAGGGCAACGAGCTCGGCGTTTTCTACCCGATTCACCAAGGGCAAAACCTCGTCGGTCGTAAGGGCGCGGCGCCCGGCCTGCACATCGAGCTCGAGCACGGCACGACCTCCTCGCGCCACGCCATGCTGCTCGCCTCGGCGCGCCCCGGCCGACTCAAGGTGGAGGATCTCGGCAGCACCAACGGCACGTTCGTGGGGGACCTGATGCTCGAGCGCGGCAAAAAGCGCGAGCTCAAGGACGGCGACGTGGTTCGGTTCGGCGGATACGTGACGATCGTCAAACTCGTTTGAGGGTTCCACATGAAGGATGAACGTCGTTCGAGCATGGCGCGGCGGGCGGCGCTCGCGCTTGGTCGAGGGCTCGCGCTCGCGCTCTTGTTCGTCGCGGGTTCGACCGCCGCGGCCCCACAAGCGCACATCTTGCGGATCGACCCGCGCGCGGCGCTGCAGAACGGCAACCCCGTTCTCACGACCATCGTCGAGGTCTCGCAGACCAAGCGCGTCAGCGACGCGACGGCGAGCTGCGCGGGCCTCACCGGCAACAGTCAGCTCGACTGCATGAGCCGGGCGCTCGAGCAGCCGTTCGCGCTCTACACGCCGTTCCCCTTCCCCGCGCAGAACGCCATCTTCACCGTCTCCGTCGAAGGCAGCGATTTTCCGGCGAAATACGTCAGCCATGCCGCCTGGGGCGACAGCCAGCAGCTGCCGGGCGTCGGCACGGCGTGGCTCGTGCTCATCGACGCCGATCGGCGCATGGGGCGTAGCTTCGAGGACGCCAAGGCGGTCGCGGCGCAGCTCGTCGCGAGCTTGGGGCCGAACGACATCGTCGATTTGATGTTCTTCAACGACCGCCAGGTCGTGAAGGATTCGAAGTGGCTCGGGAGCGCACAGAAGACGGGCGCGGCGTTTCTCGCCAGCGTCAACGAAACGTTCGCCTCGGGCGGCCGCAACCGCTCGCTCCTCACGATCATCAAGAATGCGGCGACGGACGGCTTCGGCTCGCTCGGCAACGTCGGCGAAGACGTGAAGGTGCCGCTCCACCAAGCCATGGTGGTGCTCTCGAGCGGCTTCGGCGGCGCCGATCCGGCGACGACGGGTCCGGGCGCCCTGCAGCTCCAGCAGTACTTGTCCGGCGGGCGTTTTCCCGAGGAAAACACGGCGCTCCCGAAATCTCCCGTCCCGGTCGTCAGCGTCTATTTCCCGCCGAAGGTGATCGACGAGTTTCGCCAGAACTCGCTCGAGTTCATGCAGAACCTGGCCAACCCGGACCTCGGCGGCTTCTTCACGGTCGTGCAGGAGGGCGGCGGGGCGCGCGCCGCGGCCATCGTCGGCACGGTGCGCCAGCGCTTCTCGAAGATGAGCATCGTGCGCTGGAAGGTCGCTTGCGTCGCGCCGAGCGTGACCCAGACGTTCAAGCTCTTCTTCAACAACATGAGCACGCCGCTCCTCGGCGACAACACGTTCAAGGACGTGCCGGTCGGCATCGATCCGACGACGTGGCCCCTCGACGTGAACACGGCGTACTCGGCCGAGATCGCCAAGACGCACCCGGTGTACCCGGGCGGGCGTTTCCGCATTTACGGCGATTTTTGCTGGGGCGGCGACAAGAGCCGCGCCGAAATCTACTTCTTGCCGTCCGGGCAGCCGCTCCCCACGGCGCTCGCAGGTCGCGACATCGAAACGGCCAAGCGCACGCAGCAGCAGCTCATCGCGATGGGCATGAAGGGCACGGCCGTCGAAGCGAGCGACACGTACGTCGAGGTGGAAGCCCCCGACAAGGACAAGATCCTCGCCGGCTCCGGTGAGCAAGCGATCACGCGCATGGTCGTCTACGACAACCGCGCGCACCGCACGAGCGGCCTCACGGCGGACTCCATTCTCACGCTCAAGGGCACGACGCCGCCGCTGAACCTGATGGTGATCCTCGGCGCCGCGTTCGGCGCCGTCGTGCTCGCTCTGCTCGCGCTCGTGCTCATCAAGAGCGGCGGCAAGAAGCGCGCGCCCGCGCCCGCTGCGGCCGGTCCCGGCTACGGTCCGGGGCACGGTTACGCGCCACCGCAGCCCTACGCCGCCCCACCGGCTCCCGCCGGGCCGAGCCCCGAGTTCATGTACGGCGCACCCGGCCACCCGGGCCTCGGCGTCGCCGCGCCGCAGCCGCAGGTCGCTCCTCCAAGCCCGTACGGCGGCGCCACGAGCGCGACGCTCCAGGGCCAGGCGGGCATCTTCACGGTCATCGCCGGGCAGGAGATCCGAGCCGGCCGCGACGCGTCCCAGTGCGGCATCGTCCTCACCGAGGCCCGTGTCTCGAGCGTGCACGCGACGCTGAAGCTCGAAGGCGGCGAGCTCTGGGTGCGCGACGAGAACAGCAACAACGGCACCCTCGTGAACGGCAACCGCGTCGCCCCAGGCGTGTGGTCCCCCGTCCCGCAGGGCTCCATCCTCCGCTTCGGTCCCGTCGAATTCAGCGCGCGGCTCGGCTAGTCGCGCGAGCGCACGCTCCGGTGCAGGAGGGATATCGAACGCCCTCGGAGGCAGCCCGAGACGGCGACGAGTACGGCGGGCTCATCTACGAACGCGGCGGACGGTATCACTTCACGGAAGGCAGGGTGGGCGAGGAACAGGGCCACCTCGATAAACGCGCGTCCCGGCCGCTGCTGGCCCCGCCCCAGCCGCGGCCTCTTGCGTCGACACCCCCACCGCCGTGCGGAGCCCCGAGCGACGCGATAGGATGACGAGATGCAAGCAACGATGAAGGCGCACGTGAGAAACGGCCACTTCGTCGCGGACGAACCGACGGAACTGCCGGAAGGCACCGAGGTCGAGATCGCGTTGACGCGCGTGGTGGATCCGTTTGCCGGAATGGATCCATCCGAACGCGCCGAGCTCGAGCAGGAGCTCGAAGAAGGCCACCGCGACTTCGAGAATGGGGATCACGTGGACGCGCGGGAATACGTGACGCGGCTCTTGGCGAAGCCGTGAACGTCAGACTCTCGAAGCGCGCGCAGCGCGCGGTCGACCGGATCGACGCGTGTTGGCGCAAGCAGGCTGATCATCCCGAAACCTTCCTGCGCGAGCTGCTTTCCGCAATCGATTTTCTCGAGAGCGTGGACCATCCCGGAACGCCCTGCCCGACGCAGAAGCGGCCGGCGCTGAAGCGCGTGCTGCTCGAGAAGTCGAAGTGCCACATCTATTTCGAGCCGAACGAGCGCACGAACACGCTCGAGGTCCTCACGATTTGGGACGGCCGTCGTGAGCGAGCGCCGAAGCTTTGAGCTTTCCCTTTAGTTGCCCTGCCCCGAGGCGGGTAGAATCGCCGACGTGATCGGCCTCGCCGAGAGCGTCCACGAGCACCGCGCCCGCGCGCGGGCGGCCGAAAACTCGCGTCAGGGGTTTCGACCTGGGAGCGCAGCACTGCATCAGGGTCTCCGAGCGGCTCAGAGCGGAACACACTTCCGGGAAATCCCTTCCTTTACGGCGAAACCGTGGTGGGGCCACCTTCCGGTGCAGGCGGGGACGGGACCCGCCTGCCTCAGATCCGTTCGATGATCGTCGCGATGCCCATGCCGCCGCCGATGCACAGCGTGACGAGGGCGGTCCCGAGGCCACGGCGCTCGAGCTCGTCGAGCGCCGTGCCGACGAG
>Ga0164241_10005146_pt1 | contig 12362 bp, 11 predicted proteins | sample OricomyardsoilBY_FD_108780 | JGI IMG/M metagenome (GOLD analysis project Ga0164241, IMG submission 108780) | Backyard soil microbial communities from Emeryville, California, USA - Original compost - Back yard soil (BY) | ecosystem: Environmental > Terrestrial > Soil > Unclassified | place: USA...
CGGATTTAAGGCTAAAAATGATTGCGTACGCCGAAACTCCCCGAACTCGTCGCTTCGCTCCTCAAACAGCGCGGAGTTTTTATCGGCTGACTAATCATTTTTTTAACGCCAAAATCCACGAGGCCATATAAGGGGTGATGCTATGGGAATGAGCGGAGAATTAAGTTAGGATAATGCAAACTTTGATTGGCACATGTAACAGGTATACCACAGCAGGGGAGGAATACTTGCTGCATTTTGTTTTGTAATACTATCCTATATTTGAAGGACACAAGCCCTAATAACATGAGTTATACCGAAGCTAAACTACTGGCTGATACTTTTCAGAAGGTACGCGACTTGACCCGTTGGTATTTAAGTCTGCTTAAAAATACTGACCCGTATTACCGTTACGAAATTGGTGGAGTGGGGTTAAATAGTACCGCTTGGTTGGCATCGCACTTGGTGTGGGCCGAAGATTTTTTGATCATACGCGGCACAGGGGGCAAGGGACTGGATATACCTTGGCTGGAGCATTACAAGTTAGGTTGCGACGGGCAACTGCACACCGAAAAGCCCGACATGAAGGAAATAATGGATAGCATGAAAGCCGTACACGAAGCTGCCACCACACATCTGCTAACTGTTACCGATGAACAGATGGACAGCCCTAACCCATTTGGCTTTGGGTTTGGCGGGTTAAGCACACACCGAATATTAGTGCAACATGCCATTAGGCACGAGGCTATGCACACAGGGCACCTTAGCTGGATGTGCAAAATAAATAAACTGGAAACCGTATAAACCTGAATGATGAAAACACCATTAGCTGTTGCGGTTTCGCTGTTAGTATTAATGGCGTGTAACCATACCGCCAAACAAAATAAAACTTACACCGTGGAAGAAATGAAAACAGAGTCGGCAAAAGTAAATGCCTTTTTAGATAAGCAGTTTGATAACTACGTGGCTACGCACCCGGAAACGGCTTCGGGCTTAGGTATAAAAACCGGATATGATAGTTGGGACGAACGCACAGATGAGGCAGCCGACCATGATATAGAAGTAATGCGCCAAAGTATTGATTCGCTGAAAGCACAATTTAATTTGGAGGCTTTGGATGACCAAACCAAGTTAAGCGTGCAGATGTATGAAGAAGATTATAAGCGCTACGTAGATGGTAAAAAATGGCGCAGGCATAGTTACGATATTACGCAAATGGGTGGTGTACATAACGACCTGCCTGCATTTTTGATTAACGTACACCACATTGATTCGGCATTGGATGCGGAGGCATACCTAAGCAGGTTGCGTAAAATGGATAAGGTGTTTGCCGAAGTAATTGAAAGCATGAAGAAGAGTGAGGCCTTAGGTATAGTGCCCCCTTACTTTACATTTGCTTATGTAACCGATGACTTGAAGAACTTTATTGCAGGCTGCGATAAAACAGATGCATCGAACATTTTACTTGCTGATTTTTCGGCGAAGGTTGAGCCGTTGAAGATTGATAAGTCGCATAGAGATATGTTGAAGAACCAAGCGGCTGAAATAATAAAAACCGATGTAAAGCAGGCGTATCAAAACTTGTTAGATTATTGGATGCACCTGGAGCCTATTGCAAAAGCGAAAGGTGATAAAGGAGCGTGGAGTTTACCTGATGGTGGTGCTTATTATGCTGCACAATTGCAATGGCATACTACCACTGATATGACACCCGATGAAGTTTATAATACCGGCCTTGCCGAGGTAGCGCGCATACAAGATGAGATGCGCGTAATTATGAAACAGGTAGGTTTTAAAAGCGATTCGCTGCAAGCGTTTTTTGAGTTTGTGCGTACCGATAAACAATTTAAGTACAGCAATGATGATGCAGGGCGCAAGGCTTTATTAGCCGATGCCAATATGTATATTGATACTATGCGCACGAAGTTGCCGCAGCTTTTTGGAACATTGCCAAAGGCGCCATTAGTTGTAAACCAAGTAGAGGCTTTCCGAGAGAAAAGCGCGGGAGGTGCTTTTTACGAAGACCCTGCGCAGGATGGTAGTCGCCCGGGCAGGTATTATGTAAACACGTACAACATGAACGATGAGCCGAAGTACCAAATGGAGGCGCTTACCTACCACGAAGCTATACCCGGCCACCACATGCAAATTGCCATAGCGCAGGAGTTAACTAATATTCCTAAGTTCCGTCAGCATGAGTTTTTTACATCGTACATAGAGGGTTGGGCGTTGTATGCCGAGCAGTTGGGTAAAGAAGCCGGAGAGTACAAAGACCCATATTCGGATTTTGGAAGGTTGAGTATGGAAATTTTTAGGGCTGCACGTTTAGTGACCGATGTAGGCATACATTACAAACACTGGACGCGTGAGCAGGCCATTGATTATTTTATGCATAACACTGCCAACGCCAAAGGCGATATTGAGCAAGAAATTGAGCGTTACTTTTTATGGCCGGGCCAAGCCACAGGTTATAAAATAGGCATGATTAAAATATTGGCACTACGCGAAAAAGCGAAGAAGGAGTTGGGCGATAAATTCGACATTAGGGAGTTTCATGATGTGGTGCTTACCAATGGTGCGGTTAGCTTAACTACCCTTGAAAGCTTAGTTGATAAATGGATTGAGGAAAAGAAACGCGGTTAATTATGCCAATTAATTTGCAAGCTAATTATACTACTATTATTGCTGCGGCAATAATTTGTACCCTGCTTGCATCGGTGGCTATATGGGTGCCTTATACGCAGTTTCCGTTTGTGCCATTATTGGGGGTGTTATCGTTTGGCTCGGTTATTCCGTCGGCTATATTATTTGCAGCGCTAATAGTTTGTGCAATTGGGTTTGCATTTTATGCCAAGCGGGGAGTGGCAGCAGTATTGATGTTACTTTTAGTAACAGGTGTGTTGCTCAACCTAAACTGTTTTCGGCCCGATTTTTACCATTACTTTATTGTATTGCTGTTAGTGGCAATAGCAGGTGCCGATAATAAAGAGTTTACCACAGGCGTAAAACTAATACATGGTGCCACCTATATGTGGGCAGGCATACTAAAATTGAACTCGCACTTTTTTGATATGAACTTGCCGTACTTTGCCAATGCATGGCATAGTACTTTTCATATACCCGTACCTGCTTATTTATTGGTAGTAGTACCTGTTGCCGAAATGCTGATTGGGTTTGCCTTTTTAACGGGTATTAAATTGCGCGTAGCATTTTGGGCGAGCGTGGTGCTGCATTTATTAATTATGCTGCAACTAATAATTACCCATTGGAACGAAAGTATGCTGCCCTATAATTTGTTTTTGATAGCGGGTAATTATGTATTGTTCTATAAAGCGCAGCGCACTGATTTAGTGCAACAGTTTATTAAAACAAAAACATGGAATGCGGTGCGCATTGCAGGCATATTGTTTTTAATAATGCCCGCCTTCAACATATTTAACTTGTGGCCACATAGTATGAGTTGCGGCATGTATAGTGGCAGGGCCAAGTATATGAGTTTGGAGCTTAACAATACTACGGCTGAACAACTGCCACCAAGTGCTAAGCCATTTATATCCAACTCGGCTAAGGGCCCGTACTTAGATGTAATGCGGTGGATGGAAAATGAAACCTATTGTATGCCCAACCCGCAGGTGCTTGTTTATACCAAATTGCAAAAGCAGATTTGCCCAGGTTGCAATACCACGATGTGGTTGTATTAGGTGTTGTAAGTTAGTGTAAAACCAAATGATGGAATTTTAATCCATATTTTGTTTAAGAAGTAACTGCTCATTCAAATAGATTCCTAAAATAGCTACCAGTTCATCCGATTGCTCATAGTTTATTGTCCCTGTTATTTCTCTTAGACAATAGTGCGAAGTATATTTCCTAAAACGGATGCCCAATTTGAACTCATACACAATGGTCTCATTATAGTTCTTCAGACTTGTTTTGTATTGATTATTATGTATTAAATATGGGTGATTAAATTCCCATTCTTCAAAACCTTTCCCGTCTTTAATAAAAAGTTTCTGTTTTTTTAAAGTCCATCCCCAAACATGAATCTCACCGAATTTAATTTCTTCTTCTGATAAGAGTTCAACAGTAGTATTTATAAATTTTGATAATGGTTGAATGTAAAGCCATTTTGATTTATAATAAATTTTTGCGTGTATAAAGTCCTTCACTTCAATAAATGCAACCAGTTCTTTTTCATTATATATTTCGTATTTGGTAATGGCTTTGACGCTTAGAAAGCAGGGGTCTTTGTACAATAAGAGTTTTCGAAACGTTAATTCACTCATGTTTATTTCTTTATTCTTCTCAAGACTATAGTAGTGAAAATTTATGTAAATTGAGATGTATCATCTGCCTAACCCGCAGGTGTTTGTATATACTAAATTGCAAAAGCAAGTTTGCCCGGGTTGCAATACTACTGTTTGGCTGTATTCGGTGTTGGTTGTATTTTGTTGACCTCACCCCCAGCCCCTCTCCTGATTCAGGAGAGGGGTGCATAAGTCCGTTATAGCCGGCAAAGCAATTTGGTTTTAATGTAAGTTGTATGATATGGTTTACAGTAATTATTTTAAGATTGAGTGCTTATTGCAGGTTATTATCTATTCACACTATTACTTTGTAAGGCATGTATTGATAATTCGACCAATGAGAATCCCCTGATTATGAAGAAGAATATTCTATTAATGCTTTTAGTTTGTTCCGGCTTGGTGATATTACTTAGCCAGTGCAAAAAGGAACCTACTGCCGACGATACTGAACTTTTTAATAAAGGCTTATCAGCCACAGGTTATACTTATTACAAAAACAATACGGGTTATTTAAATAGCTCGGCGGAAAGCGGGCATAAGAGCAGCCCTTTTTTTAAAGTAAGGTTTAATGATATAGCGCAAGCTGCATTAACCGATAGTGGCAGGTTACCAGCGGGTGGCTCATTCCCCGATGGTTCAATTGTAGTTAAAGAACTTTACAATGCGCAGAATGGCGAGTTATCGGTATTAGCTGTAATGGAAAAATCGGCAAACAACTCATTAGCAGGTAATGGTTGGCTGTGGGGCGAGTACTATGCGGATGGGTCGTTGGGTTTTTCAGTATCGAAAAAGGGAAGCGGTTGTACAGGGTGCCACAGCACTAATGATAGAGACTACGTTAGGCTGTTTGAGATATATCCGTAGAAATTGATTACGCGAAGGTGGTTAAGCGATCAATATCTGAATATTGTTGTTACTAACCTCCTATTAACCGTTAATTGTATGGAAATTTGTTTATGGTGCTGTTATTCCCTCATCCCCGGCCCTTCTCCCCAAGGGAGAAGGGTGTGCGCCTAATGTGCAAATTAAAAGAGCTATAGTCTATTCTTCGATATGTTTCAAAGCGCCCTTTATTCATAACTATTAATATCTCACACTAATCATTAACATCATATTTAATCAGCGTTCTATAGCTGTTACACAAAAGCGCTAATACCTGTTATTGCACGGCCCACTATTAGCGAGTTAATTTCTTTTGTTCCCTCGTAACTATAAATGGCTTCGGCATCGGCAACAAAGCGGGCAACATCATGTTGCAGTAATATACCGTTGCCGCCCATTACTTCGCGGGCATGGCTTACCACATCGCGGGTACGGAGGCTGCAAAATACCTTAGCCAGTGATGCATGTTCATCAGTTAATACCCCGCTATCCTGCAATTCCGAAAGCCTGTACACCAAAGTTTGCATGGCGGTAAGGTTGCTCAACATTTCAACCAAATGGTTTTGTATTAATTGAAACGAGGCTATGGGCCTGCCAAACTGTTTACGTTCCAGCGTATATTTTAATGCATGTTCGTAAGCGCCGCGTGCGCAGCCTACGGCTTGCCAAGCTACGGCGGCACGTGTCATGCGCAGTACATCGGCAGTATCTTTAAAATGGTTGGCTTGTTGCAGCCTGTCGGTTTCGGGTACTTCGCATCCGGTAAGGGTTATTAAGCCGTTTTGTACTATGCGCAATGCCATTTTATCGTGCATCTTTTCAACCTGCAAGCCGGGGTTGCCTTTGCGCACCAAAAAGCCGCGCACTTTATCGTCTTCTAAACAGCGCGCCCATATTACCGTTACATCTGCAAAGGGTGCATTTCCAATCCATTTCTTTTGTCCATTAAGCACCCAGGTATTGCCATGCCTTTTTGCAGTGGTGGTTAAACCGCCTGCTACTGCCGAACCTACCTCGGGCTCGGTAAGGCCAAAGGCGCCAATTAATTTCATTTGCTGCATGCCGGGCAGCCACTCCTGTTTTTGAGCTTCGGAACCTTTTAAATAAATAGAGCCCATGCTAAGGCCGCTTTGTACGCCGAAAAAGGTAGAGACGGACACATCTACCCGCGCCATTTCCATAGCAATAAAGCCTTCTAATAACGATGAGCCTTCGGGGCATCCATAGCCCTTGTAAGTTATGCCGCATATATTCAACTCCGCCAGTTTGGGTATTATCTCGTACGGAAATTCGCCGCGTACCCAAAAGTCGTTTACAATAGGCTGTATTTCGCTTTCCATAAACTCGCGTACCCGCAGTTGCACCTTACGTTCGGTGGGTGTAAGCGTGTGCGACAGGTTATAAAAGTCGCCATCAATAGGTGGTGGGGGTGTAGGTTGGTGGTTACTGCCCAACATTTTCATTAAGCCTGCAAGTTGCTGGTCGTTTAGCTTACCTACGTTTTGCATTACTTCTGCCAGATCAACTTTGGCGGCTAATTTGTTTAGCGCGTCTATATCTATATTCTTATATAGGTGATAGCTATCCCTTAGTTTTTTGAATATTCCTGCCATAGTTGAGGCTGTTTTTGCTGTTTAATACATAATAAAAGGCTACTGCAATTGTTGTTCCGCGAGGGCGGCTTAAATGCCCGATTTAGCTTTGTAAATTATTTTTTAACAACAAAATTGTACCTTAAAGGGGTGTTGAATTATGGAATAACATTTGTATTTTGTAAGAAATAGAGGATGAAACCCCCAGCCAGATAATTATTTATTAATACCTGTTGGTATTACAAAAGGTTGGGTTTAGCGGAAATTTCTCTACTTTGCTTTTGTGAAGCATGGATTTAGCAGTTATTATGGTTGAATTAAAAAGCGCGTATGGCATTATTTGATAAGTGTTATGATTACAATATTACCGAGGTAGTAAAGGAGAAAGGGATATACCCGTATTTTAGGCCTATACAGGAAAGCGAAGGCCCGGTGGTGTTAATGGAAGGCCGGAAAGTGGTAATGGCAGGTAGTAACAACTACTTGGGCCTAACCACCCACCCTAAAGTAAAAGAGGCTGCCATAGCAGCCATTGAAAAGTACGGTACCAGCTGCTCGGGCTCGAGGTTTTTAACCGGTACGATAGATTTACACATAGAGTTAGAAGAGAAGATTGCCCGATTTATGGGTAAAGAAGCCGCTTTGCTGTTTAGTACGGGTTACCAGGCAGGGCAAGGTGTAATATCGCCGTTGGTAAGCAAAGGCGATTATGTATTGAGCGATAAGGATAACCATGCCAGCATTGTTGCCGGCAACCTGCTAAGTGCCAGCATGAATGCCAATATTGTGCGCTACAAGCATAACGATATGGCCGATTTGGAAAAGCGCCTGTCGCTAATACCCGAAGATGCCAGTAAGTTGATAGTAACAGATGGCGTGTTTAGTGCATTAGGTACTATTGTTAACCTTGCCGAAATGAAAGAGCTGGCCAAAAAGTATAAGGCCAATTTGTTTGTAGATGATGCCCACGGCTTTGGCGTAATGGGCCCGGGGGGTAAGGGAACTTCTCACTTTTTTAATGCCGAGGATGATGTAGACTTGATAGTTTGCACCTTTAGCAAAACCTTAGCATCGTTAGGGGGCTTTGTAGTAGGCGAGGAGCGGGTTATTAATTACCTGAAACATAAATCATCGGCTCTTATATTTTCGGCGTCGCCCACACCGGCATCGGTAGCAGCGGCGAGTGCAGCGTTGGATATTTTAGCCGAGCAGCCTGAGTTGAGCACGCAAGTGCGCGCTAATGCCGATTATGTGCGCCAAGGCTTAAAGCAGGCTGGCTTTACCGTTATTGACGGGCAAGCTGCCATAGTACCCGTAATTATAGGCGACGATGAAAAAGCCTTTGCTATTTGGAAAATGCTGTACGATGAGGGCGTGTTTGTAAATGCTTTTATATCGCCGGCTACACCACCGGGTATGCAAATGTTACGCACCAGCTACATGGCCACACACGAAAAGCAACACCTTGATTATATAATTGACAAGTTTATAAAGGTGGGCAAACAGTTTGATGCCATGAACCCCGATGCAGTAGCAAGCGGGCATTAGTTGTAATACAGAGAATTGAGAGAAATAGAGAATTAGGAAAATTGAATACAAACACCTTCCTGTTATCATGAAAAAGGAATAATATAGGGTTTGTAAATGGTGTTATTAGTAATTGATATTGTAGATAGATAAACCCCACCCGTCTATTCTCCTGAATAAGGAGAGAGAAGCCTGAGCATAGTTCGCCGAGGCGAACGGGAGGGGTAAAAAATAAATACTGAACGTACAACTAAACATTCTAACCCAGACATTACGAATGAAAAAACGACACTACTATTATATTGAAGGTAAAGATCCCGCTGACCCTTCGAAACTGAAATATATACGCCGCGATATAGAGTGCGATGACACCTTTGATGATGAATTGGTGCTGTTGTGTTTCCCCATGGATTTGATGAAGGAAATATCGACCGTGCTTTCCAATTTTGGTCTGCGCGATGATGCTGACTTTTTTTACAGCGAGTGCCGCGAAGTAGTTAGCGTACCTGAAAAGCACGTGAACGAGCAAGGTAAAGGGGGACTTACCTTCCAAAGCTATTTTCATAAATTTCCTGACTCAGTTGCGCATTTCTTTGATGATGCCTCGATAGTAGTTGTGCTACACCCGCTAAAAACAGAAGGCAAAGTACTGCGCGACTATAATATGATTGGCTACATACATGCTAATCATATCGACTTTAAAGATGCAGCCGGTGAGTTGCTGAAAGGCTATTACTACAACGTATTGCGTATGAGCGAGGCGACTGTAGAGGGGCAAGCGATATACAGGCGTAAACGGATATTTACTACTGTGTTTAGTATATTACTGGATATGGTTATTATTAACGATATCCACTTTGTGTACGCTACCATGGGCCGCGAAAACCAGGCTATTAACGATGCATTGAAGATGAACAGCGAACGTACGGGTAAGATGTTTGAGACATTCCCGATGCGGAATAATACGCACATTAATATGGTAATTGGCAGCAGCAGTGCCGCTAATAAAATGGTGGATATAAGCCATAATGAGGAGATGCTGCGCGAGTATTATAAGCGTATTAAGGAAATGAAGAGCAACCACGTATTTAACCAAATGCATAGCGAAGAGAACTTCTTCAATATGATAAAACGGATACTTGGTTCATCGCCTACCAGCCGTGTGTTGATGATGCCTGATAAAGATGGCAATTTTGATGCGGCGGGTTTCTTTGTAAACTGGGCGGACTATTTGCACCTTAAATTGCAAAACCCAAAAGGCTTATTTAAGGTAATTGACAGCATGGGTATTACCGATAAGATTTTGTACCCTACCTTATTTGTAGGCAGCGTTGATGGTGTAAAGCAATTGATTAAAGGAGGCGCTTACAAATACCGTAAAGAGCATGGCAACCAGGTTACCATACTAAATGCTTACCAAGGCGATAAATACTTTGATATTAAGAAGAGCATTATACAGGATCCGTTTATATATTTTGTAATATACGACAGGCCTGAACAGTATGCTGCTATGAAGGAGAAGAGCAAGAACCAAGCGGGTGATGTTCGGATTTTTATTGATACACCTATGCTGTAATACAGTTCACTTACGTATTCAAAATACCCATTTACGAACTCCTGTTTGATTTATTGAAACGGGAGTTTATTTTTATAGTACCTAAACTTAACCGAAATGAAAAAAATTAGCTTGCTTGCCTTTATTGTGGCTGCCTTGGTTGTATCTGTATCGTCATGCAAAAAAGATGATGATAATGGTAATAACAATGACGACCACAATAATATTGATACAATTCAAAACAACCCTTTATCGCAGCAATTGGGTGGTAGTGCCAATGTGCCCAGTGATGCCGCAGGTGCGTTTTATGCAGTTGACAATGTTGTTATTTCAGACGACTTGGGGACGGCTGATACCACATCGATAGGTTTTGGCTTTGCTTGGTTTGATAGCTACACCGCTACAAAAAACGGTGGCGACGTAAGCTGCCAGTCTGTTAATTTAGATATCACCAATCCATTTAATAATGCCCAAACCTTAGCTTGGTATTATACCCTTTCTAATTTTATATTTTACGACCAGGCTGTAGCCGCCGTAGATTGGAATGTAACCGGTAATTCGGCCAATAGCGTACCTGCATTCAGTTATACCGACCCTACGCCTTTTCCGGGTATTAACTGGTTTAATATACCTGCGGTTATTGATATTAATAACAGCCTTACCGTTAATTTTACCAATACAAATACTAACGATGGTGTTTTCTTTACGGTAGCGGGCGATAAGGGCAAGTTTACAAAGGCAGGTGCAGCTAATGCTACTTCGGTAACTTTTACATCGGCTGAGTTGAAGCAAGCTGCTTATGAAGGCGGTTACCAAATAGGCATACAAGTTATGCCCGTAAAAATCAGTTCGCATACCGTATCGGGTAAAAAATATTACTTTGTTAAGCAACGCGCTTTTGCAAAAGGTGTTGTAACCCAATAATGTTCTGTAACTTATTTACTTAAGCCATCCCCATAACAGGGATGGCTTTTTATTATTGGGTAATTACCAATGTATTGTAAGCAGTATAAATGTTGCCCGCGTATGTATATTTAAAGTTACTATAAACCACAATGCTTTGCAGGCTATGGCCGCCGCCAAAGCATTGATTGCACTCAACAGTTTCGTTATTTACCTGGTAACTTATATCCTTAATAGTATCGGTAACGCCTGCTTCGGTTTCAATAATATAGTTATAGGCATCTAAGTGGTCGTTTGCAAACGTATTGGGCTTTATACTTAAATACCGATTGTAAACAAATGCGGTAATTGAATCTTCGCGCATGCCGGTATTTATATTCAGGGCATAAAGTTTGGAATCTATATTATACGTCTGCACACTTTCTAACTTAATAATAATTTCGGGCAAGTTGCCGATGCAATATTTTTTTGAGCAACATGCACTTATGCTTAGCAGCAATAATACGGATACCAAGTATTTCATAGATTAAAATTTATGGCTTGCCAAAAATGCAGCTTATTTTTAATATAATCAGCCTTATTGACACATTTTTTTAGTGTTTTCTGCCAAAATATCCTTTACCTTCAACTGGTTAAGTATTTGCTACAGGCTGTTCACCTAAACACTAATTAAAAAAGGAGAATAAAATATGAACGCAAATAATTTCACAACCAAAGCATTAGAAGCATTAAGTAATGCGCAACAGGAGGCGTTTAACAGCAGCCACCCGCAATTGGAAACCATCCATTTGCTGAAAGGTATGTTAGATGCCGATCAGGATTCGTTGCCTTTTGTGCTGGATAAGGCAGGCGTAAACCGCAACATACTATTAGGTAAGGTGGAGGAACGCCTTAAAAAACTACCCACAGTAACGGGCCAGTCGGCTGATTTGGTGCCTTCGCAGGCATTTGGTAAGCTGCTATTACAGGCCAATAAGTTGATTAAAGAATTTGAAGATAGCTACGTAAGCGTTGAAATACTTTTACTGGCTATGCTTAGTATTGGCGACGATACTGCTAAGCTTTTGAAAGAAGCGGGGCTTGAAGAAAAAAAGTTACGCGCAGCTATATTGGAACTGCGCCGTGGCACTAAAGTTACCGAGCAAACTGCCGATGCGCGTTATAATGCGTTAGATAAGTATGCTATTAACCTAAACACACAAGCCAAGAACGGCAAATTAGACCCTGTAATTGGCCGCGATGAGGAGATAAGGCGGGTGATGCACATCCTTTCGAGGAAAACAAAAAATAACCCGCTGTTGGTGGGCGAACCGGGCGTGGGTAAAACAGCCATAGCCGAGGGTATTGCACACCGTATAGTAAAGGGCGATGTGCCCGAAAACCTGAAAAACAAAACTGTATTTACTTTAGATATGGGTGCGTTGATGGCGGGTGCTAAATACCGTGGCGACTTTGAAGAGCGATTGAAAGCGGTAGTGAAAGAAGTAAAAGAGTCGGATGGAAAAATTATACTTTTTATTGACGAGATACATACCTTGGTAGGCGCAGGCGCAACTGAGGGTGCAATGGATGCCGCCAACATTATTAAGCCTGAATTAGCACGCGGTGAATTACGCGCCA
>Ga0164241_10005147_pt1 | contig 12362 bp, 13 predicted proteins | sample OricomyardsoilBY_FD_108780 | JGI IMG/M metagenome (GOLD analysis project Ga0164241, IMG submission 108780) | Backyard soil microbial communities from Emeryville, California, USA - Original compost - Back yard soil (BY) | ecosystem: Environmental > Terrestrial > Soil > Unclassified | place: USA...
CGATCGCAGTAGCCGAGGCACTGCTCGGTCTCATCTGCGTCCTTAAGGTCGTCCTTGGGTCGTTCGCCGTCCCGGCAGTCGGCGCCCTCTTCGCAGTTCTCGATCACGCATCCCGACAACGCCGTCGCGAGCCAAGCGCACACCAATCCACCAAAAATCACTCGAGCCATGAGCAAACTCCTCTCCTCGGCGCCCGCAGGCGCGCATACCCCGGGTCACCCGACCCGGCCGAGTGCGTGCCCGCGCGCCGCGCGGTCGTTCAACGAAATGCGGCGGCGCGCACAAAAAAAGGGAAAATGCTCGCCCTTTGAACGGAAGCGCCGCCTGCGGGGACCAAACGCCCCTTGCTCACCGCGCGAGCGCGCCCTCGTCATGGCTCCGACATCGAGTCGGAGCCATGACGGAGCGCCTCGACCGACAGCGCGCCGGACGGAGGCGCGCCGATGACTCAGAACTGCGAGAAGAAGCTCCAGGTATCGTCCGCCCAGCCCGTCGGAACCGTGTGGCCCATCCCGGGGTAGCGACAATCGAGGAAAGGCTGGGTGCAGCCCTGGTACGAGGAACACGCGCCGGCCGTCGTGGAGGTCGTGGAACACTGGTTCCACGAGCGGAAGAGCGAGCGCGTCGACGAGAACTGCTGCGCGGAGTACGGGCCGTCGCCGTTCGAGTCGTAGGTGAAACGAACGCCCATGGCGGGGTTGCTCGGGCACGGAGCGTTCACGTAGGTCCGATAGTCCGCGGCGTTGTTGAATTCATCGGTGCAGGAGGCGGCGGCCATGGCGCGGATGGACGCGCCTCGACAGCAAGCGAGGCTCACGACCTGGTCGCAGCCCCAGGAAAAGCCTGCGATGAATACGTTCGATTCGTCGATGCAATAGCTCGCCTTCAGCGCGGCAAGCATGCGATCGAAGAAGACCGCGTCGCGACCAGAGCAGTGATCGTCCCAGCCGACTCCGTAGCTCTGATAGTTGATGCCCTGCGGGAACACGAAGATGGACGAAGCGGATGCGCCGGGCGCGTTCTGCAGACCGAGCGCCTTGGCTTGCGCCTCCGTGCCGCCGGCGCCGTGATAAACGAACGTGAGCGCGAGCGCGCTGTTCGGGTTGTAGGCGGTCGGCACGATCACCTCGTAGTCGCGACTCGTGCCGTTGCCATCGGTGGTTTGAAGGTGGAAGTCACCGGTGCGCGGCGGAGTTTTGCCGCAGCCGGAGCTCGGCGCCGCCGCGGGGCCCGAACCGCTACCGCCGGCTCCCGTCCCGCTCGTCCCGCCACTCGACGAAGTGCCGCCCGTCGACGAACCGCCCGTCGCGGAGGTCCCGCTCGTGGAGCCCGTGCCACCGGTGGTCGAACTTCCACCCGTCGAGCCGCTGCCGCCAGCGGTCGACGTCCCGGCGGTCGAGCCCGTGCCGCCCAGCGAGGCGCCGCCGGTCGAGGACGAACCGCCCTGCGAGGTGCCGCCCGTTCCGGTCGAACCCCCAGTGCTCGGGCGTGGACGCCGCCGGACGGCTTCCAGCGGCAGATCGCCGGGTGCGAATTGATCGCTCGAGGCCTCGGGTCCCGGCGCGTCGCTATCCGAGGAGCACCCGGCGGCGAAGATACACAACAACGATGCGAATTGGCTTCCCAGGATCGCGTGTCGGAAGGTTCGATTCATTGTTCGTTGTTCTCCTTGCAAGCGGATTCGAAGTCTTGATCGCGAAGGTCGCAAGATGCGAGCATTGCGCCTGAGTGCAAAGCGCGTACCGCTCGCGAAATGTACGAAATCCAGTGGCGCGACAGTCGCACGACCCGGCGATGAACACGACTTCGTTCGCGTCGTCGTGTACGGCCGCGTGGTGATGGGCTTGATGCCGCTGGGGCAATATCACACGCTGCGCGCCCGCGAGTCGCAGAAATGCATGCCGGTGCGACCTTGAACCACCTTGTGCGCTCGAGCGAAGCGTAGCCGCTTCATCATCCCGCGGATTTATACCGCGAACGGCGAAAAATTCGGCCATGTATGCTGGTCGCCCAGCCGGAGGCGCAGATGACATTTTCTTTGACCACCGCGACGGTTCGTCCAGTCGCCGTTCTGATCTCCTTCGCGGTGCTCTCCTGCTCGGGAGGCGACGACGATACCGCCGGCGCGAATCAACCCGGGGGTATGTCTTCGCAGGCTGGCTTCGCAGGCACCGGGCGGAGCGGCGCCAGCGGTGAGGGCGGCGCGACCTCCGCTGGCGGCGCTGCCGGTCGACCGCAGGGGGGTAGCAGTGGCAACGGTGGCAGCAGCGGCAGCGGCGGGGGCGGCACAGGCGGCAAAGGCGCCCACGCCGGCACGGGTGCGATCGGCGCCGGTGGTGAAGCGGGAGCACACCCACCAGCGCCCTCCTCCAAGTGGGTGAACGCGACAGGCAATCTCGCCGGCCTCGAATCGGAGTGCGGCAATCTCACGCTCGTGTCCGCGATGCCCGACACCGATCGCGTGATCGCCGGCGTTGCCAAGCGCGGACTCTACCTCACGACCGACGGCGGCCAACAATGGCGCCCGCTCGGGACGGCGACAGGCTCGGGGACGCTCTCGCATCGGCCAAGCTCGATCGTTTACGATCCGGAGGACTCGAGCGCGTTCTGGGAATCCGGCATCTACAGCGGACCAGGCTTGTTCCAGACGGTGGACGCCGGCGAAACCCTGACCGAGCTCGGCGACATCGGTCACAACGACCTCGTCAGCGTCGACTTCACGGATCCCGAGAGGAAGACGCTGCTCGTGGGGGGTCACGAACAGAAGCGGACACTCTACCTCTCGACCGACGGCGGCGAGCACTTCGAAAATATCGGGCAGAACCTGCCCGCGGACTCGCACTTCTCGAGCTTCCCGCTCGTGCTCGACGGCAAGACGTTCCTCGTCGGTGCCTGCGGCTACGGTGACGGCACCTGCGGCGTCTACCGCAGCGCCGACACCGGCAAGACCTGGGAGCGCGTGTGCGAAGAGCCCGTGCAAGCGCGTCCGCTATGGGCCTCCGACGGCTCCATCTACTGGTCCCTCGTCTACGACGGCGGCCTCGTGCGCGGGAACGCGAACGGCACGAGCTTCACGAAGGTCACGGACGACATCCTCACGACGGACGCCGTCGAGCTGCCCGACGGGCGGCTGCTGTCCGTACGCGGCGATCACGTCGTCGCTTCGGCCGACCACGGAAGCACCTGGTCACCCGTGGGCGACACCTTGCCCTTCAAGCCCGCGGGACTGAGCTACTCGGTGCAGACGAAGACTCTCTTCGTCTGGCACTGGGACTGCAACGGAGTCGTGCTCGACGACGCGATCGCGAGCGCGGGCTTCGATTATACCGAAAACTGACGACCCGCACGGGCCAGGCGCTCAGCCGCAGCCGTCTCCCGTCGTGGGTCCAAGATCCGCCCAGTCGATCGGACCGTCGGGTTCGTTCCAGCGTTCGTTCGTGTACGACTCGATGTCGATGAGCTGCTCGGCAGAGCCCTGATTTTCGGTGCAGCAGCCGTCGCAGTCGCTGTCGCCGCACGTGTCGAGGACCGTGACGACCAGTACTTTGTTGCCCTTGCGCAGGCAGAGGTCGTGAAGCTCGAGGCTGGCGAAATCCGGGAACGCAGCAACGATATTGTGCGCGGCAACCCAGCTCTCGGCCTTCTTGCCGTCGCACGCCGCGAACTCCCCCGCCCACATGCAACCGTTGTATTTGATGCATTCCTCGCTGCCCGGGTCGGGATACGACGTGTAGGTCGTCTTGTTCGCGCTGCGCCACACGAGCGACGCGTCCGAGCACCGGACGGTATCGCCGGCAGACGCCCCCGCTGCGTTCGATTCGCCCGCTTGGTTCGTTTCACCGGCGCTCGACGGGCTGCCGCTCACGCCGCCGCGACCCGCTGTGCCGCCACGTCCCGCTGAGCTCGTTCCGCCGCGTCCGGCGACCGCTCTGTCGCCGGCTACGCCTCCGGAGGCGCCCGCTGACCCACGACGGCCTGCGGTCGCGCCGCCGGCAGCTGCGACCGCCGCAGTGCCGGCCATCCCCGCACCGCCTGTCGTGCCGCCGCCCTGACTCACCCCGCTATTGCCGGCGCTCGCTGGCTGACCGACCCCCTGCGAGTCGGTTTCGCCGCAGGCCGCGCCGGCGCTCGCGAGCGCGAACCCCATCAGAACCCCCATGCCACGACGGGTAAACGCCGGCCCTTGCAGCCGGGAGGACCGCAGCGTCATCGGGACGCCCGAGGCGCGCGCCTGGCAGGCGACGCCGGCTTTTTGGCACGCTTGGCGGGCGCACGCGTTGCAGACTTCGCCTGCGACGGGCCGGCGGTCGAGCCGAGCTCGGCGACGCGTGCCTTCAGCAGCTTGCGCACGAGCGCCACGGGAAGCGGCTCGTCCGGCGCGAAGTGAAGCGCGGATTTGGTTTGGCGATAACCTCGAAGCTCCCCCGCCAGCGTGCCGAGCGTCGTGCCGCTGAACGGGAAATACGAGCAGCCGCGGCCGGTGGCTAGAAACCCGGCCACGACCTTGCCGCGGTAGCGAAAGGCCGGCATCGAATAACTGATGCACTCTTCGGCTTCCGGCAAGAGCGAGCGAATGCTCTGTCGCAGTTTCTGGAGCGCGGCGCGGCGATCGGCAGGCTGAACACCAAGGTACGCGTCGATGTCGGCGGGCTTCGGCATGGGGCTCGATGATAGCGGAGCTCCTCCGCGCACTGCACGCTGAAGCGTGGCGGCCCGAACTAGGGGCCCAAGCCGTCTTCGGCGATGACGCGATTGCGGCCGAGGTCCTTGGCTCGATAGAGCCGCGCGTCGCAGCGCCCGTAGAGATCGGCGGCGCCGCGATCGTCCTCGTCGCGCATCGCACAGCCGACGCTCACGTTGACGCGCACGTGGTCGTCGCGGAGCTTCACGGGCACGGTCGCGATCGTCGCCCGGAGCTCCTCCGCGAGAGTGCGTGCGCCGTCGAGCGCGGTTTCGGGCATGACGATGGCGAATTCCTCACCGCCGATCCGCGCCGCCAGGTCGCCGCTGCGCACGCGCGCTCTCAGGAGGGCGCCGATGTTGCAGAGCACGGCGTCGCCACCCGGGTGACCGAAGCGGTCATTCACGTTTTTGAAGTGATCGACGTCGAAGAGGAGCAGGCTCAAGGGCCGACCGTGCCGCTTGGCACGCATGAACTCGGTCGCGAGCTCGTCGTCGAAGCGACGGCGGTTCGGCAGGCCCGTCAGGCCGTCTTGGATGGCAATCTGATAGAGTTGCTCGTGATAGGCGGTTTCGAGATCGAAGCCGCACAGGTATTTGAGGATCACCGAGCCTAACCGGATCCGATCACCGTTGGCGATGGGAACGATGTCCATCACCCAACGCTCGTTGACGAGGGTCCCGTTGCGGGAACCCACATCCATGATCACCCAGCCCGTGCCCCTCCGTTCGACGCGCGCGTGAGAGCGGGACACGACGTCGTCTTCGATGACGATGTCGTTTTGCTGCCCGCGTCCGATACGCACGACGTCGCCCGTGATGTCGAATCGCTTCCCCGGGCGACCGCTGTGGCCTCCGTGAATGACCACGAAACAGTCGCTCTGCGCCGGCACCGGGACCGACTTCGTGACGTCGGTAACCGCGGTGTCCTGGTCGTAGATGGACATAGCCGCACACTACCACGGAACGCGCGAGCAGCCGCTAGTCCGATGCCGGAAAAGAACGAGGGGCTCACCCACGCTCCTTCACCGCGGTACGGCAAGACGCAGACGACCCCGTAAGGGATCCCCTTACGCGCGCTCTTCGTCCGCGGCTTCGATTTCCGAATGCCAGCCGTGGCTGCTCTGAGTGGCGAGGTTCGAGCGGTCTTCCTCCATCTGTCGCTCGAGCTGCTCGCGCGCGGAACGAGCCAGATTGGTGCGTTCTTGCTCATTTTGCCAGCGCGGCAGCATCTCCTCGAGCGTGCGCAGGTTGTGGTTACGAAACAGATCCGCCCGCTCGCGAGCCTCATAGGGGCGGACCCCCAATGTTTCGAGCGCGCGACGCCCGACGAGAATGGCCGACTCGAAGGTCTCCCTCTCCACCTTCTGGACGCCGAGCGACCGCAGCGCCTGCCAGTGGGTCACGTTCCGCGCCCGCGCGACCACCTCCAGGTGCGGGAAGTGCTCCTTCACGGCTTCGACGAGCCGAATGCTCGCGTCCGGCTCGTCGATGGCCAGGACGAGGAGCCGGGCGTGCTCCGCACCCGCCGCTCGCAAGAGGTCGAGTCGCGTTGCGTCGCCGTAGTAGACGCGAAAATCGAAGCGTTTCAATAGCTCGATCTGATCGGGATCGAAGTCGAGCACGGTTGCTTTCACGCCGCTCGCGAACAGCAAGCGCCCGACGATCTGGCCGAAGCGACCGAATCCGGCGATGATCACCTGCGCGCTCGCGTCCTCGATGGTATCCGCTTCGCGTTTCGCGGTGCCGGAGCGGGCAAATAGGCGATCGTGCAAGATGAGCAGCAGCGGCGTGAGCGCCATCGATAGCGCGACGGCCAAGGTCAACCGCGCGTCCCACGCCCCCGGCAAGAGACGCGCGCTCCGGGCGACCCCGAACACCACGAAGGCGAATTCGCCGCCCTGTGCCAGGAGCGCCGCGAGCAGCCAGCGGTCGGACCGCGCGACACCGAGCGGCGCGCCGATCAGGCGCAATGAAGCGAGCTTTAGCACCTGAAAACCGACGATGAGCAGCATAACGAAGACGGGCTCGCGCGCGAGCAAGCCGAGGTCGATGCTCATACCGACGGCAATGAAGAAGAGACCCATCAAGAGGCCGCGGAACGGCTCGATGTCCGACTCGAGGGCATGCCGGTATTCCGAGCCTGCGAGCAGAACACCCGCCAGAAATGCGCCGAGGGCCATGGAAATGCCGACGCTCGCCATCAGGAGCGCGATGCCGAGCACGAGCAGGAGCGCGAAGGCGCTGAACACCTCGCGCAGGCCCGTTTTGGCGAGGCTTCGCAGCACGGGCCGCGTGAGGAAGCGCCCGATCATGACCACGGCCACGATGGCGCCGATGGCCTTCAGTGCCGCGAGGCCGCGTGCGCCCGGCGTCTGCCCTTCCGACACGGCGAGCAGCGGCACGAGGGCGAGCAGCGGGATGGCCGCGATGTCTTGGAACAGGAGGATGCCGAACGCCGTTCGGCCGACGGGGGCCGCCGTGAGGCTGCGCTCGGCCATCGTTTGCATGCTGACGGCCGTCGACGAAAGGCCCAGGGCGAGGCCCGTGACGAGCGCCGTCTGCCACGGTAACCCCAGGGCGAGCGCACCGACGCCGAGCGGCAACGCCGACAGAGCGAGCTGCAGCGAGCCGCCGCCGAACACCGCCTTTCGAAGCTTCAGCAGGTGCGCCAGATCGAGCTCGAGCCCGATCACGAAGAGCATCAGCACGACGCCGATCTCGGCGAAATGGAGCGTCGACTGTGGATCGTCCACGAGGCGAAGGCCGTAAGGCCCGATGAGCACGCCCGCCGCCAGGTAGCCGAGCACCGAGCCGAGCTTCAGTCGACTGGCGAGCGGTACACACACGACGGCGGCGGTCAGGTAGACGAGCGTCCGCTCGATGGCGACGTGCTCGCTCACGACGCGGCCTCCTCGGCGAGCAAGCCCGCAAGCCGCGCGCGGTACCGCCGGCCCAGAGCGTCGAGATCCGTATCCGAAACGCGGTGGGCGCCCTTCACGATGAGCGGCTCTTCCCAGCGCATGCCGCAAAAAATCGCTGTCTGCTCGACGACGGGCGCGTATTCCGCGAACGGCCGGCCGTGCATGCCGGAAGCCGCGTAAGCATGCTCGTCGCCTCCTGTCGTGGGCACCCACAAGCAGCGCTTGCCTTTGAGCGCCGTCCCCCCGTGGCCGTAGGCCCAACCTTTGAGCAGCACCTTGTCGAACCAGTGCTTGAGCAGGCCCGGCACCGTGTACCAGTACGTCGGATGCTGCCACACGATCACCCGGGCGCGCGTGAGGGATGCCTGCTCGGCGCGCACGTCGATGTCGAACGTGGGATAGCTGTCGTAGAGCGAGCGCACTTCGAGGCCCGGCAGGTCGGAGACAGCCTCCAGCAAGCGCCGATTGGCGCGCGAGCGATCCGGGTACGGATGCGCGAAGACGAGAAAGGCCATGCGGCCTTCGTACCACGGGCCGAGCCGCCTGGACGCGGCGGCGCACCCACTCAGCGCGCGGGCGGCTCGGGTTCCTCGACGAGATCGCGCAAGCGCTCGACCGCTCGATCCCAGCGCTCGGAGACGCGCTCGATGAAGCTTCTCGCGAGCTTGAGACGGTGTGTTTCGAGCGAATACAAGACTTCACGGCCGCGCCGGTCGTGACGCACGAGGCCCGCGCCCTCGAGCACCTGCAGGTGCTTGACGATCGCCTGGCGCGTCACCACGGCACCGGCGGAGAGCGCCGTCGCCGAGAGGGCGCCCTCCGTCCCGAGTTTCTTAACCACGGAGAGGCGGGTTTCGTCCCCGAGGGCGAAGAAGACCTCGGCGGTCGCCGCTTCACGCGCCTTCGACATACTTCCGCACGTTGTCGGACTGCGCGGCCCAGCCACCCTCGTTCATGCGAAACGCGCGCTCGCGCCGGTGCGCCGGTACGCGGTCGAAACCCGACTCCACGATGGTGAGCCGCGTGCCTTCGGGGACGGGCTCGAGCCGGAACTCCACGAGCGTCGTCGGTTCCTTCTCCGGATCGACCTCCGCGTCGATCCCGTACGGGATCCAGCGGAAGCTCAGGTAGTGCTCCGGCTCGATCCGCTCGATGGTGCAGAACGTCGCGTTGGGCGGGGGCAGCCGAATCTTCGAAGGTTTTAGGCCGAGCCCCTTTTGGTGCTCGATCAACGCGGCCTCGTCGAACTCGGCGTCGAAGGTGGCGCGCATCAGCTTGCCCGGCGCGAAATCGTCGGCGAAGCGGCAGCCGAACCAGCTTCCGAACTCGCGCGCGTCGGCGACGGCCCGCCACACGCGCGACACGGGGGCGCGCAAGGTCACCTGCTTCTCGATGCGATCGGTATTCATGTGCAACCTCCTGGTTGCTCATATAACCGCACCGGGCGGGATGTGCAACCATTTATTTGCACATCGTCCGCCCGTTGCAGGCCGGGGGGTGAGCCGCTCGGCCTCGCGTGGCCGCCGGCGCTAGAGCCCGGCGCGTGCCATCAGCGCCTCGTGGGCGTCGCTGAGCTGACTCAGCAGGCGGTCTACGTCGACGCCGACGAGGGCTCCCTTCCATTTCAGGGCTCGTCCCGCCACGAACACGGAGTCCACGTTGCTCGTGTCCATGCCGAGCACGACGGCCGCCGTGGGGTCGTTGAGCGGCGCGACGTTCAGAGCGCGCGTCTGGAGCAGGACGAAATCTGCCTGCTTGCCGGGCGTGAGCGAGCCTGTTTTGTGTTCGAGGTGGTTGGTGCGCGCGCCCTCTATCGTGGCGAATTCGAGCACGTTCTGCGCGGTGAGCAGCCGCGCGACGTGCGAGGTGTCGGGGAAGAGATGGTCCTTGTTGAGCAAGCCACGCTGCAGTGAAAAACAGGCGCGCATCTGGGTGAACATGTCGGTCGGCTGGTTCGTTTCTACGTCGACGCTGAGGCTCGGGCGGATGCCGAGGTCGAGTACCTTCTGAATCGGCGGCAGGCCGTGGCCCATTTGCATTTCGATGGGGATGGCGAGCGAGACCGTTCCGCCCGTGTCCGCGATCATCTCCCATTCGCTGTCGCTCAGCGTGCAAGTGTGGATGTAGGTCGTGTCGTCGGCGAGCGGCACGCGACTGGCGAGCTGGGTCAAGAGACCCTGGTTGCCGAGGCCGCCCACGCCGACGTGCACGCTGATGGGGGCGCCCACGTCGCGCGCGACGTTCCATTCGATCACGGCGGCGTCCACGTTCGAGAACTCGGGCCCGGCGGCGGCCAGCGCGAGCGTCATCAGCTGGTCGTCGGACGCGAAGAATTGGTTGCGGAGCCGCACGATATCGCCCGGATAGGGATGATTCAGGTTCTCGTACCAAGGCACCGGTAACCCGAAATTCGGCCCGTAGCCGTACACCGCGCGCACCCCGACGCGCCGCAAAGCGTCGATGGCCGCGTCCGTGTGCGCGGGGCTCGTCGCGATGTGCGACCAGTCGAGCACGGTGGTCACGCCGGCATTGACCGCCGAAAGCGCGCTGATGGTGTCGCCCCAAAACACTTCCTCGGGCGTGATGATGGGCGCAAACCCGTACAAGATTTTCGTGAGGTAGTCGCCGAGCAGATCGTCCGGTCCGATGTTTCTGAGCAACCCCTGCCACATGTGGCGGTGCGTATCGATGAACCCCGGCATCACGATCATGCCGCGCGCGTCCACCACCTGCGCATTGCTCGCGTTGATGCGCGGAGCGACGGCCTTGATCTTGCCGTCTTCTACCAACACGTCGCCAGTCGCAAGATCGCCGATCGCCGGATCCATACTGAGTACCGTGCCGCCGCGAATCAGCAGCCGATTGGGGCCACCGCCGTGATGACCTCCAGCATGATCGCCGCCATGCGCTTGCGCGTGGGGCGCCGTCGCGAGGCCCAGCGCCCCGCCGAGCCCGAGCAACATGCGCCGTGAAAGCTCGAAATCTCGCAAACCCTGCTCGAAGCTGCGTTCGTCACTCATGCGACTCCTCCATTGCTGATTGTCGTGTTCTCGGACCCGTCCCGTGCCGTGAACGACCCATCGGATTCGACCCTCGCGCGCCGAGGCCCCTGCGCCCGTCTCTCCCGATTGCACACGAGCCGCCTCTCAGGCTCGCGATCGACCCCCGTTGGGGAGAGCTGCATCCTCGACGATGAGCGTGTGGTTCGTCAATGGACGTGGCGCACGCACACCGTGCGCTCGGCGCTCACACGACTCGGTCGTCCTTTGTTGAGTCCTGTGTCGTGCCGCGGCGCGTGCCCGCACCTGAAGCGTACAAGCTGCTCGCAAAACTGCGCGCAGCACCGCGACGCCACTACGAGCCAGTATTAGCGCTGGGACGGCAGCTCGGCGTAATACCGAGCTCGGCAAGGCGTGCGCGCTGGCGAGCGTCAGTGTGCAGAAATTGTGGGTAGCGCCAATCTCGCTTCTGGCACGGTCCGCGGCTGGTAGTAGTCGGGGAGCGGCTCGCGAAGCCACAACCACGAGAGCGCCACGAAGAGCCCGACACCGAGCGCGAGCCAGGCGCCCGTCCGGAGCGGCCAGAAGCGCCACGTCGGCGACGGCGACGAGCGCCAGTATCAATACTTGAAGCAGGCGTTCGTTCGAGTACTCGCGCAAATCCAGGCCACAAAGGTTCGCGACGAAGACGAACGGTGTCGCCAGCAGCGAGGTGCCGATCGGAAATCGCGAGTAGTGGTGACCATCGTGCTCGATGATGACGTAGCCGTAGTCGCGGATGCGATCCGGACCCAGGCTGTCGAGGGCGAGCATCGTAGGGCGGCCTTCATTGCTGGCTTGAACTCCCGAGGCTCGGCCTCGTGGCCGAGGCACGCCTGGAAGCAGTCATGCTACTTCGTTCGTCGATGGCTTCTCGGACAACGCGAACCGGCGTGCTCACCGGGGCGGCGGCACTCCTGTTCGGCATCGGCTGCACCGAGAACTTTTCCGCGGGACCTGACGGCGGAGCGCCCGCCGGCGGCCCCGCTCAGGAGGGCCTCGTCTACTGGTTCTCGGCCGATAGCGGCGTCACCGAAACGTCGGGGCGCATCAGTCGCTGGTCCGATCGCTCGGGCAATCACGCCGACGCGGTCCAGATCACCGCCGAGAGTCGGCCGAAGCTCGGGCATCTCGGCGGCGGCAACCGCACGGCCGTCGAGTTCGATGGCGAAGACGATTTTCTCGGCCTGCCGCCGCTCACGACGAGCTTCGAGCAGGGCGTCAGCATGTTCGCGGTAGCACGCTACACGGGCGGCGAGCCCTGCATGGCCATGTTGGAGCTCTCGAACGGTCCGGAGATCGAGGACGTGAGCTTCGATTGGAATCAGTCCTCGCTTCACTACGAAGTGGCGGCCGACTACGTGGACGGCCAAAGTGGCGCTTTCGCCCAGGGCGAATCGCGACTCGTCTCGGTGATCCAAGCGCCGTCGGGAGAGGTGAGCCTGTGGATGAACGGCACTGCCAACGGCGTCGCCAGCTTCGCCCTCCCCGTCGACAAGACGCGCAATCAGAATTTCTTGGGACGCACGCTGTACGTCAATTGTCCCACGTGGCAGGGCGAAATCGGCGAGCTCGTCGTCTACGCGCGCGCGCTCGAGACGACGGAGCGCGAGGAGCTAGAGAGCTACCTGATGCGGACGTGGGACTGTTGCGGCACCTGAAGGGCGCTGCTCTGCTGGTTCACGCCGGCAACGTGGTCCGCACGACGGACGCCCAACCG
>Ga0164241_10005148_pt1 | contig 12361 bp, 9 predicted proteins | sample OricomyardsoilBY_FD_108780 | JGI IMG/M metagenome (GOLD analysis project Ga0164241, IMG submission 108780) | Backyard soil microbial communities from Emeryville, California, USA - Original compost - Back yard soil (BY) | ecosystem: Environmental > Terrestrial > Soil > Unclassified | place: USA...
GGCGTACGCCGGGGCCGGCCGGCTCGACGACGCACACGCGCTCTTCGACCGGCTGTGCCGGCTGACCAACGACGTCGGCCTGCTCTCGGAGGAGTACGACGGCCGCCACCACCGCATGGTCGGCAACTTCCCCCAGGCATTCAGCCACCTGACCCTCGTGCAGGCGGCGTTCAAGCTGCGAGAAGCGAGCCGGCGAGCCGGCGAAGGCACGCAGTAGCGCCCGGCGGCGCCTGGGACCAGCACCGCAGGCACCGTCGGCGGGCGCTACGCCGTGCCCTCGCGGGCTCGGCTGCTTGCTTCTCGCAGCTTGAACGCCGCCTGCACGAGGGTCAGGTGACTGAACGCCTGTGGGAAGTTGCCGACCATGCGGTCGTGGTGGCCGTCGTACTCCTCGGAGAGCAGGCCGACGTCGTTGGTCAGGCGACAGAGCCGGTCGAAGAGCGCGTCGGCGTCCTCGAGCCGGCCGGCCCGGGCGTACGCCGACACCAGCCAGAACGAGCAGGCCAGGAACGGGTGTTCGTCACCCGATAGTCCGTCGACGCCCGACTGGGTGCGGTAGCGCAGGAGCAGTCCGTCCCGCATGAGGTCGTGCTCGACGGCCTCGATGGTCCCGAGCATCCGTGGGTCGTCGCCCTCGATGAAGTCCACCAGCGGCAGCATCAGCAGCGAGGCGTCAACCTCCGTGGTGTCGTAGTGCTGGGTGAAGGTGTTGCGCTCCGCGTGGAAGCCCTGGGTGAGCACCTCGTCGCGCACCCGGACGCGGAGCTCGCGCCACCGGTCGACGTCGCCGGGAAGGTCGTGCCGCTCCACCGCCTTCACCGCGCGGTCGAAGGCCACCCACACCATCACCCGTGAATGCGTGAAGTGCTGGCGCGGGCCGCGGATCTCCCACAGCCCGTTGTCGCGACGCTGCCAGGTTTCGGCGAGGTGGTCGATCAGCACTTGCTGGAGGTTCCAGGTGTCCTCGATCTGGCCGAGCTTCGACTCGCGCGCGGCCTCCAGGGCCAGCATCACCTCTCCGACGACGTCCGTCTGCCGCTGGTCGACCGCGCCGTTGCCGATGCGGACCGGCCGCGACCCGGCGTACCCGGCCAGGCCGTCGAGGGTGAGCTCGGTGAGCCGTCGGGACCCGTCGACGCCGTACATGATCTGGAGGTCTGCCGGGTCGCCCGCGACCGCACGGAGCAGCCAGTCGCGCCAGAAGCCGGCCTCCTCGGTGGCGCCGGCCGAGATCAGGGCACTGATGGTGAGGGACGCGTCGCGAAGCCAGCAGTAGCGGTAGTCCCAGTTCCGCTCGCCCCCGAAGTCCTCGGGCAGAGACGTGGTCGGTGCCGCCACGATCCCGCCGGTCTCGTCGTGGGTCATCAGGTGCAGGGTCAGCAGCGACCGGCGTACGACGTCGGCGTGAGGGACGTCGCTCAGGTCGAGCTGCGCGACCCACGCGACGTTCTCGTGGATGGACTCGTCCACGAGAGCGCGATGTGGCTTCGGGGTGCGCAGGTGGGAGGGCAGCCAGGTGGTGGAGAAGGTGAGGATGTCGCCGTCCTTGACCTCGAACTCATCGACGTGCCGGTTGTCGCGAGCTGTCGGCAGCCGCGGGCCCCGCAGGACCAGCTTGTCGGGGCCGACCACGGCGCTGATCGCCGGCTCGTCGGTGTCCTCGTGGCGCCGGCGTACCCAGGGCCGTGCGGTCCCGTAGTCGAAACGCACGACCCACTCGTGACGCATCCGGACCGTGCCCTTGACGCCATTGACCCGGCGCACCAGGTCCACACGTCGGTCACCGCTGGGCATCACGTCGAGGAGCGTGACGACACCGGTGTCGGTGGTGAACGTGGTCTGCAGCGCCACGGAGCTCTCGACGTAGGCCCGGGAGACCTCGTAGTCCCCGACCGGACACAGCTGCCAGTGGCCGTTCTCCTCGTCGCCGAGCAGGGCCGCGAAGCAGGCCGGCGAGTCGAACCGGGGGACGCACCACCAGTCGATGGAGCCGTTGCGGGCGACGAGCGCCGCGGTGTGCCGGTCGCCGATCATCGCGTAGTCCTCGATGGGGCGGCTCACCCCGGAAGGGTAGCCTCGCGACCCGTCCGGTCCTCCGCCGCGGGGACCGCAGGCTCGACCAACGATCGGGCGGCGGGCCCGAAGGCTGCGAGGGCGGCCATCACGCCGACGACACCGGCGAGCACGCCCCCGCTGCTGCCGGCCGCGACGAACACCACGGCCGCGACTGCCGACCAGACTGGCACCTTGCGCGCCCGGCGGAGTCCGACGATCAGCACGATCGAGCCCAGCATCATTCCCACGATGAAGAGCACGATCAGCGCGACGAGTGGCGCGTACCGCTCCGAGGCGTCGTCGAGAGCCTTCATCACCGAGGAGGAGACGCCGGCCCGGTCGTACAGCGCGTACGGCGCGTAGAAGGCGACCGCGTGGCCGATCGACGCGAACGCACCGATCGCCACCATCCAGATGCCGACCAGGGTCGTCCGCCCGCCCCGGCCGCGTGCGTCGAGGGCGAGTCCCGCGACACCCAGCACGAGCAGCGGGCCGGACAGCAGAGCGAGGATGGCGGCGAACTGCCACGCGGCCTGGTGCTCCGCGACGGCACGAGAGATGTCGGCGGCGGACGAGGTGCCGGAAGGCTCGACCAGTCGCCGCACGAGGTCCCCGAACGTGAAGAGGAGCGGTCCGGTGAGGAGACCGAGTGCAGAGAGTCGCAGGAAGGTGTGTCGTGTCATGGACTGATCGTCCGGACCCGAGGGTTCCGGGCGCGTCGGTGTGGAGGGTGACTCACGTCCACCGCGCGGGGGAGGGCCTTCCCGCTGAAGCCGGACCCGAAGCGGGCCGCGTCACCGTACGCTCACGGACGTGATCGGGAGCCTGCGCCGCCCGGGGGGACTTCCGCTCCCCGACCTGGTCCTGTCGGTCGCGCTGGCGGTGGCCTCCACCGGCGCGATCTTCTCCGGCGAGGTGGACGAAGGGTCGCGCTGGCTGACCCTGCCCGTAGCCCTGATCTGTGCCGCGGCAGTCGCGGTCCGCACGCGCCGGCCCCTCGAGGGTGCCACCGCGGTCGCACTGGCAGGGCTGGTCCAGGCCTTGGCCGGTGCCGAGTCGCCCGGCACCCTGATGGCGTTGGTGGCCACCCTGGTGATGGTCTACACGGTCGGCGCCGAGTGCGCGGAGGGCCCCGCCTCCATCGGGCTCACGGTCGTGCTCGGGTCCGCGCTGCTCCAGGAGTGGCTCGACCAGGGCTCGGACTATGCGTTCATCACCATCGAGATCGGCGGTGTCTGGCTCCTCGGCCGCGCCGCGCGTAGCTGGCGAGCTCGGGCGACGTACGCCGAGCAGCACCAGCGCGACCTGGCCCGGCTCGCCGTGGCCGAGGAGCGCACCCGGATCGCCCGCGACCTGCACGACATGGTCGCGCACAGCCTCAGCGTGATCGCCGTGCAAGCCGACGCCGCCGAGGCCTCGCTGGAGGTGGACGCATCCCGCGCCGGGACCGCCCTCCGCGCCATCCGCGGCAGCGCGCGCGAGGCGCTGGGCGACATGCGCCAGATGCTCTATCTGCTCCGGATCGACGATGCTGACGGGGCGGACGATCGCGCGCCGGCTCGCGGCGTGGCCGACCTGCCCCGGCTGGTCGCCGGGATGGAGGAGGCCGGTCTGCCGGTCGACAGCCGGATCGAGGTCCCGGACGACCTGCCGAGCGGAATCAGCCTGGCGGCGTACCGGATCGCCCAGGAAGGCCTGACCAACGTGCGACGTCACGCGGGACAGGTCCGAACCCGGCTGGTCGTGGCGAGCCGCGACCGCGACCTCTGGGTCGAGGTCCACAACGATCCTCCGGTGAACGGCGCCCCCGCTCAGGGTGTGGCACTGTCCTCCGGGTTCGGCCTGATCGGCGTCCGCGAGCGGGCCCTCGCCACCGGCGGCGACCTGGACGCTGGGCCGACCAGCGACGGCGGCTACGCCCTGGTCGCACGGTTGCCCTTGCGCGGAGCATCCCGATGATCCGGGTGCTGCTGTGCGACGACCAGGAGCTGGTGCGCGCAGGCTTCCGGATGATCCTGGGGCTGGCCGAGGACATCGAGGTGGTGGGCGAAGCCGGCGACGGCGCCTCCTGCATCCGGAAGGTGGCCGAGCTGTCGCCGGACGTGGTGCTGATGGACATCCGGATGCCGACCATGGACGGGATCGAGGCGACGCGACGTCTGGTGGCCTCGGGCTCGGCCTCCAGAGTTCTCGTGCTGACCACCTTCGACCTCGACGAGCACGTGTACGACGCGATGCGCGTCGGGGCGAGCGGTTTCCTGCTCAAGGACGTGCCGCGCGAGCAGCTGGTGGCGGCGGTGCGGATGGTGGCCCGTGGGGACGCGATCCTCTCGCCGGCCCTGGTCACGCGGCTGATCGACCGGTTCGTGTCCGAGCCGCCGCCGCGGAGCGGGGTGCCCGAGGTCCTGTCCGGCCTGAGCGCCAGAGAGAGCGAGGTCTTCGGATACCTCGCCCGGGGCGCCTCGAACGCCGAGATCGCGTCGTCGTTGTACCTCGGCGAGGCGACCGTGAAGACGCATGTCGCGCGGATCCTCGCCAAGCTCGGCCTGCGGGACCGGGTGCAAGCGGTCGTGCTCGCCTACGAGAGTGGCTACCAGCGCCCCGGTCGCCGGTGACCTGGCTCCCGCGCTGGCTAGGGTCGGGGAATGCGACGCGGGACACGCGCGGACGAGGCGGGCACCGCCCTCGCGCTGCTGGCAGAGGCAGGGGCCACCCTGGCCACAGCCGAGTCCCTCACGGGCGGACGGCTCGCGGCGGCCGTCACCTCCGTCCCTGGCGCCTCGGCCAGCTATCTCGGCGGCGTCGTCACCTACGCGACCACCCTCAAGGAGTCACTGCTCGGGGTGCCCCACGACCTGGTCGAGCGGTACGGCGTGGTGTCGGCGGAGTGCGCCCGAGCCATGGCCGCCGGCTGCCGGTCGGCCACCGGCGCGACGTACGCCGTGGCCACGACCGGGGTCGCCGGACCCGACTCCCAGGAGGGCAAGCCGGTCGGCACGGTGTACGTCGGCATCGCGGGCCCGGACGTCGACACGGCACTGACGATGGAGCTGGTGGGGGACCGGCACCAGATCCAGGACCGGACCTGTCGGGAGGCCCTGTCGGCCCTGTGTGGGATTCTTCGAGCATCGACCTCGGAATCTGGTGGGGAACAACCCCCGCTCGGGTAGCGTTCGCCTGACAGGTTCCATTGGTTGGTGCGATGGCTTGGTTCGAGCACGCGAGGAGGATGTGATGGCCCTGTTCCGCAGGCTGTTGGGCGACGTCCTCCGTGAGCGTCGCCTCGAGCAGGGGATGACCCTGCGCCAGGTCTCGGCCGAGGCGCGGGTGAGCCTGGGCTACATCTCCGAGATCGAGCGCGGTCAGAAGGAAGCATCATCCGAGCTGCTCGCGTCACTGTGCTCGGCGCTCGACGCGCCACTCTCGGCTGTCCTGCGTGACGTCTCCGAGGCGGTCGCGGTCGAAGAGGCCGCCAGTGCCCCGACGCCGATCTCGGCCCGTCGTCCAGTCGTCGCATCGGCTGCGTGACCGTGCCCGGCGAAGACTCCGCCGAGGCGCGGCCTCCCGTGCCGCCGTTCAGCCGGGACGACGCCGTCACCAAGGTGCGTGGTGCCGAGGACGCGTGGAACACCCGCGAGCCGGAGCGGGTCGCACTCGCCTACACACCTGACAGCCGGTGGCGCAACCGGTCCGAGATCTTCCGAGGGCGGCCCGCCATCGTCGAGTTCCTCACCCGCAAGTGGGCCAAGGAGCTCGACTATCGCCTGATCAAGGAGATGTGGGCGTTCGACGCCGACCGCATCGCCGTGCGCTTCGCCTACGAGTGGCACGACCAGCACGGCGCGTGGTTCCGCTCGTACGGGAACGAGAACTGGCAGTTCGACGCCAAGGGACTGATGGCGCGTCGTCACGCGAGCATCAACGACCTGGCGATCGACGAGTCCGACCGGAGGTTCCACTGGGATCTCGGCGGACCGCGGCCGGCCGAGCACCCAGGCCTGAGCGACCTCGACCTCTGAGCCTGGATTCACGCTGAGCTCGCTCAGCGGAGCGGCTGGCAGCTGGGGCAGTGGAAAGTTGCTCGCTCGCGGCCCGGGTCGCCCAGCATCGACTCGGCGATCATCGTGCCGCACCGTCGGCAGGCGAGTCCGCGGCGGCCGTGCACCCAGAACGTGCGCCCGCGCGCCAGGTCGCCCGTGGTCGACTGGACCGCGCGGTGCCGGTTGAGGTCGAGCATCTGGTGGGAGCGACCCACCAGCCGGGCCAGGTCCGGGATGTGGCCGACCGGGGTCTCGGGGGCCACGCCGGCGACGAAGCACAGCTCGTTGGCATACATGTTCCCGATGCCTGCGAGGCGTGTCTGATCGAGCAGTGCTTCCTTGATGGGGCGGTCCGGCTGCTCCTCGAGTCTGCGGAGCGCCTCGGCGGCATCCCAGTCGGGGCCGAGCAGGTCGGGGCCGAGGTGGTCGACGATCTCACCTTCGCGGTCGCGCGGCACGATCTCGACGATGCCGAGCTGGAAGCCCACCGCGATCGTGTGGGCGGTCGCGAGCACCACGCGAGCGGTGTGCGCGGGACGCGGCCAGTGCTGCCCGGGCTTCAGGATCCGCCAGGTGCCCTCCATCTTGAGGTGGCTGTGCAGCGTCCACGAGTCGTCGGCCACGATCCGGGTGAGCAGGTGCTTGCCCCGCGACACGGTTTCCTCGACGGTGGCGCCTGCGAGGTCCCACGTGGCGAACGCAGGCACGCGGAAGTCGGTCGCGGTGAGGACGCTTCCGCTGAGGGCGCGGTCGAGCTGCCGAGCCGCCCGCCAGACGGTGTCGCCCTCAGGCACGCAATCTCAGCCCCCGTGGGGTCGAGATGAACCCGGCGGCGTCGAGCGCCTCCCGCAGCGGCGTGGACCCACCGCCCAGGATCGGCTCGCCGTCGGCCTTCTCGACGGTCATCCGGCCGAGCGCCCCACGACGGCCCGCCTCCGAGAGGGACAGCGCGGCGGGCCGCAGCCGAGCGGCGTCCTCGCTCCAGGTCAGCAGGGTGCGACCGCCGCGCTCGACGTAGAGGGTCAGCTCGCCGTCCACCAGGACGACGAGGGCGCCGGCCTTGCGTCCGGGCCGGTGGCCGCCGGACGTCTCCCGCTCGGGCCACGGCAGGGCGGCGCCGAAGGGGTTCGCCGGGTCGGTCGCCGCCAAGGTGACGGCCTCTGGCTTGTCGCTCCCCTCGGCGGTCGAGCCTGTCGTGATCTCGGTGAAGGTGCGCAACCGATCGATCGCGCCGGCGGTGCCGAACTGAGCGGCCCCGAGTCCTTCGACGAAGTAGCCGCGTCGGCACCGACCCGAGTCCTCGAACGCCGACAACACCTTGTAGACCGCCGCGAAGCCCCCCGTCGTGCGCTCGGACATGACGGCGCCACGGGTCACGACGCCGTACCGCTCGATCATCCGCTCGGCGGTGGCGTGGGCGCGGCGGGTCGGGTCGGGGTCGGCCTCGGGCAGGATCGCCCAGCGTCCGGTGGTCGTGGGCGGAGGGGGTCGGAGGCCCGGTCGGCTCGGCCGGGCCCGGGGTGCGGATCGCCGGGTGCGGTGGGTGCCGGACCCGGAGCCGGTCAGAGCCCGGAGGGGCGCGAACGTGTCGTTGGTGATGCGGCCCGCCCAGACGAGCTCCCACAGGGCTTCGGCGAGCTCGCGGTCCAGAACACCCACCGCCGACTGGAGCTGGCGGAAGAACCACCCGCCCCCGGGAGCGAGCGCGTCGAGCACCGCCTGCTGCAGCTCGGACAGCTCGGCGGCTTCTGAGAGTGGCAACGTCAAGGACGCCTGGTCGCCGAGGTGGAGAGACACCCATCCGTCGGTGCCGGGCAGGCTGGCGTGGCCGACCCAGGTGACCTCTCCGGACGCGGTGAGCTCGTCGAGCAGGGCGGGCTCGTAGTCGGCGACCCGGCTCGGGAGGATCAGGGACTCCCAAGCGGACGCGGGAGCGGCGTACCCGGCGAGCTGGTCGACCACTGTCAGCAGACCGTCGACGCCCCGTGGTCCACGTCGTGGGTGCCCGATGTGCTGCCAGGCCAGGAGGAACCGACCGAGCGCGGCCGGCTCCACCGGCTCGACCTCGCGGCGCAGCTTGGCCAGCGAACGGCGGCGCAGGAGCCGCAGCACCTCGGCGTCGCACCACTCGGCTCCGGCCCCGGCCGGGCGGAACTCGCCCTCGAGCACTCGGCCCTGCGCGCCGAGCCGGTGCAGTGTCTGGCGAACGACCGCGGCTCCCAGGCCGAGCCGGTCGGAGACGTCGGCGACCGTGAACGGTCCGTGGGTGCGCGCGTAGCGGCTCACCAGGTCGGCCAGCGGGTCGTCGACGGACTCGGTGAAGGCGTCGGGTACGCCGGGTGGCACGGGTACGCCGAGCCCGTCGCGGAGGCGACCGACGTCCTCGATTGCGGCCCAGCGCTCCTCGCCGGACATCCGCACGGCGACCAGCCGGCGGGCGTCGGCCAAGGAGGTCAGCCACGCGACCACGTCGGCACCCTCCACGCAGCGGTCGCCGACCTCGTCGGCGGTGATCGGACCCAGCCAGCGCACCAGGTCGGCCACGCCCTCGGCGTCACGGGCGCGGCGTTCGGGATCGGTGCGCTGGAGCATCGCCTCGACCTCGGTCAGCACCTCGAGGTCGAGCAGCTCTCGAAGCTCGGCGCGCCCCAGCAGCTCGGCGAGCAGGCCCTGGTCGAGTGCCAGCGCGGCAGCACGACGCTCGGCGATGGGGGAGTCGCCCTCGTAGACGAACTGGGCGACGTACCCGAACAGCAGGCTCCGTGCGTACGGCGACGGCTGGTGGGTGTCGACGTCGTGGATGCCGATCTCGCGGCTCTGCACTCGGCGCATCAGGCCGACCAGGGCGGGCAGGTCGTAGACGTCCTGCAGGCACTCGCGCACCGCCTCGAGCACGATCGGGAACGAGGGGTATTTGACCGCGACCTCGAGCAGGGCGGCGCTGCGTTGGCGCTGCTGCCACAACGGCGACCGGCGCCCCGGGTCGCGGCGGGGGAGGAGGAGCGCCCGGGCCGCGCACTCGCGGAAGCGGGACGCGAACAGCGCCGAGCCGCCGACCTCCTGGGTGACCAGGTCATCGATCTCGTCGGGCTCGAAGGCGATCACCTCGCCGGTCGGCGGCTCGGCATCGGTGTCGGGGATCCGGATCACGATGCCGTCGTCGGAGGCGATCGCCTGGCCGTCCACGCCGTACCGCTCGCGCAGGCGGGCGTTGATCGCCAGGGCCCAGGGGGCGTGGACCGGTGTGCCGTAGGGCGAGTGGACCACCAGCCGCCAGTCACCGAGCTCGTCGCGGAACCGCTCGACGACCAGCGTGCGGTCGCTGGGCAGGACGCCGGTCGCCTCGACCTGCTCGTGCACGTAGTCGACCAGGTTGCCGGCCGCCCAGGGGTCGAGCCCGCGTTGCTCGGCGACCTGGACTGCCGACTCACGCTTCGCCGATGACAGGTCGCGGGTGAACGCCCCGATCGCCTCGCCCAGCTCGGCGGGGCGGCCCAAGGCGTCGCCCTTCCAGAACGGCAGTCGGCCGGGGACACCTGGAGCCGGGGTCACCAGGACCCGGTCGTGGGTGATGTCCTCGATCCGCCAGCTCGTGGCGCCGAGGGCGAAGACGTCGCCGACCCGGGACTCGTAGACCATCTCCTCGTCGAGCTCGCCCACCCGCCGACCCGGCCCCTCGCCCCCGACGAGAAAGACGCCGAAGAGCCCACGATCGGGAATCGTGCCACCGCTGGTGACCGCCAGCCGCTGGGCGCCGGGGCGGCCGGTGAGCCCGCCGGTCACCCGGTCCCAGACGATGCGCGGGCGGAGCTCGGCGAACTCGTCGCTCGGGTAGCGACCGGACAGGAGGTCCATTGTGGCGTCGAAGGCCGGCCGGGGGAGAGCGGAGTACGACGCGGCACGGCGGACCAGGTCGAAGAGGTCGTCGGCCGACCACTCGTCCATCGCCAGCGCAGCGACGATCTGCTGCGCCAGGACGTCGAGCGGGTTGGCGGGGATGTGCAGCGACTCGATCAGCCCGTCGCGCATCCGTTGGACCGCCACGGCCGTCTGCGCGAGGTCGCCGCGATGCTTGGGGAAGAGTACGCCGCGGCTCACCTCGCCGACCTGGTGTCCCGAGCGGCCCACACGTTGCAGGGCGCTGGCGACGCTGGGCGGCGACTCGATCTGAATGACGAGGTCGACCGCACCCATGTCGATGCCGAGCTCGAGGCTGCTGGTCGCGACCACGCACGGGAGGCGGCCGCGCTTCAGATCGTCCTCGATGATCGCGCGCTGCTCCTTCGACACGGAGCCGTGGTGCGCCTTGGCGATCACCGGAGCCGTCGGATCGTCGATCGAGCTTGTCGAGATCCCGGACTGGGCCATGACCTGCGCCGGCGGTGGCCCCTCGTCGTCGATGTCGATCCCGGCCCGCTCGGCCGCGATCTCGTTGAGACGGGCGGTCAGTCGCTCGGCGAGCCGGCGGGAGTTGGCGAAGACGATGGTGGAGCGATGCTGGCCGATCAGGTCGGCGACGTGCTGCTCGACGTGCGGCCAGATCGAGGAGGCCTCACGGGAGTCGCCCTCGCCCTCGTCGTCGTCGTACTCGCCGGGCTGGGTCATGTCCTCGACCGGGACGACGACCTTGAGGTCCCACTCCTTCAGTGACGGTGGAGCGACGGTCTCCACGGGGCTGGTGCCACCCAGGAAGCGAGCCACCTCGTCGAGCGGCCGGACGGTCGCCGACAGGCCGATCCGCTGGGCGGGCCGGGGGAGTAGTGCGTCGAGGCGCTCCAGAGTGAGCCCGAGGTGGGTGCCGCGCTTGGTGCCGGCGACCGCGTGCACCTCGTCGACGATGACGGTCTCGACGTGGCGCAGGCTCTCGCGGGCCTGGCTGGTGAGCATCAGGAACAGCGACTCGGGCGTAGTGATCAGGATGTCCGGCGGCGTGCGCACCAAGGTCCGGCGCTCGGCCGCCGGGGTGTCGCCGGACCGGATCCCGACGGTGACATCGGGGAGCCGGGTGCCCTTCCGCTGCGCGGTCTGCCGGATGCCGGTGAGCGGGGCGCGTAGGTTGCGCTCGACGTCGACCGCCAGCGCCTTGAGCGGGGAAACATAGAGCACTCGCGTGCCACGTCGATCGAGCCTGTCGCGTCGGTCGAGCTTGTCGAGACCACTCTCGCTGCTCAGCAACCGGTCGATCGCCCACAGGAACGCCGCCAGCGTCTTCCCTGATCCGGTAGGGGCGACCACCAGCGCGTGCCGGCCGTGCGCGATGGCCTCCCAGGCTCCTGCCTGCGCTGGGGTCGGCTCGGCGAACGCCGCGCGGAACCACTCCCGCGTCGGGACGCTGAAGCGCTCGAGTGCCTGGGCCACTTCACCATCCTTGCTCACCCCGCCGACAGCGGCGCGAGCCGAGCGTCCCGGCGTCGCCCTAGTGGCTCAGGGTCGGCGGAGCAGGCCTACCCCAACGGGACGAGCGCGATCGCCGTACCGACGAACGCGATCAGGGCGGTGACGCCGAGGAAGACCGCTCGGGTGTGCCCAACAGCGAGGGATGATCTGAGACTGGTCGATCATCATGGCTGCGGCTGCGGCTGCGGCTGCGCCGGTGGGCGTGCGTATCCGTGATGTGCCAGGCGCCCCAGTAGAGGGACTCGAACGAGATCGGTCCACAACAGGCCGATCACGTCACGACACCCGCAGCGCATGTGCTGAATCTGATGCATGCGTACCTCGCGACCATCCACAGGGCCGACCGATCTGATTCATTCTTGTCGCCCGGATTGAGTCGGATCTGCCAGGGTGAGCCATGAATCACCCGATGGTGATGGGCACACAACAACACGAGATTGGACAGTTTGGTTTCGCCGCCGTGGAGCCAGTGTCGGAGTTGGTGGGCGTGGCACATCACCGGTGACTGGCGCTCGCTCCTCGACCGCCGGGGAACCCGTGGTCTGGACAGGCTTCGCCGACGACTACCCATTGGCGGGCGTCACGAGACCCGGTGACGATGTCTGGGGGCGTGGCCGAAGGTATGTCCCGGTGGTCTCGTGACGCTCGCTGGCGCTCGCTCCTCGACCGCCGGGGAACCCGCGGTCTGGACAGGCTTCGACCGACGACTACCCATTGGCGGACGAGGAGCGTCGGTTCAGACCCGAGGGACGAGGGGCTGAACGACGCGTCACGACAGCCGGTGACGATGTCTGGGGGCGTGGCCGAAGCCTTCTCCCGGTGGTCTCGTGACGCTCGCTCCTCGACCGCCGGGGAACCCGTGGTCTGGA